>MPLU02144797.1_pt1 | contig 57599 bp, 41 predicted proteins | sample 1617381 | NCBI WGS metagenome assembly MPLU02 (sample SAMN05944801, study PRJNA350692) | marine metagenome | biome: marine; feature: ODZ; material: water; isolation source: 90 m water sample filtered on 0.2 um supor filter | place: Pacific Ocean | collected 2012-04-08 | depth 90m m
AGTAGACATGCCGTCTTCACCAATTGCAGCCACCCAAGCATAATTGTCATAGAAAGTTCCACCGTGAACCCAGTCGATGGTGAATCGTACACCATAACCTGGCTCCATGTCGATTTCATAGACATCCAAACAATCGTACTGTGTGTATGAGTAAGAACAGTAGCCCGTAGTACCGCCCACATTGGATTCGCTCGAATATTCGACCGATTCTGGTCCATCTAGCCAATCAAAATCAGCAGAAATATCCATTGCAGTTGAGCCAACTCCTGCATCGATACCTCGACAGCCATCTGCACCTTGACAGGGAGATGGAGCTGCCTCCATATGTAACCGATTATCGGTCAATTCTTCACGTTCTTCGGCACCATCAATCAGGGGCAGAATACTAATTGTTATCATCATCAATGCTAGCGTTATAGTTCGGGCTGTGTTGCTTCGCATACGCGTCACTGTCGTTCATCACGCTATGTAGTTGATATAATCATGTCGTTCCCTGTTCATCAAACCCCTATGGGGTTATGGCTTTCCATATCGTTGTTTTATGGAAAAAAATGAAGATTTGCTAAAATTTTACAATTCAAAGCCAGGGGGTGGAGGCGGAGCTGTATCAGATGAGGTTTCAGGTTCATCCTCAGTGATAGGACCATCTTCCGATTCTTCACTCAAATCATCATCTATTTCTTCACTCAAATCATCCCAATTTTCCACATCATCATAATCAGAATAATTATCCTCAATTGAAAATGCTTCTTCCTCTTTTCTTGATGTCAAAGTAATCGCAACTAATGCACCTATTACTACGAGAATGAGAATAGAAACCGCGGCAGTAATTCCAGGGTTCAATTTCATCTTATCGAGGATTGATAGAGGGTGAGCATTGTCCCCTAAGCCATCGCCATTGAGATCCTCCCACTCAGATGCGTCAAGAGGGAAGGCATCTTGCAAATCAGCTACTCCATCTCCATCATCATCGAAATCCTTCAGATCACACGTGCCATCCTCATCTGTATCTAATGGGATGGAAGTATCTGACAGTGGGTCAGTTTCACACATTGTTTCCGCATTGTCGGACCAACCGTCGTTGTCATCATCATTATCTTCATTGTCGCCAAGTCCATCACCATCAGTATCTCTCCATTCAAGACCGTTTAGCGGGAAATCATCGTCTGTATCTTGCACATTGTCATTGTCATCGTCAATATCTACGATGTCACAGATGTAATCAAGGTCGTAATCAGCAGGTATTGAATTAGCATCCATTGGGTCTGAACCGCAATTTGGTTCGTCAATATCAGCCCAACCATCGCCATCATCGTCCTCATCGGCATGATTTCCAATTCCATCGCCATCAGTATCATCCCACTCAGTTTCGTCGAATTGGAAATAATCATCTACGTCGTTGATTCCGTCATTGTCATCATCAATATCTACAATATCACAGATGTGGTCGTTGTCATAGTCATCTGGAATACTCCATGTCGAATATGGATCAGTGCCACAATTAGTTTCGTCAACATCACTCCAGCCATCGGCATCGTCATCTTCATCTGAGTTGTCACCGATTCCATCAGAGTCAAAATCATCCCATTCTGTTGGATCGTAGGGGAAGACATCGCTATTGTCTAGATAACCGTCACCATCGTCATCGACATCGGTATTGTCGCCAACACCATCTGAGTCGAAATCAGCCCACTCAGAGGCATCTAGAGGGAAAGCATCCATTGTATCTGCATATCCATCGCCGTCATCATCTACATCCAGCTCATCGCATTGACCATCGGCATCAGTGTCTTGAGGAACGGAGGTTTGGTCAAGAGGGTCGGAGAGGCATTGTTCCTCTATTGAATCACTGTAACTATCACCATCGTCATCATTGTCAGAATTGTCACCAACTCCATCATTGTCAGTGTCTGTAGTCTCACTCGCATCGAATGGGAATGCGTCTTCTGAATCTAAGACGCCGTCATTATCGTCATCATCGTCCATAACGTCACAGATACCGTCTCCATCATAGTCAGCAGGGTAGTCAGAGGAATCGAGAGGATTAGTGCCATCACAGCCATACTCTTCCTCATCAGTCCATCCATCGCCATCATCGTCATCATCAGCGTTGTCACCGGTACCATCGTTGTCGGTGTCGGTTTGCTCGTTAGGATCGAGCGGGAAATCATCGTCGCTATCATCGACACCGTCCCCATCATCATCCATATCAATTTGGTCACAAATACCATCGTTGTCGGTGTCTAAAGGAACACTATTATTATCTTCAGGATCGGTACCACAATCTTCTTCAACGGAATCATAGAAACCATCGCCGTCAGAATCTAGAGTGAAAAAGAACCAAGACATACCATAACTTCCTTCGCCTGAAGTTGCTCGAACCTGAACTAATACATCCATTCCTTCAACTATCATCCCTGGGTAGGAACCAGATCCGTTAGAAGTCACATATTCGGGATTATTGGCATTCGAGTAATCAATCGTGTTAGCTTGATCATCGGCTAGAATAACCTGAAAATCCACTTCAGCGGAATTAAACCAAACAGAAATTGCGATTCCGTGACCCATGGGTACAGTTGTCTGATAATTGTCATTAAGGTCATCATTCAATGAACCCCAGCCAGAATAACTATTGTTGACTGAAGTAGAATTAATCCATAAGATAGTTGGATTCAGATAGTCATCCGAAGCATCTCCTCCTGTCCCCGCATCATTTTGATTGTTTACAGGTAGAGAAGCCATTTCAGTGAAATTCAGTGTCAAACTGTATTCACCCTCCCCTGACCAAGCATCAACTTGGACAAATACAGTGGAATTTGATACATTGGTTGAACCACTAGATACATTTTCAGGATGGTCAAAGAAACTATACTCAATTACTGAACCTGATGAATCTAATAAGAAAATGTCGTAATCATCAGTATTATTCCAATCCAGACTCGCTTGAATGGCATAATCGCCTGTAATGTTAATTCTATAGTAATCATATCTATCATCACTATTAGAAATCCAACCCCACCATGTGGCATTAGTTTGGGGTAAATCTGTAGCATAAGTTGTGTTATCTCCAGCATCACCACCAGTATTTGCGTCATTCTGATTGTTGGCTGTAGGAACCCCTGTTACGTTCAGCATGCCAAATGACATTGTGTAATTTGAGTCGCCCGAGTACGCACGTACGCGGAAGATAACATCGCTACCACCAACTGTAGTCCCGTTGGCTGTAATTGATTCGGGATTGGATGAACCTGTTGAATAGTCAATTATGGAACTGCCTGTTGAATCATACATGTAGATGTCTAAGTCAGCACTGGAATTAGTCCAAGAAACTTCGGCCCAAATTGTGTGATTTACGGGCACTGCGATACGATACCAGTCGTCCTGGTCCCAATTGCTTGACACCCAACCGGTATAGTTGCCACCAGTAGATGGAACGCTAATATTGGTGGCCGATGCTGCTGCGTTCCCAGCATCCCCGCCAGTTCCTGCATCATCCTGATTAGCGCCAGGTTGACTGGATGTTGAACCAAAACCGTAAGTGAAGTTGTAATGTCCCTCGTCGCTATATGAATAAATTTCAATGTATACTGTTGTACCTCCAACAAAGGTTCCATTCGAGCTAATTGTTGACCATGATGTACCGTAGTCATAATCCAAAGGACTACTAGATGAATCATACAATCTAATTAAGGAACCATAAAATGAAGCATTTGCAAAGTCCACCATATCGACATAGATGAAATGATCACTTGGGACGCTGACGGAATACCAATCTGTACTATCCCATTGGTCAGAAATCCAACCCTCTATGGTTGCATTTGGTGTGGTAAGAGAAATTGCTGTTGAGGCATCAGCGCCTGCATCAGTACCACTACCTGCGTCATCCTGATTAGAACCTGGCTGACCTGCTGTAGAGAATATCCAGACTTCGAGTGTGTATTGGCCTGAACCGGAGTAACGGTATACTTCGACATAAACCGAAGTTCCACCCACTGCTGTTCCGTTAGAAGTAACATCATCAACACTGGTGCTGGCTGAAGAATCAATCAAACTCCCTGATGAAGAATACAATTTGAGGTCAAAATCAGCACCTGATGGAGAAGTCAACTGTGCTGAAATACCAGTATTGGATGATAAATTAAAACCAAAATAGTCAGAAGTGTCATTTGATGATAAGTTTCCATAGTAGGTTGCATTAGAAGATGAAGGTAACCAAGTCGCCGTAGACATTGACCCTCCTGCGTCAGAACCGCTTCCAGCATCATCGGCTAAGACTACCCCTGAGATGGTAGATAGCAGCATCAAGGCAACAATCGTTCGTGCGACATACGCTCGCGTCATGATGTATAGTGAATAGATGGTGTGTATTAACTGAACCCATTAACTGTCAGTGTGAAATAAACACTAAGCGGGGAGGGAATCAAGAGTAATCATAGAATCCAGTGCCTGATTTCCGCCCTAATTTCCCTTCTTCAACCATTTTTACCAATAGTGGAGCAGGGGCATACTTTTCGTCTTGAAATCCTTCGTATAACACATTCATAATGTGTAAAACAGTATCATTACCAATCAGATCAGATAACGCGAGGGGGCCAATTGGATGATTCATGCCTAACTTCATGATTCCATCTATTGCCTCAGGCTCAGCAACTCCTTCTTGAAGGGTCAAGATGGCTTCGTTAATCATTGGACAAAGTATTCGATTAGAAACGAATCCAGGTGAATCATTGCATGCTAATGCAGTCTTACCCATCTTCTCAGCGGCTTCAACTACTGCTTCTGTAACCGAAGGTTCTGTTTTACTGCCATTGATAATTTCAACTAATTTCATCACAGGAACTGGATTCATGAAATGCATTCCGATTACTTTTCCAGGCCTCTTTGTCGCTTCTGCGATATCATTTATTGAAATCGATGAGGTGTTGCTTGCGAGTATGGCCTCTGGCTTACAGATTGAGTCTAATTCAGCAAAAGTAGAATATTTCAAGTCAGGGATTTCAGGAATCGCTTCGACAATAAGGTCGGCATCCGAGGCGGCACTCTTCTCCGTAGAAGTAGATATCAGGGCTAAGGCTGCATCGGCGTCTTCTCTTGTCATTCTATCTTTCTTTACAACACGAGCAAGAGATTTCTCTATAGCTGCAATTCCATGATCAACATATTCCTGCTTAATGTCAATCATTACCACAGAATACCCCGCACAAGCAGCAACCTGTGTGATACCATTGCCCATTTGCCCGGCTCCAAGTACGGCTATTCTCTCGATTCCCATGAGACACTGCAACAGTGAGGTACAGATGAAGCCTCGCTTCCTAGCAGGTGCAATAATGCTCAATCAACATCGATGGAATCATCATCAGGAACTCTGTCCTGCCATGATTGTATATCGCGCTCGCCTCTTGCCCAAGCCCTCAATTCATCTTCTTCAGGTAGTGGTTTAGGAGGTTCAGGAGGGGTGCTTTCCTCAATCATCTCATCAATCCATTCGGAAACACCTTCAATTGATTCGATTGATTCTTTCCTTCGCAATTGTCTTTTTCGCATCATGCGACCAGATGCACCGAGAATTGAAAGAAGAATAATCAGAACCGAAGCGCCATAGTAGAGCATCGGGCCACCATCTTGGGCATCATCAAGAGCCCAATCAAACCATTCTTGATACTGGACTTCTATGCCGTATTGGTTAGCATTACCACCTAAATCCACAGAAGTCGCATTAATCCAATGCCAACCTTGATTTGCAGGAACTCCTAAAGTGACAGTGAAGTTTTCACTATTAGTGCAGATGAAGGATGTACTCGATATTTCTGTAGAAATAGATACTGATGCACCATATTCACACACCCCATAGATTATTCTCTCAGGTTCAAGATTGGTAGTTCTATTCGCTATTTCTGTGAGGTTCAATTTAGGTGTGATTGTGTCTCTAGTGACGTGTAGCCAGTAACTCTCAGTGTGGTCAAGAGCCCCGATATCTAGTTTGAATTCGTTTTCACCTTCGTCTAACTCTAATTCGATTTCAATGAATGAAAGACCCGGATCAAACATATGAGTAGGTTCCAACTCTGAAGACTCAGCACCCTCAGGCACATGTTTCACAGTTGCCCACTGATCTGGACCCCTTTGGAATACAAGTTGTACAGTTTCAGTTCCAACTACAGTGCCGTCCCAATTCGCCCATACTTGGCTAGTGTAAAGTGAAGGAGATAGCGTGTAAATCTTACATTCTGAAAAGTAATTAGGATTGTGTTGAGTCTCGGTAGAATCCCACGCTTCAACACAAAACACATGATTTCCTGCTTCAGAAAGATTGTAGAAATATCCACCATAACTGGCATTCCATTCTTCAACGTCCACACCATTATGTGAAAACCGAAGATGAACCTCTTCACTGGCAGTCCAAGACAAACCTAGTCGGTGGTCACTTAATATCAATTCATCAGAGGGAGAAATTTCCCAATTGACCTCGGGTAAAGTTCGGTCGAAAATCAAGGAATATTCGTAATGGTTACTATTACCCATCCAATCACTAATCTCAATCTCCATCTGATAACTATCATCTGTTAGATTTTCAAAATCCAACAACCAATGATTAGCATTATATTCATTGTGAAGGGTGCCCGGTTGATTGGCAAAACTAGGGAATTCAGTCATGTTTTGACAGAGTTTAAGGTCATTATTTATGTTTGAATCGATGAAAGACACACACATTGATTTCCAATCAGCAGTAATAGAGAATGAACCAAATGCCTTAGTGATGTTTAGAGGCGTACCCTCCCAAGACCAGTTTGCAAAGTTATGAATTGGATCATCGGTGTTCAATGATATTGATTCTATTGTGGGTGCTGTCGAATCAAGAATGACATCAAATGATTCTTGATACTCATTTCCAGCAGGGTCAATAACTGAAATTGAGAATGTGTTATTGCCATTAACAATATATTGACTGAATAATGGTGCTCCAAAGGGATTCATCCAAAATATCTCAGATTCTTCTAGAATGATTGCTACTTCGGCAGAACCATTCGAATCAGTTTCAATAATTGTTTGATCATGTTTGAGAATAGCATCGGGTTCAGTTTGGATACTTACTTCAAGCAAGCTCTGGTCAGTAATCTGAGGAATATGAGATATTATCAAAATTGGAGATATTGTATCATATTTTACAGACAACCAATCTGTGGAAGAACGACCTGATATATCTGAAATTGATGCTGTATAATCGTGCCATTGTTCATTTTCAGGCAGAGATGAATTGACCCAAACTTCCCTAAATGTCAGATTAGATGAATGATTATTTGAATTCCATAGTTGGGTGATATCGAGAGAGGAGAGATTCCACAATGTAGCTTCAACGCTTGTGGCGTTAGGAACTAAAGTGGTGTTACTCGCACCTAACCAATCAAGAGAGTCAATAGAAAACCCACTACCTATGTCTTCGGCATGAAGTGAGAGCGGCAGAGTCACATTCGTTTGGGTTAAATTCTCAGGAGTAACGAATTCAATCTCTGGGTCAAGGTCAATTAACTCGTATGTGAATGGTAAACGCATAGAAATTCCGCCATCAAGAGTAATCTCAACGAACCCTTCCCATACTCCTTCTGATTCAGGCATTTGGTAGTCTATATTCAACTCGAGAGCCCCTTCGGGAATATCTCCAGCGAGTGTGTCTGAACCATTTGGCCAAATGTTAGCGATATCGGATTGGTTCAACAACGAGGAATTGGTTACATTCAATGAATTACCAGCTACAACCTCAACATCTATCCAAAATTGAACACTCTCCGATACAGACCAGCCATGTACCGCAACGGAGTAGTTTCCATCTTCAGGACTATCTATTGTAATCGATTCAGCAGAAGTTCCAGACCAAGATCTCTTGAGTTCCTCGCCAGACTCAAATATACCATTATCATCAGAATCATGGAATAGATACAAATCTAAATCTGCATCCTCATAAGAGTCCATTTGTATCGAAATTTCAGCAGCATCTACTACACTGAAATTATGCCACCATGAAGCACTCATTTTGTCGCCGGAATCATCTTGGTAAGCCGTCTCATTATCAAAATTTATTGGTTGAGTCCAACCAAATGTACGTACAGATTCTAGAGGTAAAGGCATTGTAGAAACAACATACACACTTTCATTTCCGTTAGCTTCAGACCAGTCTGTAACAACCTTGTGGAAGCCGGACTGCTCGGCTGCCACATACCCAACAGAGATATTCAGAGCATTATCATTAGTCGTGACCCCGTGGTGCGCTGTATGGAGAACCATTTGATGAATTCCAGCAGAAGTGGGTACAACAAACACTTCTCGCGAATCACCAGTGTAAGTGCCCCATGAGTGTCGCCCGCTACCAACATGATTGTTGACAGAACGCTCTTCAATCCAAAACGTTGAGTCGCCGTATGCCAAAGGTGCTTCATCGGCATAACCATGAGGTGTTTGAGAAAGCCAAAGGACATCGACATCTGTCCACTCATTATCATCCCAGTCTACATCGAGAATTGCAGTGCCTCCTGTATCTAGTTCTTCAGGCCAATCAACACTAAGGAATCGCCAATCTCCACTCTCTGGTCGCCAACTCCAACGCTGACCTCCTGAAAGCCAAGATTCTGTGTACAAAGTTTGGTTGGAAACATTTCCATCTAAAGGATTCGCAAACAGATTAAATGGACCACTCCAAGGCACATTGGTGACAATTGGAAGTGTCCACTCGCGACCAAAAACCATCGTGCCGTTGTGGTTTTCCCATGTTTTAATGGCCAAACCGTGCTGATGAAGGCCAGAAGGCGCATCAATTGGGACGTTGACTGTGAAATTGTAAGTCAAAGTAGAATTAGCTTGAACTGTAAGCGGTGGTAATTCTCCCGAGGAATGGTGGGTCGAAATCCAGTTGTCTGTTGTCGGCCCGAATGCAGTCCAGTCCCATTCAATACTGACGTTTTCGAGGCCGGATGAACTGACGCGGTTTCTAGAAACTCCAAGGAAAAGGCCATCCTGCATATCGTCGAATGGCATTCCAACACGGAATTCGGCTTGAGGGCCATGGTGATACCAAGTGCCGTATGCATCAAATTCACTTGACTCAGTCCAATCATCGGAGTCAACCATAGAGTCATTATCGAAATCGTTCACCCAGATGCCGTCGCCATCATCATCACTCCAGCGATACATTGTGATCTCAATTCGTTCATTCGAACTGGTATCCAAATCACCATCGAAAGCAGCATACTCAATTACCGCTCTACCTCTAACTAAATTAGTAGTTAATGGCAACTGATAGCTTGTGTTGTTGACATGAATTGGGATAAGTAAGTCTGGTCTATCTCCTTGATAACCATCCCAAGTATTGTTTTCCCCACCACTGCTACCATTACCAATACTGAGCCATTGACCTACTTGATGAGCTAGCGGTTCATGCCTTACTGGATGAATAATTAGATCTATGGCTGATTCACCATGATTTGTAAATTCAAGGGGGACCGTTTGAGATTCACCTTGTGAGATTGTATTGATATTAGCATCCCGATGTTCTCCTTGGAAAGTACCAGTCATCCACTGTGAAGGAGTAACAGACCAAGTTCCATTCTCTCCATCCAAGGTCGCTGTAGCCCTACTTGCGTTGAACCAGCCGCCACCTTGGACAAATGGATCATATCCTCTATCATCCGCTGTAGCTAATACGAAATCTCGGAAATACTGTGAATTCGGGTAGTCGCCTCTATTGCTTAGCCAAGCCTGTTCTACCACCGCTAGAAGGCCGGCTGTGATTGGTGTAGCGAGACTTGTGCCACCCCATGTCGTTGTTGCGCTATTGCCATCGTTACGATGATTCAGAGGGATATCACCTGTTGCTGACCATCCAACAGCTACGATATCAGGGTCCATTCGGCCAACTACATTCGGCCCTCTATTGTTCCAAGGTGCACTTTGACCCCACAGGCTGTTCGTTCTGCTAGAGAATGCACCTACTGAGAATATTCCTTGTGCGGCACCAGGTACGGCCACAGTGCCATATCCATGACCTCCGTTGCCAATTGCAACAGCATATTGAGTTTGATTATTGTATACACGAGTCAGCCAGTCTAGGTATAGAGAGTAAGAATCAGCGCCTGAATCATCAATTGAAGAATATCCGAATGAGAATGAGCCTATGTTTGGCTGGTCATCCCAAGTGTCTGGATTACCGTCATTACCCTCTGCTATCCAACGCCATCCGTCTAGGGAATGGCCTCCTGAATAGTGGTTCCCTACACTAGCTATTGTAGCATTAGGTGCCATTCCTAATACAGACCCACCTGAAACTTGGGCTTGGGCTGCAACAGCACTAGCACAGAGAGTACCGTGTGAACCGGAATCGAGCATGAATAGTGTCAGATTACCAGAACCTGCTATACGATTAGAATAACCATGCCGTGCTGCGTAAGTCTCAGAATATGGCACTCCATTAATTCCATCTGATATCCAATACAAAAGTCCTGCAGAAACATCTCGGATTCCATCGTCATTTTCATCCAATCCGGCGGTTTCATTACCCTTGGTCATATTTTCATCATCGCCAAAATGAGAGTTTCGATTCACATCAGGAATTACCATATCATAGACTCCACTTACTGTTGAATCGACCACAATTATTGGTACATCACCACCCATCTGACTACGCAAAGTACCGTCGGGATGTTGACCTAGATGATAGATGCCAGATATCGAACTTGGAATGCCAGTAATGTTGTGGCCACTGACGTCCAATACACCGTTGGAATCGTTGTCCCAGTCTAATGCAGAGGTGTCTGCGTACCAAGTATTAGCCGAAGGATATGTTTCACCCTGCACAAGCCAATACCACATACTGTTATGGTCAAACATCATTGGCCAACCATCGTATTGTTTACCGTCTGTTATTCGTGCTTGAGTCCCATCAAGATCAGGATGAGCGAAATCAACTCCTGTGTCCGCAACTGCTACAATAATCCCTTCTCCAGCATATCCTCGTTCCCAAGAATCAATCGCGCCATGAATCTCACCAGATCGGACTGATGATGGTTCAAAATCGGGTGAATCAAGAGGAGTTATGTCAAATGGTTCAGGAGAATTTTGAGCATCTAGAATACCTATTATTCCCGCAACACCCGGTAACTTATGGAATATATTTGAGTCAATCCAAAACGTTCTATGGTCAATTTCCCCATCGCTTGGATCTGTTGCAATTAGCCTCTCTCCAGATTGAGCCTTTTCTTGAGTTTCAAGTTGCTCATGTTCAAACTGCCACAGACCTAATTCGCGAATAGAATGTGTAATCACCGTGACTCTAAGAGACTCCTGACCGTTTTCAATTCGCTGCCAAATACTTGGTTCGACCCAGGGCTCAAAAGTTGAGAATACAGCCTCTTGAGGCAATAAATCATAGGATTCATCAAAGGTTGTTTGTGGTGTTGGATAGTCTTCAGAGAACTCTGCACTAGACAACCCTGCAGATATAGTAGAGGTCAGCATCAACAAGATTAGTGCAATGGCTAGACGCTGCCTCATATCCTATACGCGGTCTGCTGAGCACTTGTATGCTACGGTGTCTTGCCCGTCAAGTCCAAAACTAACTTATCTGACCGAGGGCCATAGTCCCGTAGTGTAGTGGTCCATCATCCCAGGTTTTGGTCCTGGGGACCCTGGTTCAAATCCGGGCGGGACTACCAATAATTTGAGCCTGAGTTCACTCATCAATTTTCTCAGGATTACGACTTAAATCACGAGTGATGTTTTTCTGATGAGATTCAAGAGTACCGCCGCCTATTTCGAGAAGTTTAGCATCTCTCCAAAGTCTCTCAACAGTATATTCCCCAACATATCCATAGCCACCCATTACCTGTATTGCACGGTCAGCAATATTTTTTGCAGCAGTGGTTCCAAACAACTTGACACCGTCGGTATCCAAACGATTGCCGGATTTCGAAAGGTCAGTATTCCGCGCTGTATCATAAACATAGGAACGCATAGCACGGTATTCAGCCCATGACTCGCCAATGTGACGTTGGATTTGCCCGAAATCGCGTATTTGGCTACCAAATGCTTCCCTCTCACTGGCATACTGATTCATTGCAGCAAGCGACCTGCGGGCGATTCCAAGGCCCATTGCTGCTAATCCAATGCGCTCTAACTCAAGATTACGCATCATGTGAATCATCGACTCACCGGGTTTTCCAACCACATTCTCAGGAGGGACTATGCAATCATCAAAGACAAGTTCCGCAGTATTTGAGGCTCTCATGCCAGATTTATCGTATATTTTTTGACCTACTGAAAAACCAGGCATATCTTTCTCAACGAGGAATGTAGTTACTTCTGCTCGGCCCTTTGAATCGGTGCCCGTTCGGGCATATAACCAACAAATATCGGCAGGAGTTCCTTCCTCGTCTATGGACCCGTTAGTTATCCACATTTTGCGTCCATTTATGACCCAATTTCCATCAGAATTCAACTTAGCAGTGGTTTGCATCCCAAGAACATCAGTACCATAACCGGGCTCACTCATAGCCATGCAGCCAACCCATTCACCACTGCAAACTTTGGGAAGAATTCGAGATTTCTGCTCCTCTCCGCCGTTGTGAGCTAGGTTGTTGACCATTAACTGAGCATGTGCGAGATAAGCGAGGCAGAATCCAGGATCGGAATAACTCAATTCCTCATTGACAATGGCGACTGCAGTAGCATCCATGCCAGAGCCACCGTATTTTTCCTCGACACTGATTCCAAGAAGACCATATTCGCCAAGTTTACGAAACAATTCTAGATTGAATTTTTCCTCTCTGTCATATTCAAGAGCCTGAGGTTCAACTTCTTCTAAAACGAAACTACGCACCATTTCGCGCAGCATCCGATGCTCTTCAGTGGGGTTCGCGAGATCAATCGACTCCCAATCAGCCATGAGAGTCCGAACCGGACTCGCCGTATGAGTGTTGGCGACACCTTAGGTGTCGAAATATGTTGAATGGTGCAATCAAGGAGTGACTCGCCTTGAATCGCGTGGGAAAGGTATGGTTTCACGGATATGATCAGCTCCACCTAGCCACGCACATACACGGTCAACTCCCAATCCGAAGCCACCGTGTGGAACTCCACCATAGCGACGCACATCTATGTAAAATTCGTATGGCTCGTGTGGTGTTCCTTCCTCATCGATTCTCTCAAGAATCTCATCTTCAGACCAAGTTCTCTCGCCACCACCAATAATCTCCCCATATCCCTCTGGGGCTAGAAGATCATGACACAATACATATTTTGGATCATCAGGGTCGGGGCGGTGATAGAATGGCTTAGCAATTCTAGGATAGTGAGTGAGGAAGTGTGGGACGTCGAAATCCTCAGTCAGTACTTTCTCCTTTGAGTAATCTAAATCTTGACCCCATTCAATTTCCACACCCATGCCTTGGAGTGTCTCAACAGCCTCGTCATACCTCATTCGCGGATATGGATTGTCAGCATATCGTGCAATTAGATCTAAGTCTCGTCCAAGGCTTTCTAACTCAGTTTCACGCTCTTCTAAAAGAGACTTAGCAATATGTCGAACTACACCTTCTCCATGCTCCATAACATCAGCATTTGAAGCCCATGCAATTTCCATCTCGGCATGCCAGAATTCAGTCAAATGGCGCCTTGTTCGACTCTTCTCAGCACGAAATGATGGTGCCATTGTGTATAGCCTCTCAAGAGCAGGCATGGCAGCCTCCGCATAGAGTTGCCAAGACTGAGTCAAGTATGCCTTGCGACCAAAGTATGGCACTTCGAATAGTGTGCTTCCTCCTTCAACTGCTCCGGCGACAAAATTTGGTGCTTGGTATTCTATGAAATCACGGTTCCTAAAGTACTGATGAATAGCACCAAACACAGTAGAGCGTAACTTCAGCATCGTAGTCATACGCCCAGTTCTAAGGTAAAGATGGCGATTATCGAGAAGGAACTCTGTTTCACCCCCATCTGCTTCAGCCATGGCTGATTCTGTGATTGGGAAAGGACGCTCTGGATTTACAGGGCCTACAACTGTCGCACTACTGACTTGTAACTCATGTCCATGTTCCCTATCTGTAGGCTGAACCAAACCACAAATAATTACACTAGATTCAATCAACGCATCTTTCATTGCATCGAATATCTCGTCACCTACAGAATCTCGCTTGACTACACACTGGATGGTCCCTGTGGAGTCTCTAAGAACTACAAAACGGATTTTATTTGAACCACGGGACCGGTGTATCCATCCCTTAAGTTCAACTTCCTCACCGTCATACTTGCCGGCTCGGACATCTCCTATCCATGTGTCCTTGGTCATGCTAACCCCAGCCTATCGACTGGCTCCTTCCATATCAAAGCCCTCACACTAAAGTCAGGATGTAAGAGAAATGTGGCGGGTCTGACGGGGTTCGAACCCGCGACCGCCCGGTTAAGAGCCGGGTGCTCTACCTGACTAAGCTACAGACCCAGCCCGCCGACTTGGCCCCCCTCTTTAATCGGAACGGTCAAGCTTGATGTTTAGCTCAAACGACCGGTTGGATTTACCAAAGTCACGATGCCACCTGAGGACGCCATCACCACTGCATCACATATGCCTACGAAAAGACCTACTTCGACTACGCCGGCAATATCCAAAAGAGTGGACTCTAAGTCACTAGGGTTGGTAATTGAAGGCCCAAAAGAACAATCCAGAATGTGACCACCATTGTCGGTAACAAAGGGGTCTTTACCACCTCTAATTGTTACATCACCTGAACAAATTTCGGTGATACGAGCAGCCGTCCTTTCCCACTCAAAAGGCAGCACCTCAACAGGCAGATCGAAGGCACCAAGTGTTTGCACCTGTTTACGGTCATCGGCTACGACGACCATGCCGTTACTTGATTGGGCTACTATTTTTTCCCGAGTCAGAGCACCACCACCACCTTTGATTAATGAAAAATCAGAATCAAATTCATCGGCTCCATCTATCACCAAATCAAGAACTCCGGCGTTGGATAGAGAAACTAGTGGGATACCTAGGCTTTGGGCGAGTTCGCGAGTTGATTCGCTAGTTGGGACTCCAACTATTGAGAGATTTTCTTCATTCATCCTACGACCAATTTCAATCACTGTATATCTAACAGTTGAACCGGTTCCCAAACCCAGCTTCATGCCATTTTCAATGAAATCGCATGCGGCTATGCCAGCCTCACGCTTCAAGGCCTCGACGTCACTCACAATCAATTCGAGTCGAAGCATAGACATGATGCTTGCCCTATGAGATTCGCCGTTTACACCTCATTTCACTAACCGTTGGGTTCATCTGTAAGCCGCTCACGGATGTGTCGAGGGAGCAGGAGGGTCGCTGACAGTGTACGACACTGAGGAAAGTCCCCTCTCCATGATGCAAGCGGTCTGGCTCAAGCCAGAGACCCGGGAGGGTCGGCTCTGCAACAGAAACGAACCACGACAGGCGTACGGTGACTCCGTAAGGATGAGGTTTCCTGCCCGTGGCTGGAACGAGCACCCCCGCTGGAGCAAGTCCAAGCAGGTCCGTATAGCATCGACAGGGCCGGGTAGGATGCATAGTTGAATGCGACCAACCGAAAGGTGAACAGAAAGGGGCTTACTCCCTGCACCCTCACCAAACTCATTTGGCGCATGCTATCATTCTAGAGTTGCATCTAGCACTGATGATGTTACTAAGGCACCTGAATCCTCATAATCGAGCCATGGTCCTTTACCCAACATTCGTGACCGGATCTCGTGCCAAGCAACGATGAAGCTCGGCAGGAGGATGCTCGAAGTCAGCAGGGCAAGTATCAGCAGTGACATCATCAAGACGAAGAAATTCTGCAGGCCTGGAATCGCCACAAATAGGCCTGCGGCTAGCCCCGCACAAGTTGTTGCCGTAGTTTCGAAAATTGTTTGGCCTGTTCTAGCGACGGATTTTACAATACCTGCTGGAGTTTCGCCTTCATCTTTAATTCGATCAACAATATGGATAGAATCGTCAACACCTATTCCAAATACAATAGTTCCAATCATTGCTGTGAAGAAGTTAACATTTACCGAACCCTGTCTCATCAGAAGTGGTTGCCACAACACTACAACTGCAACTGCAGCCATAGTAAATGTCGCTAATCGTGGTGAACGGAATAGTATCATCATGGTGAATAATAGGATGAACATAGTTGCAATAGTAGTTTCACTTTGTGCCTTATGGATTCCAGCATTAATATCGATACTAACCGGAAGGCCACCCGTTAATTTTGAATTGACCACATTATCGATTCCCAAAGCATAGCAATTGAGGGCATCAAGACAATCCCCCGAACCGTCTAAATGGTCATCTATAGCATCACGTAATGGCGTAGCATCGTGAAGATTGATGTATGGCTGGGTGACATATACAAGCGTCTTAGTCTCGCATGGAAGGCCATTTTGACAAATACCATCCTGATCTGCATTCATCAGCATTGAACGGATTTCTGGACTTAATGTGTCGAGAGCAATGTTGACCATGTCCTCTTTACTACTAGCCGCATATGGCCAACATTCGGGGCGAAGTGGATTAGTGGATTCTTCCCAACAATCATCATGAAGTAATTCCCAAAGACTTCTGTCATATATCTCAAGACCTGAGAGATTTACATCCACATGTACCGCTTTGAGAATATTCACTATACTAATGCTTGAGGTCTGTGGAACATTGTTTATTTTACGCTCCTGCATATTGTCTATTGCATCAAGAATTGGCAAATCACGGATGGGAGCAGTAGAATTCACTGAACCTCTCGCCTCTGCATTAACAATGAACATGTTTGTTTGGCCGCCCTGGAATATGAAACTATACTCACGAAGAGTGTCGTAACTAGAAAGTCCCGGAGGTACCTCTTCAGAAGAACCGGTCAGTGGTTTACCCATCTCCTCCTCAAGGATTACAACCGCTAAGGAAGTAATGATCATTGTAACAATGAGTACCACCAAGGTTGTTTTGACTGGAATCTCACCAATCTTTTGCCAAATATTCGACTCCAATGCAAGTAAAAGAGTCCCTCCTATGAATAAACCAAAGAATAGAGAATATCCAATCGTGGTAGTATCTGCATAAATTAGGGCCGAAGTTGCAGCGGCTCCTGCAATTACTGAAAGTATAACTGTTTGAATTGCAGGCATATCAAGACCAGTCTCACTCTTCCTGTAGCGGAAAAGATGGACAAGAGCAGGCACCATGACCATAGAAAGAAGGAAGGTGACTGCAATCCCTAGCAGAAGCGTTACACCAACAGTTCTCATTGGTTGAATTGGAACTAGTGAAGGCCAAGTTAGAACACTAAATCCGATTATGGTTGTTACCGCAGAAAGAAAAATTGCGTGACCGGTTGTCAGGGCGGCGCGAACTGTGGCTGAAAGGCTGATTACGGGGTCCCAAGGGTCAACATCAAGCGAACCTGTGCCATCTCGATTCATAATCCAAGATTCCTCGAGACGTTCCTCAATTAATTCAATACGATTTTCTTCAATTCTATTTGTCAGATGTAATGCATAATCTACACCCAAACCAACAAGTATCGGACCCGCTGAAATTATCATTGGAGTGAGGGTGATATCAGCAAGAACTGTAAATCCGAAAGTTATAGCAAGACTCATCGCAATAGGTGTGCCACAAATCAACAAAACCTTCGGATTGCGATGCAGAATCATCATTGTTATACAGACTAGCAATCCACTAATTGGAAGCATTGTTTCAATGAGTTCTTTGTAGATGGCATCTGATACATCATGCACAACTGGAGTTAGACCCGTTACGGTTATTGCTTGTCTTTGAGGTCTCTCGGAAGCAGTATCCTTGGCTGTCTTTAACAAATCAGAATATGGAGTACTACATTCACTCCTTGGGTCATTAGAATTTTTCTTAGTACACATTGAGTGAACTTCAGTACTTATTGAGGACGACATAAGTTCGGAATATGTACGATAACATAATTCACAAGTCCCGGGGTCTGACTTCTCAAAGATGAGGGTCTCGGCATATTCAATGAATGCCTTGTGATCCTGGATAGGAGGATTATTCGAATCCTTAGGGTCGGGCCGAGATATTTTTTGATCCGTCCCCTCCATATCGAATTTTAGGCCGAGAATTACAACCCCTGTATCCCAAATTCCATCGCCATCATTATTGTAATCGCCATCCCCATTTTCATCCAATAAAGGATGATCTTGAGTATCCATTACGAAAGAGGAAAGGAGCGCTTCCGTTTGAGAAACTAAGTTGTCAACTCGGTCTTGGTCATCGGGTATCGAATAGCCCTCATACGGATTCAATTGAGCAGCGTTGCATTCATCTCTAGTTCCAGTAGGCAAACCATACTTCTCAAAAGCACAAGTGAATCGATAACTGGAGGAGTTAGTTTCCTTAATTATCTGAGAAGGAGATAGGACCCAAACGACTCCATCAAACCCCCCTCGGTCATCCTTGAACTCGTCCAATCCAGATTGATAACCACCAAGCCCTCTATTCAGATCATCACTTTCTAACCAAGACATTTGTTGGAGTATATTCACATCAGTAATATTCTCTGTCCCTCTGCAATTAGGGGGAGATTCCCCTGCAGAACATTGTCTATCAATTGCATTGTCGGTTTGAAAATAGAGTATCATTATGTCAGTAGACCATTGTGTCCGTACCTGTTTTAGTAAATCAGTTGATTCGGCATCATCAGGAAGATAAACCTCCACATCTCCATCAATTTGATGTTCGAATTCAACAGAATATTGAGCGAAATATGCCGTTACAAGTAGAACGAATGCAGTGATAATTGCTGGACTCCTGAGTATTGCCGTATACCAGAATTCCGCCATCCTCTGAGCTATTGCATGGCCACGCTTAGAGGCTGTATTGAGCATCTGATCAAAGTAATCAACAGTATCACCAACTGGGGAATAATCTATGGCTGTAAGGACCTTTTTTCCCGCCTCTCTAACGGGTTGTAAACGTTCGAAGAAGCGCTCCCAAAAGATGACTTCATCGTCACGCTCGTCAACGGACACAAGGTGGTGCCCCCACCGAGGCCAAATGAATGAATCGCTGAGGCACTCGGCAGGAGGCGGGTTCTGTATCAGTTCTCAGAGAACTGGCTTACTGTTGTGACGCTCTGCTCGCCGGCTAAAACTCGGCGTAGAGCAGCCATACTGATTACAAGCGGGATGTAAGCTGTACCATCCGCTGTTGTATATGTGTGACAGTTGCTTATCGCATCGGAATGGATACTGATTTTCAGTGCTCCACCGGCACGACTCTGCCTAGCCCACCCAACGAGGGTGGTGTTCTGTTCATTCTCAGGCTGTTCTTCTTTGGTTGTTGTCTTTGGCATGTTTGTTACCTCCAAGTCAGCGACGAAACGTGGCCTCACATATCAATCAATATAGACAGGCCTAATGTGAAGGTGAAAATGAAGCCTCACGCTCGCCTGAGCCTTTGGCAGCGCGGGAACCGTTAGCCGAACGGCTGAAAGTGAATGAGAGATTCGACGCGCCTGTAAACATGTCCCGGAGACGTAGGATGAGCGAGCCGAAAGGCAAAGATGATGATGTTCGATTAATTGCTGCTCTCGCCACCATGGGTATTGTAACAATAGTTGGTTTAGCTGCAATTTTTGTTAGTCCGCCTGTCAAAGTAGGACCTCTAGAAGGAGAAATAGCTCCCGATTTCATTGAAAGTGCCTATTCTGGCTCAGGGTGGGATAGTTTCAGACTAACTGAGTCATATGATGATAGAAAAGTACTGATTACATTCCTTGATACAGATTGTCCACACTGCTGGGAAGAAGGTGAAACTCTGACGAATCTGCATTCAATCTACAAGGACGATGTACAGTTCATTACCATCGCTGTAGAATTATCAATTACAGGACATGAAAGTTCAAGAGAAGAGATTGAAGCATTCCGTGATAAGACAAACCACAATGGATGTTATTCTGGAAATCAGAACTGTGTCGATCGCCCGGGTAATGCACACACTTGGACATACATAGACGACATTGACACATCTATTGCTAAGAACTGGGAAGTCCCAGGGACACCTTTCAACATAATTCTTGATTCAAATGGAGAAGTCATATGGAATCAGGCACAGTCTGAGAATCATCCTAATGAGGATGTTGAACAGGCTTTGGCAAGGTTAGTGGGGTGAGATAATGGCAAGTGCATTAGCAGACCCAAAATTACTTCTGTTCATCGCAGGATTACTCGCATCAACATATGTTCTATCTACAAGTCGCTCTAAGCCTGGTGTTGAAGGAACCGTTGCAGTTCTGAATGGATCCCTATTATTTGCAACCGTAGGTCTAGCATCAGCAGTCTGGACGTGGATTATTCATAATCAACTCGTGATGGGTGATGCCACAGAATTCTGCGCTTCAGAAGGTATTGTTCAGTGTGGCTCCGTTATTGGAGACCCTCGGTACAACAATCTATTCGGAGTTCCATGGGGCATTGTAGGGGCTCTAGCTTTCATAGTACTGTTATACTTGGTTATGAGCATCAGACTGGATATTCATGCCAAGTGGGCTGAATCATATACCAACTACGCTTGGTACGCGGGTTTGGCAGGAATTCCATTCCTACTCTACCTCGTTGGAGTTGAGGCCTTTGCAGTCCATCACATCTGCCCATTCTGTACAATATCTCACCTTTCCTTGGTAGGATTCTTAGGTTCTGTTTGGCTCCTCAAAGGACGTAGAGAAAACAGAAATTGGTACTGAAAAATCCAAAATAAATTACAGGTGGTGAAAAATATGGATTTAGTAACAGGGGGCGCAGGATTCATCGGTTCGCACCTAGTAGATGCATTGGTAGCACAAGGGAAATCGGTACGTGTGTTAGACAATTTCTCAAGTGGTAGAGAAGAATTTCTTGCTCACCATAATGGTGCTGCAAATGTGGAAATCTTCAGGGCCGATTTGTTGGACCCCGATTCTGTCAAAAAGGCAATGCAGGGTATAGATACGGTTCACCATCTTGCTGCCAATCCAGACATCCGTTTAGGAACTGAAGTTACTGATACAGACCTAAGGCAAGGTACTGTTGCAACTTACAATGTACTCGAGGCAATGAGGTGTGAAGGCGTGTCGTGCATATCTTTCTCATCATCTAGCGCAATATATGGAGAGGCGAGTGTAATGCCTACTCCTGAAACATATGGGCCTGTGAAACCAATCTCTCTCTATGGTGCATCAAAACTCGCTTCAGAGGCTTTGATTACAGCTTGGTGTGGAACTTTTGGAGCAAAGGCCTGGGTACACCGCTTTGCCAACATTGTTGGCCCCAGAGGCACTCATGGAGTTATCTTTGACTTTATTCACAAACTAAAAAATGACCCTACTCGACTCGAAGTTCTAGGCAATGGTCTTCAAGAAAAATCATACATGTCTGCAGAAGATTGTGTGAGAGCTATGGTTCATCTTGTCGGAAACACTAGTGAAGATGTCAATCTTTACAATCTAGGTACAGGGGATACCTGCTCTGTACGCAGAATCGCTGAGATTGTTGTTGAAGAATCCGGACTCGAAGGTGTTTCAATAGAATACACCGGAGGAGATCGCGGTTGGGCAGGAGATGTCCCAAAAACTAGTCTAGATGTAGAATATCTATTCTCAACAGGATTTGTTCCAGAAATGCAATCTGAGGCCGCAATACGCCATACAGCACGTGCACTTATCGATGAAATAGGTCTGTAAGTGCGCCTCGGCTTCATAACAGAGTGTCGTCGCCGATGATTCGATGAGTAAGCGCTGGTATCAGGAGAATCGGCGTGACCCGTGGCGCCGACAGGCCAAATCGAAAGGGTATAGAGCTCGTTCTGCGTACAAGCTTAAGCAAATCCAGGAGAAATTCGAAATGATTCGTCCAGGGGATGCGATACTAGATGTGGGGTGTCACCCCGGTGGGTGGACTCAAGTCTCTGTTGAAGAAGTAGGAGATGAGGGGCTTGTAATTGGTGTAGACATAAAATCCACATCGCCAATAGAAGGGGCAACGGTCCTACAAGGAAATATCATTCATAAAGAAACTATAGAGCGTATCGAAGAACTTCTAGATGGAGGGCAATTCAACATTGTTCTCAGTGATATTTCGCCCAAACTTACTGGAAGATACGACACCGATCAAGCGATTTCTTTGGAACTCTCAACTATGACTCTCGATGTCGCGATGGATTTGTTGGCTCCGGGAGGGGCCTTTGTAACCAAAATATTCCAAGGCGTAGGAATTGAAGGGCTGATTAAGGCAGCAAAGGACAGATTCAGTAATGTACAGAGATTTGCTCCTATGGCTAGTAGAAATTCATCATCTGAGACTTATCTAATTTGCCGCAATAGGCTTCCTGTACCACGAAGACCAGCACGTGGACTCACTGCTTTTGAACAAGTACTTAACCACCTGACTGAAGTTGGAATAAATGTAGATGAGACTTCTACTGAGGATGAAGAAATCGAAATCAACAAAGGATTCAGGCGTCTTAACCGCAATGATGAGTGATGAGTTTCAGTTTCACTTTCAATACTGCGTAGTGTGTTCATTTTCAGGTAGGACTCTCCTATATTCTTGATTAATGGAATCTCAAGTCAGAACGATTCCTATGAACCGATTGAGCAGAATAGAAAAACAGATTTTGAAAAACTCTAAAGAAACGCAAAAGAAGAAATCAAGGACAAGGTACAGAACCAAAGTGTGTGATTTGGAAGAAAATCAGCCAGTATCTAATATTGAAATTCTTGTATTAAGGCGGTATCCACCTCGCCTGATTTCAAATCGAAAGTGGACGGGGCATGTCGCAGCCGCATGTGGAAGGGATGAATCGGGAGTGGTAGGACTAGTGCTCTGGAACGAACAAATCGAAGCTGTTGCCACAGGTGACATCGTTAGAATAGAGAACGGATGGTGCAAACGTCGTTTAGGGGAGCGTGTTGTATCTACAGGAAGGAACGGACGGCTGACAATTATCAATGAATTGTAGTTTCAAAATTAGCAGGTAAAGACACCTCAAGGAGTTCCAAGTCCTCTGAGCATTCAGAAAAGGAAGTGGGTAAATTTGGAGGTATCACGAAGGCATCTCCTGCAATCAATTGATGAGTGCCTTGGTTTTCTGTATCGATTGTCATAGTTCCCTCTAATACGAAAGTGAACAAAATATCTGAATTATGGCTAGTTAATCCTCCACCACCATCAACTGCTCGTGCCACCTGAACAGACGCGACACCCCCTGTTGCTGAACCAATCCCTGAGTCTCTGAACTCAAAACCGTCTATTCTCCATGGTGACCAAGTTGCAGATTTAGCCTGATGAAAACAAAACTTCTGACCGCTAAATATTCTATCAGGATTGATTGTCTGATTGGGAAGATCCATGTTATGATCAATTGTAGTTATATGTTCAGCCGGCACACCAATTTCGATTACTTGGAGCCCATCACCCGACTCAAGAACACGATGACGAATCTCTGGAGGTTGAACTAAGCAATCGCCTGCAGTAAGAGTAATCGCAGGTCCCTGATCTTCGTATACTACCTTGACCCAGCCTCTGTAACAATAAATCAACTGGAATCCAACAGTGTGGTAGTGAACCATGTCAGGAACTGGGCCAGCATCGGGAATTCGGATATGCGAGGCAATGATACTACCTCCAAGACGACCGGGAATCAGATCGCGATACTGCATTCCTGCACGACCAATTATCCAAGGGGATTTGTCCTTCAGCCGACGAACAACGAACTTGTGTTCAGTTGGAGGAGTGATTAGAGGAGGGTTTGCATCCACCAATTCAATTCGAGTACCATTCGGTGCAATCAAAATTTGCTTTCCATCTGCTATAGCATCGGGGTTCTCACAAAGAATCCTCAAAGTCCCAGGATCTTCACTTACACCATTCTCTAAACGTATTCTCAGTCCATGACCTGAAAGGACTACTATTGAAGGATTATCTGCGGGAAATATCATTTCTAACTTGAAGCCAAGTTTGTGAGTATAGAAAGACAATGCCTCTGTTATGTCATCACATGGAAGTCTGATTTCTGCGGCTCTAATATTCTTCGAATTTTCCATGAGATGACGCCCCGTTGATAATTTCGAAGACAAATGTATGTTTAATCCATTGTGTAGAGAGCCTAGTCCTCTCGGTCAACGCTAAAAGGGAGAGGGCGGTCGCCCGCCTCGCTGAGGGTCAAATTATGGCAGCAAGAGCAGATATGTGTACCTCGTCGGGACTACCTCTTGTAGAGGCAAAAAGTACTGCTTTTCCATGTCCTGATTGTGGTGAATCTATCGGACGCAGTGAGCGTTGCAGAGTTCAAGCAGTCAAGTATATCTGTCCCGGATGTGGATTCGAGGGACCCTGATTCCTTGGGAGTTGTTCTATATGGGACATGTCGTTGTAAAATACAAGGTAACTATTGACCAGCCCGAAGAAGGTCGTCCTGATTATGAGGGCATAGCATCTGTAATTTCTTCAATGGAAGAAGTTCAAGCCTGTGAAATCAAACCTCTAGCATTCGGAATGATGTTTATCGAGGTTCAAGCCGTACTCGGTGAAGGAGAAGGAATCGTTGACGGTTTTGAAAATAGAGTTAGAGAAATGAATCAAAGTGTCGGTCAAATTGAAGCCCTAGAAATGGGTCGTCTGTGATTCAGCCACAACCATTTCACTCTAACTTCTTATTTTTCATCTTAGTAATGATCCAATGGGGATCGCATGAATTCCCGCATTAGAACGGTAGCGTATGTACCGGGTGGAAGTGTAAATCTCAATCTCAAATCTGCACCATCAGGATGCCAACGGTCACCCTCAATTGGCCCGGCGACCCAACGATTTGATGTAGAATCCTCAGGCATCGAGGGTGCTTCCTCAACAGAGAATGTACTGAAAGTAACCGTGAGAGGACGACGAGTTCCTGAAGTGGTAAGATTAGGGATTTTCTTAACTCTCCAATCAACATCAGAAAGATTCGTTCTTTCCAACGCTGCTAATTCATGAATTCCGGGTTCTTCTTGAGCAAGTGCGGAATCTCTACCTGGTAATGGTCCTGTAACCGCTAATCTGCCTATGCGACAATTCCGCCTACAGCGTTCGAGATTTGTTTTACTGACAAGTGCCATCTTTGAAACATCGATTCGTCCACTCGCTTGTACAGGGGCAACTAAATCACCTATTTCGGGCTCAAGTAAATTGAGACCTGCCTCAATTCTAAGTGCTAATGAATGATTGAATGCTAATGATTGTAGAGAATGAACCATCAGAAGTTGAAGGGAAGGAGGGAGGGCGCGAAACGCCTTGACCCAGTCGTCCGGCTTGACTAAAAGTGCTTCAAGAATATTTCTTTCATATCCTAGATGTTTAGGGACAATATCGAGGCAGGCCTCTGGTTCCTTAGTTTCAAGCCACATATTTCTAAAGTTAGCTACATCTTCAGTCATCTTCAACCCAGGCATTCCTAGATACAAATCTACTGCTTTCTCAAAATCTCCTTCAACTACTGCTCGACCCACTTCTGGAGTCACGGGTCTTGTAGAACCAAATCTTTGAGGCCCAATCCAATTAGGAAATGCATCGGCCCCAAGCCTCTCAGCCATCCCATCACGAATATCTAAGACTCTCTGCATAGCATCCTTCGCTTCCAATGGATTGCCCGCCTCATCACAACAACCCCTAACTGTAATTGTGAATCGATTTCCGTCATGATCACTCATCCCCACTTTTTGATGTGTACGTCCAAGAATCTCCAACTCGGAATCGGGTATATCTACGGACTCGACTTTTTTCCGAGGTGCATCAATAACAAGAATTTGGGTTGTGACGGCTCTTTTGTCCTTTAATCCCGAACAAAATATTCTATTCCTATTGATTTTACATGCTCCTGCAAGTCTACGAATAAATCTATTAGTTTCCCAATTAGTCAGAGTTGCGCGAACAACTGTGAATCGGCCTTTGGAATCGAGAGCTGGAACTCTCGCAACTTCTTCAACTCTGAAATCTTCAATTCTTACCTTCAATAATCCGCCGATACCAGCGGCATCATAAGTCCATTTTGATAGACCGAGATTTTTCTCGATTTCAGATTGAGACATGTTTCCACCGACCTCAGTTAGCGAGGCCAGCGAACTCCTTGGCAATATCTGCACATAGGTCCTGTACAATCTTGTCTGCCTTCGCACCCTTCTTAACGCGAACAAAGAGTTCTGGCTCATCCAAATCGGGATGACCTGTGAAGTAATTTGCATACTCTACCTTTGGATTAGCATTCAAACGAGAACGGAATAATTGGAGAGTTGTGTGATCTTCCCCAATCAATCTTAATCGAAGTTCGGACCCTTCGTTCTTTAGCAGTTTTACTGGCATGACGGCCGCGCCAATGACCGCCCCCTTTTGAGACCTTTCATGTAATTGCTGGACCCCCTAGGGTCCAAATAACTGTTTAATTAAGTAGCGGGTGGCTTTGGGTGAGCCGATGTTAGGCTCTGCCGAGTCCAAGACCCGGGCCGCGGAAGCCTTTGAGAAGGCCGCTTTAGGAATAATAATTGCAAGTCTGTTGCTAACAATCGGAACAGGGCTTGCTTTGAGTCCACTTCCTGAATTCCAAACCGACCTCTCAGCATTTTCTCCAGCCTCAGATGCTGATGCAGCAGAAGAAAGACTGGATGCTGTGATGACTGCATCACCTCATCGCATCTATGTCCATATTGAACCAAATCAAGAAGGGGCAAATGTCCTTGAAATGGGGGCACTTCAGCAACTTTCTATAGATCTGGATGCAGTGGATTCCCTATCTTCTGGAAAAGATAATTTCATCATTTCACACATCAATGCGGCACAGATATTGAATGTTGCACTCGAAGAAAGAGATTCACAAGGGCGCGATATTTCCGCATTCAATAATTGGGAGGAGATGCTTGATTCTATTGTCGAAGATGAGGAATGTATAGATGCAATTGGTGATGATAGAGCAATTGCAACGGCATCTTTTGCTAGATCCGTAATGCTGCATGAAGACTTTGATTATGACCCCGTATGTAACTGGTTAGCAAATGGAAAGACAGGAGACCCTACTCCGTCAGCATCCAGTACTATGTGGATTATTGAGATAAGTGGCGACTTATCGGCAGATGAACGTCTGCAGAAATCACTTTTGATTAAATCAACACTAGAAAAGAGAGCCAGTGCCCCGGATTCCGCTTTGAATTATGGAGTTGTGTCGGATGACATTGTGAGCAACGAAATCAATGAATCCACTTTGGATAATTTGGTTTGGCTTCTGATTATCTCAATTTGTGTTGTAGTCCTTGTTCTAGCTATTGCTTTCCGTTCACCACTAATGGTCGCTGCTCCACTCACTGGACTTTCTGCTGCACTTATCTGGACATACGGCATCATGACTCTAGTTGGTGTTGAATTCTCAATCCTTGAAGTTGCAGTTGCTCCGGTAGTCTTAGGTCTCGGCATCGATTATTCGATTCATCTGCAGCGGTCTTACGAGAAAGCAAGACATGAAACAGATTCGCCAGCAATGGCTTGGATTCAATCATTCTCTAGTTTGCGCATGGCTCTGACTCTCTCTGTAATTACAACCGTATTCGCGTTCTTGGCAAATTTCCTTTCACCTCTACCTCCAATCAAAACATTCGGTATGACTCTAGCACTCGGTGTGGTGTCGGCATTTGTAGCGAGTACACTTACAGTAGGGGCTCTACATGTAATAGTTGAAAAAACAGCAGGCGCACAAAAACATCGTTCCCTGCAGCTAAATAAATTTGCAAATACAACTACTGAATTCCAACGACGACATACCGGAGTCATTCTCATCATGGTTGCCGCACTAACTGCCAGTTCTGTAGTCGTATCTTTAGGGCAACTTGATACAAATTTCGAATTAACTGACTTCCTTAGTGATGACATGGACGCAATAGAGGTAAGAAATTCAATGTACGAAGCATATGAAGTTGAGTCTCTAAAATCGGTGGACATCATTGTTGAGCCTGCATACGGTGAAGACGCATTGTACGAGGAACACTATTTGCTCAAGGAATTAGAACGTCTTGACGGCGCCCTCGCTTATACGAATAATGTGGTTGTGCCAGAAGGAACGGATAATTCCCGACCTTCATACGATGGAATTTACCCCATACTCAGAGATGCGATAGAGGCTGACGAGGCCTTTGGTGAGCGTTATCACCTCGGAGTCTTTGACGGTTCGGTAGGAGAGACCGACGGATTCGAAGATGGTGATGTAGCTGCTGCAATCAAAGAATTGTTGAACAATGATACAATTGGAGACCCAATAAGAGACTTGACTTGGGGGGATAGGACAGCAAGATTCGTTGCTCTAAATGAGGATGAAACCGCCTTACTATATCTGAAAATAAGCGTTGATGTTACTGCTCAAAATAGTGAAGAAACCTCAAAGTTGGCTCTAGTGTTTCAAGACCACATAGCTGATTTCGAATCGGATACAGGATATCGAACTTACCTTGGAGGTGACTTGATTCTTGTTCACAACGTACTATCGGGGCTAGTTCTTTCACTTGTTGAATCAACATCCTTTAGCCTTGGTGTATCATTATTGGTCCTATTTGCATTAACTCGCAGATTGGGGCAATCTCTAGTTGTCATTCTACCAGTTGGACTTGCTGGATCATGGGTCGTAGGAGCAATGGCTCTTTTGAACATAAACTGGAATGTTCTTACTGTGATGACAACTGCTCTCACAATTGGATTAGGTATCGATTACTCCATCCACGTTTGGAGAAAGTTTGAGGCGAACCAAAGTGATGGAATGGGCACTTGGTCGGCGATGCGAAACATGTACTCAACTACTGGAGCATCGCTAATCATGTCGGCAGGAACTACAATTTGCGGATTCATGGTCCTGCTTCTCTCCCCTGTTCCTGTAATCCGTGATTTTGGATTGGTCAGTTCGATTTCTGTGGCCTTCTCTCTGATTCTCGCACTGTTGGTACTACCTGGGCTTCTAGCCGCAGAAATTAGAACTTCAAATGGTGAGTAATTAATCCTCTATACGATTAATCTCAGAAGTTATGCCAAACATATCTAGGCTCTGCTCTCTAGCAACCAATGCCAAAGCCATCCATAATGTAACGGGCCCTAAAGCCCGACGTTTCCGTTGAGCACGACGGACAACCTCCTTATTTTCTAGCCCGGATTCACGAGCAATCAGTTCGATTAAGATAGGAATACTCGCCTCGGCTCTATCAATTGGGTGTCTTCGAACTACTTCTATCTCATCTGCTTTATTGGTGTGCACAGTAGGTGTTGAAAGTGAAGATGTATGCTTTTTCATATCTTTTTTCTCAATATTCCCTTGAGACACAGTGGGGGTGGAAAAAATGTTGGAGGGAGGTGAAGTAGATTTCTGAAATGGTGAGTGTGTGAGAATTCTCCTAGTCATTGGTCTCCAACCAAGTTCAGGGGCGATTAATTGAACACCAATACTTGGACTAAGAGTTCCCTCTTTTTCCTCTAACCATTCTAATTCAATGAGTTTGTCGACTATTTCTTCGGCCTCTTCAGGAGTGAACCACTGTATCTCAAGTGACCAAGAACGGATTAAATTCTCTCTACTCAACCCACCTACAAGGCTGTCGTCAAATACTGTGTACAGTAATCTGCTTACATCACCCCCTGTACTCATCGTAACCCCAATATATTCTCCACACTCCATTTGGCTTGAGTCTTACTGGCAGAACTTGTCGACATTTGATTGAATAAGGACGGCCACCTCCAGCCCCCCCGATATGACACGTGATTACATCGCTCGCGACCCAAAAACGGGGCGTCCGATTCGCCAAAAAAGGGCTAGTAAGCAGGTGGATATCAGGTCAATGCTACCTCCAGATGGCATCTGGCAAAGGATCCCAACTAGGGAAATTGTCAATTTGGCATCAGGTAGTATAACTATGCTGGAAATACCACGCTCAGAGGGAGGAGGGCTGGCTCGAAGAATAGATGGTATTCTTGCATTGAGTCGAGTGTCGCCCTATCAAATCGATTCAGCACATGAGGTTCTATGTGATGCATTGGATGATGATGATTCAGCAATCAGGATTGCTGCACTCCAAGTCTTACCATCCTTTGCAATAAAGAAACATCAAAATTTGTTTTACTATCTTTCGGATCGCCTTCGAGAGGATGATTCGGATGTACGAAAGGAAGCACGTCTAACGCTAAAAAAATCAGCACCGGTATTCCCATCCGGTTGTGAAGAGATTCTTAGGAGAGAATTAAGAGATTCTCAAAAAGAACACAGAGATGATGCTTTTGCCACATTGAAGGAAACCGCTGCTAACTGGGTTGAAACCGGGTGCCTTCATCTTGACGAATTAATCAGAGAAGAAGATGTGGATTTACGAAGAAGAGGGGCAAAGATTCTACGAACAATTACTGTCAAAGGTGGCGCTACTGGATGGGATTTGATTTCCTGGTCCCTCCAAGATGAAGATGCTCAGGTAAGGCGAAGTGCCTCGGCCTGCCTTCCAGCATTGGCAAATAGTGAATCTAAAATTGCTACAATATTAGTTGAGGCCGCGATGTTAGATGACGACAACGGGGTTCGCAAGAACATTATCCGTACAATAAAAACTCTGGATATGCAGAATCCTAGGGTGGCGCAACTGATTCAAGATGGGGCACGCGATAGAGACCCCGCCCTGAGAAAAGCGTGTATAGATCAACTTTCAATTGTTCTATCTGGAGATCGACTAAGAGAGGTTGCTACCGAATTACTACGTCAAGAGACTAATCCAGAAATAAGGAAAAAACTTGAACGGCTTTCTCGAGATGTAGATTGGGAAGGAACTGAAGATGAGAAGAACCGTGCTCTTGCCCCCCTTGAAAAAGTAGAAGGAAATGATGATTTGGAGCCTGAAACAACCCTCCCACCACATAGTGGTGTGGATTTGCCCAAGCGTGAAGGTCATAAACAGGAGTTAGGTCGGCGGGCCGCGAGGAAAGAAGATGAGCGAGACTTTTGATGAGAAGCTCGAGCAGTTTGAGCGGCTCTGGGACGGCGTTACGCCGAAAGGGATTAACCGTACCAAGTCCCTAAAGTTCCGACAGTACATGCGCCAACATGTTATGCAGAAGTACCACAAGAGGCGTAAGGAACAATTCTCGAGTGCTGATAAGGGACACTATAACCACAGTTTCTCGAGTAAAAACCAGTATCTCACTAAGGAGAACTGTAGAAAGTACTGGATGGGTGAATTACAGAAGGATATCAGCGATTCAGAATCCTTCTGAGGCGATTCAATGAGCCACACTTCTAGTGTATTTTCAGATTGGGACCTAAACTCTGAAGTGGCGTCCGCCATAGCAGAGAAAGGTTGGACTCAGCCCACTGAAATTCAAATTAGTTCGATTCCAGTTGCCAGAAAGGGACGTGATTTAGTAGGTCAGGCTCGAACTGGAAGCGGAAAAACTGCTGCATTTGGAATACCGATCATTGAATCGTGTACACCAACCGGTTCCCCACAAGCGATTATTCTCTGCCCTACTAGGGAACTGGCCGTCCAGGTATCTGAAGAGATTTCTTGGCTTCAAGGAGGACTCAAATTATCGATACAGACAGTCTATGGAGGCACAGATATCGAAAAGCAAGCGAAAAAGCTTGACTCCGGTGCTGACATAATCGTAGGAACGCCAGGCAGAGTCATAGACATGGCTAAGCGAGGGCACCTAAAACTAGGGGAAATCACTCATTTCTGCTTAGATGAGGCTGATCGAATGCTCGACATGGGATTCTTTCCCGATGTATTATGGATATTCGAACAGATGCCATCTCGAGAACAAACGCTACTATTCAGTGCAACATTTCCTCAAGAAGTTCTAGATGCATCAGAGGAATTCATGAATGAACCCGTCTTTGTAATGAGCGATGACCTAGATGTAGAAGTTCCTGAAATCGAACAGTATGCCGTCCGTATTGGAAGAGCGAACAAATTGTGGGTCCTAGGAAGAATCATTGCAAATATGAAAGATAATGATCAAATGTTGATTTTCACAAATACAAAGCGTATGGTTGATCTTTTGGAAGAACGATTGAGTAAGTTTGGTATGAAGGCCACTGGTCTACACGGCGACAAAGCGCAAAACAAGCGAGAGAAGATTCTCGATTCACTTAGAGATGGACGAGAAAAAATAGTCGTAGCTACTGATGTTGCTGCACGAGGAATTGATGTTGAAGGCATCACTCATGTTGTGAACTACGACCTACCTGATGATACTGAGTCGTATGTACATCGAATTGGCCGAACTGGAAGAATGGGGCGAAAAGGAGAGGCATGGGCACTCGTCTCAAAAGAAGATATGGCATCCTTAGATAAAATATCCAACACTTGGAATTTAGAAATACCTTATGTTGAGGCCCCTGAATTACCAGATGGAATCTCAAGGGACCCTGTGCGGAAGAGGGATGATTGGTCGGAAGTCACCGATCCTTTTGGCATGGTAAGCGTGGCGGTCGAAGTTGGAAGCACTTCAACTACAAAGCGGGCTTTAGCAGACTGGATTGTCAGTCAAGCACGTATTCCCGAAATTGCATTAGGAGAAATTGCAATGGAGAATGATTCATCTACATTTCAAATACACGTTGACAAAGCAGCCTATGTAATTGATGTAATCAAGAAGCGTGAATTAGATGGACGTTCTCTAAACCCCATGATTGTGGGAGTATGAGGTGAATTCATGGAAGAAAGCAAGACGCCAGAAAGGCGTCTTGACCTGATTGGTTTTTTCTGCCCAATACCTGTTCATGAAACTCGCAAGGCACTTTCAGAAATGTTAGAGGGTGAAGTAATCGAAGTAATCGGCGATGACCCTGAAACCTTGCATGATATGCCAGCATTGTGTGAACGCCTAGGTGTAGAATTATTGAGTGTATCAGAGAATTCTGGAGAGTACACATTCCACATTCGTAAATGAATCATCCCGGTGGATGGATTCATGGTCTGATGTCTTTTCGAAATATTGATGACAGTACCAAACAGGCCTGTTGACCTCATTGAAATCGATGACGTGCCAGCCGATGCTCGACTACCCACCGCTCATGGGGAATTTCGAATTCGAGTATTCCATGAAGACACTACTGGACTGGATCATGTTGCACTAACTCTGGGGGATATGAATGGCCCCGACCCCGTGATAGTGCGTGTACATTCAGAATGCCTTACTGGGGATTCATTCAGCAGTCTAAGATGTGACTGTGGACCACAATTGGATGCTGCAATGGAACAAATCCAAGGAGTAGGGTGGGGTTGTTTGGTATATTTACGTCAAGAAGGAAGAGGCATTGGACTTCATGCAAAGATACAGGCATACAACCTTCAAGACCAAGGTGCCGACACACTAGATGCTAATCTGATATTGGGTCATCCTGCTGATGCACGTGACTACAAAATTGCAGCTAAGATACTAAAATCTCTAGATATTGAAAGAGTTTGTCTATTGACAAATAATCCGGACAAAGAAGAACAATTGAAGAAATTTGGTATTGAAGTTGTTGAACGCATGCCATTGGTAGTCGGTATCAATGAAGGGAATCGTGGATACATTGAGACAAAAATCGAGCGCATGGGGCATCAAATTTCAGATGAAACACTAAACTCAGAATAAATTTGTGGGGCCGTGGCCGGGACTTGAACCCGGGCCGGCGGGACCACAACCCACCGTGCTAACCGCTACACTACCACAGCCGTGTGCATCCAAGCCACTAACCGACTGTATTTCAAGCGTTCCGCGTGAACGGTCCATACTCAGATGACCAACGGATTGAAGCACTGTTGACCACCGTTGACGAGTCATGAGCAGGGCGCATACAGTGAGTTCCTCTATTGTGGTGCTTTGTTTGCTGGCTCTACTCACGCCTCTGAGTTCAGCAGATGTTGTTATCGAATCTGACCGAATAGAGTTGCTGAATGCTGGTGATTTTTCAAATCCAGATGTGTGGGATATTAGCAGTAAAAAGACCTTTACCAATGATCTGGCAGATTATAGTCAGGGAATGATAGCCGATGGAGAACTATCGTTCACACATGATAGACCTTCTAACTATCAAACAGTGAACTCATGGGCATCAACAAGCCCCACTGATTCAAATTCATCTTTAGGAGAACCCGATGGATATTACACGTGGTCAAAAGGACCTGATATTACAGTCACTGGATATTCATTTACAGGACTTAGCACTCGAGTCATCGCTAATGTCTCAATGATTCTTCATTTAGAAGTCCCTGATGCACTTCCTTCAGATGAAATCAGAGTTACTATAGAAGCAAATGGACCTCAGAGATTAGTGCGCACCATTGCACGAACATTTGGCCCGATGGATAGAATGACCACACCAATGGTTATCTCAATGGATAATCTACAGGAATGGAATTGGAATGACCTCTCTGCTGCATCAATCACGGTAGATTATGTCTCCGATGGAGCACCTGATGATTCAGAAGTCCGAGTTGATGCAGTTGGGATCCGTGTGAAATATCATCAACCTTGGTATTCTTTTGAAACTGTTAAAGCATTGCACACAACAATAGGATTGCCAATTCCGGTTCTTGATTACGGACCCTATGATGGCAATACCCAAGACCTAACTGTGGAAAATTGTGGACTAACTAATGATGGAAACGAAGATGGGATTTGGACTTTTGATGTCCCAGTGCCATATGATCAATCATTAGGCAGGATACATGTTTTTGGAACTGGAAATCACACAATTTGGGTTCTTTCTGACGATATTGATGGCGATTATTCTCAAGTTTATTCGGGTGATATTCTGGAGAATCCAGACTCATTACAACATATACGAATTGAGATTCAAGATGGCTGTGTTAATTCTGTTCGTATTGATGTAAATAATCCATATCTCGAAGTTACAGGAACTATAGCAGGATCTGTTGATGGCCTTGCTGGGAGTTATAGTGATGTGAAATTCGCAATAGGGAATACTTTGGTACATTCTTTGCCACTCACAGTTGGTTCATTTGGCTTCCAAGTACCTATAGGACATGCACTACCCAGTGCAGGAGATGCTCTGGAAGTTGGTGTCGCAACGAGATTTCAATGGTCTTCAGATGGGACACCTGAATCTACAGTAGTGCACATTGATTCTATGTCTATCGTTGGTGGATATAACCTAGTTTGGGACCTGAATGTAACCTGCTCAGCCCCTGAGTCCATGAATTTGATTGAAGACGGAGGTGGAGCTCTCATTGCCATGGCTAGTAGATGTGAAGATGACCTTACCTATTGGGAAGACTTGGAGGTTCAAGCATTTACTGGAGATGACCAACTAGTCACTGCCTCTACCGTCAATGGAGACATACGAATTCAGCCTATCAAAGACGCTAGTGGTTCTACACAGATTGAAGTCATTGTATCTGATGAGAGTGGAAATACATGGTCTGGTTCCTTCAATGTAAACATAGAATCTGTTGAAGATGCCCCATCCATATCTGGGCTCCCTGTTTCTACTTATGTTGAGCTAGGTACTACTAGGATTATTGATTTGGAAATCACCGACCCGGATACCTCTGATTTGACCATCTCAACATCACGCTCATGGGCTACTTTTGATTCGTTTGGTGATTTAATTCTAACACCTGTTGAGGCTGGAGTACATACAGTAGAAATTAGCATTAGTGATGGAACAAATGACATAGTACAGAGTATCGAAGTTGTAGTTACCGCCAAATCAGACCTCATTATAGAAAATATAGAAATCTGGGAGAGTGGCATTTCGGTAGATAGTATTGACGAAGGCGATATAGTCGAAATTAAGGTCTATGTTCGCAATCAAGGGAGAGGTACTGCTAACACATTAGATGTAAGATGTTGGGTTGATGGAATACTTGTAGGCTCAACCATAATCGATACATTAGCACCAGGGGGACTAGGTGTGGCCACATGTGATACAAGAATAGACACATCAGGACAAATTGTCATCAAATCCGTCGTTGATGGAACCGCCTCCATAGAAGAAACAAATGAAGATAATAATGAGTTATCTATCTCTATCGATTCAGAAGGAAGGGAAGATGGAAATAATGGAGATAATGGAATAGATCGAAAACCGGCATTAATTGTAGGAGCCATTGGAATCATGGCTATTTCTTATGCCGCACTAAAGTTTGGACCGGGGAGAGTTCGCAAGCCCTATCGTAAACAGAAGTAAGAGAATTACAAAAAAGCACGATTTGTACCTTCTTAGACTCTCGTTCGACTGATAATCACCGAGAATCAGGTAATAGTTATACCTGATATAACTGGCAAGTAGGCCTACCGCGCTCAGTCAAACGGGCCGGTGGTGTGTGTTTTCGATGATGAAACTAAAGGTCCGCATAGAAACTGATGAGTGGGTATATGAAGAACATGAAATGCAATGATTTCATTGCTTTGACCATGTTTGCGGATAAGTCCCAGCCGGCATTAGAACTACCTTTGGCCTAGCTACCTCTCCATATTCTATTGAGGTTATTTTTGTTGCAGAAAAGTTGGTCTCGGCAATTGCAACAGCTTCACCTTTGAGACTCTGTAGAACTACAAGAGAGCCCTTTTCTATCGAATCGTCAATGCCAACTATGCCGGGTCTTGTTAATGCGGCACCGTGTGAAATGGCAGCAGTGGCTCCGTCTTTAATCACAATTTTAGGTATATGATTGAGGATTGATTCTACCGGTGCAATAAGATGACGTAGGGCACGATCATCATCATGCTCCCGCCATAGGAAAACTGCGTCTGTCAATTGTTGCATAGTGCATGCATTGGATTGGTTAAATGACCCGGTGTAGTCTCTATGTAATTCCATTAATTCACACGAGGTCCCTGATAGCAATCCCATATCTCTAGCCAAAGTTCGAATATATGTGCCTGCATTGCAAGAAATAGTCAACGCAAAGATTCGAGAATCACCTTCTGAATCAATAAGTTTCATTTCGTGAATGATTCTTGTTCGGACTTGAACCTTGACAGCAGACTCAAGAGGTGGGACGTTGTATATTTCACCAGTGAGATTTTCAAGAAGCGGAATTAAATCTGATTCTTCAACTGCCTTACCAAATCTGAGCACTGCAACGTATCTCTTATCTCCTGTAAGTACCATGTCAGTCAAACGTGTGGCTCGTCCACACAACATTGTGAGCAGGCCAGTTGCAAATGGATCTAATGTGCCACCATGCCCTAGACGCTGCATACCTAACATTTCTCTGGCCCATGCAGTTAATTGATGACTGCTTGGCCCTCGTGGCTTGTTGACTAAGATGACTCCTGCATCAAGTAAACTCGCAATATCTCGTTGGTAGGGATCGCTACCATATTTCGGATCGGTCGTGGATGAATCATCAATTATCTGTAATGCCATTTAATCAATCCCTATTTCCAAACAAACAATCTCAAAAACTTCGTCCGCACTTAGATTGTTTGCATCTACAACAAATGAATATGGAGTCATGTCATCTAGATCGATTTCGTACAATGTTGCGTATCTCGCCTTATCTGCTGATTGTCTTTTCATCGACTGCTCGAGACGTGTTTCGAATTCGCCCCCCTCTCGGTTTTGTATTCTTCGTGCGCGTTCTTCATCAGAAGTATGAATCCAAACACGATGACAATCTAATTTTAACCCATAGGCCCACCAACCTGATAATCGGCTCTCCATAATCTCAGGTCCATTTTCGGTCGTCATCGCATTTTTTAGTAATTCATCCAAGTATCGATCTACATCCAAGTCATTCTTACATAACTCACTGAATTCATCAACAGAGAGGCCTCGACGTGCTGCTTCAGCACGAAATACCTCGCCGCCATTAAGTGATGACCAACCTGTAGATGCGCATAACTTTGCGACTAGTGTTGAGGTCCCACTGCCGGGCGCACCGCTTATGGTCACGTGAACCAATAGTTCACCTCCATTCATTTAGACATATACTGCATCGGAGTTTGCCTTTACTCGATCGAGTGACCATTGTAGCAGAACAAATTGGGCATGCAGTACCCGCTTTAGGTGGCGCTACATGTTGGTTTCCACCTCGTCTAGATTCGCTTCCCGTATCACCTGTCTTCCTAGGTCCGTCTCTACTTCTGCGCTGGCTATGACGAGTTTTGCTCGAAGTCTTGGCCTTTTCTTCTTGTAAAAGATGGAGTAATGGCTCGGGTATTGTGTCACCTGCAAGTATCAAAGGATGTCTGCCGTATCGTAAAATCTTGATATGGCGATCAATTATCCTACCAAGAGGAGCGCTCATAGTGATATATGTGGCAACCCATGCTGGGAAAATCCACATAATTACTCCATTCATACTCCACATAGGTTGCCATGGTACGCTGACATAATCGACTCTGAATTCGATTACGGAGTTCGCCATCCAACTAAATATTGCAATAATGAAGACCATAGTGAACATCATCGGCCTCATCATAGCTGATTGCATAGCCATCTGATCGGGCATCATTTCCATCTGTAATTTTCTCATTTTATCTACACGTGCTGTGTCTCTAGCTACTTGGGCCTCACGTAACTGTTTGGAAATCTGCTTATTACGATGGGAAAAATGAGTTTGAGTGAGTGGATCCATGAAAAATGACCGGATGATTGTGTTAACAGCCATGATTGAGGAACCAATGATGAATACTGTAGGTACGAAGTACTGCTCATGGAACGGTAGCGTGGGTTCAATTACAGTTCCTGCTAGATCTGAAAGTGTATCTCTCAGCCCGGGATTAAACATCAATAACATCATGATTCCAAGCAGAAATAGCATTGGAGTCATCATTCCAGCAGCGCCTTGATTTTGAGCACCACCACTGCCTGCTGCCGCTGCCATGATTAGCCCCCTCCATAGGAGTCAATTGAAGGATTCGGCCTGACTAATATGATTGAAGGAAGGATTTCAATTAAATTGGTAACTACATGTTTCGCACATAGAGGCCCCAATGGAAGCTTCAGTGCCACACACGGGGCATATATCAGGAACTGCCTCGAATGTAGGTTGTGGATCCAATTCTACTTCTAAAGAAGGTTTAGATTCCACTTGACTTTCTTCACTAATATCGACTTCTGCTTCCTCGATTTCAAGTTCATGTTCTTCTTCGAAAACTGGTTCTGGTTCAGATATGGGCTCGTGGATGATAGGAGGGATTCCTCTTGCATTTTCATCGACCCAATCAGGCAAATTGGGTTCTTCATCGACTTCATCTCCGAAAGTAGCACCATGGTAATCCTGGGCATCAGCAACCTTGTACTCACTTTCGGAATCACCCTGAATTTCAAAGACAACCTCTATTCGTTCATTCTTCTCAATTCGGCCAATTGGCCACGTTACTGCAGTACCCTCACGAGCTGATTCTTTACTATAATCGACAGCCCTCTCGCCGGATAATGTAGAACGAACAGTAGAACGCTCAATTGTGAAAGTACCAGGCACTACATCATGCAGAGTAAGGTCATCAAGAGCACTGTCTGAATCGTTTTGGAACATCAAAAGAATTTCATATCGCCCAGCTCCTGCAGCGGGAAATACCTCTTTCCCGGTTGAGAACCTACGCCTACGGTGAACTACGCGAATTAGAGGCGATCTATTGCAATATCTAGTAGCAACAGGGCCAAACCTCTCCATGCTAAAATCAGTACGGACAGGGGCTCCCAATCTATCATTCAAGGGAGAAGGGTCTTCGGCGTGTAGTGGATAAGTGATAACTAAGGATTTTCCCGCTTGAAGACCTAAGGGGGCAGAGGTTCCAACTGTAATTCGTAATGCATGCCCTTGAGTGTCAGGCGATACCAACTGCTCCTCCAACTGAGTACCATCAACAACCTCTATTCTAAATTGGTCATCCTTCAAGTCGGTGCCTTCCATTTCAATACGAATTTGTTCAATCGAAGGAGGTGTGAAAATACCAGGTATATCATCTAACAAACGTATTACATTTATTGGTGCTGAACCTGTGTTTTCAACCATAATAGTGCAATCAAGATTAGATGGGACGTATGAACGTATTCTGCTAATACTGTACTGTTTATTCACTGAAGCATCAAGTACCTTGATACTACGTTCCTTGAGTTCTAAATCCCCTGATGATTCAACATTAGCACGAGTAAGAATTGAATAATTAATTTCGTGGGTGAAATTAGGTTTGTCAATGGTTTCTATACGCTTTTCCAGTGAATCCCATAGCCCCTCTGGGGGTATATCTTCACGGAGGTCTTCCATCTCAAGGAATGGTTCACTGCGACCTGCCAACCAAACCGTTGCTCCAGAAAGGCTGACGACGAAAGAGGAACGATTCTCGACAACCAGTTTACAATGGAATACATCAGGTCTATCGTCCTCCTTAGGGCTAACATAACCAAATTGTCGGGCTCTAGACGAGACTGAATCGAATTGCGAACGGGAAACTGTAGCTTCACAAGCATAGGATGCACGGACAACGCCAGTTGCAAAACGCTGTATGCTCCTAGTAGTAATCCTAGGGATTATAGAAAGTGTAGCAGTCTCTCCAACTGGAAGTCTACCTATCTTCCAAACTAATTCCGAATCTTTAATCTCATATTCGGCTCCTTCAGTTAAATCAAAATTATCAGGTAAAGCACGACGAACTTCCACGTCATTAAGGGCAACTGGAGCTACATTTTCCACGCTAATTCGAATAAGAATTTCCTGGGATTCAGGTGAAAATACCATCGAAAGAGAAGGTTCCTGTGAGCGTTCGGGTTCCGTATCAATATGTTCTCGCAAAATCATCATCTTAGGGCCAGAGGCAGTATAGGGAAGTGTAGTCGATTCTGTTGCATCTAATTCTCTTACATTGATTGAAGCGCCGCCTATATCTGTCGCTCCAGTGTTCTGCAAGTTAACTTCAATATCCCAAGCACGATCTTTACGGCTGGAATTCCTTAATATCAACTCTCCATCAATAGTTTGTTGACGGACGGAACCGTCAGGATTGAGAACTGCCTCTTCCTTCTCTTTCAGGGTAACAAAGAGTTTGTCACCAGGGATTGAGTCGACTTCTACAGCAGGACGTAAATTAATTGAAAGAGGCAAGGATGTTTCTTCTCTACTAGATGCATCAATAGCTGCTGCAAAATCAACATCAGTCACTCCATCAGCCTCAAAAACGCCATCTAAGGCGTTTATTGATTCGGAAAATGTTTCAACTTCGGGCTCTGGCCAAACTACATCATCGGTGGATTCAGTAGATGAAAAAGCAGCTAATGAGGCTTCCAATGATATCGAATCAAGGGCTTCTTCAGACTCATCAGACTCGTCCTTTATTCCCATCACAGGAAGTGGAGGGAGAGGTGTGTTGGTGTCAAAATCAGGTGGAGGGGGGGGTATTGGAATCTCAGAGTCAATACTAGGGGGAGAGGAGTGGACTTCTTCGGGTTCTATTTCATTAAGTGATGATTCTTCAAGTTCTGATTCATCATTATCTGCAATCTCTACCTCTAAGGGGGGGAGGGGGGGAATAGATAGAGGGGGGGTTTCTTCAATTTCGATTAAAGATTCATTCTCAACTAATTCTGTATTCTCATCCTCTTCCTCAATATTTTCGAAACCTGGGGGTGGAGGAGGAGGAGGCATGCCTGGAGGAGGGGGAGGAGGGGTTGGCATCCCTGGGGGAAGTGGAGGTGGGTCGGACATGTCTAACGGCCTCGGTAGTAATCTCGGACGTGACTTTGGATGGTTTAACCATTCTCACTTACAGTCCTAAGGGACTGAATGGATTCGCGAATGGTTGAATTACCCCACCTATTAGGATTGAGCATGAGTAATCAAGACGGTACTACTCCGCCTGTAATCTTCGTTGTTGGAACTGCCGGTGCTGGCAAGAGCACTCTAGTTACTGCATTCCAAAGATGGTCGCGGTTTTTACAGATTGATGTATTAACAATAAATCTTGATCCTGGGGCAGAAAGAGTTCATTATGACCCTGAATTTGATGTTAGAGATTTAGTGTCACTCTCGGATGTCATGGATGAATATGATTTGGGACCTAATGGAGCACAAATTCTAGCCGCTGATTTAGTTGCTGCACAAGCATTGGATGTATTTGATGAGATTGACGGCCTGTCAGGCGATATATTGGTTATCGACACACCGGGACAAGTTGAATTATTCGCGTTCAGAGAAGCCAGCAGTCACCTAGTTGAAGTTCTTGGTCAAGGAAGGGCTTGTCTCGCATTCTTATTCGATCCTATGCTATCACAAACCCCCAGTGGATTCGTATCACAAATGCTTCTTTCTTCGATAGTGCATTTTAGACTAGGGCTGCCTACTGCAAACTTCCTTTCCAAGGCCGATTTATTAGATCCAGAAGTGCTCTCACGTATATTGGAGTGGGGAGATAACCTTGACGTACTCGAAGCGGCATTATACGAAGAATCGGCTGCTGAATCAATGGATCACACAAAAGGTACGGCACGTGCAGAATTCGCAATAGGACAGCTTCGGATGATGCAGCATGCTGCAATTCAACCAGGATTAATCCCCCTTTCTAGTGAAGAAGAAGAAGGGCTTGCTGATATGTTGACATTTGCACAAACAGTATTTGGTGGCATGGCGGACATCAGAGATGGATTTGCAGGAGATATTGAACATGAGCGACATTGAGAAAAGAGATTTACTAGCCATTGATGACTTAGTCGATGATTTACCTGACATAATTGAATGGGCTATCCGATACAAAAACGATACTGAATTTAATCAGGATTTCAAGCCACTAGATGGTATGTCTATAGGCTCAATATATGAAAAACCATCAACTAGAACTAGAGTATCTTTTGAGGTAGGTGTACACAAATTAGGAGGGCAACCACTAACACTTCTAAAGAATGATATTCAACTTGGTAAATCCGAATCCATAGGTGATACTGCAGCAGTACTTTCTAGATATCTAGATGGAATTACTTACCGCTGTTTCGGCCACGCAGATGTAACTGAATTGGCTCGCACGGCAACGGTTCCTGTGATTAATGCATTATCGGACTTACATCACCCCTGTCAGTCCGCTGCAGATTTGATGGCAATTACCGAACGTGGTAAAACTCCAGGTCACATTTCATGGGTTGGAGATGGTAACAATGTGTTTCATGATCTCGTTCTAGCAAGTGCTGCAATGGGTCACGATGTGAAGTACGCCACGCCCTTAGGTATGGAACCAAATGAACAAGTTATGCAACGTGCTAGGCAAATAGCCGAGCAGAATGGAGCTAGTATCACCGGCACTAACGACCCAGTGGAAGCCGTTAGTGACGCAGGAGTCATTTACACAGATATTTTTGTTTCTATGGGAGAGGAACATATGTCTGACAAGTTTGCTGCATTTGAAGGATTTCAGGTTAATGAAGAACTCGTATCCCACGCTCATCCAGATTATGCATTCATGCACTGCCTTCCAGCACATAGAGGAGAAGAAGTCACAGATGGCGTTATTGATTCAAAAAATAGTATAATTCTAGATCAGGCTGAAAATAGAATGTGGGCACAAATGTCGTTGCTGACTTACTTGTGCAACAATAATGCATGGAAAACCTATCGTGATTTAATCTGATTAGATTAAGACACTAGCGAGAAGACCAAGTATTGTCAGTATCATTGAAACTTTTATTTTCTTAGAGGCAGCAGTATCCTCAGCTAGAACAATATGTTTCTTGACACCCATTAGCGTGAATAAAGCAGGAGTTACTAATAGAAGATGAATTTGGGGGAATACACCTAAAGCAAACGGTGCTATAATCACAATTAGAGTAAGTAAAAGAATTAGCCAAGCAGTTAGTCTGGCCTTTTCTGCTCCGACTCTCATTGCATATGTATTGCGACCCTCATCACCCTCCATATCTTCAACATCTTTGACTATCTCTCTAGCAAAATTAAACAATGTACCTATGAAAAATAGAGTTATGGCTTTCAAATTCAATGGATCAAAAACGCCTGCTGCGCCGAATAAAGCAACCAAACCCACTGATAATGAAATTGCTAAATTACCAGGAAGGCCCTTTTCTTTCAAGCCTAAAGTGTAAGATCCTATTGACTCATAATTTACTAGTAAGAAAATCGCCATAAACCAAATAATAATTGTCGGATACCAGTTACTGAAATCTTCATTCATGTTAGATGCGATTAATGCTGCACCAATTAGTGAAGAAAATGATACTATCATCATTAATGAAATTACAAATTTAGCAGTTCTCAGACTAATTCTCCCGGCGGGAAGAGGTCTATCAGGACGATTCATTTTATCTATTTCCACATCAATATAGTCATTCAACGCATTCCATGAAGCCATGAATGAATATACAGACAAAGCTAGGAGGAAAGTAATGATTGCTTCATCGCCATTTGGCATACCATTCAATGACAATGTGGCACCTAAGAAAACGCCAACGAAACCAGTGAGGCAGTTGCCCGCTCTGAACAGATGTATCCAATCGGCTATGCTGCTCATAATATGTGGCGCTCACCAATCAGTCTTGATGATTACCGCTTCAAACAACTACAGCGATGTGTTCCTCAGCAAGTGCCCACACGCATACAGTGTACACACTGCCTCTGAATTGTCCTCTCTTATGACCAACTTTGGCAAATCTTCTATCTTTGGCTAGAATATTACCTACTTGATTCATAGTAGCACCCCATCGGAAGCGCTCATTCAAGTGATCAAATACCTCGACCGTGTTCGCAGTTCCTTTTTCTTCTAATAGCACACGAATAGCTTCTCTTAACCTTCGGGTACGTGACATTTATGCCACCTCCATAGGGATTGATCGGGAGGCGAGAACTCTATCATGGAGTCCGGACCAACTCTTACGACTAACATTGATTCGGATTGTAGGCTTCCTCATGGGTAGCCAACTTCCTTCTAATGCGGGAGTCCCATTAGAGTTGACCATTGCATCTGAACTTGGTGCAATACGGCTTTTTGTTGTCTTTCTTAATGCAGATAAGCTAACTATTCGTACAGGGTCTGCTCTCTTCCTGTAGATTAGACTGCTAGCGGTGTTTAGGCTTTGGTTCATGGCCTAATGTCACACCTTCTGCATATCAATGACGATAAAAGAGAGTAAAGTGAAAGTGAAAGTGAACCTGAAGACCAAATAGACGCTGCATCCATCGTTTTCATATACGAATGGTCAGTGGCGCGGATACAAGCTCGTGTGGTGTAGTTCGGTCCATCATGTCGCCCTCTCGAGGCGACGACCCGGGTTCAAATCCCGGCACGAGCACCAATATTGGTCGATGTCTATGTACTTTAGAAATAAAAAAATCTTCATTTAAAAAAGCAATTAATAGGCATCGTGGAACTTCTTAATAACAAGATGATGAGAAGAACGGGTATGAGAACACTAGCTATTCTTACCACCATACTAATGTTATCATCCATGCTTGCAGGATGTACAGGTAATGATTCAGATACATCATATGATGAAGAAATTGCATCTCTTCAATCCGAAATAGCCAATTTGACCGCAGAAGCAGAAGAATCTGCCACTCAAACATTACTACTTGAGGGGGCATTGAGTGAGGCAGAATCTACCTTAGCAACAGCAAATGAAGACATTGTCGACTTATCTCTAAGTCTGGATTTGGCAGAATGGCATAAGGCGAATCTGACTAATACATTATCTGAAACCATGACTCTGCTCAATGAAACTCAGAATGTCGAGTTAATAGATCAACTTGAAAGTGATATTGAATCGCTCAATTCACAGATTAGTGACGCGAATTCACAGATTACGGAACTAAACTCTGAAATTACAAGTAAACAAGGAGAAATTAATCAACTGAGTTCTACAATTACTGCACTCCAGAGCACCATTGGCAGCCTATCTTATGATGTCAGAAATTCAGTAGGTGGGTGTCCACTCGATAATCCGGGTTTGGTGCTCGTTGGTGGATTTGACGATGGAAGAGGCCCGGCCACACCAAATGATGGGGAATTAACTGGAAATGAAATTCAGTTTGAAGTAGGTGAATGCCCAGGTGATAGCGGTACTGTGTTAGATATGCAAAATAATTCGCAAGGATATGGCCCTGGCTTGTTAGTTGAGATGGAGGGAATTCTCTACTTCTCAGCAGATGATGGAATCCACGGATGGGAACCATGGCGCAGCGATGGTACTGTCGCTGGAACATACCTCGTTAAGGATGTCCGTGAGGAGCATTGCGAGTCTGATGGTCAAGGCGGGGAAATTTGTAACAACTATGGTAGCCTAATTGTAATTTGTTGGGGTGCTGTACTAAACAACAACTGCTTCTATCCAGAAATGGTTGCAGGGAATGAGAAAATTTTCTTCACAGGATTCTTCAATGAGGAAAATGGAGATATGTCTTCTACCACGCTTTTCGTCAGTGATGGAACTGAAACCGGCACCAGCATAGCACATTTCCACTGGGTGTGGGATACTAGTTATTCATCAGATCAAGGTTGGGGGGAAGATGTTGCAGGTGTCAATCAATTGATTGCGATCCCATCTAACCAATTTTTGCCAGACAGAGTTGTTTACACGACATTGGAGGTTTTTGGTGGAGAATGTGATGGATGCCACCCCCCTACTGGACGTGAATTGTGGATTACGGATGGAACTGAAACAGGAACGACGATGCTAGCAAATATCCAACCGGAAGATGAGGAATGGGTGTATCAAGGAACTACCTACTGCTGTGCAGATTTCCAAGGTGGAGAGCCAAGACACTTACTCAAAAAGGGAAACACAATTTGGTTCAGCGCGAATACAACTGAATATGGCCGCGAATTGTATCGATATAGTTTGGCTGGTATTGGAGGTGGTCTCTTCCTTGTTGAAGATATTATTGAGGGGGAGGAAAGCAGCAATCCAATGGATATGACATCAGGAAGCGATGGAGTATATTTTTCGGCCCTAGAAGACTCTACTGGTCGTGAATTATACCATAGCCGTGGTGATGCCTTCACTACTGGAATAGTTAAAGACATCAACCCTGGCAACAACAGTAGCGAGCCGCTCTTCTTCACAAAGTTCGGAGATAAAGTATTCTTCACCGCTGACGACGGTACAAACGGCCGCGAACTATGGATCTCTGATAGAACTGAGACTGGTACATTCATGGTCAAGAATATCCATACAAATGGCTCTGGAGACCCATATCAACTTCATGTGTTAGATGGGGTCCTATATTTCACGGCTGAAACCGAGGAGTATGGTAGAGAGTTATGGAAGAGTGATGGCACTGCTGCTGGTACAATGATGGTTAAGGATATCAACCCTGGTAATAACAGCAGTTACTACTGGATAGAAGGATTCATGACTGGAAATTTATTCATTATCCATCAAGGTGAACTCTACTTCGGCTGTGACGATGGAGTGCACGGTGTCGAGATTTGCAGGAGTGATGGAACTACTGAGGGAACTAGGCTGGCAGTCGATGCAACACCAGGGGAAAACAGCAGTTGGCCATTAAGGTTAACCAGTATGGGTGAAAAGATCTATTTCACAGCCTACAACGATGAACAAGGGAGACAATTGTGGTTCCATTGGGATAATCCAGGACCCATTATTGGAGTTACTGAGGACTCTTAAACAAGTCAGAATGGTCTTAAGCACCGCTTCGTTGGACAAGTAAGGTTCCAATGCGTGTAGAGCACGATGTGAAGCTTACTTTTGACGATGTTTTGATTCGACCGAAGCGCAGTACACTTGTTTCAAGATCAGATGTAACGCTCGTTCGTGATTTTACTTTCAGGCACTCCGACACCACATGGACAGGAGTTCCAGTAGTAGCAGCAAATATGGACACAACTGGGTTATTCAGTATTGCAGCAGAATTACAAAAACACCAAATGATTACCTGTATGCAAAAATTCTACTCTACCCGGGATTATTCTCAAGCATGGAAAGATGGTGTCAACCCCGAATTTGTCGCCATAACTTGTGGCTCCACAGAAAACTCATTTGAACTATTGAAAAGAAAAATGGCAACTAATGATAATACAAAGATGATTTGCATAGATGTTGCTAATGGATATCGAGAAGTATTCTTAGAATTTGTAAAGAGAGTTAGAAATGAGTTTCCCTCAAACATAATTATTGCAGGAAACATCGCAACCCGCGAAATGACAGAGGCACTAATTCTCGCGGGTGCAGATGTCGTCAAGGTTGGAATCGGGCCCGGTTCTGTTTGCACAACTCGAAAGGTAGCAGGGGTCGGATATCCGCAATTGTCGGCCATTGCTGAATGCGCTGACGCTGCGCATGGCTTAGGAGGTCATGTGATGGCAGATGGGGGCTGTTCCAGCCCAGGAGATGTCGCCAAAGCATTTGCCGCTGGTGCTGACTTTGTTATGCTTGGAGGCATGTTCGCAGGTCATGATGAATCTGGGGGGGAACTGGTCACAAATGGAGATGGTAAACAATACAAATCGTTCTACGGTATGTCTAGTGCTAAAGCCATGGAATCACACTACGGCGAGGTAGCCAAACATCGTGCACCAGAAGGGAAAGAAGTTCGAGTTCCTTACAGAGGACCAGTTGAGATTACGGTTCAGGCAATTCTTGGCGGAGTTCGTTCCGCCTGTTCATATGTAGGAGCAAGAAGAATCAAAGATTTACCGAAATGCACGACTTTTATTCGAGTTACACAAACAACAAATGAAGTCTATCAGCGCTTCAATGTTGAAGAATAATTGACTATCAAATGTCAAGAATGACTTGGGCCATCCACCCTGGACCTTCGAATGAAGGAACACCGTCAACCCCATCCACCACTTCGTGATTTCCAACTTGCCTGAAAATTAGATTGTGTAGAGTTACTGCTTTCACTTCTACTTCAAGCTCAACATCTTCTGAGTTCACCCAAAGAACTTGGCAAGAAACTGCTCCTTCTTCTATTACTGCCTGCATCTCTACAAGCCACTTGTTTTCCACAGAACCCTGGAATAATACTTCTTCTAACCATCGAACAAGTCCTCTTTCTAGGTCTCCATTGGGCAATTCCGATGACCACTCTGAAACATTGCGGAGATGACCCTCAAGAACTGCTTCGCCATGTTCAGATAACTGAATACCTTGCAAGGCAAGGGAAGATTGTCTGAAAACTTCTTCAGGAGTCTCGGCAAATGCTCGAAAACCAATGTCTGCAGTGGTTGGAAGTATCCACCAAGACATCAATTCACCACATATTTACAAGACGATGTTGCACAATAACCCAGCAGGTCAATCGTTGGTACATAATTCACCTTGGCTGGGGAAGCTAGTTGGATCCTTAGGGTTAGTATTCCACTTATTTTCACATTTGTTATAGTAACCATCGCCATCAGAATCAATCATCGCATCTGCTGGATCAAATGGGTCGAAATCAAAGTAAAATTCCCATCCAGACCACATGCCATCATTGTCATGATCTTGATGATATACCTCTGAGCCATCATGCCAACCATCACCATCTGTATCAGCTAATACGGCATCGGTCCCATTTTGGAACTCTTCATAATTTGTATAATTAGCAAGGTCATTGTAGAATGAGGAGCCACTATTGGTGTAAGGGTCAATGTGACACTCGTAATTCTGTGGGTCATCCCACCCGGGGCAATAGCGGTTAAGCAAATGTGTTTTATTCAGACCATCTCCATCAAAATCCTCGGAGCCATCGTCGATTCCGTCGAGATTAGAATCAGGCATTCTTGGATCCATTGGTCCTCTAGCACCTAGAGCATCTAGAGTGTTATTATCGACTAATCCAAGATTAATAGCTCGCTCGGATGCAGATACCTCCCAACCATCTGGAAGAAGATCCCCGTCAGTATCGTCATCGACTGGATTTGTATCCCAGCGATCAGGAGCTTCCATTGAATTGAGTAATGTGTCGTTATCTATGTCAAAGGAGGAATCAGGAGATGATGAGAACGAGGGGTCAAGTGCCCAACGGCCATTTGTAGGGATGTTGAACCCTGTCAAATTCATTTCGTAGATGAAGTACTTAGGGTCCAAGGCACCGTCTCCATTACGATCTCCAGAAGTTTGGAATCCCTTGAGATAACTATCCCAGACCCAGCCCCCAGGGCCAAGTCCACATAACTGCATATCATTACATCCAAGAGGAAGCCAATTCTGAGTTGTAACCCAGAGACTATGGCTATTGGTATTCTGTTGAACTGAGAAAACCTGCATTTCCCAACCGTCGGGTTGGCCATCACCATCTGTGTCATTATCTAGAGGATTAGTTGCGCTTTGCCAAGGTCGAGGAATATGGAGCACCTCACCTCCATCATTTAGACCATCATCATCAGTGTCCGCATTGTTGGCGTGAGTAATGTATTGGTCGGCCCCGTCAACGACTTCTTCGCCGTCGTCAAGACCATCATTGTCTGTATCAAACATTGAAGCATTTGTGTAGTAAGTAGTGCCGTTCCAAGTAAATCCATCAATTGCCTCAGTAAAGTCCTCTAAACCATCACTATCAGTATCCCTATCGGTTGCATTAGTAAATGTCTCATAGTATTCTACCGAATCAGAGAGACCATCTCGATCTGTATCATAGATACCTGGATCAGAACGGACAAGAACATCTCTAACACCCATATCGACAATTCTAATTGTCCAGCCAATAACTTCTATGCCGTCTAACAGACCATCATTGTCTGTATCTGGAACTAGAGGGTCAGTAGAACGGCCATCGATAATACCGTCTCCGTCTCTATCTCGAGCATTGTATTCATCTAGATTCGTGAATCTTTCATTATCCTCGACGATGATAATTAGATCTTGCAATCGGCTAGTTACTTCTTGACCTATTTCCACATTAATTGCATAAATCCATCCAGCAGTTGGAGCCTTAATTGGTATATTGACATACTGACTTTCTTGTACGGTGCGAACCCAAAGTACTGTTCGATTAACTTGGACAAATTCTCCAATTTCAACAGTGATAGTGTGGACGGTAGTTACACCAACCAATTCACTGTAGCGAACCCCACCATCACCATCTGCATCATATCCATCAAAGTCAGGATCATCTTCAGCATTACTTCCATCATTAGGGTGTATTCCATTGTGATACTCCCAACCATCAGGCATTCCATCGTTATCGGTATCGGCGTCCAGAGGACTAGTGAAATTGACTGCTCCCCAAGTATAGGCAACCTCATACTCCTCTACATTATTGAGACTGTCTTCATCACCATCCCCGTATGCATCAGTAGAATTTGCAGGGTTGAGAAGTGTGTTGTAACAGTACTCAAAACCATCTGGCATCCCATCGCCGTCAGTATCCCAATCGCCCGGCCCATTCAGTCGTCCATCGTTGTCCATATCTTGATTGAACCAAGTCAAATCACCTGTGCCGGACATCAAATCAGTGTAAGGTGCATCCATTCTTACTGTTCCAAATTGAGGTACACCACAGTGAACCTGTAAATCTAAACTTCCAAATGCAACCTCGACTCGATCTGGAATTAAGTCATTATCACTATCTTCTTCAAGAGGATTTGTATCATAAATCTCTTCAAGGAAGTTTGGAAGGCTATCTGGCCCTTGACGATCGATATCTAATACCGAATCACATGAGTGGTCTCCATTAGGACCAATTGGCAAATCGTTCCATGTTGCAGTGCCAATGGAAATTTGAATCTCAGTTTCAATTTGCGGAGTCAAAAGAGAACAGCCCCAATTAGGATTTAGAGGATCTAGAAGAGTAACTGGACCCTGTGCTGTTTGGATCGTGTCTGTGTATAGAGATTCCCAACGATCATTGAGTCCATCACCATCACTATCTTGGACAGTTGGGTTAGTGCCTATTGCGGCTTCCTCTTCATTGGTCAAACCATCCCTGTCGGGATCTCCAAATGGGCCATTATCAGGATCTGGGAATGTTTCATTCTGCTCACCAGTTTCTTCCTCTTCACCAGGATTCTCGTTTTCAATTTCGCCGGAAGTAGGCTCGCCAGAATCTAGTGGGTCAAGCCCATTCTGTATCTCCCAACCGTCTTCTAACCCATCATTATCAGTATCATTATTTCTCCAATCAGTGCCATAAAGAGTTTGTTCCATTCTATCAGGAAGACCATCATTATCGAAGTCTTCACCAGCCTGTTGGTTTTCAGAGCCATCAGTAATTACATCATCTCCAGCTGAATCAAAACCGCCAGATTCTGTAGTGGAAAGACCCGCGTCAATAATTGTGTAAAATCCGGCAAGACAGAGAGTCGCAGCTATTGCGGCAACTGCATATTGATTATGAGTTAGAGCCATTTTCTTCACCCGGCCCCTAATGGGGCCGTTCCTTTGACCTTGGGTTCGGCTATAATGTTTCAGCGGTAACGCATCTCACGGGTCAATTCACTAAAGCAACAGAAGATGACAGAAATAGGCTCACTGCGCCGCTGTTAATATCGCACTGTAATTTCCCCCGGCGGCCATAAGCTCTTTCCCAACAAGCTAGAAGAACACCGCCTGAGATTGCAGGATGAAAGCATCCAGAAAGAGATAATTTAACACCACCGTGAGAATCAATTGCATCGACTGAAGATACATTTCCCAGACCATGCAATGAAAGATGTCTAGAAGTTACTCTCTTCCAATCATCGGGTTTTGAAATTAAAATATGAGGAGCGGATTCAAATGTCGACTTTCGAATTGAATCGGCCATCGCAGTCCACATCAAATTCTCATCTTGAGAATTACCTGAAAATATATAATTGTCATAACCGGTGTGTATTTCATCCAAATATGGTTCACAATATTCTGCGAATCGAAGAATTAAATCTCGATGAATCACCATACATCTATTACCCATTATTGCCCAACTTCCGTTATGTCCAATTTCCAGAGTTTCAAATAATTCAGAATCACATTTTTCACTTTCATTATCCACCCAAAAAGTTTTCATTTTTCGTGGAGGAGGCACTTCGGATTGATCTGGAGAAAGTGATACAATTAGGCTCTGATCTTTCGATTCACTCCATCTAAATCGATGTCGAATATTACTAGAAGTTTCAACGGCGGAAGCGATAAACCCAGCACATATTGGCCCATATGCTGGCTTGACCACGACAATTCTTTTCTCTTCATTAGATGAATCGAGTGAACTAAAATAACCAATACCTCTTGACATCCAATCGTTTTGTAAAGAATTCCAAGTATCTGGATTTCCACCCTTAGGCATGGAGTATGATTTGCCTTTCAGAAGCATATATTCTTCAGATTCGGCAGCAGCATGGGCCAATCGGCGACCAAGGCTTTGATTCGTTCTCTCTTCGACACCTTGAATCCACGACTCGAAATAATTAGTACCAATAATCCATACTGGTTGCATTTCCCGTGCTGAATCTCTAATTAATCCATCAGATGTTGAAACCCAACGCTGAACTAAAGGCACATCTTCATGCCCCTTACCGACTTTCAAGAAATCGAAGAAGCCCATGATATCAACCATTTATGAATTGGTCAATACGATCAAATGCTTTTTCAAGAATATCGACAGAAGGTAAGCAAACCATGCGGAAGTGACCGCTTCCGAATTCAGGTGAAAATCCTGAACCATGAACCACCAAAACGTGGTGTTGATGAAGAAGGTCAAGGACCCATTCTTTGTCAGATTCTATATTCTCATCCGTGATTTGGACAAAGAGATAGAAAGCTCCACCGGGTGCTTGACATTCGATTCCTTCAATTTCTTCTATGCGATTTAAACAATAATCCATTCGTTGCTTAATTTTTATTCTGTGCCCAATTAGCCAATCGGTTGAATCATTCAGTCCTGCAAGGAATCCATATTGAGCAGGGGTAGAAGCACATAACCTACTGCGCAATAATCGCTCAACACCATCACGTACGAGGGATAACTTAGATTCGGGGTCATACCATGCCATGTACCCAATTCTCCAACCTGGGGCGAAGTAGACCTTAGAGACTCCATTAAGTGTGATGATTGGTACTTTGCCAGAGCGAGATGCTACAGAAACAAGATTGTCAGTAAAGTCGAGACCGTCGTAAATTTCATCTGCAATTATCGTACATTTTGGCCACTTTTCAGCGATATCGATTAGTGCGTCTATCTCGGAAGCAGTAGCTACATTTCCAGTTGGGTTGTTTGGATTAATTAGGACTAGAAGACGGACGTTATCGTCCATCTTGGAACGTATGTCTTCAAGGTCAATACGCCAACCATTTTGTGAATCTAAACGATATTCGACAGTAATCGCCCCATACATCTGAGGATAGGCCATGTAAGGAGGATAATGAGGACCGGGGGCGAGAACTTTGTCACCGGATTCCAAGAATGCAGCGAAAATTATCTGCAACGCCTCAGTAACTCCATGAGTGACGTATACATCACCCTCTTTGCACATCCAGCCTTTGTTAGTCTCTGTTGTTGCAATAGCTTGGCGTAGGGCTGGAAGTCCGTAAGAAGGGCCGTATCCATTGTCCTGTGCATCGAGTGCTGCCTTGTACGCAGCAATCATGTGATCAGGAGTTGGCAGCCCCTCGTACGCTAATGGGTCTCCAATATTCAGACGAATTATCTCATGTCCCTGCTTTTCCAATTCGACAGCAGGAACTACTACGTCACGAATAGCGTATTCAATTGATGCTGCACGAGCTGAAACTTCAACTTTGTCGGACATCCTATCACAGTCCAAGGTATGAACGTGCAGCATCGAGGGCTGCTGGAATCCCTTCTGCATTGGTCCCCCCACCCTGAGCCATTGTAGGTCGACCTCCACCTCCGCCGTCAATGTGCCCGGCTATGGCGTTAAGCACCTCAACTGCGTTATGACGCTCAGCTGCAATCGAATTCTCAGTGGATGCTACAATCAGTTTGCCACCCTCTGCTCTAGTTCCTAACACAGCGAGAGTGGGCTTAGAGGGGTCACGAGTGAGTTGAGTGAGCATTGTCATCATTTGCTTCATGTCACCACCAACTTCCATAACTGCATATCGGATTCCATCCTTTTCAACAGCGTCATCGCCACCTCCACTAGTGCGCAGTCGCACTATTTCGGCTTCTAGAGATTCAATTTTCTTCTGTTGTATTTTCCATTCTTCAAAGAACCTATTTACAGCAGTTGGAAGATCCTCGGGAGCAACTCCTAGAACCTCACTAGACTCATTGAGAAGGCGCTCTTGCACCCGGGCGTGCTCACGTGCGGTCTCCCCTGCCACGATTTGCAGACGCTCTACTCCGTCTTGGACTTGACTGGAACGGATGATGCGTAATTCACCTACTTTTCCAGCCTCATCGTGGTGTGTCCCTCCGCAGGCCTGAACATCATAATCACCTATTTTGATAACTCGTATTTCGCTATGTTTGGGTGGTCCACCCTGATACAATTCGAAACCAAATTTCTTATCGGCTTCGGCACGATCTAAGACCATTTTCTCAACCATTGGATTAGCGGCAATAATTTCATTTGCATAATCTTCAATCTTATCTAAGTCATCTCTACTAAGTCGCGAATAATGTGTCAGGTCAATCCTTGCATAGCGCTCTCCTTTGTTAGAACCCGCTTGCCAAATATGAGGGCCAAGAAGGTTTCTTGCACTACCTCCTACGATGTGGACAGCAGTATGATGGTCCATTAGTTGACGACGACGATTCCAATTTACTTGGCCTGCGACCTTACCTAATTCTACAGCACCATTTGTCAGATGGAAAATCACTCCATCCTCTACTCTTGTGTCGGCCACCTCGACATTGCCCAAAATACCTTGATCGCCTAATTGACCTCCTCCTTCAGGATAGAACAAAGTTCGGTCAAGAACTACTGAGTGCGTAGGGCTAACTGTCACCTCATTTGATAGATTCAAATCACTTATCTGAGTCTCAGTTAGAGGGCTACAGTCGAGGACAGAGGATTCGAAAGATGTTTGACTTGTATCTGAATAATAATCTTGGATTGTAGTTGGCAAACCATCAGATGCAAACATACTGCTCTTAGCTTTGGTTTTGGCCGCAATTTTAGTTCGCTCGGCATTTCGAGCAGCCATATCTGCGGCGAAGCCTACTCTGACTGATAGAGAGGGCCACCCCAAACTATGAGCAATTGAAACAACCATGTCTGGATTCAACCCTCTCTCTTCGGCTAAACGGAATAGTATCTCATCAGGGACAAGAGAGGAATCTTTAGGCAAATCTCGCAATGCTGTTTTGACTGCCGCTTCGCCCTTTCGTAGCATTTCGTAATAGCGTTTTTCTTCTAATTCCAGAATTGTCAGAACGCCTTCTCGTGACTGAACAAAATTGGAGAAATCAAGATGTGTATCCATATGATGGATTCCCAAATCAGAGAGACTGATTGTCAAACCTAGGTCGTCCTTCATCCGGCAAACCCTACGTGCAAGCATACGAACTAGATAACCCGCCTTTGCATTGCTAGGAACTAATCCGTCGCCAAGCATATTGCATATTGCATGCATATGATCTGGAATTGCATAAATGCTTGATAGAGGCTCAGTGAATCGTTTTAGATCTTCAATCGAGACTATCAAGTTAGATTCTTCCAATTTTTCTGAAAGTTTGACATATAGCGATTCGACATCAGTTCCTACGTCAATATTGAGAATACCCGCAAGCCTTGACAGTTCACCTAGAAGGATATCGGTATCAACTGAAATTCCTAAATCATCAACCTTAGAATCGAATTCTGAGAGATTTTTCAACCATTCAACAGATTCGGGATAAATTGCCTCATAGATGGTAGGGGTTCCGGCAGCAGCCCAGCAAAATCTCTCAAGCCCATAACCTGTGTCTATAATTTGTAGATCCATTTCACGGTACGTCAGACCCTTGATTTCAATATCTCCTTCGGGGTGTTCTTCCAAATTCATGAAAACCAAAGTAGCCAGTTCGAGTCCACCCACAATTACCTCCAAAGCAGGGCCTGCATTTCCACCGCCTGACCAAGGATTTTCAACATAAGTTACTTCATTTGGGTCAATTCCAAAATGCTGGCAGAGCATTTCGTCACAATATCTCACACATTGGTCAATCCAATAGACTACATCACCATCCTTGGGGCGATTGAATGCATGATGAGCCATCATCTCAAAAGTTGAAAGATGCCTTCCTGAACGACCTACTGCGGCCACATCAGTTAGACGGATACACGGTTGCGAAATCCCCAGGGGGTTTGCAGGAGGAGGCACTACCCCACTTGTCACATGAGGTTGGAAATCAGCAATTGAAGCAATTGTCAGATGTATATCATCTCGCCATCGTGCAATAACTGGATAAGGTTCTACTCTCTGATGGCCATGTTTTTCAAAAAACCCTAGGAAATTATCTCTGATAGCATCTTTGAGGGCCTTTCCTCGGACGGGATATCCTTGAATAATGGGATTTCCAATGAAAGTATAGGAATCCTCTGTAGAATCCCCGCAGGTGTCTCTTGAAGCATCTCGAGTCCAAAAGAATTGATTTGTAACCCTGCATATTTTACGGTGAAAACCTACTTCTTCCCAATATGGAATGTGGATTTCTCCGAACGCCATAACTGCCCCTCCTTAGCACGCCATCCGACAACCCGTCTTGAAATCGATTGTCTGATACCTTGTCGGCGTGTTGAAATCAATG
>MPLU02038316.1_pt1 | contig 57531 bp, 45 predicted proteins | sample 1617381 | NCBI WGS metagenome assembly MPLU02 (sample SAMN05944801, study PRJNA350692) | marine metagenome | biome: marine; feature: ODZ; material: water; isolation source: 90 m water sample filtered on 0.2 um supor filter | place: Pacific Ocean | collected 2012-04-08 | depth 90m m
CACGTTGATGCGTGGATCGCTGAGGCTGCTGGCTGAACGGCCTAAACGTTTGATCCCGGATCCGGTCCCTCTCTGAGGGGCAGGCAACGGGACACGGTGACCGGAGGCCGGGCCCACAAGGGCCCGGCCTCCCACCGTTTTCAGAAGCGGTTTTCAGAGGCAGTGTCCTGGCGCGCCACCATTCAGGAAAGAGGCGGTGCCTGATCCAGCGGCCGGGACGTTTGCATAGGGTCGTTCTGGTCGTTCTGGTCGGCGGGTCAGGCGACCGGGTGCGGCGACTGCGACGGCGGCGGGAGGGCCCTGCTATCTTCCGTCCTGAAGTAGAGCCTGTTTATGGGAACTAATGGCTCTACTTGGAGACAATCAGTCACCGAGGGGGACGCATGTCGGACGAAGAGCCGATCATCGCACTGGAAAACGTCTACAAGATCTTCGGCCCGAATCCGCGGGGTCGGGCCTTCGACCTCTGCTCGTCAGACGTCGGGAAGGACGAGGTGCAGCGCCAGACCGGCCACGTGGTCGGCATGCACGACATCTCCTTCTCTGTCAACAAGGGCGAGATCTTCGTGGTCATGGGCCTTTCGGGTTCCGGCAAGTCCACAGCCATCCGGACGGTCAACAAGCTCCACGACACCACCCACGGGCGGGTCATGGTGGAGGGCACCGACGTCCAGGAGTTGACTGGGGCGGCCCTGCAGTCCTTTCGCCGCGAGAAGCTGGCCATGGTGTTCCAGCACTTTGCCTTGTTCCCCCATCGCAACGTGATTGACAATACGGCCTATGGGCTCAAGGTCCAGGGCGTGGAGAAGCGGGAACGCCACGAGGCGGCCATTGAGGCCCTGGCCATGGTCGGTCTCGAGGCCTACGCCTTCAACTCCACCCGTCAGCTCTCGGGCGGAATGCAACAGCGTGTCGGCTTGGCCCGCGCTCTGTGCTCCAACCCGGAGATCCTGCTCATGGACGAGGCGTTCAGCGCCCTGGATCCGCTGATTCGTCGCCAGATGCAGGACGAATTGATGGCCATCCAGTCCAAACTCCACAAGACGATCTTGTTCATCACCCACGATCTGAACGAGGCCCTGCGGATCGGCAACCGGGTATGCATCCTGCGCGACGGCAAGGTCATCCAGATCGGTACCCCCGAGGAGATTCTGACCCAGCCGGCCGACGGCTACGTGGCCGAGTTCGTGCAGGACGTCGACCAGGGTCGGGTCATCGACGTGGGCAAGGTCATGAACCAGCCGGTCATCCTGGATCCGTCCCGCACCCTCACCGAATGTGTGGACGCCATGGGCGACCGACGGGGCGGCTTCTGCTGCGATGCTGACGGTCGGCCCACCGCCTTGCTGGCCATGACTGATGCGGCTACCGCACTGGCCCATGGTACGACTGACCTGACGTCCGTCCTGCGATCGGACTTCGACACCACGACCGCTGAGGCACGGTTCAACGACAACTATGCGGCGGCTGGTCGGGGACTCCCGATTGCCGTCCTGGATGAAACGGGTCGAATCGTCGGCGAGCTCGAACCCCGGGAGATCATGGAAGAGATGGGACGCGTCGAACAGTTGGTAGATGGCTTTGAGCGGGAGGTGTTCCTGTGAGCGCCGCGAGTTGGATCGTCGCCGCCGAGACGGGTGATTGGACGGGTCGGGCCGAGGGCGTCGGGTTGTCCGATACCAGGGTCCTCGATCAGTTCCAGTTGCCGATCGGCCACTGGTTCGACCAGATGGTCGACTGGATGGACGTCAACGCTGAGTGGTTCCTCAACGCTGTCAAGTGGCCGTTCGAGTTCCTCCTGGAGAACTTCGTCAACGACTTCCTTCTGACCCTCCCCTGGTACCAGGTGGTCATCTTCACGGCGATCCTCGGGTCACTGCTCCGGACCCCAAAGATCGGCATCATGGCCGCCGCTGGGCTGACGATGTGCGGCCTGCTGGGCGCCATGTACTGGGTCGAGACCATGCGGACCATCGGCATGGTGCTCGTCGCCGTCGGATTGTGTGCTCTGATCGGTATCCCACTGGGCGTGATCTGCGCGCGTGTGGACTCGATATGGAACGTGACCAGACCAGTTCTGGACGCTATGCAGACGGTCCACACGTTCGTCTACATGGTGCCGTTCGTGTTCTTCTTCAGCATCGGAGTCGTCCCGGCGACCATGGTGACGATGATCTACGCCCTGCCGCCGCTAGTTCGCATGGTGAACCTTGGTATCCGACACGTTCCTGAGGACGTGGTGGAGGCCAGTCGGGCCTACGGCGCCACCGAACTCCGGGTGCTCACCGACGTGCAGCTGCCGCTGGCCAAGCCGTCGATCATGGCGGGCCTCAATCAGACCCTGATGCTGGCCATCGCCATGGTGGGTATCGCAGCCATCATGGGGGCTTCGGGCCTCGGTCTTCTGGTCTTCCGGGCCGTCCAGAACCTGGACGTGGGCCTCGGTATCTCATCCGGCCTGGCCCTGTGGACCGTGGCTGTCGTCCTTGACCGGCTGTCCCAGCCCGAGGAAGGCGGCGGTGACAATCTGCTGACCCGGATCCGTGAGGCCATGGCCAACCGTCGGGATCCCGAGGAACTTCTCAAGAAGATCGAGGCCGCCGAGACTGATGACCAGAAGGCGGCCAAGGTCGTCCACGTGGAGCACGAGGTTGTCGCTGGGGCCCGCGAGCGTCTCGGTATGGCCGTCGTGGGCTTGGCCGGGGTAGTGGCCGTTCTCTCCACCCTCATGACCTGGGGCAGCGGTGCGGGACTGTTCTCCAGTCACTCACGGGCGGTTGACATTGACCTTGCCGGCCAGTCGTTCAATGGCTACCAAGCCTCCGGTGGTAGTTGGTCAGGCATGGTCGTCCTGTTCTTGGGCTTCTTCTCAGTCATGGCTGCCGGTTCTTGCCTGACCTGGACGGGGGGCATCGGGCGCCTCCGTGGCCCCGGTGGCCTGGCCGCGGCGGCGGTCGGCGTACTTGCCGCCGTGTTCGCCTACCCGATCCTCGGCCAGTTTGACGGCTATACGACGTTGTCGAATCTCGAAGGCCATGAAGCGCAGGCCGTCTGGGCAGTGGCAATCGAGGTCCTGGCCATTCCGGCCATTCTGGGCTTGGTCCTCGGACTGGCTGGGGCGGCCGTGCCACTCCGTTGGCGAACCGTCGGGATCTGGGCGTTCACCGCTGGGATCCTCGGCCACTACTTCGAATCTCCGCTAGGCCTCGATGCCCTCGTGGTAGCCATCCTCGTGGTGGTCGTCATAGCTGTTGCTGTGAGCCTCCTGGGGCGTACAAGCCTTCTGGATGTCACTCGCGGGACTTGGAACGACCTGGCTGCCGGTGGGGTGATCGCCGTGTTGGGTGTCACCGCGGCCCCGGTGACCAGCCTCCTGGATGTGAAGGACGTGGTGGCCCTGGCCGCTGTTGCAGTGATCTACCGGCTGGTCAGCCAACGATCGGACCAGCGGACATCGCTGGTGGTGGCCGTGGTGGGGGCGGTGTTCCTCCGCTGGCTCGTGATCGGCAGCGTCGGCAGTGGCGATTCGGCCCTCTTCCTGGACACCCAGATTCTGGCCACGGTGGCCATCGGGTTTCTGGTGGCTGGCACCGTCCGGTCGGGATCCCGCTGGTTCGGGGCCGACATAATGGTCATCACGTCGGCCTGCATGCTGATCTCCTCACTCACCTACCGGGTGGCGTCGCCCCACGCCGATGTCGAGGGCTACAGCCACGGTGGCGGATCAATGGTGGCCATCGTGGCCAGCATCGTCATGCTTGTCGGTGCCCTACTGGCTCTCCAGACGGCCCCGTACTCGGCATTCCGACCGCTCGAGCGTGTGGTCGCCTGGGGTCGCATGGGTACGGGCATCCTCGCTGTGGCCCTAGTTGTCATCGGTGGGTTCTCGGCGTGGACGTACGACGAGCGTGTCAACGACGAACTTCCTCCCGAACTGGTGGAAGAGATGGAGCGACTCCGTGCCGAGGCCAAGGAGAACCCGGCGTTGGCCGCGACCAACACCAGCAAGGTCACGTCGCTTCGCAACAAGTTCCGTCGGAACGCGCAGACGATCACCGACGGCTACAGCGACGAGGGGGCTGGGCTGTCCCGGCTAGCCATCGCGGTGGCGGCCATCGGCGCCCTCCTGACCATTCCGTCTTCGGGGCTCGCTGGATTGGACGAGAACAGGAGATGGAGGTGGAGCGCCGCGGTGGCGGCCGCCGGCGGCGGCCTGGCGCTCATCGGTATCGTCTGGGTCGCCAGCCTGGCCCGGGTCTCGGACCTGAACGTGGTAACTGGTGCCGGAGCGTTCCTGACGATGTTTTCCGGGGCCATCCTGGCGGTGACCTCCAAGAAGATTCTGCTGGAGTTCCGTCGGAACAAGACCTACGACGACGTCGAGGCGGCCGCAGTCTGAGGATGCCGATGGTGGCCGTAGCATTGTGCTGACCGGCCCCCGTCGGCTTTCTCCCTGATCGGATCCCCGTGACAGCCTCCACTGAGTCGTTTGAGTTGGTCGCCAGCGTCGAGCCCGAGATCGTCCGTCTCATGGACGAGCATCGGGAGCGTCGTCAGCACTGGTACGCCCACGACGTGGTGCCGTGGGAGATGGGTCGCAGCTTCCGTGATGAGCCGTGGGACGAGTCTCAGGCCACGCTGTCACCCGAGGTCCGAACGGCTCTGCAGTTGAACCTCCTGACCGAGGACAACCTGCCCTACTACCACGCCAAGATTGCCGGGAGCTTCGATGCGGAGTCACCGATGGCCGAGTGGTCCCGCCTGTGGACCGCTGAGGAGGGTCAGCATTCCATCGCCATCCGCAACTATCTGTTGGCTACCAGGAATTGTGATCCGGCCCAGCTGGAGGACGAGCGGGTGGCCACGGTGACTAAGGGTTGGACCTACGACTCGCCGTGCCCGGTCGAGGTGTTTGCCTACACATCAGTTCAGGAACTGGCTACACGTATCAGCCACCGCAACGCCGGCGTAAAGGCCGACTGCGAGGTCGCACACGAGGTCATGACCCGGGTGGCGGTCGACGAGAACCATCACTTCATGTTTTACCGGGGGGTCACCGCGGCGATGCTGAAGCAGGCGCCCGGCTCCGTGCTGGGCACCATCCATCAGGTGTTGGCCAACTTCCAGATGCCGGGCATCGGGATCCCGAACTTCAACCGGCGGGCCGTGGCCATTGCCCGAGCCGGGATCTACAACCTGCGGATCCACGCCGAGCAGGTCGTGCAGCCCCTTCTTCGCCACTGGCGGATCGACGCCATTGAAGGACTCGACGCTCGGGCATCGGAACTTCAGGAGAAGATCCTGTCCATTCCCGACACCCTGATCGTCCAGGCCGAGGCCTTTGAGGCCCGCCTGTCCAAGCGCGATGCCCGGACGGCTGCCGGAGCCTGACCCGAGGGTTTAGTCGGTAGCGCGGCCCTCAGTGGCGGCGTCCTTGATCCGACCCCGTAGGTCGGCCAGGTTCTCTTGAATGGCCGGCACGTGGGGGGCAATGGCACCGATGTCGGCCGCGGCCCGGATGGCCGTGCGGGCCCCCATGGCATCCATGGCCCGGTACACCCAGCGCTTGTTGAGCTGGAGCAGTTCGTGGGGCACGCCGGCGATTCGCTCGGCGACGGCCAGCACCGATTCCTCCAGCTCGTCGGCCGGGTAGGACCGGTTGGCGTAGCCGGTCCGGACGGCTTCGGCGGCGTCCATGGCGTCACCGGTCAGAACCATTTCCATGGAGTTGCGTACTCCGACCAGCCACGGGTGGACGGAGAAGTCGGGCGTACCGGCCACCCGCAGCACGGGATGCGAGATGGTGGCGTCGTCGGCCAGGTAGACGAGGTCGCACGCGGCAGCCAGCTCTGATCCACCGGCCATGGCGTAGCCGTGGACCTGGGCGATGACCGGTTTGGCCAGGTCCCACAACGAAAGCCAACCGTCGGTGACGTGACGGGCCCATGTTCCGTCGCCGCCCGGCGTGTATGAGGGTCGGTCGGCTTTCAGGTCCGAGCTGAGGTCGTAGCCCGACGAGAAGCACGGACCGGCACCCCGTAGCACGGTCACGTGGACGGTGTCGTCGCGATCTGCGGCCCGGAGAGCCTCGAAAAGTTCGCCCCGTAGGGCGTTGTCCAGGGCGTTGCGCTTCTCGGGCCGGTTCAGGGTGAGGCGACGGACTCCGGGTCGGGGGTCGTCGACCAGAAGGTCGGACATGTCGCCGATGTTAGGGGCACCGGTGGTGGAGATTACTCGATTGTCGGACAGCCACGGAGCGGTGGCACGATGTCCCGATGCAGGAACCTGAGTCCCGTCCAGGCATGGAGGCCATCGCCAACTTCCGGGGGATCGGCGGGCTGGCAACCATCGACGGTCGCACCACGGTGGGCGGACTGGTATGGCGGTCCGGACATCTAGGGCGGGCCACCGACGCCGACGTGGCCCGCCTAGAGGCGTTGGCTATCCACACTGTGGTCGACCTACGGACTCCGGACGACATCGCTCACGACGGGGCCGACCTCGTGCCGGCCGGTGCGACGGAACATCTTGTGCCCATCCCGGATGACGCCGGAGCGGGTGCGGCCATCAGGGCCATGATCATGCGAGGCGACGAGGACGAGATGCGACACGTGTGGTCCGACGGCCGGGCGGCGGAAATCGCCGTGCGTGGGGCGGCCATGATGGTCACCGAACCCAGTCGGGTGGCGGTGTTCGCCGAAGTGTTCGACGTCGTGGCAGAACCGTCGAACTGGCCGTTGGTGTGGCACTGCTCGGCGGGCAAGGACCGGGCAGGCTGGGTCAGCACCGCGCTGCTGATGATCCTCGGGGTGGAACGCGACACGGTGGTTGCCCACTATCTGGAGAGCAACCGTGGCGCCGATGCCCGGGTGGCCGCCTTGGTCAGCAGTGGATTCGTGACCCCGGAAGCCCTTGAGTTGATGCGACCGTTCATAGAGGTCATAGAGGCTGCCGTTGTCGCCCAGATGGCTGCCGTGGACGAGCACTGGGGTGGCGCCGAGGCGATGTTCCGTAACGGCTTCGGCTTCACCGACGACCGGATCGCCGACCTACGGGGCCGACTCCTGGACTGAGGTGGTTTACCAGCGGACGGCGACGGGTCGTTAACCGAGCCGGACCCGGCCCGGGTGGTTCGTTGGGCGGGCCGGAACGGGCTTCAGCGGGCCCGGGGAAGCCCCAGGTGTCGTTCGGCCACGTTGTTGCGGTTGATCTCGGTGGTCCCGCCGTAGATGGTCACTACAGGCGAGTGTCGACCGTCGTAGTCGATCCAGCCATCGGCCGCCGCGCCGTCTACGCCGAATGAGAGGAGGCCCTCGGCGCCGGCCATCTGCTGGAACCAACCCACGGCCTGTTGGTAGCGTTCCGTGGCGTACAGCTTGGCCATCGAACCCTCAAGGCCCGGTAGACCACCGGTCGCGGCGATCCAGGCGGCCCGCAGGGTCAGCAGTTGGGAGACTTGGTTGGCCATGGCCGTGCGTGCCAGACGTTCCTGGAGCAACGGATCGTCGAGCATGGTGCCTCCATCGGGTGAGGGCGCCTCGGCGGCCCAGTTCCGGACGTGGTTCAGCAGGGGCACGGCCGGGTTGGTCCCGCCCATGACGCCCCGTTCGAAGGCCAGGGCCACGCCCATGACCGCCCATCCGCCGTTCACCTCTCCGAGGCGCCACTCGTCGCCCACCCGCACACCGCTGTAGAAGGTGGCGTTCGTCCGCTCGCTGGCCATGGTCGGCACGGGCTGGACCTCGATGCCCGGAAGACCCATGGGCACCAGGAACATGGTCAGACCCTTGTGCTTGGGGACATCGGGGTTGGTGCGGGTCAGGAGGATCACCCAGTCGGCCTCATGGGCCATGGTGGTCCACATTTTCTGACCGTCGATCACCCACTCGTCGCCATCGCGGACGGCTTTCGTGGTGATGGCCGCCACATCCGAACCATGGTCGGGCTCGCTGTAGCCGAGGCAGCAGTTGAACTCACCCGTCAGGAGCCGTTCGAGTACCTCCGTGTGGTGGAAATCGGTTCCCACGGCGTGGATGACGCCGGCCACCAACATGGTGACGGCCAGCCCGTCGTAGGGCGCTCCCGCCTTCTCGAGTTCGTTGAACAACACGTACAGCTCGATCGGGTCGCGGTCGCCATAGCCTGGCACCGCACCGGCCAACAGCCCGGCCTCGGCTAGGGCACTGTTGAAGTCCTTGTCGTTGAACGTGCCGCTGGCGTGCATCCGCTCGATCACGTCGACCGTCAGGTGCTCGTCGAGGAAGGCCCGCACCTCGGCCCGGAAGGCCTCGGTCCGCTCGCCCAGGGAGAAGTCCATCAGGACCTGCCTGTTTCCGGATTCGCCTGCGGCGAATCGTGGTGGGTCGACGCTGCTAGCCGGCCGTCAGCAGCGGCGAGGAACATCCCGGCGAGCCGTCGACATTCGCGGGCCGGATCGTCCAGCAGCCAGGTCAGGGCCCTGGCCCGGCGGTAGTACAGCTGGATGTCGTACTCCTCACTGAATCCGTAGCCGCCATGCACGTGGAGGCTGCGGTCGGTGGCCAGCACAGCAGCCTCGCCGGCAGCCACCAGCGACATAGCGGCCAGTACCGGGAAGTCGGTTACATCGTTGGCGTCTACGTCCAGGGTCCCGGTGATGCCGGCCGTCGCCCGGTCGCCGGCCCACGCCGCTTTGGCGGTCAAAAGGTGGGCGCCGTCGATCAGGCCCGGGAGGTCAGCCAGCAGGTGCTGGACAGCCTGGAAGCTGCCCACCGGCCGACCGAACTGTTCGCGCTCCTTGACGTAGCTGACGCCGAGGACGAGCGCCTCTCGGGCGATGCCGACCAGCGTGGCCGCAGTGAGGGTGCGCCACTCGTCGACGGCCCGTGCGTGGGCGGCAACGGCCTCGGGGCCCTCGACCAGGGTCTCGGCGTCGGCCAGGTCACGGTGGGCCAGCGGGAGGCAGCCGTGGTTCGCCAGATGGGCACCGAGGAGCAGGTCGGTGTGCTGGTCGATCACCAATCGGTCACCGTCGAGGGCCACCACCCGATGGGCTACGGCGCCGTTAGGAACGGTTCGGGCTACACCTTTGGTCGCCGGTCGTAAGGCCAACCCGACGATGGCGGATCCGGCCAGCACATCGTCGTTGCAGGCCGATGGATCAGTCAACCTGGCCAGGAGGCGGGTGGTCACTATGTGATCGACCAGGGGGAGGGGGGCGATGCGGCTCCCGGCCTCGGTAGCCACCACGGCTAGGTCGGCCAGCGATGCCCCACCGCCACCGACGGCCTCCGCGACGCCCATGCCCGGGGCGCCGGTCTCGAGCAGGCGTTCCCAGGCGGCGGCGTCGAAGCCGAACGGTTCGGCAGAGCGGGCGCGTGCTGGCCCGGTCTCACCGTCGAAGAACGCCGCGAACACCTCGCGAATCGATTCCTGATCCTCCGTCAGATTCAGGTCCACGGGCTGACCCTACCGAGGGAGCACCGGGCCGCCCGCTCCGGCCTTTCGTGACGTCGGACTCGCCGGACGGGTCGCCATGGCGGGTTCCGGTCTAGCGTCGACCCATGGCCGAACAGCAGGAACGTATCGAGTCGCAGGAACACACGGGTGCCGAGGGGCTGGATGTCGAGCGGGCCGGAGGCGTGGTCACCGTCACGTTGAACCGCCCCGAGGTCATGAACGCCATGACCGGGACGATGTTTGCCGAGTTCGGGCGGATCTTCCGCGACCTCCACGCCGATGAGACCGTGCGTTGCATCGTGCTCACCGGGGCCGGCGGGAACTTCTGCTCGGGCGCCGACGTAGGCGGCCAGTCCAAGCGGGCAGCCGGAGCAGTGTCCACCAACCCGCTGCGAAACCTCCGCCAGATCAAGGCCTCAGCTATGGCCCTGCACGACTGCCAGCATCCGGTAGTGGCCAAGGTCCACGGGGTGGCAGCCGGAGCCGGTTTGAACATGGCCCTAGGGTGTGATCTCGTCTATGCCGCTGACACCGCCCGATTCTCGGAGATCTTCGCTCGCCGGGGCCTGACCATCGATTTCGGTGGCTCGTGGGTGCTTCCCCGGCGGGTCGGCCTCCACCGGGCCAAGGAGTTGGCTCTGCTGGCCGAGGTGATCGATGCCGCGGAGGCTGACCGCATCGGGTTGGTGAACCGGATCCTGTCCGAAGCCGATCTGGACGCCCACGTGGATGACGTGGTGGCTCGCATCGCCGCCGGGCCGCCACTGGCCCTGTCGATGAGCAAGGCGTTACTCAATCAGGGGTCCCAGACGTCGATGTCCCAGGCATTAGAGGCCGAGGCGGCCACCCAGGCCACCAACTTCGGTACCGAGGACACCCGTGAGGCGGCTCGGGCTTGGATGGAGAAGCGGTCGCCTGACTTCCAGGGTCGATGACTGCGCCGGTCTGGACCGGGAACCTCTGAAGACACCACCGGCGAAACAGGTCACGGACCGGAGGGGAGCACGATCTGGGTCTGGGTGGTGATGGCCGCTGTCTTCCCGTCGTCGCGGATCACCTCGGTCTGGACCACGATGGTGGTGCGACCTACGTGCACCGGGGTGGACACGATGGTGGCAGTGCCCGAGCTGATGGGTCGAAGGAAGTTGGTCTTGGATTCGATGGTCGACGTGCCGGCTCCTGTTGGGAGGTTCTGGGCCGCGCACAGGGCGCCCGTCGAGTCGGCCACGGCCATGACGTAGCCGCCGTGCAGCCCGCCGAACACCGTGGTCCGCTGTTCGGTCCATTCCACGGTGGCCTCGACCCGGTCGGGTGAGGTCTCGACGACCGTCAGGCCGAGTACCTCGCAGAATGGCATGATCCGGCGGATAGTGGCCGTCAGGTCAGCGGACGATTCCTGTTCCATTGGTCGAGTCTGGCAGGCGGCCAGCGGTTCAGAGCCTTTCGAAGCGCTCCAGGTCCAGCGTCCACGGACTGAGGTTCTCGTGGCCCGTCTCGGTGATGAGCAGCTGGTTCTCCAGCTTCACACCCTGGCCGCCAGACCGGGCCCCCACGTAGGACTCGACAGTCAGGACCATGCCGGGTTCGAGCACTCCGTCGTAGCCGGAGTTGTCCCAGGCGCTGGGGAACGGAAGCGACGGGTACTCGTCGCACTGGCCGACCCCGTGGGACAGCACCGAGTAGTGGCGGTACTCCTCCTCGGGTGGATACCACGCCTTGTGGACCAGTTCATGGAATGTGGCACCGGGTTCGAAGAGTTCGGTGTTGCGGGTGATCTGCTCGACGGCCAGGTCGTGGGCGTGGCGGGCCGCTGGTGTGGGTGGGACATCACCGCACACCCAGGTCCGCGAGATGTCGGTCATCATTCCGAAGGCCCCCACGAGGTCGGTGTCGAAGGCCACCACGTCTCCGTTCCCGATGACCGCGGCGCTGCACTCCTGGAACCACGGGTTGGTGCGGTCCCCGGCGGTCAGCAGTCGGCATTCCATCCACTCGCCGTGGCGGGCCAGCATCTCGGCCCACAACACACCCCACAGCTGGTTCTCGGTCATGCCGGGGCGCATGGCCTCGAACATCCTCCGGCATGAGACGAACGTGGCCTCCACCGAGCAACGCATGGCGCGGATCTCGTCGGGGCCCTTGATCTTTCGGGCCTGTTCCATGATCCGTGTGCCCTCCACGAGGGTCAGGCCCTCGTCGAGCAGCGACGTGATGCCAGCGGTGGTCGAGGAATCCACGGCGATCCGACGGGACCCCATCCCGTGGGTGCGGGCCGCGTCGGCGATCTCCTGAGCGAAGACCTTGGACTGCTCATCGATCCGGTCGCCGGCCAGGAAGTACGTGAAAGCCCGGGCTGGACGGACGTCGGTTACGAACTGGTTGTGGGCTGACAGGAACTCGCAGCCGGGGTAGTCGAACAGGATTAGCGTGCCGTCGGCGCCCACGAAGGCGTAGCGGGCCTGGTTGTGGAGCACCCAGACCTGCATGTTGGGTGCGTATGTCACGTACATGACGTTCAAGGGGTCGAATAACAGGATCCCATCTACCTCGGCGTCGGCCAGCTGGGTGACGGTGCGGTCCAGCCGGTAGCGCATCATGGCCGTCTCGTCGGGCAGATCCAGGCCGGCGGCTGCCCATTCGGAAAGCGCCGGCTCGCCGGGCCCCATGGCCATCCGGTGGCCGGTGGTGGCCGCCCGTCGGACCATCGGGTCGTTCGTCTGGTCCCGTGTCGGGGTGTCTTCGTTCAAGGAGTTCTCTCCTGCCGTTCTGGTTCTCGGCGGTCGTCAGCCCCGCATCCGGATGCCGGTTGGGTCGAACAGCGGCTCGTCTCGCCGGGTGGCTGGGCGACGCACACCAAGCACCTCGATCTCGAAGGCATCGGGCGGCGTGGCCGGGTCGGCTGCCGCTGCGGGCACGTAGCCCATGGCGCACGAGGCCTGCGACCAGTGGGCGTAGCCGCCTGACGTGGCCCAACCCACCACTTCACCGCCGTGCCAAATCGGCTCGTCGCCCAACACGTCGGACGCAGCACTGCCTACCGTTGTCCCGCTGCCGTTTTCCCCGGTTGGCGTTCCGCCGTCGTCAAGGGTGAACGTGCAGAGGCGACGTTCGGGGCCGGTCGCCCGGGCTGTCGCCGCGGCATCTCGGCCGATGAAGTTCCGGGCGGAGCCGTCCAACGACGTGAGTGCGACGAACGCATCGAGCCCGGACTCGGCGGGCGTGTAGATGGGCCGGAACTCGCTGGCCCAGCCCCCGAAGCCCTTGTCGAACCGCATCGAGTCCAGTGCCCGCAGCCCAAACAGTCGAATGCCGTGTGGTTCCCCGGCTTCCATCAGCAGGTCGAACAGCCGTTGCTGCAGCGAGGCGGGAACCCAGCATTCGTAGCCCAGGTCGCCGGTGAACGTGATACGGCCGACAATCGCCGGCACCATGCCCAGGTCCATCCGCTGGATGTCTCGGAACGCGAAGGCATTGGCCGACACGTCTGAACCCGTCCCGCCGGAGCTGGGGCTGGTGGGGCCCACCACGGAGGCCAGCACGTCGCGGGCCTTCGGGCCGGCGATGGAGAGCCCGGCTAACTCGGTGCCCAGTGGTCGATAGTTGACGTCACCGTCACCGCCGTCGGCCAGATGCGAGACGATCTGCTCGCGGAACCAGCGCTCGTGGTAGCCCTCGGCCACGCCGGAGCCCAGTACTAGGAAGGTCTCGGCACCGTCGAACGGTTCAGCCAACGTGGCCACCGTAAAGTCTCCGATGAGCTTTCCGTCGTGGTTCAGCATGGGGGCCAGCGCCATACGGCCCGGCGTCGGAATGCGGTTGGCCAGTACACGGTCGAGCAGCGCCCGGGCGCCCGGTCCGGTGAACTGGTGCTTGGCGAACCCGGTGGTCTCGATGAGACCCACCCCGGTGCGAACCGCATGGACCTCGTCGGCCACCACGTCGAAGGCGTTGGACCGGTGATAGGTGACGTCCTCGATCGGCTCGGCGCCGTCCCGCTGGAACCACAGGGCGGTCTCCAGCCCGTAGGAGGAGCCCCACACGGCATTGGCATCGTCTAGACGGTCGTGGATGGGTGAGGTGTACAACGGACGGGCGGCCGGCAGCTCCTCGTTGGGAAACGAAATGGAGAAACGTCGGCTGTAGTTCTCCATAACCTTGGCCCTGGTGTAACTCGGAGTCGTCCAGTCGCCGAAGCGGGCCACGTCCATGCCCCACACGTCGAATCCGGGGTCGCCGGTGGTCATCCAGTTGGCCATGGACAGACCGACGCCGCCGCCCTGACTGAGGCCGGCCATCACGCCGCAGGCCACCCAGTGGCCACGCTGGCCCTTGACTGGTCCAATGACCGGGTTGCCGTCGGGCGCGAAGGTAAACGGGCCGTTGATGACCTGTCGAATCCCGGCATCGGCGTAGACGGGGAAGTGCTCGAAGGCCAAGGCCAGTGACGGGGCGAGTCGTTCGAGGTCTGGGGTGAGCAGCTGGGATCCGAAGTCCCATGGGGTTTCCCGTTCAGACCACGGCACGCAGGCCTGCTCGTAGGTGCCCAATAGCAGGCCGCCGGCCTCGGCCCGGGTGTAGATCTCGCCGCCGAAGTCGACCGCTCCGATGCCGTACCCGCCGGTGGCGTCGAGCCACGGTCGGATCTCGGGGATCTCCTCGGTCAGCAGGTACATGTGCTCCATAGCCAGGATGGGCAGCTCGATCCCGCACATACGGCCCACCTCGCGGGCCCACAGGCCGCCGCAGTTCACGAAGTGCTCGCACGTGATGGTGCCCCGCTCGGTCACCACGTCCCACAGGCCGTCGGGCCGCTGGGCCACGTCATGGGCCCACGTGTTGCGATGGACCTGGGCGCCGGCCATGCGGGCCGCCGTGGCGTAGGCGTGGGTGACGCCCGACGGGTCGACGTGGCCGCCCACCGGGTCCCACAGGGCGCCCACGAAGTGTTCCTCGACTAGGAACGGGATCTTTTCGGCGGCCTCGGCCACCGAGATCAACTCGGTCTCCATGCCTAGGTAGCGACCTCGAGCGTGGGCCATGCGAAGCCAGTCCATGCGGTCGGGGTCGTCGGCCAACATGACTTCGCCGGTCAGGTGGACGCCGCACGATACGCCTGATTCCTTCTCGAGGTCCTCGTAGAGCTGGACGGTGTAGCGCTGCAGGGCAGCCACGTTGGGGTCGCCGTTAAGGGTGTGCATGCCGCCCGCCGCGTGCCACGTGGACCCTGCGGTCAGTTCCCTGCGTTCCAACAGGACGGCGTCAGTCCAGCCGGCTTTCGTGAGGTGGTAGAGGACGCTGGCACCGACGACGCCACCACCGATTACCACGACCTGTGCGCTCTCGGGGAGGTCTGCCATGGAAGTGCTTCTCCTAGTTACGGGATCAGTAGTCGGTTTCGACGCCACCCTCGGCGACCCGGCGGGATAGGAACTCGTCGATGCCGGCCCGGCGCTCGGGTGCCATGGAGGGCTCGACATGGGCGTCGATCAGGGTGCGGGCCAAGGCCTCAGCCCGATGGTGAGATTCGACGCGGCCCTCTTCGTCCCACATCTCGAAGTTGGACCATTTTGAGACTAGGGGTTGGAAGTGTTCGGTGGCGTAGCGGTCCTGGGTGTGCTGGGTGCCGAAGAAGTGTCCGGCCGGCCCCACTTCGGCGATGGCCTCGACGGCCAGGGCGGCATCGTCGATGGTCACGGGTTGGAGCATGGCCGTCACCATGTTCAGCAGGTCGGCGTCGATTACGAATTTCTCGAAGGAGGTCAGCAGGCCGCCTTCCAGCCAACCAGTGCCGTGGAGGAGGAGGTTGACGCCACCCATGACCGCTCCCCAAACGGCGATGGTGCTCTCGGTTGCCGACTGGCTGTCGACGCTGTTGGACGCGTTGACATTCGACGAGCGGTAGGGCAGGTCGTAGCGCCGAGCCAGCTGGCCGCCTATTAGGCAGGCTTTCCAGTACTCGGGGGTGCCGAAGGCTGGTGCTCCGGAGCGCATGTCGACGTTGGAGGTGAAGCCGCCGTAGATGACCGGGGCCCCGGGTCGGACCACCTGTGTGTAGGCGATGCCGGCCAACGCCTCGGCGTTCTGGAGCACCAGGGCGCCGACCACCGTCACCGGTGCCATGGCGCCCGCCAGAGTGAATGGGGTGATGACGATGCACTGATTGCGGGCCGACATCTCCTGGATGCCGTGGAGCATCACCGTGTCGTAGCGCAGTGGGGTACTGGCGTTGATGACCGAGTACAGCGACGGCTGGGCGCTCATTGTGTGGTCGTCGACTCCCCGGGCCAGGCGGGTCATCTCGATGGCGTCAAGGTTTCGTTGGCGGCTGAGGCTGTAGACGAACGGCACCTTGTCCGAGAGGGTAAGCATGTCGTGAGTGGCATGCAGGTGGCGGACCGACGGGTGGAGGTCCATGGGTTCGACCGGGTAGCCGGCCACCGTGTGGACCACGTTGAGTACCTGGCCGAGCTTGAGCAGTTCGCGGTAGTCGTCGCGGTTGCCATCACGGCGGTCACGACCCAGCCCGGTCACGAACGGGGGGCTGGCCACGCTGGTGTAGGTGATGACGTCGCCGCCGATATGGAGGTCACGGTCCGGGTTCGGGGCGTGCAGGGTGAACTCGGCCGGGGCGGTGGCTATCAGGTGCTGGACGAGTTCGGGGTCAAAGCGAACCCGGTTGTCGGACACGTCACATCCGGCGTCGGCTAACTGTCGGCGGGCCGTGTCGTCCAGGAAGTCGATACCGGTCTCGGACAGGACCCGCAGCGAGGCCAGATGGATGGACTCCAGTTCGTCGTCGGACACGGCCCGCAATGGGTCGAATCGCATGCGGGGCTGCTGCCACGGCGGTTGCTCGCCTATCACGTCGCGGATCCGGGAACGCCCGCTGAGACGTCCCCGTCTGGAGCCGCTCATCAGGGGGACACCGGTGCCGTTGCCGACGGTCGGGCCATCAGGCGAGTCCTTCGTTGAACGACATGGGCTCGCCGCCTGCCTCCAGGTGGAGTTCTCCGTCCTCGTAGGGATGGGCCAGAGCGACATGCTCGTCGAGCACCACGCCGAGACCCGGTTCGGTCGATGGGATGACCATCCCGTCCTCCCAGCGGATGGGTGTCTCCAGCAGGTCGGCGTGGAAGCCGTCGAAGCGGTCGATCGACTCGAGGACCAAGAAGTTGGGGGTGCAGGCGGCCAGTGCGATGTTGGCGGCCGCCACGACCGGTCCGCAGTAACAGTGGGGGGCCAGCAACGCCTGGTGGACCTCGGCGATCGCCGCGATCTTCTTGCCCTGGAGGATCCCCCCGCTGCGACCCAGGTCGGGTTGCAGGATCGATGCCGCGCCGGCCCGGAGCACCGCCGCGAACTCCGACACGGTGGTTAGACGTTCGCCGGTGGCCACCGGGATGGTGGTGCCTGCCGCCACCCGGGCCATGCCCTCGAGATCGTCGGTCGGGACCGGCTCCTCGAACCAGAGTGGGTCGTAGGCCTCGAGGCGTCGGGCCAACCGGAGGGCGCCGGACGGAGTGAACTGGCCGTGGGTGCCGAATAGGAGGTCAGCCCGGTTACCGACCGCCTCGCGGACGGCCCGCGTGTAACGCTCCGAAAGGTCGAGGCGTTCGAGCGACGGCTGGCGGCCGTCAAACACCGTGTAGGGGCCGGCTGGGTCGAACTTGACCGCGGTGAACCCCTGGTCGACGGCCCGGACCGCTGCCTCGGCGGCCAGGTCGGGATTGGAGTAGAGGTTCGGCCCGTCGAGCGGGTCGTAGGCGTCCCCGTCATCGGGATACAGGTAGGTGTAGGAGCGCAGGCCTTCGTGGACCCGCCCACCCAGGAGGTCGTACACCGGCCGCCCCGTGGCCTTGCCGATGATGTCCCAGCACGCCATCTCCAGCGCGCTGATGATTCCGCACAGAGTGGGGTCGGGCCGCAGGGCGTAGCCGCTGCCGTAGGCCCGACGCCAGAATGACTCCACGTCGAACGGACGGTGACCCACCAGGTGACGGTCGGCCACGTCGACGATCATCTCGGCCACCAGGTGCGGGCCGACGGTGGCCACGTAGGCCTCGCCGATGCCCTCGATCCCGTCGTCGGTGGTCAGCTTCACGAAGATGAAGTAGCGGCCACCGTGTCGGGGTGGCGGGTTGCCGACCACGAAGGTCTCGACGTCGCGGATCAGCATGCTGCGGGCCCCCCTGCTGCCGTCGAAGTAGCAGCGGTCGTTGGATTTCCGGTGACCGTCCCGTTCGGGAGCACCACGGTTCGTACAACGTCGCCCCGCCAGACCTCGTCAAATGCATCCTGGATGTCGTCCAACGTGTGGGTGCTGGAGACCATGCCGGCTAGGTCAAGGCGCCCGGCTCGATGGTGGTCAACGAGCGCCGGGACGTCGACGGCCACCCGGGCAGTGCCCATCTTCGAACCGAGGATCGACTTGTTGGCGGCGGCCAGCCAGCTGGGAGCCACGTCGATGGTGACGTCGTCGCCGGCCATGCCCACGATGACCAGTTGGCCCATGGGGGCCAACAGGTCGATGGCGCCGTCGAGGGCTGCCGGCGCACCGGTGGTGACCAGCACGTGGTCGGCCAGGTGGCCACCCGTCGCCTCGGTGATGACGGCAGCCAAATGTCCGCCGGGGTGGCCGCTACCTGTCGAGCCGCCGGTCGGGTCAGCAGTCGGATCTGCGGTGTGGGTGGCGCCGAAACCCAGTGCGGCGTCACGCTTGTCGATCGCTGGGTCCACGGCCACAATCGGGTGGGCGCCGGCGAGACGGGCTGCCTGGATGGCGCCGATACCCACACCTCCGCAGCCCACCACGACCACCGTGTCGCCGGCGGCCACCCGGGCCGTGTTGGTAACCGCCCCCGAACCGGTAAGCACGCCACAACCCAGTAGCGAGGCGGCCACCAGGTCGACGTCAGCGGGCAGGGGCACGACCTGAGAGCGGTCGACGACTACTTGGGTGGCGAATCCACCCACGGCCAGGCCCTGAATGAGGGGTGCACCGCCGGCATCGGTCAGCGGGCTGGTCGCGTTAAGGGCGATGTCGCCCGTGCAGGCCACGTCGTGACCCCGGAGGCAGGCCCGGCAGTCACCGCAGGTTCGGATGAGCGAGATGACCACCGGGTCGCCGACGGAGAGATCGGTCAACTCGTCGTCCGCCTCCGGCTCGACCCCGATTTCGAGAATGCGCCCGGTGGCCTCGTGGCCCAGCACGAGTGGGAATTCGGTGACCCACGTGCCGTCGAGGTAGCTCAGGTCGGAGTGGCAGACGGCGCAGGCCTCGACCTCCACCCGGACCTCGCCGGGACCTGGGGCGGCCAGATGGACGTTCTCGATTTCGGTCGGGATGCCAACGCCTCGGCTCACCGCCGCACGGATGGTGATCCCCCGGCCCGTCGACACGGCGCGGAACCTACACCCGGGACGGGCTTCTGGACAGACGTTCCGCCCCGCCGCCGAGGGGGTCGGTCGTCCCAGTAAAGCGCCGGGCATCCTGATTGTGAGACATGTTCAGCCGAGCAGGATTTCGGCCACCTGGGCCAGATGACCGGCCGATCGGGGGGCCACGTTAAGCATGGTCACCGGGCTCTCCTCGAAGGCTGCCAGGCGGTCACGGATGCGCTCCGGGGTGCCGATCAGCGAGATTTCGTCTGCAAACCGGTCGGGCACAGCGGCAATGGCTTCGTCCCGTCGACCCTCAAGGAACAGGTCCTGGATACGGTCGGCTTCGGTGGCGAATCCCATTCGGGCCATCAACTTCGTGTGGAAGTTCTGCCCCTTGGCGCCCATGCCTCCCACGTAGAAGCCCAGCATGGCCTTCACCGGGGCCAGCGCCGAGGCGATGGCGTCAGTTGAATCATCCTCGGTGACGGTGACCGCGAGGTTCAACGCCACCTCGAAGTGGGCCGGGGCTCCGACCAACTGGTCGGCGTACACCTCAGGTCGGTAGGGCGAGTAGTACAGCGGCAGCCAGCCGTCGGCGATCTCGGCCGTCTGGGTCACGTTCTTCGGACCTTCGGCGCCGATGAAGATGGGGATGTCGGCCCGCAGGGGATGGACCATTACCTTCAGGGGCTTACCCAACCCCGTCGAACCTTCGCCTACGTAGGGGTGCTGGTGAAAGTCGCCGTCAAAGGACAGGTGATCGTCGCGCCGGAAGGCCTGCCGTAGGATCTCGACGTACTCGCGGGTGCGGGCCAGCGGGCGGTTGGACGGTTGGCCGTACCAACCCTCGACGACCTGGGGGCCCGACACGCCGAGGCCCAGGATGAGCCGGCCGTTCGAGAGATGGTCAAGGGTGACGGCGTGCATGGCCGTGGCCGTGGGCGTGCGGGCCGACATCTGGACGATGCCGGTGCCCAGACGAATCCGTTCGGTGTGGGCGGCCAACCAGACGAGCGGTGAGAAGGCGTCGCTGCCCCACGACTCAGCGGTCCACGCGGCGTCGTAGCCGAGGCGCTCGGCCTCCTGGACAAGGTCCACGAGATCAGCCGGGGGTTGTGCCCCCCAGTAGCCGAGGCTGAGGCCTAGTTGCATGGAGAGACCGGTCGCATGAAGAGATCGTCCCAGCGGTCAAGCCCTGGCGCCAATGCAGGCAACTAATCGGAAGCGGGCAGAAGCGGGCATCGCCCGGTGTCGGCCCTAGTGTCCGAACGTGATCGAAGCCACCGAGACGTTCCCACGCCAGCATGCACGGACCCGGCGCTTCACCTGTGGGGTACCGCGTGACATCCGGGTGGCCGATGACGGATCCCGGGTGGTTTTCCTGCGTTCGTTTTCAGGTGATGACCCGATCAACGCCCTCTGGTGGATGGACCCAGTAACCGGCGAGGAGCGATTGATCGCCGATCCGGGAGCGCTGTCCCCCGGAGACATTGCCGATGGCGAGGGGCCGTGCAAGGGGGCCGACGGGGTGCCGGCGGCCGAGTTGGCCCGCCGCGAGCGTGTCCGTGAATCTGGGGGTGGGATCGTGGCTTACGACGGGCTGCCCGACCTTTCGCGGTTGTGCTTCGTGCTCGACGGCCGAGTCTTCCTCGCCGAGGTACCCAGGCATGGAGACACAGGTGACGACCAGGGGCCCGTCGCCCGGGTGGTTGAGCTCCCGTCCAGCGGAGGTGCCTTCGATCCACGACTCAGCCCAGATGGCACGGCGGTGGCCTACGTGTCGGGTGCATCCGTCCGGACGACGGGGCCCGGTGGCGACCGCCGGGTGATCGGAGGATCCACGCCGACCGTGTCATGGGGGTCGGCCGAGTTCGTGGCCGCCGAGGAGATGGGTCGCAACCGTGGGCACTGGTGGTCGCCCGATGGTCGACGGATGTTGATCTCTAGGGTAGACACGGCACCGGTTGCCGAGTGGTGGATCTCGTCGCCGACGGAGCCGGCGACGCCGCCGCGGGCCATCCGGTATCCGGCTGCCGGCACGGTCAATGCCACGGTCGGCTTAGCTCTGGTTGACCTGGACGAAGCCGCTCCCACTACCGAGGGGGCCACCGGCAGTTCGACTATCGACGTGGACTGGAGCCAGGGCGCCACGTTCGAGTACCTGGCCGACGTGCACTGGCCAGTCGAGGGACGACCCCTGCTGGTCGTCCAGACCCGGGACCAACGAACGCTGGCCGTGCTGGAGGTGGATCCGTCCACGGGTGCCGTCGAGGAACGGCACCGGACGACCGATGAGCACTGGGTCGACCTGGTCCCGGGTTCGCCGTTGGTGGCCAATGGTTCCCTCTTCACCGTGGAGTCCAGGGACGGGGCCTACCGCTTGGTCCAGGACGGGATCGTCTTGTTTCCCAACTCCCTCGACGGGGTACAGGTGCGATCCATTGTCGGCGCTGACGGCGACGGCGACGGCGACCGGGCCGGTGTCGTGGTTCGCGCCTCGGCCGATCCTATGGACGTCGATGTCCTACGGATTCCCCTGGATGATGGATTGGTCGAAACGGTGTCCGGAGGAGGGGGCCTCCGCTCGGCGGTGGTCGGTGGTGGGGTCACGGTGGTGACGGTGGCAGACCTCGCTGGTTCGACTACCACGGTCCATCCGGGCGGGTTCGCGCTGTCCTCCCATGCTGAGAAGCCGGTGGTCCAGCCACGCCCAACCTTCCACGTGGTCGGAGACCGGTCGCTGCGAGTCGCGGTGCTCCTGCCCGATGGTCACGACGGATCACCGCTTCCGGTTCTGCTGGATCCATACGGCGGACCGCATGCTCAACGGGTACAGCGGGTGCGGGGCCAGTACCTCACCTCCCAGTGGTTTGCCGACCGGGGCTTTGCCGTGGTGGTGGCTGACGGGCGGGGGACGCCGGGCCGTGGCCCCGCTTGGGATCGTGCGGTTCGTGGCAATCTGGCCGCACCGGTACTGGAGGATCAGGTTGATGCCCTGCACGCTGTGGCCACCACCGACGATCGACTGGACCTAGGGCGGGTGGCTATCCGGGGCTGGTCGTTTGGTGGCTACCTGGCGGCACTGGCCGTGCTACGCCGGCCCGACGTGTTCCACGCCGCGGTGGCTGGCGCGCCGGTCGCCGACTGGCGCCTCTACGACACCCACTACACCGAGCGTTATCTAGGTCATCCAGACGTGGAGCCCGAGAACTACCTGCGGAGTGGATTGTGCTCCGCCGAGGATTGGGCGCCCCGTGGGGTCGACGTGCCGGATCGCCCGCTGCTACTGGTTCATGGGTTGGCCGACGACAACGTGGTGGTCGCCCACACCCTCGCCCTGTCGCGGGCCCTACTGGAGGCCGGACGGCCCCATCAGGTCCTGCCGTTGTCGGGCGTCACCCACATGACCCCCCAGGTCGAGGTGGCCGAAAATCTGCTATTGGTGCAGTTGGTGTTCCTGCAGAAGTCTCTGGGGTTGGCGCCCCTGATCTAGTAGTGCCGGTCCAGGTGGTTCTGTTTCAGGCGAGCCGCGTCAGACGGCCGTCCAGCCGCCATCGACGGCCAGGATGTGTCCGGTGAGGTAGGAGCCGGCGTCCGAGGCCAGGAGTAGCAGGGCGCCGTCCAGTTCGTGAGCCAGCCCGCCCCGACCCATCGGCGTGCCCGACTCGACGTAACTCCGACCCGCGTTGGTGTGGAACATGTCGTCGGAGTTCATCTCGGTCTCGAACCATGCTGGGGCCAGTGCGTTGACCCGGATGCCCTTTCGAGCCCACTGCACGGCCAGCTCACGGGTCAGGTTGTGGAGGCCTCCCTTGGCCGCGGCGTATCCGGGTACGCGGAGGCGACCGCCGGATACCTGACCCAGAACCGAACCCACGTTGACCACCACGCCTGGGTGATTCTCGGAGATCCACCACCGGGCGGCCCGCCTGGCCAGTTCGTAGGGGGCCACCAGGTCGACAGCGAGCTCGTGGCGGAAGCCGTCCAGATCGTCGTCGACGGCCGGGACGACCCTTGAGATGCCAGCGTTGTTCACCAGTACGTCGATCCGACCGAAGTGGTCGATGGCGGAGTTGATGATGTGCTCCGGTCCGTCGTCGGCCGCCACGTCCACGCTGACGGCGAGCGCATCGGGAAGCTCGTCGGCCAGGGCCTGGATGCGTTCAGTGCGCCGGGCGGCCAGCACGAGCCTGGCCCCCACGTCGGACAACACCCGGGCGAACCGTTCGCCAAGGCCCGAGCTGGCGCCGGTGACCACCACGACCCGCCCGTCCAGGCGGAACCGTTGGAGTACCCCGTCTGGGGTCTGTCCGGAGGTGCTGTCCACGGACCGGACCCTAGAGCGGTGGGGCTCCGGCGATCTGACCGGCGGTGAGCTCCAGCACTCGATCGGCCAGGTCGGCTGCTTCAGTCGGATCGTGGGTGACTAACAGGGTGGCTGGTCGTTGGTCCCGATCGCCCAGCAGCGCGTGGATCTGCCGCCGAGACCCAGCATCGAGCGCCGTGGACGGTTCGTCGAGCAGGAGCAGGTCTGGATCAGTAGCCAGGGCGCGGGCGACCGCTACCCGCTGGGCCTGGCCGCCGGAACACTCGTTGGGCCGACGATCTACCAGATCCTGCAGGTGGAGCAATGCCAGGAGGGAATCCACCCGGTCGGGGGTGGAGTGGGGGCTAAACCCTACGTTGGCGGCCACCGTCAGGTGTTCAAAGAGCAGGCGGTCCTGGGGCACCCAACCGATCCGCCGAAAATGAGCAGGTACGAAGCCCCGGTCTGAGCCGTCGTCGACGGTTCTCCGACCGAGGTCCAGCCGTCCGTCGTTGAGGCGGACTAGTCCGGCCAGCAGCCGCAGGAGCGTGGTCTTGCCCGCCCCGTTGGGGCCGACTACGGCCACCAGCTCGCCGGGCAGCACGTCGAGGGCCACCCGGAGGGTCAGGTCGCCGACGGTGGCGGTGCCGTCCAGCTTCAGTACCGGTTCAGGGGAGGATTCCCGATCTAGTCCCGCATCTGGTTCCGGGCTGGGTGGCATCGCGCTCATCGTGTGGGGAGCCAACGGTGGCGTGTGGGGAGCAGAACGGCCAGCGACACGGCCAACAGCACGAGGCTGAGGGCGACGGCGGCCTCCGGGTCGGATTCGAGCGCCTGGAAGGTGGCCAGGGGCAGGGTTCGGGTCCGTCCCGGCAGGTTGCCGGCGAACGTGATGGTGGCTCCAAACTCGCCAAGGGCCCGGGCCCATGCCAGCGCCAGGCCGGCGCCCATGGCCGGGATTAGTCGGGGCACGGTGATGCGTCGGAGAACGGTCAGCGGGTCGGCGCCCAGCGTTGCCGCGACCTGTTCGAGATCCTCGCCGGAGGTACGCAGCGCCCCCTCAACGGTGATCACGTAGAAGGGGAGGGCTACGAAGGTGGCGGCCACCACGGCACCGGCCGTGGTGAATGGCAGCGTCACGTCGAACCACCGTTCCAGCCACTGGCCAACCAGGCCGCGGCGACCCAAGGCGAACAGTAGAGCAGTACCACCAACGACCGGCGGCAGCACCATGGGCAGGACCACGAGTGTCCGGACGAGCCGCCGGAAGGGCACGGCGACCCGGGCAAGGACCCAGGCCATCGGTGTTCCCAGCACGAGGACGATGCCGGCGGCCGTCAGGCTGACGAGGAGCGACACCCCGAGGGCCTCGACCACCTCGCGCCGTCGGAGAAGGTTGACCAGACCGGACCACGGTGCCCGCTGCAGCAGCGCTAGCACTGGGAGGGTGAGGAAGGCCATAGCCAACGCGGCGACCACCAGCACCGACCGGGGAGCGTTCGGCGGTCGGGTCATCGAGTTGGCCCCGTGACGAATCCGTGCTCGGTGAGGATCTTTCGGGCCTGGTCGCTGGTAAGGAACGTCACGAACGGATTTCCGGACAGCGACAGGCTGGCGGCCGCGTAGGTGATGCAGGGACAGGTCGGTTTCTGAGGCCATGCTGGGGCCAGCCCCGCATGAGCCGACACGTCGGTGGCGTAGACGATGCCGAGGTCCGCCTCGTCGAGGGCCAGTCGGGCGACCACGGCCCGTGCGCTGGGTTCGAACGAGTCGACGGGAAGGTCGCCGAAGCGGGCTGCCGCAGCATCGCCGCATGGGACCCCGGCGGCGCAGGCCACCAGCACCAGTGACGGGTCGCGCAGGTCGGCCGGTCGACGTTCCGGTCCGGTTGTGGGTCGGGCCACCACGAGATGGTTGATGGCCAGATCGTGGATAGCGGTCGGCACGTGGTCCGCCACCTGATCTGTCGCCTGGTTGAGGAGAAGCCGGCGCTGAAGGTCATCGAACAGATCGGCGTCGGCGGTCAGGAACGCGTCGGCGGGCGCGCCGTCACGGACCTGGGCGGCTAGATGGTTGGATCCGCCTGCCACCAACTCCACGACCACTCCCGATGTCGAGGCCCACTCGTCGGCCAGGTCCGCGGCTACGTCGGTCAACGACGAGGCCACGAATACGGTCAGTGCCGTGTCGCCCGGAGACTCGGTGCACCCCGTGGCGCCCAGCCAGGCCACGACGGCCAACAGGATCGCCCTGGAGGACAGGTGGGTCCACATCGTCAGTTGAGAAGGTGCCTGTGTCCGGTCAGCGGGGGCGTTCGACGACCACGTTGGTGGCCTTGACGGCAGCCACAGCCAGAACGCCGGGCTCCAGGCCCAGCTCGTCGACAGCTTCGGCTGAGAGCAGCGACACCACGCGGTGGGGACCGGCTTGAATCTCCACCTGGGCCATGACCCCATCTCGGACCACCCGTGTCACCAAGCCGGTGAACCGGTTGCGAGCTGACAGTGCCGCGCCGGTGTCGCCGTCGGGCGGAGGTGTCCCCTCGGCTGCCAGATCCTGGGCCAGGCGGGCCAGTTCGGTGCCGGCGATCGTGCGATGGCCCCCGACGGTTCGCCCGGTGGCCAGGCGGCCCGCATCGGCCCAACGACGCACGGTGTCCGGACTCACTCCGAGCAGTTGCGCCGCTTCTCCCATACGAAAGGTGCTCATACCAGAAAAACTAACCAAAAAAATGTTGTTTGCGCTACTCGGAAGCGGTCGTCGGTCGGGGAGTCCGGTGAGCTGGGAGAATCCGAACCTTCGGGGAGGGCAACGGGAGACTGGGCTACCGTCCGGCTGTGAGCATCCCCGTGTCGGTCGTCGACGTTCCTACCAGGTTGGAGGAATACGGCACAGCGGCGTTTCTGGTTACCGTGTCGCCCGACGGCACCCCCAAGGTGGTCCACGTGGCGGTCGTCTGGGAAGCCGGTGCGGCCACCTTCCGATGCGCCCCGGGCAGCGGCACGCTCCGGAACCTCGGTGGTGTCACACGTGCCACAGATGGTCCGGATGCCACGGCTGGCTCAGGGGCTGGTTTGGGCCCGGCGACGCTGATCTTCCCGGGGTCCGACGTCGATACCCATAGTTGGCTGGTCGACACCACCGGTCAGGTGCATCCCGATGACCCGGAGTTGGCTCTGCTGGCCTACGAGTCAGGAGTGTTGCACCGCCCGGCATCCGGCGAGCAGGTGCACTGCTGACACCGGTTAGCGCGAGCTATTCCTGAGCAACCAGATGCCCGGGCTCCACCTCGGTGTGGGTGACCAGGTCGGGTCCTTCTCCCGCGGGCCAGACCGGGCTGGGGATCTCGCCCGTGATGAGCGGTCGTTCGGTCCGCTGCCGGGGATCGGCGATTGGCACGGCACCCAGGAGGCGTTTCGTGTAGGAGTGCCTGGGGTCCCGGAATACCTGTTCGCGTGACCCGAGTTCGACTACCTGGCCCAGGTACATCACGGCCACCCGGTGGGCGATGCGCTCCACGACAGCCAGGTCGTGGCTGATGAACAGATAGGACAGGCCCATCTCCTGTTGGAGTTCCAGCATCAGGTTCATGACCTGGGCCTGAACCGACACGTCAAGGGCTGAGACGGCCTCATCGGCAATGACTAGTTCGGGCTTCAGTGCCAGGGCTCGCGCAATGCACACTCGCTGGCGTTGGCCGCCAGAGAACTGGTGGGGGTAGTTGTTCAGCATTGATTGGTCAAGACCGACCAGCTCGAACAACTGGCGCACCTGGTCTGTCGCCTCCTCCTTAGTGGCGACTTTGTGGACCGTCAGGGGTTCGGCCACAGATGTTCCGACCCGGACTCGGGGATCGAGGCTGGCGAAGGGATCCTGAAAGACGATCTGCAGGGTCTGTCTGTGTTCGCGCATCTCCCGAGGGTTGAGGTCAGTTATGTCAACTCCCTTGAGGAGAATTCGGCCCTGGTCCGCGTCGTGGAGACGGATAATGAGGTTGGCCAGGGTTGATTTTCCGCAACCGCTCTCTCCGACCACGGCGAGGGTTTCACCATGATCGATATGAAGCGATACATCAGTCACTGCGTGCACCCGAGCGTTGTGGTCGGTCGGGAACTGTTTCGAGATGTGCTCCACCTCGATAAGGGGACTCTGGTCCTTGCCCTGGCTCGTCATGCCAGGTTTCCTGCCAGGTTGAACGGTCTAGGTCCGTCGTGGCCGGCCATGCTTCCAAGTTTGGGCACCGCGCTGAGTAGGCCTCGGGTGTACGACTCTCTCGGCGAGTGGAAGATCTGTTCTACAGGGCCCTGTTCAACAATCTTTGCCTGGTTCATGACGACGACGCGGTCTGCCACTTCAGCAATCACACCCATGTCGTGGGTGATGAGCATCATCGCTGTGCCCGTCTCGACCTGAAGTTGCTTGATGAGTCCAAGAATCTGAGCCTGGATGGTTACATCGAGGGCCGTTGTGGGTTCGTCGGCGATGAGTAGTCGGGGTCCGCAACACAGGCCGATGGCAATCATTATTCGCTGGCGCATGCCTCCAGACATCTCGTGGGGGTATTGACCGATCCTCTTGTCGGCCTCGGGTATCCGCACCAGGTCAAACATTTCTCGGGCCCGAGCCATGCTTGCCTTCCTGTCTGATCCCTGATGGATCCGCAATGCCTCGGCAATCTGTTCGCCGACTGGGTACACCGGGTTCAGGCTCGTGAGCGGCTCCTGGAAGATCATGGCGATCTGGTTGCCGCGGATGCTCCGCATGGTGGCTTCGTCTTGGCCCAACAGGTCGAGCGTCGAACCGTCGTCCATCTGCAGGTCGACTCGGCCGCCAGTGATTTTCGCCCGAGTACCCATTTCGACCAGCCGCATGATTGAAAGAGCGGTGACCGACTTGCCGGAACCTGACTCGCCGACCACGCCCAGCGTCTCACCGGGTTCGATGGCGAAGTTCGCAGAGTCCACGGCAGTGAAATCGTCGAAGGTGACCGTAAGGTCGGAGACTGAGAGGAGGGGCATCAGCGCCCTCGGAGCTTCGGGTTAAAGGCGTCTTGTAGGCCGTCGCCGACGAGGCTGATGCTGAGTCCGGTGATCACGATTGCGATGCCCGGGAAGAAGACCATCCACCATGCGGTCAGTGCGTAGCCCCGATTCTTGCCCAACATCGACCCCCAACTAATCGTGTTGACGTCCACCATGCCGAGGAAGGCCAGTCCGGAGTGGAAGAGGATGGCAATGACCACCGTCAAGGTGGCTGACACCAGTAGAGGAGGCATGGCATTGGGCAGGATCGTGCGGAACATGATCCGTAGGTCGCTGCACCCGATGGCACGGGCAGCCTTCACATACTCCAGTTCTCTCAACTTGAGGAACTCGGCACGCGCAAGGCGGGCTGCTAGCGGCCACAGTGTTAGGCCAATGGCAAGGGTCTCGTTTCGAGTCCCGGGGCCAAGCAGGAAGATGACGACCATCGAGAAGAGGAGCCCCGGCATTACCTGAAAGATTTCGGTGAATCGCATGAGTAGGGAGTCGATCCACCCGCCGAAGTATCCGGCCAGGCTTCCGACCAAGATGCCGATGGTCATAGTCATGGCGGCGGCTACCGCAGCAACCACCAGAGTTGCCCGGCCTCCTCCGATGATTCCGGCCAGAATGTCCCGGCCCAGATAGTCGGTTCCCAGTGGCGGGGCTAGGTCGCTGCCGGGGCCAAGGAACGGTCTGGCAACCATCTTGTTTGCGCTTGTCCCGTAGAGGCCGGGGCCGAAGATGGTTATCAGGACGATTAGGGAGAATACGACCAGGCCCACGGCTGCTGCCTTGTTCCGAAGGAACATACGCAAGGCTCCCCGGCCGCCAGCTTCGACTTGTTCGATGGCTACGCCGAAGTCGGTCATCGGGACCCTCCGACGCGTATTCGGGGATCGATGAGCCGGTAGACAAGATCTGTGAGCAGGTTGGCCACGATGACCATGGCCGAAGAGAAGATCATGATGCCGAGCAGCGTCGGAGTGTCACGCCGGAAGATTGAGTCGACTGCCAGTCTTCCGATTCCAGGCCAGGCGAATACGACCTCGACGAGTAGGGCGCCGGACAATAGGTTTCCGACCTGGAGTCCGGCGGCGGTTACTACGGGAATGATGGCGTTCCGAAGGGCGTGTTTGTAAACAACGACTCGCTCACGGGCGCCCTTCGCCCGGGCGGTGCGGATGTAGTCGGACTCCAGTACCTCGAGCATCGAAGCTCGAGCCAGCCGGGAGTAAATCGCTAGATAGATAATCCCGAGACTGAGCGCCGGGAGGATGAGGTGCTGAAGAAGGTCGATGGTTTCGCCGACCCAGTTGCCGTCGTAGCGGACATCTTCGATACCACCTACGGGGAGCAGGCTCCACTTTGCGGCAAAGAGGACGATAAACATGATGGCCGAGTAGAAGACTGGTGTGGAAAACCCAACCAGGCTCGTCACTGTTGCGGCCGAAGACATCGGGCTTTCGGGCCGTCGGGCGGTGTAGACGCCGATGGCCACACCCAGCCCCACTGCGAAGAGAAGTGAAGTGCCGGCCAGCAGCACCGTAGCGAAGAGTCGCTCGACGATCAGGCGGAGGACCGGCTCGTTGAAGTAGATGGAATCGCCCAGGTCAAGTTGGGCGACGTTACCGACGTAGGTCCCCAACTGGACGAGAAGCGGTTGGTCTAGTCCGTATTCGGCCCGGACCTGGGCGAGAAACTCGGCGTCACCGACGCCTTGGTCACCGGCGAGGTAGAGGGCGGCGTCACCCGGGGCGATCTGGATCAGAAAGAACACGACGACCACGACTGCCAGTAGCAGCCCAATCGCTTGTCCTATTCTGCTCCCGATTCCCCGGGCGAGCGCCGTCACCTCTCGTCTCTATTGGTTTATGTCTCAGCTATAAGCCGATGCCTACTTGTCGATCCAGACGTTTTCCATGCCGGAGAGCGAGCCCCACGTCCCAAGCGGCATGTTCATGACGTAGGTCTGGTGAGCTCCGTAGATCGGCAGCGCGTTGATGCCGTAGAACGGCAACTCCACTGCGGTGATCTCCTGGAACTCGTCGTAGAGCGCCTTCCGGGCGTCGAAGTCCGTTTCGGCTGCTGCTGCGTAGAGAAGCTCGTCGACCTTCTCATTGCAGTAAGCCGAGTTGTTGACGAACACGCCTGGCTTGATGTTGGCGCAGACGTAGGCCCGCTGGACACCGATAACCGGGTCGCCCCAGTTGAAGTAGGCGTTCATCGTCATCTGCCAGGCATCTGGACCGCCGAAGAACATGCCGGCCCACGACGGAAGGTCGGCACTCTGGACGACCTCTACATCGACGCCTACCTCTGCGAGTGCCAGAGCGATGTACTCGGCCACGTAGAGCTGCTGTTCGTTCGGACCTGGGATGTAGTGGATCCTCAACTCCAGACCGTCGGCGTAGCCGGCTTCGGCAAGCAGTGAGCGAGCCTTGTCCAGGTCTACGTCGTAGCGCTCTACGTTCGGGTTGTAGAACGGGCTTGACGGGTGGATGCCACCCAGCAACTCCGAGGTCTGGCCCTGGTGCAGGTTGTTGATGATGAAATCCCGATCGATGGTGTAGGCGATCGCCTGCCTCACCCGCAGATCGCTAATGACGTCGTTTGCCATGTTGAACTGGAGATGGTTCAGCGAACCAACGCCGCTCAACTCGTCAGGATTAGCGACCAAGTTTGAGTTGTTGGCCACCTTGTCTGCGTTAGTCACGCTGGCATAGCCACCTGTGTCGAACTCCCCGGACTCAAGACCCAGCATCATCGTGTCCTCGTTGGGAGTGATGACGTAGATGATGCTGTCGAGGTAGGGGCGACCGGGGATGAAGAAGTCCTCGTAGGCGTCCATCACGATCTTTTCGGTGTTGTTCCACTCGGTAAGACGGAACGGACCGGAACCGACCGCGATCAAGTCACCCTCCAGGGCGGCCGTGTTGTTTGGATGCCCCTTCATCTCGTTGATCGCCGTGCCGTCATCCATGATGTGCTTCGGCATGATCGGCATCAGTACGTCTGACATGGCGATCCACAGCGCGGGGTGCGGGTTATCCAGGTGGAGCACCACCGTGAGGTCGTCCGGCGTGTCAATTGAGTTGACTGGGGCCCACATCCCGGTGAACGGGTGGTTGTTCTTGACCACTTCGATCGAGAACTTCACGTCCGCTGACGTGATCGGCATCCCGTCGTGGAAGGTCGCTCCGTCCACAAGGTTCAGGGTGACGGTCATCTGATCATCCGATACATCCCAAGACTCAGCCAGGTACGGCTGGGGATGCCAGTTGGCGTCGAGGTGGACCAGTGAGGCGAAGACTTTCGAACTCACGTTGCCAATACCGACTCCGGATGCCACTCCGTGGTTGATGCCCGCCCCAACCTGGGACGTAGCCATCACCAGCGTGCCACCGCGCACTGGGATTACTGGAGCAACCAGATCGCCCGAACCCTGGCTCGAACCAGCTGGGGCGTACTCGTAGACGACGTTGGCGTTGGACGCAGCAATGTCACCGGAGTCGGCGTGGCCGATCACGGTGATCTTCTGGGAACCACAGTCGCCAAAGGCGTCACAGGTGATCAGGCCAATGATGCCCGAGTAGTCGGTAACCGAGTTGAGGTGCTCGCGCACGCCCGCCCGGTCGATGACCAGCGTGCCGCCATCGTCATAGGACGCAGCAGCAATGGCGTCGAGCAGCAACGTCGTGGCGTCATAGGAATGCGCCCAGAACGGTGCAGCAGGATCCTCGCCCCACTCGGAGTTGTACGCAGCCAGGAACGCATCAGCGGTCTGACCCGTCGACTGGTTGAAGTTGGTTCCGTAACGGATGTCGGGACCCGAGAAGTACATGCCCTCGGTCTCTTCGAGCGCCATGTAGTTCGAGTTCAACAAGCCGTCAGCAGCCATCATCGTCGTGTTGTCCAGACCGGCAACCTGAGTCACCTGCTGGATGATGAAGTCGCCCTCAGGCTGGAAGATCGGGAAGAACAACATCTCCGGCGAACCGGCAGCGATCTCGGTCAGGACCGGCACCATGTCGGTGTCGCCCTTGTTGACCGCCGTGAACCCGGTCATCGTTCCGCCACCAGCCTCGAACGCATCGGCAAACGCCTGCGCGAGACCCTGGGTGTACGGATCGCCGTCATGGATGGCCGCAGCCGTACCCACACCAAGGACGTCGAGGGCGAAGTTCGCAGCCGCCGCACCCTGGTACAGGTCGTTATGCGCGGTCCGGTAGTAACCGACGTGGTAGTTCGACCCCGCCGTGCCGGCCAGGTCGCTGGTCAGAGCCGGGGACGTGTTCGAACCCGAGATCATCACCATGCCGGCCTCAGAGATGAGCGGTGCCGCAGCAGTGGCCGCACCCGAACAACTCGTACCAATCACACCGACAACGTCTTCGTCAGCGACGATCGTCTGGGCAGCCGCCTGGCCACCATCAGCGCTGCAGAGGTCGTCCAGACCGGTACCAATGGTCACGTCGTGGCCACCAATGGGGCCGTAGTCGGCAACAGCCAACTCGACGCCACGCTGGTTCGGGACGCCCAGGAACGCCACATCGCCGGAAATGGCGTTCAGCGAACGAATCTGGATTTCCTCGCCGTCACCGACATGGACCTCGCCGAGGCTTCCATCACCCAGGTGGTCGGCAACCGTGCCGACCTCTTCCTGAGCTGGCGCAGCCGTCGTAGCCGGCGCAGCCGTCGTAGCCGGCGCAGCAGTCGTCGCCGGAGCAGCAGTCGCAGCCGGAGCAGCAGTCGTCGCCGAAGCCGAACTACTACCAGACGAAGCACTGTCCGCGCTATCGGACCCACAGGCACCAGCAAGCAGCGTGAATGCCGCCACCAGTGCCATCAACCAACGCGTTCGCGTTCTCATAAACCAATCCCTCCAGATGTGGATGTCATCGTCACGGTTCGTTGTGACACGCGCCACTGCCGACCGAGGCTCCGGACCGTAGGACAGTCCCACCCCCGACCGCTAGCCAAGGGACCCGATTGTCATCTATTCGTCGGATTTCCTCTTAGGCGTGGTTGTTTCCTCTGAAGGGAGACTGGGCATTCGAGGGTTCCCTCCACACCCGGGCTCCTAACCTCTACGGGGTGGCAGGCGACGACTTCGGGGAACGACCACCCGTGGACGACCACGGCCTAGTGGTCCGTGACCATCCGGCCCCGCTGCCCGAGGGCCCAGCCACCACCGCCGAGGCCCTGACGGCCGGGGTGCGGGACCATCCCCACCGAGAGGCACTGATCCACGGAGACCCCCTTGATGGAGGGGAGGCGCTCACCTACGCCGAACTGGATGCCCGGGTGGCTGCGGCAGCCGGAGGCCTGACAGCCCTGGGCATCAGGCCCGGCGACCGGGTGGCCTGCTCGCTCCCCAACCGGATCGCCCTCGTCGAGGCCTTTCTGGCTACCCAACGACTGGGGGCCGTCTGGTTGGGCATCAACACCAATCTGACAACCGACGAGGTGTCATGGACGCTCGACGACTCCGAGGTCAACCTGCTGGTGACCACCGATAACCGGGCGGACAGCCTCCGGGGACCCGCTCTCGACAGGCGCTCTGCCGACCGGCACCTCCTCGTGGTCGACCCGACCAACGGATCTGGATCGTGGGCCGATTTGGTTGACGCCGGACACCCGGCGCCCACCATCGACATCGACCCGCAGGCCCCAGCGGCCATCGCCTACACATCGGGTACCACTGGTCGACCCAAGGGCGCTGTGCACTCCCAGCACAACCTGCTGTGGCCCGGCATCTCGAGTCGACGGTCCTACCCGTCCGTTCCTGGCGAGCGCCACGGCACCGCGCTGGCCTTGACCATCCTCAACATGCTGGTGCTCGGTCCCCTGTGGGCCTACCTCCGTGGCACGACCGCCGTGCTGGTGGAACGCACCGACGCCGTGGGTTTCGCTGCCGAGGTCCGAACCCAGCGGATCAATCGGGTCACCCTGGTGCCGGCCATCGCCCATGACCTGGTGGCCCACCCCGACGTCCACCGGAACGACCTGACCACCCTCACCCAGACAATCATCGGCGCCGGGCATTCCCCGCCCGTCCTCCGCGACGCCTGGGAGGCCAAGTTCGGCACCCGGGCCATTGTCGGCTACGGCCTGACCGAGGCCCCGACCGGCGTCACCCGTGAACACGTCAGCCGACCCATGCGACCCGACGGCGCGGGCTACCCGCTCGAACCCGTGCGGGTGGTGATCGTCGACGACGAGGACCAGTCCCTGCCCGACGGTGACACCGGCGAGATCTGTCTCGCCCCTGTGACCCACGGCCCGTGGGCCGGGGTGTGGACACCCATGCTGGGTTACCTCGGTCGGCCCGACGCCACCGCCGAGGCCCTACGAGGCGGCGTCCTCCACACCGGCGACCTGGGTTTCCTCGACGAACACGGACAACTGGTCATCCGGGGCCGACGCACCGAGATGATCCTGCGGGGCGGAGCCAACGTGTACCCGGCCGAGATCGAACGGGTAGTGCTCGACCACCCGGGGGTTCGCGAGGTGGCCGTGCTGGGCCTCGTTGACGATCGGCTCGGCGAGGTGGTAGCCGCCGGCCTGGTGGCCGAGCCCGGGCCATGGGCCGACGGCGACCCGGACCTCCTGGTCGACGACGTCCGGTCGTTCTGCCAGGAACGCCTGGCCCGCTACAAGGTGCCCGACCAGATGCTGGTGCTGGACAGGTTCCCTCGCAACACCATGGGAAAGGTGATCAAGGGTGATCTGGCACCCGCCTTCGAATAGTGGCTAACTGCTGAGGGGCACGACAGCGTCGTGGCCCATGACGAGACCCACCGGGTCACCGACGCTCACACCATGTATCGACTCGTCGACCGGCACCCGGACCTCGAGGCGGCCGACCCGAACGTGAGCCACCATCCGACCGGAGCGGCGGGACGTCGCCACCACGACGGCCGACACGCCCTCGCCGGGGGTGCCGACCGACAGGCTGTCGGATCGCAGCAACACGATGCCGGGTCCCGACCCCAGGCGCCCAAGGGCACACGCGCCAGCATCGTCCAACCCGATCAGGTTCTCGTGACCCAGACAACGGGCAGCGTGCACGGTGCCCGGGTCGTTCCAGACCTCGTCGGGAGTGCCGATCCGGTCGATCCGTCCGGCACCCAGCACGGCAATCCGGTCAGCCAGGGCGAACGCCTCGTCGCGGTCATGGGTGACATGCAACGCCGCCAGACCCAACCGTCGAAGCAGCACGCCCAGTTCGGCGGTCAGACGTTCTCGTAGCGACCGGTCTAGCGAGCCGAGGGGCTCGTCGAGCATCAGCAACCGCGGTGCAGCGGCCAACGAACGGGCCAGAGCCACCCTCTGGGCCTCACCGCCCGACAACGTGTCGACCCGCCGACCCTCGAATCCTTCGAGACCGACCAGGGTCAACGAACGGGCCACGCGGTGGGCCCGCGCCTCGGTGGCCAGGCCAGCCACCCGGAGACCGAACGCCACGTTGCCGGCCACGTCCCGGTGCCCGAACAGGGCGTGGTCCTGGAACACCAGACCGAACCCCCGCTGGTGGGTCGGCACATCGGTCAGGTCCTCGCCATCCCACAAAACCCGGCCGGCCAACGGTTGTTCGAGGCCGGCGACTGCCCGCAGCAGGGTGCTCTTGCCGCAGCCCGACGGGCCGAGGAGCACCACCACCTCACCTCGCGCCACCATCAGGTCCACTCCGGACAGCACCGACTCCCCGTCAAACGCCATCGACAGGGCCTCTATCTCAAGACCGGACGCCGGGGATTCACCGGGACGAGCGCCCCCCGATCGGCCGGTCACAGGTCTCCCCGCACGGTGCCCCGTCGGCCCCATCCCTCGATGGCCAGCACCGAGAGCGCTGTGACCAGCATCAGCACCACGGCCAACGCCATTGCCTGGCCACGCAGGGCGTCGCCCGGCTGGGACAACAGCCGGAACAGGACCAACGGCGCGGTCAGACGGTCGGGATGCCGAGGCAGGAAGGAAGTGGCGCCGAACTCGCCCAGCGAGACGGCGAACGAGAACCCGGCCCCCACGGCCAGCGCCCGGGCAGCGATCGGCATGTCAATCTCACGTCGCACCCTGGCCGGAGCGGCACCCAAGGTGGCCGCCGCCTCGCGCAGGCGCACGTCGATACCCCGCAGGGTGGGCACTACCACCCGCATCACGAACGGCACACCGATCAGGGCGTGGGCCACCGGCACGAGCCAGCGCGACGATCGGAAGTCCAGTGGCGGCTCACTCAGGGCGATGAGCATGCCGAAGCCCACGGTCACCGCCGAGGCGCCCAGCGGCAGCATCATCCCCAGGTCGAAGGCGCGGGCCGCGGTCCGTCGCCCGTGCACCACAACTACCGAGGCCAGTCCGCCGACCACCACGGCCAAGCCGGCGGCCAGCACGGCGAACACCAGCGAGTTGCGTAACGCCCCGAGCGCAGAGACAGGAAGCAGGGAGAGACGATCGGCCAGGGCGCCGTAATGGTCCAGCGTGAAGCCTCCCCATCCGCCACCGCTCCGACCGCGGGTTAGTGAGCGCTCGACCAGCACGGCGATCGGGAGCCCAAGGACCACGCCCAGCAGGGCGAGATTGGCAGCCAACAACCGACCCGACGCCCTTGGGGGCGGCACCCGTCGCACCACCCGCTGGGCCACAGCCCTCCGACGCTGCAGGCGGTTGGTGACCATCACCATGGCCACCACGGCGGCCAGTTGTACCAAGGCCAGCGCGGTGGCTGAGGCCAGGTCTCCCCGGAACACCGCGTGGCGCCAAATCTCGGTCTCCAGCGTGGCCCGGGTGGGACCGCCTAGCACCAGCACCACACCGAACGACGTGAAGCAGAACAGGAACACGATCGCCGACGCAGCGGCCACCGCTGGCCACAACCGCGGCCATGTCACCCACCGGAAGGCCTGAGCAGGCGACGCCCCCAGCACCCGGGCCTGCTCGGCAACCCTGGGATCCAGCCCCTCCCAGAAGGTACCGACCGTTCGCAGGACGACGGCCACGTTGAAGAACACGTGGGCGGCCAGTATCGCCCCGGCCGTCCGGGTCAGGCGCAACGGTCCGTCATTCAGCCCGAGGCGCTCGAACAGGGCCAGGAACGCCCCACCCACCACCACGGTGGGTAGCACGAACGGCACGGTGGCCGCAGCGCGAAGCAACGACCGTCCCCGGAACCGCCGCCGGGCCAGCAGGTGGGCACCGGGCAGAGCTACGGCCACGGTCAGCACCGTGGAGGCCACGGCCTGCCACAAGGTGAACCAGGCCACGCCCCGGAACGACGACCGTCCCGGCAACTCGACCAGCCGTCTCAAGCCTTCGGCCCCCAGCCCCCGGACAAGGATCGACCCGACCGGATACAGGAAGAAGATGCCCAGGAAGGCCGCTGGGACTACGACAGCCAGCGCGGCGAGCGCCCTTCGCAAAGGGATCACCGAAGGACGATCTCTGTCCAGCGTTCGGACCAGTCGTTGCGATGGGCCTCGATGTCAGCGGGATCCAACTCGTGTGGATCGTCGGCCAGTTCAACGAAGTCCACGAAGGTTGGCGGCAGTTCGGCGGTTGCTAGGGCCGGGAAGACGAACATGTTCAGCGGGATTTCCTCCTGGAAGGTCGGCGAGAGGAGGAAGTCGACTAGCAGCTCGGCGGCAACCCGGTGATTGGTGCCAGCCAGGATCCCTGCGAACTCGATCTGGCGGAAGCAGGTGTCGGTGACCACGCCGGTGGGCGGCGTGTCGATCGGTGGATCAGCGTAGATGACCTCGGCTGGGGGACTCGAGGCATAGCTGACAACGATCGGACGATCGCCGCCGCCCGCTACGAACTCGCCGTAGTAGGCATCTTCCCAGCTCGCGGTCACCACCACACCGTTGTCGCGTAGCGCCGCCCAGTAGTCCTCCCAGCCGTCGCCGTACTCGGCAATGGTGGCTAGAAGGAAGGCCAGACCGGGCGACGACGTCTCCGGGTTCTGCACGACCAGTAGGTCGGCGTACGCCGGGTCGGCCAGGTCGTCAAGCGAGGTCGGAGCGGCCAGATCGTCGCCGAACCAGTCGATCCAGTAGTTGACGCAGACGTCGCCGAAGTCGACCGGGGTGACCCGGTGCGAGGCATCGAGTTGGAGTTCATCAGGCACGCCGGACAGTGCCGACGACTCGTAGGACTCGAACAGGTCGGCGTCCAGCGCCCGCTGTAGGAAGGTGTTGTCAACGCCGAACATGACATCGCCCAGCGGATCGCCGACCGTCAGGATGGCCGAGGAGACCATCTGGCCCGTATCACCGGCCGTCTGGAGGACGACCTGGATGCCGGTGGCCTCGGTAAAGGCGGCCAACGTTCCCTCCGACACCCAGAACGAGTCATGGGCAATGAGGGTGACCAGCCCCGTCGGAGCGGTGTTGGCCGGTGCCTCGACGACGACTGGCCCACCGGAGGTGATGGGAACGGTGGTGGAGGCGCCGTCGCCCCCACAGGAGGTGGCTCCGATGAGAACCGTCGCGGCAAGGCCGACCGCCGAGTACACGGATCGGGATCGCAACATGGGATCTCCCTTCGCCGGCATTATCCGGAGCAGGTTCAGGTCGGGTCGACAGTGCCCCCGTTGGAACAACGGCCACTGCCCTCTCAGCCCGGCACAAGGCCCGAGCTCCCCGGTCGATTGTCGACGGTGAGGCTAGCCCCGGGCCGCCGATCCCCTGATCACGCGAGGTCGACGGTCGCCACGGCCCGGATATCGGCCGATGAGGCCCCCAGGTGGATTCGGTGGATACCCGAATCGACCACCCAGCCGGCCTCGGTCCGTCGCTCCGCACCGGCCCCGGCGGCGACCGGGGCCGCATCGGCCAGGTCGGCGTACGACGGGTCGCCCGGATCCCAGTAGGTGAAGGCCCGATGGTCCAGAACCAGCTCGACCTCCCGCTCCTCGCCCGGCTCCAGTCTGACCTTGGCCAGGCCCCGGAGCTCGCGTGCCGGTCGGGACAGGCGGGGGGCGTCACACCCCACGTAGGCCTGCACCACCTCCGAACCCGCCCGGTCGCCCACGTTGCGCACAGCCACGGTTACCACCACCGGGCGGCCCGTCTCCAGATCAGCCACCGTGTCGGGGGCATCCACCGTTGGTGTCCCCCACTCAAACCGGGTATAGGACAGCCCGTGTCCGAAAGGGAAGGCCACGTCAATGTCACGGGCCTCGTACCACCGGTAGCCGGTGAACAACCCCTCGGTGTAGACAACCCGTCCGTTCTCACCCGGGTAGTGGAGATAGGCCGGCGTGTCGGCCAGGCGGTGGGGCACGGTGGTCGGGAGACGCCCCGACGGCTCGTCGTCACCCACCAGGACGTCGACCAGCGCATCGGCCATTTCCTGGCCGCCGAACCATGTGGCCAGCACGGCCGGTGCGTTCTCGGCCCAGTCGCTGGTCACCACCGAACCGGCGTTGACCACCACCACGGTGCGCGGGTTGGCAGCGCATACCCGACGGATCAGCTCGGGCTGGTCGCCGGGCAGGTCCATCGACTCACGGTCGCGCCCCTCGGTCTCCCAGTCCAGATTGGTGCCCACCACCAGAACCACGACGTCGGCGTCGCCCGCCGCGGCGACCGCCCGGTCCATGAGGTCGTCGGCCACCGGGGTCCGCAGGCCTAGCTTCACCCCTCCCAGGAAGGCCGCACCCTCGGCGGTCCACTCGATGACGACGTCTACCGGTTGACCCGCGGCCAGCATCACCGCAGCAGTCCGCTCGGCGCTTCCGAAACCGAAGAACTCGTCGCCGGGGCCCATGGGATCGTCCACGCCGTCGATCACCACCACACCGTCGACCAGCAGGCGGGCCCGCCCACTCTGCACGAGGGCCAGCACATGTTCGCCGTCGACCACCGGCGTGAACCGGGTGGTGGCCCGGAACGAGCACTCCCGCAGGTCGGTGACTCCCGGGGCGGCATCGAAGTGCAGGATTCGTCCATCCCGGAACGTCCTGGTGCCGACCACCGGTCCGGATCGGTCCATGGTGTCGAAGTACTCGACGTCGAAACCCCGCTCTCCACCAGCCGTGGCCGTGGCCCGGCCGCCCAGCGGTTGGGCCGAGCGTTCGGTGATCGCCCCCAACTCGTGGACGACCTCCATCCGATCGCCGAGGCGATCCACGATGGCGTCCAGCGGTGCCGTCATGTGCTGGGCCACCAGGGCGGCCGATCCGCCTCCCATGATCATGGCCGTGGCCGCGTTGGGGCCGATGACGGCCAGACGGTCTATCCCCGACGGGTCCAGCGGCAGTAGGGCTCCGACTGTCGGGTCGTCTCCCACCGGTTCATTTCTCAGCAGCACGAACCCCTCAGCGGCCGCCCGACGGACCAGCGTCCGATGCGTCGGCTCGTCCAGTTCCCGTTCCGGTCGGTCGTGGGGTTCGCCCACCGCACCGGTGCGCTGCATGAGCCGCAATAGGCGTCGAACCGCGTCGTCGATCGTGGCCTCGGCAACCTCGCCGGACGTCACGGCCTTCACCAGGCGCTCCCCGTACCAACGGGGTGGTCCGGGCATCTCCAGATCCAAACCAGCCGACGCCGAGGCGGCCGTCGACTTTGCGCCGAACCAGTCTGATACCACGATCCCGTCGAAGTCCCATTCGCCGCGCAACACCGTGGTCAGGAGGTGATGGTGCTCCGCTGCGTACGTCCCGTTGATCCGGTTGTAGGACGACATCACGCCCCACGCCCCTCCCTCGGTGACCGCCATCTCGAAGGGACGTAACGACACCTCCCGCAGAGTCCGGTCGTCGACCTCCGACGAGATGGTGGTCCGCTCAAACTCGGAATCGTTGGCCACGAAGTGCTTGACCGTGGTGGCCACCCCGCCGCTCTGCACGCCGCGGATGTAACCAGAGGCGATCTTCCCGGTCAGCACCGGATCTTCGGACATGCACTCAAAGCTCCGCCCGCCCAGCGGCGTGCGGTGCAGGTTCACCGTGGGGGCCAGTAGCACGTGGCTGCCCCGGGCCCGCGTCTCGGCGGCCAGTGCACCACCCAACTCCTCGACCAGGTCGGGGTTCCAAGTAGCACCCAGTGCCGTGCCGCACGGGATGCACAGCGCTGGAATGCCGGTGCCCAGCAGGCCGGTGCCCCGGGCCCCCGCCGGCCCGTCGCACACCTTCAGCGCTGGGAGGCCGAGGCGCTCCACCGGGCGCACCGACCACAGGTCGCGCCCCGACATGAGGTCGACCTTCTCATCCAGCGTCAGATCGGCCAGCACGCCCTCGATCCAGACCGGTCCGTCATCAGCCGATCCGTGGTTCGACGATCCGTCGTTCGGCACCTGGTGCTCCATGGTGGGTTCCTCCCTGCCGGAATCTTCTTCCCTGGTGGGATCGTCCCCCACCGGAGCCGTCCACGCCTGTTCGGGTCGACAGCAAAAATCTGACACTCCGTCAGGAAACGGCGGATACCGAGGGTTAGCCTCGTCGCATGTACGACCTCCTGATCCACGGCGGCACCGTGGTGGACGGCACTGGTGCCCCGGGGACCCGGGCCGATGTGGCGGTTACCGACGGCCGAATCAGCGCCATTGGCGATCTCACCGAATCTGACGGCTCGCTCCCCGAGGCCGCCGAGGTCCACAACGCCACCGGCCGCATCGTGTGCCCAGGCTTCGTCGACCCCCACACCCACTACGACGCCCAGTTGTTCTGGGACCCCTACGCCACGCCATCGAGCCAGCACGGCATCACCAGCATGGTCATGGGCAACTGTGGCTTCACCATCGCCCCGATCGGTGACCAGTCCGACGCCGACTACCTCGCCGCCATGCTCGTCAAGGTAGAAGGCATGTCGCCGGCCGCCTTGGCCGAGGGCCTCGACTGGAACTGGCGGACGTTCGGCGAGTTCCTCGACCGCTTCGAGGGAAACCTCGGGGTGAACGTGGCCGGCATGGTCGGCCACAGCGCCATCCGGCGCACCGTTATGAAGGACGACGCCACCAGCCGCGAGGCCACCCCCGCCGAGATCGACGCCATGAAGGCCCTGCTCGCCGACTCACTTGCCGCCGGGGGCCTTGGATTCTCGACCAGCCGGTCGTTCACCCACAGCGACGGTGACGGCCTGCCGGTGCCATCACGGACCGCAGCGGCCGACGAGGTCGAGGCCCTGTGTGCCGTAGTGGCCGACCATCCCGGCACCACACTGGAATGGGTGGCCGACGGCTGCATGAACGGTTTCCGCGAGGACGAGGTCGACCTCATGACCCGGATGTCACTCGCCGCCCGACGACCCGTCAACTGGAACGTCCTGACCATCGACGCCGCCCGACCCGACGACTACCGAAACCAGCTCCGGGCATGCGACGAGGTGGCCGAGGCCGGCGGTAAAGCCATGGCCCTGACCATGCCGGTCCTCGTGGGTATGAACATGCACTTCCACACGTTCTGCGCCCTCTACTCGCTGCCCGACTGGAGCGAGGTCATGAACCTCCCCCACGACGAGAAGGTGGCCGCCCTGTCGGACCCCGACACCCGCCGCCACCTCGAGACCCGGGCCGCCTCTCCCGACGCCGGCGTGTTCTCCCGCCTCACCGGCTGGGGCCGCTACCGCATCGGCGATACCTACTCCGAGCCCAACGAGGGCCTCAAGGGTCGCCTCATCGGCGACGTCGCCCGCGAGCGGGGGCAGCGCGACTTCTACACGCTGCTCGACGTCGTGTTGGCCGATGACCTTCGCACCGTGCTGTGGCCCGGGCCCACCGACGACGACCCGGCCAGCTGGATCATGCGTCAGACCGCCTGGGACCATGACCACGTGATGATCGGCGGCTCGGACGCCGGCGCCCACCTCGACCGTATGGCCGGTGCCAGCTACACCACCCAGTGGCTGGCCGACTGCATTCGCGGCCAGGGCCTGGCCACCGTCGAGGGCGCCATTGCCCACATGACCGACGTGCCAGCCCGCTTCTTCGGCCTCGTCGAGCGGGGTCGCCTCACCGAGGGCTGGCACGCCGACGTGGTCGTCTTCGATCCCGAGACGGTCGGAGCCGGCGAGTTCCACCTGAAGCACGACCTACCCGGAAACAGCCCCCGCCTGTACGCCGATGCGTTCGGCATCGAGCGGGTCTACGTCAACGGCACGTGCACCATCGTCGACGGCCAACCCGCCGGTGGTCTTCCGGGCGTCGTGCTCCGTTCGGGCACCGACACCGAGACAGTCAGGATTCCCGCCGACCACTGACGGTCCCCGGTGGCCGATCCGGTCACCGGCTACCAGGAACCGAGCCCCTCAGCCTGGGTTGATCGGTCCTGATTGACCGGACCAGGCTGACCGGCTCACCCGATCAGGGGCGAGGGGTTCCGTAGGATCGGCGGCCATGGACTTCCCCGACCGCCGCGTCCCCTGGTTCGAAGCGGTCTCGTTGCTGGTTCCACTGGTCGCCGTACTGGTCCCACTGGCCCGCATGCTGGGCACGGGCGCCACCACCATGGAGGAGGGCACCGTCCTCGTCGTGGCGTCCGGGATCCTCGACGGTCGACTACCCCATGCCGACGTGTCGTACCTCTATGCCCCAGGCAGCGTCTGGACGGTGGCGGGCGCCTTCTCGGTGTTCGGCACCTCGGTGGTCGTCGAGCGCCTGGTCGGCCTCGGCTACCGCCTCCTCTTGCTGTGGGGCATCCACCGACTGGCCCGCCGCTGGGGACTGTCGACCGCGGCATGCACCACGCTGGCCACCTGGGCCGTGTTGGCCCCGTTCGGCCTCATTGCCTACCCGTGGGTGGCCGGCCTCGGCCTACTGGCTGCCGGTACCGCACTGGTGCTGGACGGCGAGGACCGCCGCACCGCAGCGGTAGGCGCCAGCCTGTGCGGACTCGCCGCGTTCCATCAGGTCGTGCTGGCCCCCGCCGTACTGCTCGTGGTGGTTCCCGCATTCCTTTCGGCCACCGACGAACGCCGGGCCCGCCTGGGCACCGGTCTGGTGGCTGGCCTCTTCCCCTTCCTCCTCCACATGGTGCTGGTCGGACCCCGCGTCATGTTCGAGGGCATGGTGCTCGACCCGGTGGTGCGGCTCCGGGCCGGACGACGCCTACCGCTGCCTCCGGATCCGAATGACAGCGGCGACTTCTTCGCCCGCCTCGACGACCTGGTGCGTGGCCCGTCGCGTTTCCCGGGCCTGGACCGACCCGCCCAGATCACCGCTCTGTTCTGGCTCCTGCTGGCCTCCACGGTGGTCCTCTTGGTGATGGCGTGGCGCTGGCGGGGCTCGGCCCGGTCACGCCTGACCACCATGGCGGTGGTCGGCGCGGCGCTCGTCCCCATGGTGTTGCAGCGGCCCAGCCCCAACCACCTCAAGTTCGTCGGAGCGTGGACGGTGGCCGTCGGCGTGGTGGCCATCGCCGAACCACTGGGAGCCCTGCTGGGTCGCCTCCCTGGGCGCTTCTCGGGTATGCGCCTCGGCCGTTCGGCCCGCCACCTGGCCCCACCGATCGCTCTGGCCGCCATCCTGGGCGGACTGGCCCTGCTAGCCCCCCACCACATCGGCCGCTTCACCATCGACGCCTTCACTGACCGACCTCTGGATGGTTCCACGGCGACCGTGGTCCACGACGGCCGCACCCTGCCTGTGGGCCGGGGGTCGGGGGCCGAGGCGGTGGCCGATGAGATCGACCGACTGGTGGGCCTCGTCGATGCGCTGACCCGTCCCGGCGATCGGTTGTTCGTCGGTCCCGCGGACCTGACCCGGACCAACTACAGCGACACCTCCCTCTACTTCCTGCTCCCCGACCTGGTGCCGGCCAGCCGCCACATCGAGATGAACCCCGGTCTGGCCAACCGTCAAGGGAGTGGGCTGGCCGCCGACCTGGCCGCCGCCGACGTACTGGTCCTCACCGACCGCTTCGACGGCTGGTCCGAACCCAACGCCTCGGTGTTTCCCGGCGACCCGGCACCCGCCGCAGTGGTTGCCGACCGTTTCTGCGACGTCGGCGGTACCGCTACGTGGCGGGTCCTCACCCCGTGTGGATTGCCGGGTGTCGACCCGGCCGACCGATAGCGTCAGCGCCGCATGGCCGCCGACGGGGCACGCCCTCGCTTCTCCTACATCCCGGGCCTCGACGGCATCCGGGGCATCTGGGTCGTCATCGGCCCGCTGCTGTACCACGCCGCCACCGACACGGTCACCGGCGGCATCCTGGGCATCGACCTGTTCTTCACACTGTCCAGTTACCTGATCATCTCCATCGCCCTGAACGAGTTCGAGTCCACGGGTCACATCGACCTGAAGGCTTACGCCGGTAGGCGGGCCCGCCGGCTGCTCCCAGCCCTGTTCGTGGCCCTCGGGCTGCTCACCATCTACCTGGTACTCGTCGTCCCACCGGGCGAGTTCGCCCGTTGGACCGGGGCGATCTTCTCGACGCTGACCTACAGCGCCAACTGGTACGAGATCTTCTCCGACGTCTCGTATTTCGAGGACTTCCAGCACTCCCCGCTTCGCCACGTGTGGTCGTTCTCGATCGAAGAGCAGTTCTACATCTTCGCCCCGCTGTACCTCACCGCCGTCCTGGTCCTGTTCAAGCGACGAGCCAACCTGGCCCTGCTGGTCACCATGATCGCCGGCACGGCGGCCTCCACCTGGTGGATGGGCCACCTCTATCCGGGGCACGGAGACCCGTCACGGGTGTACTACGGCACCGACACCCGGGCTCACTCCCTGTTCGCCGGGATCATCCTCGCCGTGGCCGTCCGGATGTACGGACCGGTGCGAAGCCGGGCCGGCCAGCTGGCCTGGGTGGCCAGCGCGTACGCGGCGACCATCTTCTTCACGTGGGCCATCTTCGAGATCTCCGAGCGGGATGCCTGGATGTTTGAGCACGGCGGCTTCCTCCTGGTAGCAGGCATCTCGTGTTTGATGATCTACGGGGTGGCCCAGCCCGGTGAAGCGCCGTGGCACCGCGGCCTTCCCCCCTTCCTGTCAGCCGACGACGCCCCGTGGGCCGGCCGCCTCGCGTGTGGCGCCCTCTACGCCGGCCTGTTCACCGCCGGTTGGGCGGTGGTCAGCGTGGCCCGGGGCAACACGGCGTTCGACCATTGGCCATACCTCCTTGGCGTGGGCGTCGGCTGGTTCTGGTACGGGGCGGCGCGAGCCCAGGTCGGCCCGCTGCACTGGTTCCTGGAGTCGACGCTCATCCGCTGGGTGGGGAAGATCAGCTACGGGCTCTATCTGTACCACTGGCCGATCTACCTGCTGGTCACACCGGCCCGCGCCGGACGCCTCATACCCGGGGTGGCCGTCGTGGAAGGCAACAACCTGGTCTGGATACACCTGGCCATCACCTTCGGCACGGCGGCAGCCAGCTTCTACCTCGTCGAGCAGCCGGTCATGAAGCGTCGTTTCCCGTTCGTGAACCGGAAGATGACCGCTGTAAGCGGCACGGCGGCCGGCGCCACGGCCGTGGTGCTCATCCTCATCGGCCTCCTGTGGGTTAACACCCGTCCGGCCGAGGGCGGCGCCTTCGCCCCGTCGACCAGCCCGTGTGTCGAACAGGGACTGCTCCCGCCGCCGAGCGACGGCCAGCTCCGGGTGCTGGTGGTGGGTGACTCGGTCGCCCTCCAGATCGGCGAGGCCCTCTGCGGCTGGGCCCTCGAACACCCGGGCCGCATGGTGGTCCTCAACGAGTCCCATTTGGGTTGCGTGGTCGGTCGCCACGGCCTGAAGCGGATTCCCGAGGGGGACGAGGGTCCGGTGGGCGAGATCTGCTCGGCGTGGAACGAGTCGGTGCCCACCCACGTGATGCTCGACTCCGAGGTGGTCTCGTGGCCTTCGGCCGTGGCCGCCTTCCAACCCGACGTGGTGCTTGGCCATGTCACGGCGTGGGACGTCACCGACCGGTTGGTGCCGTCACTGGGCGACGAATGGGTATGGGTCGGGGTTCCGGCCTACGACGACTACATCTCCGCCGAGTACCGCTTGGGCAGCGAGGTGCTCGGAGCCGCGGGCGCCCACGTGTACTGGCTGGAGGGCGCCCACATCCGCCGCGAGATTCGACCCCAGAACCACCCGGACCGAATCGACGGGCTAAACGACCTAGTCCGTTCGGCCACCGCTGATCTCGACTTCGTGACCTTGGTGCCCTACCGGGAGTTCACTGGGCTGAACGGCACAGCGCGCGAACGCGAGATCCGCGACGACGGGGTGCACCTGTCGGAAACCGGCATGGCCCAGGTGGCCGAATGGCTCACCTCTGACGTGTTTGACGAGACCCGCGAGGTCGTCACCGACTGACGGGACGGCCGGTCCCCGGTCGCTCTGGACCGGGTTTCGTCAATCAGGAACGCTCGCTCCACCAAACGTCGAGGCGGGCCTCCATCTCTGACTGTTCCATTTCTCCCTCGGACCGCTTGAGGGCCAGTAGGAAGGCCAGCGCCTCACCGATCTCGCGCCCTGGCCCGATGCCCAGGTGTGCCATCACCGCCGCGCCGTCCATGCCTGGCCGCTCGGCGGCCACCCGTGCCTGTTCGGCCAGTTCGGCGATCCGGAACTCCAGGTCGTCCATGAGGGCCTGGATGCCGGCCGCCCTGGCCTTGTTGCGGGTCGTGCAGTCACAGCGGATGAGGTGGTTGAGTCGCCCCAGCAATGGACCGGCATCGCGGGCGTAGCGTCGGACCGCGGCATCCGACCAGCCGTCGGCGTAGCCCTTGAAGCGGCCCGAGAGCCGAACCATCTCAGCCACCTCGTCGATCACCAGTTCGGAATATCCCATGGCGGCGAGACGGCGACGAGCCATACGGGCCCCCACCACCTCGTGGTGACGGAAGGTCACCCCGCCATGTTCGAAGCTGCGAGTCCGCGGCTTTGCAATGTCGTGAAACAACGCGGCGAGGCGCACGGTGAGATCGGGCTCGGTCTTGGCCACCACGGCGATGGTGTGGCTGAGGACGTCCTTGTGCCGATGGATGGGATCCTGCTCCATTCGGAGGGCCGCCAACTCGGGCACCAGGTCGTCCATCTCGCCCGAGTCCACCGAGGCCCAGAGACCGGGCACGCAATCGTCCTCCAGCAGGATGGCGCTGAGGCGCTCCCCGGTGGACGGGTCCACAGCGAACCCGTCGCTGGACGCGTCCTGTCTGGCCGTCTCAGTCATGGAACGAGTCTACGAAGGACCCAGTTCAGCTGCCCTCAGACGGTGGGGCAGGGCTCGATGTCGAGACTCAGCATGCGGGCGGCGTTGCCCCGCACGATCTTCCACACCACGTCGGCCGGGAGGTGGCCCATCATGTCGGTGGCCACCTGCTTGGTGTGAGGCCAGGTGGTGTCGGTGTGTGGATAGTCGGTCTCGAAGGTGATGTTGTCCACCCCGACCTCATCGAGAGACCGCAGCCCGTGGTTGTCCCGGAAGAAACAACCGAACATCTGGCGGTAGTAATAGGTAGACGGCGGCTCGGGGATGATGTCGGCCACTCCGCCCCACGCACGGTGTTCCTTCCAGACATCGTCGGCCCGCTCGAGGATGTACGGGATCCAGCCGATCTGACCCTCGCTGTAGGCCAACTTCAGTTCGGGGAAGCGAACCAGCACGCCGGAGAATAGAAAGTCGCTCATCGAGGCGATGGCATTGTTGAAGCTCAGCGAGGCGGCCACGGCTGGCGGGGCGTCCGGCGAAGCGGCCGGCATCTTCGACGACGAGCCAATATGCATGTTGACCGTGGTTTGGGTGTCCTGGCACGCCTCGAAGAACGGGTCCCAGTAACCGGTGTGAATGGACGGCAGGCCCAGGTTGGGGGCGATCTCCGAAAAGCAGACGGCATGGCAGCCCCTCTCGGCATTGCGGCGCACCTCGGCGGCCGCCAGGCCGGCATCCCACAGCGGGATGATGATGAGCGGGATCAGGGCGCCGTCCGAATCACCGCACCACTCCTCCACCATGTAGTCGTTGTAGGCCTGCACGCAGGCCAGTCCGAGGTCATGGTCGGACGCCTCGTAGAAGGTCTGGCCGCAGAACCGGGGCAGGGTCGGGAAAGACAGTGAAGCCTCGACGTGGTTGACCTTCATGTCCTCGACTCGGGCCTTTGGGTCGTAGCAACCGGGCCGCATCTCGTCATGCGTGATGGGCGCCATGGTCATCTCGTCGCGGTCGAAGCCGACGGCGGCCACGTGGCGTTTATTGGGATGCACTAGGTCCTCGTAGAACCAGATGTCGCACCAGGGGGCGTCAGGGGCGTCCAGTTCGTACTCGTACATCTTCGCCCCTCCGACCCAAGTCATGTCACCGAGGCGGCGGCGCTCCACCCGGGGCCCACGGTCGCGGTACTTCGCCGGCAGCCAGGCCTGCCAGAGGTGGGGTGGCTCGACAATATGGTCGTCGACGCTGATGATCGGCGGGATCTCGGTGATCCCGTTCTCTGAGGGCAGGTTCTCTGACAGCGGGTTCATCGGGGAGGTTGCGCTTCCGGTCGAATCGAGGGGCCGCCCAAAGTTTCTGACGGTCCGTCAGATTCTAGTCGTCGACGAACCCGGGCGCCCCACCAAGCCCCGCGGCTACTTTCGACCCATGGACGACAGAACCAGCGACGGGCCCTACGGCGAGGCGGCCACCTACCGACGCGACGACCACGTGGCCACCATCACCTACCACCGACCCGAGGCAGCCAATACCGTCAACGGTGCCATGCGCCGTGACCTCAATGGCGCCTGGGACCGATTCATGGCCGACGAAGAGGCCTGGGTGGCTGTCCTGACCGGGGCCGGTGACCGCCACTTCTGCGGGGGAGCCGACCTTCGCGACCCCGCCGGCTCCACAGGTGACTTCACCGGGACCTTCTGGGAGACACCAACCATCAACTCCTTCGAGTCGGGCCTCGAGGTGTTCAAGCCGACCATCGCAGCGGTGAACGGGGCGTGCGTGGGCTACGGCCTCACCGCCGTCGTGGCGTGCGACTTCGTGGTGGCTTCTGAACGGGCCACCTTCTCCTGGCCCGAGGTGAGCATCGGCATCCCAACCATCGTGGGCGCCATCCGACTACCCCGCAAGGTGGCATGGGCCGACGCCATGGAGCTCCTCCTAACCGGCGAGCCCATCGACGCCCAGCGGGCATTGGACATCGGCCTGGTCTGGCGGGTCGTCCCCCACGACGAGCTCATGGCCGAAGCCCGGACCCTGGCTGATCGCCTCTGCCGAGCTGCCCCCCTGGCCGCCCGAACCACCAAGGAGGTCGCCGTGCGAACCCGGGACATGGGCTGGACCGAGGCCGTGCGGTTCGGCGAGACCATGCGACGAGTGGCCGGCGCCACCGCAGACGCCACCGAGGGCCGGACCGCCTGGGCCGAGAAGCGCCCGCCCGAATGGGAGGGCCGCTGAATGGGCGGCCAGACTCCCAAGCGTTGAGGATCGGTAACGGGTCCGCCCCATCAGTGGCGGTCCGTCGAGCAACGGGAGCACCCACATGAAGGTCGGTATCGCATTCGCAAACATTGGGCCGTTCGGCAGCGCCGAAGGGGCCGCGGCGGTCGGCGCGGCCGCTGAGGCGGCGGGTATCGACTCGCTGTGGACCGTCGAACACGTCGTCTATCCGGACGAGTACGGGTCGACCTACCCCTACGACGATTCGGGCCGGATGGCCATGGCGCCCGATACCGACCTCACCGACCCACTGACCTGGCTGACCTGGGTGGGCGCCCACACCTCGACGCTCCGTCTAGCCACCGGGATCCTCATCCTCCCGGAACGCAACCCGGTCGTGCTGGCCAAGCAGTTGGGCACCATGGATGCCCTCACCGGCGGCCGGGTCGACCTGGGAATTGGCGTGGGCTGGCTGCGTGAAGAGTTCGACGCCCTGGGCATCCCGTGGGAGCGACGCGGCGCCCGGACCGACGAGTACGTGGCGGCCATGCGCACCCTCTGGAGCGGCAACAGCGTCTCGTTCGACGGCGACTTTGTGTCGTTCTCCGGCGTGTCGTCCAACCCCAAGCCAGTGAACGGATCGGTTCCCATCGTGATCGGCGGCCACAGCGATGCAGCGGCCCGGCGAGCCGGCCGGCTGGGTGACGGTTTTTGGCCCGGCAAGGGCGATCTCGACCATCTACTGGACATCATGCGCCACGAAGCCGAGGCCCACGATCGTGACCCGGACGCCATCGAGGTCACGTGGGCCGGCGACCTGACCGCCGGCGAGGATCCGGTGGCCGCGGCCGCCGCGCTGGCTGACAAGGGCGTCAGTCGGGTCATTGTGCCGTCGTTCCTGTTCTGGCGAGACCCCGAGGGCTCACTCGCCGCCTTCGGCGAATCAGTGGTCGCCCCGCTGGCCGACCTGTAACTGACCGGTAGCCGATCGTTCCCCGCACGCCAGCGCTCTACCCTGACGGCGTGCGAAGAGAGGACGAACACAACACCACGGGCTCGGGGGCCCACCGGTGACCGGCATGATGCGCGACCCGCGTTCGTCGCGTAGTCGCGACTTCGGACCGGCCTTCGGCATCGGCGGCCGAGGTCGCTCCCCCAGAGGGTCTTCTCCCAGGGGCGGGTCCCGACGCTCCCCCGGCGGCCTCCCCGGTAGCCCCGGCACGTGGCTACTCGGATTGATTGTCGTCGCCTTCTTCGCGGTGATTCTCCTGGGAAGCGACGAACCGGCCAGCGAGCAGGCCACCGAACAGGACCTGACCGCCACCGTGCAGGGGGCCATGGTCCAGGCCGGCCTGCCCACCGTGGAAGTCCGGGTCGTCGACTGGACCGTCATCCTCGAGGGCCGAGTGGCCACCTCGGATCTAAGGGAGGCCGCCGAACGGGTGGCCTTCGCCCAGGCGGATGTGATCAGCGTCCAGAACCGTCTGTTCGTGCCGCCCCCCATCGACGACCTTGTCCCGGTCAGCACCACGGTGCCCGACCTCCCGGCCTCACTGGCCGACCTCGTATTGCAGGCCCGGCTGAGTGCGGTGGCTGCCCACCCCCCGATCCAGTTCGAGAGCGGCGGCGACCGCATCACACTCGAGTCAGTGCCCACACTCGACCGTCTGGGCGCTTTCCTGCTATTCGAACCGGCCATCCGTGTGCAGATCATCGGCCATACCGACAGTGACGAACGCAGCCCCGGAGACAACCTGCACCTGTCAGCCGTGCGGGCCGATGCCGTGCGAACTCAGCTCCTGGCCCGGGGTGTGGAACCCGATCGGCTGGTCACCCTGGGGATGGGCCATGCCGACCCGATCGCCGACAACCTGACCAAGTCGGGTAAGGCGGCTAACCGGCGCATCGAGTTCCTGCTGCTACGGCCCGGCGAGGTTGGCCTGCCGCCACCTCCCGACCCGGGGATCCCCGATCCGGGTACCGACGACGAGGGAAAATGATTGGGAGAGGTCAGCGAGGGTTGCCGTCGACGGACAGTGACCGAGTACTCAATGAGGAGGGCTCGCATGAAGACCATCCAGAGGCAGGACGTCCGCAACAGGGTGACGGGGTTGTGCACCAGATGCCACCGGACCGGTGCGGTCGAGGTGGTGGGGCTGGTCTGCGACCGGTTCGGCGCCTCGGCCCAGCCGACCGGCGTATGCACCACGTGCAGCACCAGGCGAACCGTCCTGCGTTCCTAAACCTCGCCTGCTCCCCCGGAGTAGGCACCCGATGAGCATCTGGCGGGCCCGGGTCACCGAAGCGGCGGTCGGGCTGTTCAGCCACGCCCCCGACCCACTGGCCTCAACCTTCGATCATCCGGGCGACCCCGGCCTGTTCGGTCCCGGTTCGGTCACCTGGCGGGTCATGTGCGACTGCTCGACCTTTATCGGAGGTGTACGTGCGCTGATCGTCCAGGCCGCCCACCCCGAGGTGGCATCGGGGGTCGGCGACCATTCGTCGTATCGGACTGACCCGTTGGGCCGCCTCTCGCGGACTGCGTCCTACGTGACGGCGACCGCCTACGGCTCGCTGCCCGAGGTCGACCATGCCGTCGGCATCGTCAGCCGCCTGCACGGTCCGGTGTCAGGTAACTCCCACCGTGGCCTGGCCTATTCAGCGGCCGATCCCGAGATGAAGGCATGGGTCCACAATGCGCTGGTTGACTCGTTCCTGGTGGCCCACCGGACCTTCGGACCAGAGGCGATGGCCGATGCCGACGCCGACGCCTACGTGGCCGAACAGGTCCGCCTCGGCGTCCGTATGGGCGCCAGCCCGCTTCCCGACACAGCAGACGCCCTTACCGGGTGGCTGCTCGAGCATCCGTCTCTGGGTCCGTCTCCAGCGGGCGCCGACGCCGTGCGCTTCCTGGCCGGACCACCCCTGAACGCGCCGGTCCGCCTCGCCTACCGGATCATCCACGATGCCGCGGCGGCCACCATCCCCACACCAGTGCTCGACGTGCTGGGCATCCGACGTCGACCGGGCGCTGTGCTGAGGGGTCGCCTGCTCATCCGTGCTCTGCGGGCCGCCCTCGGTGCTTCACCGGCGTGGGCCGCCGCGCTGGAACGCTGTGGTCAACCACGACCCGACGGCGTGCGCTTCCGCAACGACCCCGGAACCAGTTGCTGAAAACCGACCGCTGAGGCCGGCGGAACACCTACCCCTTTGCCGGACCGGATCAGCCGGCCGAGGACGTGGTCAGTACCGGCTGACTGGGTGTGAACTCCACCGGCAGGTGTTTGATGCCGTTCACGAAGTTCATGCGGAGCCGATCGGCCGGACCAGTGATGGTGATGTCGGGTAGCCGGGCAGCCAGGCCCTCGAAGATGAGCTTCAGTTCCAGCTTGGCCAGGTTGGCCCCCAGGCAGAAGTGCGCCCCTCCGCCACCGAAGGCCAGGTGGTGGTTGTCGGTCCGGGTCAGGTCGAGGCGGTGGGGGTCGTCGTAGACCTTCTCGTCCCGGTTGCCTGACGGATACCAGAGTGTGACCTTGTCGCCGGCCCGGATCTGTTGCCCACCCAGCTCGGTGTCGGCGGTGGCCGTCCGACGGAAGTAGTTAACCGGGCTGGTGTACCGGAGGATCTCGTCAACCGCATCGTCGGTCATCTCGCCGGTCTCGACCACTGTGGCCCACTGGTCCGGATGGTCCATGAAGCCCATCAGGCCTAGTGAGATTGCGTTGCGCGTCGTCTCGTTGCCAGCCACCAGTAACAGGGTGAAGAAGAGGTCACGCTCGAGGTCGGTCAGCTCGGTGACCGTGCCGTCGTCGAGCGTGACCGTGGCCGAAGTGAGGACGGTCCACAGGTCATCCTCGGGCTGGGCCCGCTTCTGGTCGGTCAACCCGTGCGCGTAGAAGGCCATCTCGATCATGGCCGACTCGTAGGTGGTGCTGTGATCGGAGTCCTCGTCGCCGGTCGGCTCGTCCTGGTACTCGGGGTCGCTCCCGCCGATGGTGCGGTTGGACCAGTCCAGGAGCTGCTCACGGTCCTCGTCGGGCACGCCGATGATGTCGGCGATTGCCATGAGCGGCAGTTCAGCAGCCACGTCGAGGACGAAGTCGGCGCTTCCCTGCTCGCAGATGCGATCCAGGATGATGTTGGTCCGCAGACGCATGACCTCTTCCATGCGCCGGACCATGCGGGGCGTGAAGCCGGTGTTGACCAGCTTGCGGTAGCGGGTGTGCTGCGGCGGGTCGGTCATCACCATCTGGAGGCCCGGCCCGCGCCCGTCAGCGATGTCGTTCAGGGCGATGCCTCCCGCACCGTCGCGTCCCGGACCAGTCTGGTGGGAAAAGAGCGTGCCCGACCGGTGGGCCTCGGAGATGTGCTCGAACGACGACACCACCCAGAACGGCTCGGGGTGCTCGTCGGTCGGTGGGTGCTGCCATACCGGGGCCTCCCGCCGAAGCAAGTCGAACCAGTCGTGGGGCATTCGCTCGGCGAACACATCCGGATTGGTCAGGTCTATATCGCTGAGGGTCGGGACGCTCAGGGTCGGGTCGGCGGGCGATGCCATTGTGGTCCTCCGGTAGGTTCCTTCCCCGGAAGATATCTTCCCCGGAAGATATCTGCAACCCCGCCGCTAGGCTCCCGTCCATGGGTGGACCTGCGGACCAGACGGAGCAGTTGGATCTGGTGGAACAGGCGGTCGACCGCCTCGTGCCCGAGGGCGACGCGGCCCATTCCGCCCGCAGCGCCACCACCGCCGGAATACTCGTCTGGGCCTACCTGGCCGGCCGCGAGTTGGAGGTCTGGATGGCCGATGCCCTCGGGCCTACCGGCCTGACTACCTCGGAGTTCGGCGCCCTCGCCGGGGTGGCTTTTGCCGGCGAACACACCCTCACCGCCGGCGATCTGGCCCGGTGGACCGTCCAGACCTCGGGTGGCACCACCAAGACCATTCAACGACTGGTCGACCGCGGGCTGGTCGTCCGGGCGGCCGACCCGGGCGACGGACGACGGACCCTGATCGACGCCACCACCGAAGGTCGCTCCCTGGCCACCGCCGTGGTCGCCGACCTGGTTGTCCGCCTCGACCGCGACCTCGGCCCGTTGAACGCCGTGGCACGCGACGACCTTCACGACGGACTCCGGCGACTGTCGGCCGCCCTCGGTTGGCAGGCAGACGCCCAGACAATGGCGGACTCGGGCTAGACATCGGGTCGTGAACCCACCCGCGTGACGCAGCGCCTCGCCTAGCCGTGGACAAGGTGACAAGAAGACCCTCTCCTCCGCAGTCATCGCCATGCTCCACTGGGCTACCGGCTGCCCCTTATGGAGGTCACGCCCGTCAGCTGAAACTTAGGACCGGGTCACCCCAGAGCGACTCGTCGGGTGTGATGCCCAGGCCGGGCCCGGGTGGCAGGTCGATCCACCCGCCGTCGAGACGAATGCCGTGCTCGACGTCGTAGTGGCCGTCCACGTAGGGCTCGGCGATCCACGTTCCCTCAAAGTTGGCCGGATCCACGGTGGCCCCCACGTGCAATGAAGCAGCGGCCACCAAGTCGCCACCCCACGTGTCGTCCACGGTGTGGGGCCGCCGGGCCGCCGCACACACGTCGCGCACGGCCCGCATGGCGCTGATGCCTCCGACCCGACTGACCTTCATACCGAACCCGTCGGCCACCCGCTGCCCAATAGCCGCCACCACCGCGCCTAGGTCAGTGGCCGACTCGTCCAGGTAGATCGGATGGCAGACCTTTCCGACTAGCGAGGCGTTCTCCTCATAGGAGTCGCACGGCTGCTCGATCACCAGGGCGATATCCCGACAGGCATTCGACACCTGGATGGCATCCCGGGTGGTCCACCCCTTGTTGGCGTCCGCTGCCAGCCGCACGCCGGGACGCAGGGTGGCGGCCACGGCCCGGAGAGCCGCGATGTCGTCCTCAACCGGCCGACCACCGACCTTGAGCTGGATCCGGGAGAAGCCCTCTGTCTGGCGGGCATCGGCATCGGCGGCCGAATCCTCCGGCGAGGCGATCAGTACCCCGTGGTACGACGGCACCCGCTCGCGTACCGCTCCGCCTAGGAGGTCGCAGACCCGGACTCCGTACGCCTTGCCGGTGGCGTCCCAGCAGGCCACGTCCACGGCCGCTTTCGCGTACCGATGCCCCATGAGGGCAGCGTCCATCGCCGCTCCGACCCGGCCGATAGCCGTCGGAGCCAGGCCGACGAGGTGCGGGGCCATCTCGGCCAACGCCGCACGTGCGCCCAGGGCGTGCTGGGGCTGGTACGTGGAGCCCAGCGGACACGTCTCTCCGTATCCCACCGTGCCGTCATCGCACTGGAGTCGGACAATGGTCGTATCCAGATGCCAGACGTCCTGGACAGCCATTCGGTAGGGCTCGCCGTCGACCGGGCCGCGAACGGGTAGGTCATGCTGGAACACGTCGACGGCGACGATCTTCATCGGCGACCCCCCCCCGATCCGGGCCGGGCAACCCCGGCGACCGCGCGGACTTTAGCGGCAGTCCGGCTCCCCGGATTCCTTCGGGAGTTTCCCTGCGGTGCCCGCGCTCGTTCCGACTAGAGCAGATTTTCCCATGAATACAGGTTTTTCCTCCCAGTAGGGATTTTTCTTGAATCCTGTGGCAAGCGTCACTACTCTGCGGGAAGGTCTTTTGAGGGGTGCCCATTCACAGGTGCTCTGCGGCCATTCAGTGGGGTGCGGTACTGCTCCCCCTTAACCAAACAGAGGGGAAACGTTTCATGTTGAAGCGATTCATCGTCATTCTCGCCGCACTGGCGATGGTGGCATCGGCCTGCGGGTCGGACAGCGACGACGCTGCATCAAGTGGTGGCGACAGCGCCGCTTCTTCCAGCGACAGCAGCAGCAGCAGCGACAGCAGCAGCGACAGCAGCAGCGACAGCAGCAGCGACAGCGCCGCATCATCGGATTCGTCGGATCCGATCAAGTTGCCGATCCACAACTGGTCGTCCCAGATCGCCGGCGTCTACGCCGTTGGTGCGATCCTGGAGGCAACCGGCAACTCGGTGGAGTACATCTCGGCGGATTCCACGCTGGTGTACACGTCGATGTGTGAGGG
>MPLU02264565.1_pt1 | contig 56507 bp, 71 predicted proteins | sample 1617381 | NCBI WGS metagenome assembly MPLU02 (sample SAMN05944801, study PRJNA350692) | marine metagenome | biome: marine; feature: ODZ; material: water; isolation source: 90 m water sample filtered on 0.2 um supor filter | place: Pacific Ocean | collected 2012-04-08 | depth 90m m
ACTCATCTTATACTAATTCATCTATAATGTCTTGGAATGATAGCCGCCATATATTAAAACACTTTTTAAAAGATCCTGAATATTATGATTTTAAATACAAAGGTGATGATAGATATTTACACCATGAACATCAATATAAAACATATGAAAAAGAAGATTTAATATACTCATATAAAAATTCAAAGTTTGAATTTAATCCTAACTGCAGTGTTGCTTTATTTCACGGAGAACCTGAAATACATGATTGTCTTGATCATAAAATTGTAAAGGAGCATTGGAAATGAATCGACATGAATTAAAAGATCTTTTTAAGATTAGAGATATATTGTTTATGCATCGACATGAAGTAAAAGAATTAAGATGTGGGGACTTTGCTAGAATAGCAACACTAACTTTTGAAAAAGGGATGGTAATTTCAAGTTATGAACATACAATCTTATATGATTATAAACACACATGGGATTTTTATTATAATATACGAATTCAAAAATATCGTTTTCCAGATATAATAGATAATTTAAAATTAGAACCCATATTTCCTGATGTAGAACATTATGAAGGAGAATATATGAATAGAAAAGGAGTAGAATTATATTCATTATCAGGTTTAAAAAGGCAGAAAATAAAACACATAATGAAATTCGAAAATGAGATGAAGGCTCCCAAGTATGAGGTGGTCAATGAATGATTATGATAAAATAGCAGAATGGGCCCGTAATAATGATATATGGTATTTAAAAATAGATATCGATATACCAGAAGAGTGCATTTCAGAAGCCCAGCAAGTATACGAGGAAGGGTATTTTGTTAAACATAGAGACACTCAGGGATGGGCATCTTCTTCATTACATGGGTTTGTCCCCAAAGGCCAAGATATTAAATATGCTTGGAGATATATAGGTACTAATGGTTCTTATGGGTTAGAATGGGAAGATATAGAATGGGGTTGGTCTGAAATCCAAGAACTAGCACCGGAAACTAAACGTTGGCTTCTAGATTTTCCCCACAAAGAATATGCTAGGTGTAGATTTATGTTATTAGAACCTGGTGCGCATATTCCTCCACATAATGATTCTTTTAAGGAACGAGAGGACAAAGGCCAAAAGAGATTTATTTGGTCTGCGATAAACCTAGCGTTTACACAGCCCATTGGATGTGATTTTAGACGTGTAGATAATGGAGATATATTACCATTTAAACCTTGTACTGGATTTTGGTTTGATAATGGAGTAGAACATGAAGTAATTAATAACTCAAATGAAAATCGGTTTCATTTTATAATTCATGGCCATGATAATTACTTAGACCTAGCCAAGAAATCTTTAATTAAACAATATGGAAGTAATGTGATAAATGAAATCTTCTTTCGATAATTTTCATGAATTTAAAAAATTTATAGAACAGAGAATACCAATTCGTATTGGGCCTGTAGGTTATATTGTATCTTATCCCGATAAACTTAATTGGGACTTCGCAGTTGAACGCCAGACTCAACTAACTTGGGCCCAATTAACAAGAATGCAACTAGAAAAAATAGGAGAAAGAAACGTTATTTCTAATGAAGTAAAACTTTGCTTGCAGAGCGAAGTTATGGAAGTTATAAAGGAATTAAAAAATCGGAAGTTAAGGCCTTGCACCCATGTTATGATTTGTCAAGCGGGTATGGTATTTCATACAGGAGCTAAAGTTGAAGGTATTGAGTGTCATTCTGTTATGGATTTTTATAGTTTTGTAAAGAGTAATGAATATATGAAAGGTCATATTATTGCGCATCCCAATAAAGCAGCCTTTATACACCCTGAACATATATTATTAAACTTAAACAAATGGCAGGAATTAAAGTGTCCAGATATCTTCAAAGATTTTAAAGAATATGAAAGAGCAGAAGATAATTTTCATGATGATTATACGCCTTCATGGATTATTCCAAAGGGTTTACCGAAAATATATAATTTTACAGAAATAGAGCGAGAGAAAAAGGGATATTCATATCACAATAAAGAATACCAAGATATGTTATGGGATAATATAGTAAATAATAAAAGCTGGGAAGCCATTCCAAATGATCAACCTGGTAGTTATTATTCTAATCCTTTAAAAAGAAATTATAACTTTAAAAAAACTAGGTACTATTATCAGAATAATGAGGATTTCTATTTTGAGAAAATACCTAGACCGTGGACGCCTCATATTATATTTACTCCATGTTCGGGATATATGGGTGAAAAAATAGCATGTGCATTAAAGACCCCTTTGACAGGAAGTTACCCAGAAAAAATAATTTTTTATGATATTAATGATAAAATTGTAAATGTAAAAAAACAGATTATAGAATTAAATCCTACATATGATGAATTAAAAATATTAATGAAAGAAAACGAAAAAGAAAATATTGATCCTTGTATATCTTATGAAGATTATATGAAAGAGTCTCATGAAACATGTAGAAAATATGTAGAAAATGTGAACCAATATTGTGATATAGAATTTTGGACAATGGATTTATTAAATGCAAATTACGATAAAATAATTACCGAAGTAACAGAGAAAAATGTATTTTTTAATACAAGTAACATATACGTGTATAATTATACTTTGCTATATTATACAGTAAAAGAAATAATTGATGCTAAAGATAAACTTGAGGAAAGTTTAAAACATAGTAATAATTATTATTTAAGAGCTGATACACCATTTGAAAATATAAGAAAATTTCATGAAAATATTTTGCGTTAGAATAGGCGACAAATATGGAATTGATTATGAAGATTATATAGATTCTAAATTTCTAATCCACGAGGTTAATTGGATTAGAAAACCCTTTGATGATAGGGTTAAGTTACAATGGAATAAAATGTATCCGATGTCATTAGATATCGACGAACCTATATGTGTTATAGATATAGATATTCAGTTAATAAATAATTACTGGGAGTTAATTAATTATCCAATAAAGAAAGGTGAATTTATAGCTATTCCTTCTTGGTGGAAAGACTCTACTAATTATAATATTAATGGCGGATTCTTTAAATACTATCCAAAGGATTGTAAATATATCTACGATAAATTTATGAAAGATCCATTGTATTGGCAAGAATATTATATCAAAAATGGGACAACTAAAGGCCCGGTAAATGGTGAACAATACTTTGTAGAAGACAGTGTAAATGAAAAATTAAAATTAAAATTAGTACCGCATAGTTGGATAACAAGATGGTCTAATAGTTATAATATGACTGATTGGCAATTCGAAGATTGGAAATTTGAGATAACACAAAAATATAAAAAAGCATCTAATAATGAATATCTGTGGTTAGGTGAATTTCATCCAGATATTAAATTAATTCATTATACACATGCACATAATAAACCTGATAAATACACTTGATATATTTTAAAAAATAAGGTATAATTAATTATGGCTAATCATAATATGCTCAAGGTCGATGGGACCAATTTAAGAGAAATGACCGATGATGAACAGATGCAATGGTTTGGGCATAATTGTTTATTGGATTGGGCCAATGGAGATTCTAATTTACCAGGTAAATTAACAAAAATTAAAATAGGAAGTAATAAATATAACCTTGTTGGTAGTCCAAAAGATCATGCATGGACTGGTGCAAATATAGGCGATGGTATTGATACATATGTTGGACCATCAGAAGTCACGCAGGCATTTTTATATCAACGTTATGATTCTGCTGATGTTATGGCAGACTCTGATAAAAACACATATGCTCCCATGATGTGGATTGACCGGCCATCTGGTACTGGTCTAAAACAAATGGAAGATTCAGATATCAATAATGTTATTGATGGTATATTGGGTGAAACACTTCTTAATGAAGGTATCGGAACTTATAGAGTAGGACACACTTCACCTACTCCAGTTGGGGATTGGACAGCACGATTTACTCTTTTAACTGATACTAATGTCCAAAATGGAACCGAAGATGTATATAAAATTTGGCAAAGAACAGGAATGCCATTATCTAGTGTTGACTCAGGTGTTAATCCCGTTTTCATACTTGATTCCAGTCAAGGCGGTTCTACAAAATATGATATTAGAGAACATGGACCTGATACGTGGGCTAGTAAATGGAAAACCCGTTTTCATGAAAGAATACGAGAAACTAAAATTGGGACTTATCAGCTAAGATTAGTAGGCGATGGGGTACCAACCGATCCTGGGACATGGGTTGCTAAGGGTACAATTACAGATAGTCTTGCTGCCTTTCATAAAGGTCAAGTAGGTAAGTCATACTATTCTGCAGGCTATGAACAAACCTTTATCCGGTATTTTACTGGCCAGTATGCATCGGAATTTCTACAACCTTATACAAGCGAATATACAGGAAACTATATTGCCAATTACGTACAAGAATATGAACGTGAGTTTGGCATGGTAACTCAAGTTAATTATACTAGATTTAACCCATTTACAGGTCAAATAGATTATATTTCTGGTCGTCAAAATCCGAATTATGAAAACAGAACAAATAACTATATCACTCAATATTCCCGTGAACCCTATTATATGGTAACAGGGCCTTCATGGGTCTTGTATTTTCAACGAAACTACTTAGGAGTAGGTTTATGGCCTGCCTATCAAAGAATTAGAGGTCTATTTAATAGATATGATGGAATAAGTACATACACTTTAGGAAGCGGTCGTAATTCCTTTTTCACGAATACATATCAAGGCCAATATCCATTTTATTATTCTGGCAGTACAAGATGGAATGCAGCATATTTCGTAGGTGTATTCCAGGGCCCTGGTCCTATGTATTACCTAGGTCCGGGTTCGATTCAATTCCAAGGAGCTCCTACTTTCTATTATGTTGGGCCAGAACTTAATTATGCAACAATATATGAAGGACCAGCACGTTATGAAGGTGACATTTATTATACAAGCGTTGGCCAATATGAGAATTTTCGTGTTGATTACTATACGAATAGCTTTTCTGAATTTTATCAAAATGAGTTTGTAACCATTTTTTCCGGTTCATATTCAGCAAATTATGAAAGGGTTTTTGAAACAGGATATCAAGCGGACTATATAAAAGAATATGCACAGGAATATACAGGAACATCATTGGATTATATTGCATATATGGGCCCCTCACGAAATTTTTATACACTAGGCGGTGTACAAGATTATGTACTATATGTACGAGTTGCTTAAAACAAGGAGACAATAAAAATTATGAAAAAAGAATGGAAACACCCGTTTTGGGATACAGCGGCTAAAGATAGATTAACGGTTCGTCTTAATATTACCCATAGTGATGGATCATTTACTACTAGTGTAGCACGTGTATCAAAATTTGATGAAAATGGTAAAATATCAAAAGACTATGAAGAAGTGATTGCTCAAAATTCTTTAAAGGCTATTAATGAGAATACTGAAGAAAGAATAAAAAGGCATGAAGCAAAACGCGAAGCTGATGTGTCAAGAAAGAAAGAAAGAGATGAACAACAGCGTTTAGAACAACTTTTTAATTATAAATTACAGGCTTTTGAAATACCCGAAATAAAAGAATCTACAAATAGAGAGTTAAAAAGTAGAATACGTAAAGCTAGAAATATTCCTGAATTAAATGCTTTTGCTACTATATTATTGATGGAAAACATGAATGCAAAAGAAAAAGGATCCAAGTAAAGGTTACGTAGTAGTTGCTACTAAAAGACAAGCCTTTCTTGCCGCAGCACAAAATTTAGCAGAAGGTATTTTAGATTACGATCTAAATGCTAAAATTACCCTATTCGCTCAAAAAAGTTGGGTTGAAGATCCAGAGTATAAAAAATACTTTGCACCTTTTGATCAAGTAATTGTTACTCCAGGAGACACAGCTAGACAAAAAATGTGGGGTATGGCTAAATCTCCATATGATCAAACGTTTTATATGGACTCAGATATAGAAATCGCACATAAAGATATTCTCAATGTTTTCGATCATTTAGAAGACAATGATTTAGTATTTACTGAATTAACTAGAGAGGCCTCTCCTGCGTTTGTAGAGTGGGACTGGGGTCCAAATCATCTCGCAGATGGTTGGAAAGGAGCTCCTGACCATTTATCAGCATGTGGTGGAGTTTGTTTATACAATTTTAAAAATCCTCTTGTTAAGGATTTTATGATGGATTGGTTTTTCCTATTTCATGCACAGCGGGAAGGATCGTGGAGTCCAAAAGAATTTGATTGTATTAAAACAGGTAATTTTAGACAGTGGGATCAATTAACACTGTGGTGGTTATTATATCACAGTCCTAAATATAAATCATTAAAATGGAAATTCTTCGATGATAACTTTAGATGGAATTATTTTGCCATTTTTGGTTTAATGGATCCACCATCGAATTACAAAAAACTAGACCCAAGAAGGACATATAGTGATGGACCAGTATGCTTTCACCATTCTGCAAAAATGAAAAAGGATTTTATAATATGATACCAGTAAGAGATGTTAAATTAAATAATACGGAATTCCTAAAAATTATTGATGAATATAAAGACACTTTATTTGGAATAGCCGAAAATGGTAAACGAAATATAGAAAATGAAATGCCCCTTAAAGGTCAGGATTTAAAATCCGAAGATTGGGTTAGCGATGAATACATGCATAAAATAATTAATGAAGGTAAGGCCCATGATGGATTCCCTAGACAATTTAAAGGATTTGATAGTTTAAAACATGTAGATGAAGGTGTTCGAGTTTTACCAGGTAATAAAAATATAGTAAGAAATGCTTCTGCTAAAGTCAATCAAGAATTATTACAATATATTTCTGCTAGAAATAATTCATTAAATGCTGCGTATAATCCTGGAGGTTTCATTTCATGGCATAATAATGCTAATGCGTCTGGATATAATTTAATACTTACTTATTCAGAAACCGGCGAAGGTTGGTTTGATTATTGGGATATAGATGAACAAAAACGTTGTCGAATAAATGATGTTCCAGGTTGGCAATGTAAAATGACATACTTTGGTCCTTATGAAGAACCCAATAAAGTATGTTATCATGCAGCTTATACGGATTGTTATAGAATTACAATTGCATATGTCTTTGCCCAAGCGAATGCCTTCTGGGAGGAGGTTATAGAAGACCTTGAAACCCCACTATAATATAGTATGCGTTAAATACGGTACAAAGTATAATTCAGATCGAGTAGATCGCCTTTATAGAATGGTAGAGAAAAATTGTTCTCTGCCATTTTCTTTTTATTGCTTAACTGAAGACAAATCTCAAAAATGGAGATATCCATTAGATTTAGATTTAGATCTAGAATCTTATTGGTGGAAGATACAGCTTTTTAACCTCCCATGGGAAAATCCTACTTTATATTTTGATTTAGATATTGTTATACAAAATAATATTGATTCTCTTTTACAAAGAATAGAGAAAAATAAGATATTGACAATTAATCCCGATCTAGCTGGAATAAATAGGTTACAAGACGCGATGTTCTTACCCTTTGAAGCTAAGATAAATTCCTCGGTCCTTGGTATACATCCGGTGACTGTTTCGCTTGTATACGAGCGTTTTATCGCGGCTAAAGACTATAATATAGTCAAATATTATGGTTTAGACAGATATATTTCGGATAATCATTTATCATTATGTAAATATCTTGAATTTGACAATGACTTTTATTTTAGATGGAAAAGTGATAAAACGCCCTCGATGTATTGTAAAGATACTATGGTAGACGGTAAATTATTTTATTTAGCTCATGATCCAAGAAAAACTATATGTATAATTAGCCAAGAACATAATGATATGTATCAAGGTTTGGAGAAATATTTCTTATAAATAATGGTAAAAATATTAAATCATTTATTAAGAGAAAGATTTTCTAATGGCGCAATATGAAGATATAAGCATCGATGCTGGTACAGATGTTATAATTAGATTAGAACTTACAAATGAAGATGGATCAACAAAAGATTTAACCGGATATGGTGCAGCTGGCCAAATAAGAAAAACCTACAATAACGATTCATCAACCTCATTTACTTGCGCTTTTGAAACTCCTCGGACAGGAGGAGTGCTAAATGCTTCATTATCAAATATTCAGACAAGTACTTTCACATCTAATAGGTATGTTTATGATATAGAGATATCACATGAAGATAGCTCCGCGAATACATTAGTTGAAAGAATATTAGAAGGTCAATTACTGGTAACGCCTTCAGTGACTAGGTAGGAGATACTATGGCTACTAATGCTAATGCTATGGTTAAAAGAAAAACTATAGTTAAAAAAATTACGATTGGAAGTCCAGTAGGTCTACCACAAGGTGCATTATCTGTAGGTAATTTAAGTGCCCTAGATGATGTTAATCAATCTCAAAAATCTGATTTAAATCCATTTCTTAGATGGGACTCTGCTACAGGCAAACATTTTTATGATACTATAGGTATCGAAGACTTAGATTCTACTAAAGGAACTTTAGGTCTTCAAAATTTATCAGACATAACACAAACAGATAGATCAGATACTAAGCCGTTTCTTAGATGGGATTCGGCTTCTAGTAAACACATATACGACACCATAGGTATTAGAGATCTAGATTCTAGTAAAGGAACTATAGGCCTTCGAAACTTAAGTGACCTTAATAGTTATGAAAAAGATAGGATAGGGCCCCCTGTTCATAAACTAATAGCATGGGATTCCGATACTGCTCAGCACCAATATTATAGTATGCAAAGCCTTGTATTTAATTCTTGGCTAGATGTATTTCATTTAGCAGATTCAAGTTTACAATATGATAGTGCAGATTCAGCTGGAGAAAAATCTAGAAAAATTAGATTAAATAATCTATATTCTGGTGACACAATCGTCGGTGATTCAATTAGAGTTCCAGAGTTAACTATTAATACTCAAGGTCGTATACAAGCAGTTACACAAAGACCGATTAATGGTGTTAACAATTTACAATGGGATAATACTAATGGCATAATTACAGTTTTTACTCCTGCAGGTCGCGATTATAGTGCTACTATAAAATTAGATCCTTGGACGACTGATAGTTTAGCAGAAGGGTCTACGAATTTATATTATACAGATGCTAGAGCAGACTCTGCTGCTCGAAGTGCTTTTAGTATTCAAGATCTAGGTGGTGATGGATCATTAGAATATGATTCTGTTCAAGGTAGATTTATTTTTCAGGGTATAACACACGATGTTCATATGTCTCACCATGCAGCTGTTACAGGACCTGGTGGTAGAGGCCTAGGATTAGACTCTGGAGCCGGAAATTATTATATACCATATCGTAATCCTAATTTAGTTGGTACTTGGGGTGATGCATCAAACATACCTGTTGTAACAGTTGACTCATTGGGAATGGTTGATAGTATTGGAACTGTAACTGTTGCAGGTGTAAGTTCTGCAAGCTTTGATTCACAAACCGGAAGTTTTACAATTAATACTGCTGATGGTGGTGTTTTTACAACGATTATTAACGATTCTGATTTTACAACTAAACGAGCCCGCAATGCAATAGTAATATCAGATCTAACCGAAGATTCAATTGTCGGTGGTCATTTAACTTATGATAGTAGTACAGGCGTAATAGAATATCTAGGATTAACTAGAACAAATTTAAGAGCTCAGTTTTCCGCAGCTGGTGATTTATCATATGATTCTGCTACAGGACAATTTAGTTTTGATGTAGAACAGGTTTATACAAAAGCTAATTTTGATTCTGATTTTAATGCAGCACTAGATGGTACTGCTATTGGAGGTACAGGATTAGAATACGCTGCAGACAGCAATACTATAAAAATTTCAGATACTACTGTAATTGCTGGAACTTATGGATCAGCATCCTTAGTTCCAATAGTTAAAGTTAATCCTCGTGGACAAATTGACTCAATAGGTGAAGTTTCAGTTGCAGGTGTTTCTGCTACAACTTTTGATTCTGCATCAGGTATGTTTACTATTAGTACAGCAGATGGTGGCGTATTCAATACAATGCTATTTGATTCTGATTTTACTAGATCACGAACTAGAGATGCTATTAATTTACAAGATGTTGGTGGTGATGGATCATTAACATATGACTCAGCTATTGGAAAATTTACTTATACAGGTCCTAGTGCTGCTGAAGTAAGAGCACATATAACAGGCGGTAATGGTATAACATTTACGGCAGATGGAAGAATAGATATTGATTCTGCTTCTAGCCCAACAGTTAATAGCCTAATTAATACTACTGGATCAGTAACTACTTTACCAACTAATGTTCAAGCCACATCAGCCGCAGAAGTAATAGTAGATACAGTAGCACATAATTCTGATTTTATGTCTATTGAATATACAGTTCATATGGCAGAAGATGTAATCGATGCATCTCAAATTTCAAAGATATTAGTAACGTATAATAAATCAACGGTTTCTTATGCAGAATATGGTATGATAAGTTCATTTAATAATGATAGTGACATTGGAACTCTAGTTGCAGATGAAAATAGTGGAAATATTAGATTAAAGTTTACAAGGGCCACTGGAATGGGAACAGTTAATATCAAACCAATTAAACATATAATTTCATAGGGAAAGTGAACTATGTCAGTAAAAGATTTTAAAGTTAAAAATGGATTACATGTAGCAGATAGTGCTACTATTGGTTCAAATCTAACAGTTAATGTACATACCCATGTTAAGGGTAATATGACTATTGATGGTACAACATCTATAACAGGTGGTGTAACAGGTAAGTATCAAGGCTTTGATTCAGACTTTGCTGCAAAAGCTACTGGAGATCTTACTGAACATACAAATTTATTCTATACTACAAGTAGAGCAGATTCCGCTATCGATGCTCGAGTAGATTCTGCTTATATTACTTTAAGAACTCCAGAATACATCAGAGAAACTAATACTCAAACTATGACTAATAAAACCATAGTTGATCCTATTATAGATTCTACTCCATTGTATGGACAACAATATGGTGGATTATCAGTAACTGTTGATCAAAACTTAGGAGATAGTACTCAGTCTTTATTATATTTTGCATCTCAAGATTCTGGAAAAGCCGCCGGATTAGTATTAGGTGTTAATAATCAAATTCAACATGTAATTGCTACTAAAGGAGATGCTGCAGATAATAAATTAGTTATTGGATTGGATGGAACTAATTCAAAAATTAATATTATTAGAAATATTGGTACCGGGCCAATTGCATTAGACGCTCCTGCTGTAGCCGATGATCTTATTACAATAACCAATGCTGGTAAAATTTCTTCTACTAATACAGAAGAAGCCTCAACACAAACAACAGGATCTTTTGTTACTAAAGGTGGTATTGCAGCAGAAAAAAATATTCGTGGCGAAGATATTATAGCAGCAAATAATATTCAAGCAAATGGACAATTATTAGGTACATTATCACAAGCTTCTTTGGGAACTAGAAACACTGGAGATTTGCCTGAGGGCACTAATTTATATTTCACTGACGCAAGGGTTAATGCAAACTTCTCTACAAGAACTACAGATAGTTTAAGTGAAGGTAACTCTAAATTATATTATACAACTGCTAGAGCAGATTCAGACGCTAAGAGAGCATTTGTAGTTTCTGATGGTGGCGGAGATGGATCTTTAGCATATAGTCAAGATTCAGGTATTTTACGATATGTTGGTCCTACACCTACAGAAGTTAGAGCACATTTCGCAGGTAGTACGGGTGTTACATATGATTCTGCTACGGGCGGATTTTCAATTGGTCAGCCTGTTTCTTCTGCAGATTCGGTTCAATTCTCCGGAGGTTTAATTACAGGTAACCTTACTATCTCTGGTGATTTAACAGTTGGTGGTGGATATTTTCTTGACTCACAACAAGATCTAAGAGTTAGAAATGCACTAATAAAACTAGCGGATTCTAATACTGCAGATATTAATGATATAGGTGTAGTAGGTAGATATTCAAAAGATGGTGGAAGTACTATCAGAAGAGCAGGATTTTTTAGAGATGCTTCTAATGGTGAATGGTATACATTTAATAATTTAATACAAGACGGTTTAGATTCTGCACCAGCAGATACTACAATCGATAGAGCTCATGCTTCTTTTGAACTAGGAACATGGAATTTTGGAGCATTAAGAGGAAGATATTTAGGATTTGATTCAGACTTTGCTGCATTCTCATCTAACTATGTTGTACATACAAATGACTTTACTGCAACAAATGCAGGGAGATATGCGATAAACACATCTGGTGGTTCTGTTACAGTTACATTACCAGCAAGTCCTCAAACAGGATTTTATGTTAGATTAATTGACGTAGCTAGTTATGCAACCAATTCAGTTATAGTCAATAGAAACGGATCAACAATAGAAGGTTATTCACAAAACTTTGAACTTGATTTAGGTCAAAGTATTATTGAATTTATTTACATAAATAGTAATTGGCAGGTCTATTCATCGATCGGCCAAAGAGGACCCGAAGGACCTAAAGGAGATTCAGCAGATGTTGCAGATTTCTCTACTAGGGCAGAAACCATCGCGTACTCAGTAGCATTAGGATAGGGAACAATGGCAAAAAAACTACTAAGAGATTATTTATTTAGTCCTGGCGCGGCAGGAGTCGGATACGTAGAAGTTCCGGGACGATATACTTTAGATAAACTGTTACTTGTAACTAACGTAACAGATAATATAATTATGTATAACTTCGCAGATGCAACTTTTGCGGGTACTACAGTGGCTACGACTTTGGCTAATCATACAACGAATTGGCCACGGGTTACACAAGCGTATGACGGTTATACTAGGATAACATTACAATACAATTCAACAGGTATGAGTGCAAATGATATATTGCAAATATTTGTAGAAGATCAAGAAGATCATGGACAAAAAATAAGACCATGGGATTTTGGTACGGATGCTATCGAACGAATGAGAATATCACAAGGTGAATCTCTTATTGATGCCGACTTTGAATATGGACTACAGCCTACGAAATGGGCAGGATTTGGATCTGTTAAAGGATATCCATCTACATATGATCTACCAGGAGTAGATTTAGTTGTTAATACTATTGTGACAGATTATCAAACTGATAATAATGATCAGAGTATTATCACAGTTTCATTTAAAGATTCTGCAAATGGTGCTTTAAATCAAGCCCATGGATTAAGTGCAGGTGATGTTGTTAACGTATCAAGTTTAAATGCTGGTGCTGCGGGATTCTCTAGAGCAGATGGTAGTTTTATTATTGAGTCAGTCCCTGCATCTCACCAATTAACTTATTACGCTAGAGGAACCGTTGGTTCTTCAGACGGAGATACTTTATACACAGAAGAAACATTAGTTAGAAAAGGAGCTCTTTATGATAATGCTGCTTTACCTACACCAACAGCTGTTGCATCAAATGGAGCAGATCCTTCTGAAATAACATTAACATTTGCAAAACCCCATGGATTAGTTCCAGGAACACCATTGCACGTTATAATGGGATCCGGCACTAATAAAGCAAAGGCATCTGGTCCTTTCTTCATGAAATCATCTCCAGAACCTGATCAAATGAAATTTGATGCTAGAAGTGGTGCGGCTGTTACAAGTCCCGGAAGTGCTACTGTATATGCCGTTAGTAATGCTACTATTCTTCATAGACCATCTGATGGTGGTGTTATATTATCTACTAAAACACCAACATATGCTGCGTCAGTTACTCGTCAAACAAAAAGATATTTTAGATATCAATCAGGTAAAGGATTCTTATTTTCATCTGGTACATTGTTTGCTCCAGTATATGACTTGCAAGCGGTTACTGCGGCTGGAACAGGTGCAGGACAATTAATAACAATTAAAACAGATGATATAGATCATGGATTACAAGCCGGAGCTTCTGTAGAGTTAGTTGGAATAGAAACATCTGGATATGAAGGAACATATTCTGTCAATACAATTATAGATGACTACACATTTACAATTATATCAACAGGGACATTGGGTGATACTACAGCACAATTAGCAGAAATATCTACAGTTCAAGTTAAAAATTGGGTTGGAGCTTCTGTTCGAGCTGGTATGTTTGATGATCAAAATGGATTATTTTGGGAATTTGATGGTCAGCAAATCTATGTTGTTCAAAGAACATCTACTTATAATATAACAGGAACAGTGTCTGTTACTAAAAATAGTAATAATATTACTGGATCAAATACAAGATTTAGTGAACAATTAAGAGCTGGGTCTAAAATATCCATTAAAGGTATGACTCATTTTGTGACAAATATTGAAAGTGATACATCAGTTAATATATCACCGGATTATAGAGGTATTACTGCATCTGGGGTAAGAGCACAAAAAATAACACAAATAAGAGTTCCACAATCTAAATGGAATCTTGATCGATTAGATGGAACAGGTCCATCCGGATTTAATTTTAATCCTAGTCGAATGCAGATGATTGGTATTGAATTCTCATGGTACGGAGCCGGTTTTGTTCACTTCATGGTTAGAGGACAAGATGGTAAATGGATTATGTGTCATAGAATTAAAAATAATAACGTAAATACTGAAGCGTTTATGAGATCGGGTAACTTACCTGTTAGGTATGCTATTGATAATGATAGTCCGATAACTTATCTAACAGCTTCTATTGATAGTAATGCTACGACAATCCCTGCAGCAGAAATGAATGAATTTAGTAATGCTGGAACACTATTAATTGATAATGAATTGATTACATATACTGGAAGAAGTACAACAGATGGCGCTGGTAACTTTACTGGAGCAACTCGACAAGCAACTGTATCACAGTTTTTACAGGGTAATAATGTTACAGTAAGTGCGGGTGGTAAAACAACACATAGTAGTAATACCGGTGTTATTGAAGTATCTAATACTTGCTCACCCACATTATCTCACTGGGGTTCTGCATTAATAATGGATGGCGGATTCCAATTTGACCGAGGATATTTGTTCTCGTATTCAAGAAATGACTTCCGTGTGACTACTTCTCCACAAACCGCATTTGCCGTAAGATTAGCTCCATCAGTATCTAACGCATCTGTTGGTCGATTAGGAGCGCAAGACTTACTTAATAGAAGTCAGATGTTATTACAAGAAATTACAGTTGCTATGGGTCGTGGGTTTAACCAAGGTGACTGTATCTGCCAAGGTATTTTGAATCCAAAGAATTTTGAAACTGCTACATGGAAAAGCTTAACAGCAGAGGCAGATGGCGGACAACCTTCATTTGCTCAGGTGGCAGATAGAGGTGATATAACATGGTCTTCAGGATCTTACGCATTACCTGGAGAACAGATTTTCTCATTTGCTACTGCGACAGGATATCTAGAAACAATTTCAACAGTGCAGGATTTATCTCCAATTAAACAGATGGATGGTGCGCCAATGGGAGGAGACTTTAAGTATCCAGATGGTCCAGATATTTTGGCTATTAACATTTTCTTCTTGGCAGGTCGTGGTGATGGAACAATCGAACTTAAATGGACAGAGGCACAAGCATAGGATAAAATATGTCGAATGTAAAACTTAGTACATGGTTAAGCACATCTCTAGCAGACGGTCTAGATTCTGGTACAACTATCAACATTGTACAAAGTGAAATAATTAAATTAGACTCTAATACGAGCGGTGATTATGTAAGACAATTAACCGATGGTGGAGGTATGGAAATTGTTCCGACTGGAGCAAGGAATCAAGATGTTATTATTAGAGTTGATTCATCAGAAATACCCACGCTTACTAATACTAAGACATTAACAAATAAAACAATTAACTTGACTAATAATACTTTAGTGGGTACAATAGGTCAGTTTAATGCCGCCTTATCAGGTGCTAATTTCGTTTCTATAGATGGTATTGAAACATTAACTAATAAAACATTAAATAGTGCTGCATTATCAGTTCCTGCAATAACTGGTGGATCTATAACTGATATATCTACATTCGGAATGAGAGACGTCACTAATACAAATTATATGACGAAGCTTGTTTCTGATAATGCCGTTGCAGGAGCAGCATTGACTGCACATAGAACAATTACTCTTGATGTTAGAAATGAAGATAGGGCTGTTACATTACAGGGTGATTTAACACTTAAAGGCGATTTCGTAATTGATTCTGCTAAGGATGTAACATTAACACCAACTGATACTACTTCATTAACATTACCAACATCAGGTGTATTGACTTCTAAAGATAGTGCTGATGGTAAATTAACAGTTAAATATCTAGTTAGAACTTCTCAAACAGGTGTAGCGGGTACTTATGGATCAGCTGCTTTTGTACCTAAAATAAATGTAGATGCTAGTGGATTTATTGATAGTATTGGTGTTGTACCGATTAATAGTGTTTCTACTTTAACATTTGACTCTGCTAATAAAACTATGTCAATTGGTACTGCTGGTGGAGATACATTAAACGCTAGAATTGGGTTATCAGGGTTTAGCACAACTGATTTATCAGAAGGTAGTAATGAATATTATACAGATGCTAAAGTTAGAGGTGCTATATCAATTACAGATGCCGGCGGTGATGGGTCTCTAGGATATAATTCAGGTACAGGAGTTATTACATATACTGGGCCTTCTGCATCTGATGTCAGGGCTCACTTTACAGGTGGTACAGGAATAGGGTTATCATCTGGAGATATTAAAATTGATTCTGCAGAATTAACCTCATTATATGGTGCAACAATATTTACAGATTTAAAAACAAGAGATGGGACAGGAACAGGCTTAGATGCAGATCTATTAGACGGACAACATGGTTCGTATTATAGAATTAACATATACAATAAAGCCGGTTCATTGTTAAATTAATAGGAAGGTATTATGGCAAATCCAGCAAGTAGATCAGAATTAATAGATTGGTGTAAAAGAAGGTTAGGCGAACCAGTTATTGAAGTTAATGTTGACGACGATCAGTGCGATGATCGTGTAGATGAAGCTATGCAATATTATAGGGAATATCATGATGATGGAACATATAGAACTTATTTGAAGCATCAGGTAACTCAAACCGATATTGATAATGGGTATATTACTATACCAGATGGAACACACTTTGTAATAAAATTATTTAAAGTAAGTTCAACGTTATTCTCAAGAAATATGTTTAGTATTAAATACCAAATGCATTTAAATGATATTGCTAATATGCATTCATATTTAGGTGACTTGGCATATTATGAACAAATACAACAATATCTAGGTTTACTAGAAATGCAATTAAATGGTTCTCCGCAAATTGAATTCGTAAGAGAACAATTAAGATTGTATATCTTTGGTGAATTTGAAAATAAAGACATCTTAGAAGGTGACTATATAGTAATGGAAGCACATGTAGTTGTTGATAATTCAACGTTTACAAAAGTATGGAAAGATATGTGGTTAAAGGAATATACAGCTGCATTAATTAAACAGCAATGGGGATCTAATTTAATTAAATTCGATGGTATGACAATGCCAGGAGGAGTTACATTAAATGGTAGACAAATATATGATGATGCTGTTTCAGAAATACAAATGCTAAGAGAAAAAATACGATCAGACCATGAACTTCCTGTAGACTTCTTTGTAGGATAATTCTATGGCTACTAACTTACACTTTGATCAAAAAAGAACATCAGAACAGAATCTATATGAAGATATTACTATAGAATCTTTAAAGATGTTTGGTCAAGACGTGTATTATCTACCTAGAACTATAGTAAATGAAGATAGAGTTTGGGGAGATGATGTCCCATCTAAATTTAGTTCATCATATAAAGTAGAAATGTATTTAGAAAATACCGATGGCTTTGATGGTGAAGGAGATCTATTTACTAGATTTGGTGTAGAAATTAGAGACCAGGCAACTTTTGTTGTAGCTAGACGTAGATGGAAAAATACAATAAGTCGTTATGATAATGAAATAAATTCTGAAAGACCTAGAGAAGGTGATTTAATATATTTGCCCTTATCTAATTCTTTATTTCAAGTAATGCACGTTGAACATGAACAACCTTTTTATCAATTACGTAATTTGGTAACATATAAATTACGTTGCGAGTTATTCGAATATAGTGATGAAGATCTAGATACAGGTGTTAATGCAATAGATAAGATAGAACAAAGCTATGCCTATACATATAGAATGAAATTAGATAGTTCTAGTGGAGGATTCTTTGTTGGAGAAAATGTAACTTCAACTTTATCAGATGGAACTATAATGAGTGGTGAAATATCTCACTGGTCAGATTCAGATAATGTAGCAAGTTTAATTCACGTCGGGGCTAATGATGGTAAATTCCATACATTTGTAACTGGTCGACAATTAGTAGGAACATTAGCTACTGATGATGAAGGTAATGTTTCTGTAGCTGGAATTATAGAAATTTGGGATGATGATAACAAAATATCACAAAATGAACAGAATAAAGATTTTAGTACAATATCTTCTGATTTCTTAGATTTCAGTGAAGATAACCCATTTGGAGACCCGGAGAATAATTAATGAGTGATGATATATTTGACTTTGGCTTTACAGCCGTAGATGAAAATGAATTAGAAGCAGTTCAAAAGGCAACGACTGCTGCTACACAAATTGCAGATACTGCGACAACAACACAGGATAGACTTGAGAAATTATATAATGCTATGACGCCATTATTAAATAATTTAAAAAAGAATCCAGAAAAAGAATATATACTTTGGCCTGATAGATTAGCTAAAGTAGAAGCATTTGAAGATCATTTGCAGAAAATTTATAAAGGTTAACAATGTTTGGAACATGGTTTTATCATCAACGCCTTAGAAAAAGCGTAGCAGTATTTGGTACGCTCTTTAATAATTTGTATTGCTTACGAATGGATAGTGCTGGTAAAGTTATATCTCAAATAAAAGTTCCTTTATCTTATGCACCAAGTAGAAAATTTTTAGAAAGAATTAGAGAGAATCCTGATTTAGATACTAATACTAAAGTAGCAGTAAAATTACCTAGAATGTCTTTTGAGATAGCTGCTATACAATATGATGCTACTAGACAGCTACAAAAAACTAATACATTTCAACAATCGGGTTCTACTAACGCATTAAGAAATAAATTTTATACATTTGTTCCATATAATATAACTTTCCAATTAAACATATATTCGAAAACACAAGATGATTGTTTACAGATAGTAGAACAAATATTACCATTCTTTAATCCTCAATATTCGGTTACTATAAAACCGTTTAAAGATTTTCCGAATGTAAAAGAAGATATTCCTATTGCACTTACAGGTGTAGATTTCCAAGATGATTTCGAAAGTGCCTTAGAACAAAGACGAACAATAATATATACTTTAACATTTGATATGAGAATGAATTTCTATGGCCCAATAGCAGAAGCTAAGATTATTAGATCAGCTGAAACTAGTGTATTTGAAATAAATAGAGGATTAAGAGATTCAGATATGCAAGTGTCTAAATTTAGAACAAGACCAAATCCGTTTGACGTATCTGCAGATAGTGACTTTGGATTTAATGATTCTGCAGATTATAATTACTTATTTAATTTTGATAGTAGTTAGGAGATAAAATGTCGGATAATGCAAAAAATGATTTTGAATATGCTAGACAAATAAAGCATGAACTTTTAGCAAAGGGTTCTGCAGCTTTAGATGATATGGTTGATGTAGCAAAAGCAACTGAACATCCTAGAGCATTTGAAGTTATGTCTGGTATGATTAAAAATATAGGTGAAATAAGTGATTCATTAATGGATCTACATAAAAAGAAAAAAGATTATGATAAACCTGATGATGATATAAAACAAATTCCCCAAACAACTAATAATAATGTCTTTATTGGTTCTACTAGTGATTTACAACGTATGTTGTTAAAAAAAGATGATGAGGAAAAAGTAGTTGACATTAACGACTATAAATCGGATGAATGACACATATCTAGGTAACATTAATGTTAAAAAAGATGGTGTAGTCACAAATTTTACTTTAAAAGAAGTAGATGAATATAAAAAATGTATGGATTCACCTTCATACTTTGCAGAGAATTATTGTAAAATTATTCATGTTGATAAAGGATTAGTTCCCTTTAAATTATATCCTTATCAGGATAAAATGTTTAAGCATTTTAATAATAATAGATTTTCTATTATATTAGCCTGTAGACAATCGGGAAAATCAATATCTTCTGTTGCCTTTTTATTATGGTTTGCTATATTTAATCCGGAGAAAGTCGTAACTATATTAGCAAATAAAGGTGCTACTGCTCAAGAAATGTTAGGTAGAGTTACTCTTATGTTAGAAAATCTACCATTCTTTTTACAACCTGGATGTAAATCTCTTAATAAAAGATCTATAGAATTTAGTAATAATAGTAGAATTGTTTCTGCTGCTACATCAGGATCTTCTATTCGTGGTATGTCAGTTAACTTATTATATCTCGACGAGTTTGCATTTGTGGAAAATGCTGCTGAATTTTATACATCTACATATCCAGTGATTTCATCTGGTAAAGATACTAAAGTTATTATTACATCTACTGCTAATGGTATTGGTAATCAATTTGAAAAGATATGGACTGGATCAGTTCAAAAAGTAAATGAGTTTATTCCATTTAGAGTTGATTGGTGGGATGTTCCAGGAAGAGATGATGATTGGAAACAAGAAACAATTAATAATACATCTCAATTACAATTTGATCAAGAATTTGGTAATACATTTTTTGGAACTGGAGATACTTTAATTAATGCAGAGACATTAATGAGTCTTAGAGCAAAGCCACCTTTGCGTCTAATAGAAAATAATTCAGTCTGGATCTATGAAGAACCAGTAAAAGATCATCAATATGTGATGACCGTAGACGTTTCTAAAGGTAGAGGACAGGATTATTCTACTTTTACTTTGATCGATATTAGCACGAGGCCATTCAAACAGGTTGCTGTATATCGCAATAACCTTATATCTCCACTACTCTACCCTAACATTATATATAAGTATGCGAAAGTCTACAATGATGCTTTAGTAGTTGTAGAGTCTAATGATCAAGGTGTATTAGTAACAAATGGGCTTTATAATGAATTAGAATATGAAAATTTGTTTATAGAATCTACTGTAAAAGCTAATAGATTAGGCGTTGAAATGAATCGTAAAGTAAAACGTATTGGATGTTCAGGTGCCAAAGATTTATTAGAAGAAAGAAAACTAGATATAGTAGATGAAAATACTATTATGGAAATATCTACATTTGTAGCAAAGGGCCAATCGTATGAAGCATCAGATGGAAATCACGATGATTTAATGATGAATTTAGTGATGTTTGGTTATTTTGCTACAGGAAGTTTTTTCTCTACTCTTACAGATGTGGATGTAAAAGATATGATATTTAAACAGAAAATGAACGCAATTGAGAACGATGTATTACCTTTTGGATTTATAGATGATGGTATGGATAATATTCCACAAAAAGAAGAAGAAGATCCTTGGGCTACTAAAAAATGGGTTGAAGAGTGGGGTGGACCCTACTAAATATTGAAATTGATAAATACTTGTAATTGAATTCCGCATTATGAAAAATCTTATAATTCGATTACTGGAAAGAGGAAAAAAATATGGCAATTGGTACACCTTCAGAGTCTCCAGCAATAGTCGTCAAAGAGGTCGATCTATCGGGCGTAGTGCCTAATGTTCAGTCGACAACAGGCGCTTTTGCAGGTGCGTTTCGTTGGGGACCAGTGGAACAAGCAACTCTTGTAGGCAATGAAGCCACTCTTGCTGAAACATTTGGATCACCTAGCGATAGCTTTGCGGTAGATTTTTTATCTGCTGCATATTTTCTTAAATATTCTAACCAGCTTCAAGTATCTCGAGCAGCTGATGCAACAGCCAGAAATGCTGTTAGTGCAGACAGTGCCGGAGCTGCGAAGCTAATTAAAAATGATGATGATTGGGATAATGGAACCCATATGGGCAATATGGTCTGGGCAAAATATCCTGGTACATTTGGAAATTCACTTAAAGTGGAAGTAGCCGGTGCTACAACATGGACCGGTTGGGGGTCTTCTAATCAAGATAATTTCGACGGAGCACCGACAGGTGCAGAACGTCATGTATTAGTTCTTGATCAAGATGGCGTTATAACTGGAACAGCTGGAACAGTCTTAGAAAGATTTCCGTTTGTTAGTGTAAACGACGGAGCTGTTAATGCAGATGGTTCTAGTAACAATATGAAAGAAGTAATTAATAGATCTTCAAGTTATATAAGGATGAGTGAATCATTATCAGACTCAGCTGCATCTTTATCTCTAGTACATGGAAACGATGGATCCGTAGCGGGTACTGACGATTACATGAGAGCAATGGATAAATTTGAAGATAAAGACACTGTTCAATTAGACTTCTTAATTGCTCCTGGCAAAAATAATGCTACAGATCAAGAAACACTTGTAGATGACTTAGTTACTACAGCTAGTTCATTACGTAAAGATTGTGTGGTGGTAACATCACCAGCTTCTGCTTCAGTAGTAGGAAATGCAACTCCTGTTACAGCAACAGTTGCCGATGCAGCTGATTATACGTATAGTTCTTACTTAGTTGTAGATAATAACTGGTTAAAAGTCTATGATAAGTATAACGATAAATATATCAATATTCCAGCAGCTTCTTCTACTGCAGGTTTAATGGCAGCCGCAGATCAAAATGCAGCGCCATGGTTTTCACCAGCAGGAAGTAGACGAGGTGCATATCTAGGAGTTACAAGTTTGGCTTATACGCCAACTAAGACTCAAAGAGATACGCTCTATAAAGCAGGAATTAATCCTATAGCTAATTTACCTGGTCAAGGTATTTTACTATATGGTGATAAAACTCATATGAATAGACCTTCAGCATTTGATAGAATCAATGTACGAAGACTATTCAATGTAATTGAAAGAGCTATTTCATTAGCTGCAAGAAACACATTGTTCGAATTGAATGATGAGTTTACTCGAGCTGAATTTGTTAATATCGTCGAACCTTTCCTAAGAGAGATCAAAGGAAGGAGAGGTATTACCGATTTCAGGGTAGTTTGTGATGAAACTAATAATACCGCAGCGGTAATTGATCGAAATGAATTCGTTGCGAATATTTTCATCAAGCCAGCGCGCTCAATCAACTACATTACTCTTAACTTTGTTGCTGTGAGATCCGGTGTCGACTTCGAAGAAGTTGCCGGACTTTCGGTATAAGGGAGGTAGAAAATGGCAGTATTAGGCGTTGATGATTTTAAAGCCAAATTACGTGGTGGCGGTGCTAGACCGAATCTTTTTAAAGCCACGATTAATTTTCCAGGCTATGCAAACGGAGATGTTGAATTAACATCATTTCTATGCGAGGCAGCTCAGTTGCCTGGCTCAATCATGGGAACAATTATAGTTCCTTTTAGAGGTCGTCAATTAAAGATGGCTGGAGATAGAACATTTGATGTTTGGACTCCAACTATTATTAATGACACTGACTTTAATGTTAGGAATGCTATGGAACGTTGGATGAATGGTATGAATGCACATAGTGCTAATACCGGACTAACAAATCCAGTTGACTATGAAGCAGATCTAACTGTAGATCAAATCGATAAAGATGGATCTACATTAAAGTCTTATAGCTTCCGTGGTTGTTTTCCTACAGCAATTGCTCCAATTGATCTAAGTTATGGCTTAGAAAACGATATTGAGAGATTTACTGTTGAATTCCAAGTTCAATACTGGGAAGCAAACACAACTTCATAATGAACGTATTACAAAGGCGGGGATTTATTCCCCGCCAAATGAGGAGAATAAATGGCTGAACAAGAAGGCATAAAGCTTTTTGGATTTGAAATTAAAAGAGCTAAAGATAGAAAAGCTGAAAAACGACAATCTGTAGTACCTCCTGTAGATCAGGATGGTGCAGGTTACGTTACTGCAGCTGGAGCACATTATGGAACTTATGTTAATCTTGGAGAAGGCGATGCCTCAAAAGATAATTTCCAAAATATTAGACAATATAGAGCAGTAGCTACTCATCCTGAAGTTGATGCAGCTATTGAAGATATTGTAAACGAATCAGTAACGGCGAATGAAAATGAATCGCCGGTAAGTCTTGTATTAGATCATGTAGAAGGTCTTAGCGATCAACTTAAAAAAGTTATGCTAGAAGAATTTGATCAGATATGTGGTATGTTAAAATTTACTGAATTAGGTCATGATATATTTAAAAGATGGTATATTGACGGAAGAATATATCATCATTTAGTAGTAGATGAAAATCAATTAAAACTTGGTATTCAAGAAATAAGACCTATTGATGCTACTAAAATTAGAAAAGTAAAAGAAGTTAAAAAGAAAAAAGACGAAGCAACAGGCGCAACCTTAGTTGAACAAGTAAATGAATTTTATATTTACCAAGAGAAACCAGGCGCACAAGCAACAGGAATTAAACTATCAAATGATTCTGTATCATATGTAACCTCAGGTCTATTAGATATAGATCGTAAAAAAGTTGTTTCTAATTTACATAAAGCATTAAAACCAATTAATCAATTACGTATGATGGAAGATGCATTAGTCATCTATAGACTAGCTAGAGCTCCTGAAAGACGTATATTCTATATCGATGTTGGTAATTTACCAAGAGGTAAAGCCGAACAATATATGAAAGATATAATGTCTCGATATAGAAATAAATTAGTATATGATGCAGATACAGGTAAAATAAGAGATGATAGAAAGCATATGTCTATGCTTGAAGATTTCTGGTTACCTAGACGAGAAGGTGGCAGAGGAACTGAGATTACTACTTTACCGGGAGGAGATAATCTCGGACAAATTGAAGATATTATCTATTTTCAAAAACGTCTCTATCGTTCACTCAATGTACCTATAAACAGATTAGAACAAGAAGCACAATTTTCTTTAGGTAGATCTACAGAAATAAACAGAGATGAAGTTAAGTTTCAAAAGTTTATTGATAGATGTAGAAAACGTTTCTCTATGTTATTTACTGAGATCCTTAAGAAACAATGTGTAATGAAAGCAATTTGTACCGAAGAAGATTGGAAACAATGGGAACAAGATATCGTCGTTGATTATGTAAGAGATAATCATTTTTCAGAATTAAAAGATAATGAACTTATGCAAGTAAGATTTCAAAATTTAGATAATATTCAACAATACGTAGGAGAATTTTTCTCTAAAGAATGGATTATGAAAAATATCCTTATGTTTGATGAAGACGATATGAAAGAAATGCAGAAACAAATAGCTGCTGAGAAAGCATCTGGTGAAATAGATGATGAAGATAAAGAAGAAGAAGAGGAAGCGCCACCTCCAATGAATGGTAATGGTGGTCAGCAACACAGTATAGATATTAATGTAAATGGAGCAAATAATGGCAATTGAAGATATAATTAACCACGTGGTTAAACAAGATTTTAGCAAAGCAGCACCTACTTTTGCAGAGATAATGGCAACTAAAGTAGATGATGCATTAGAACAAGAAAAAATAGCAGTCGCTGGAGAGGTATTTAATCAAGTGACTGACGGAGAAAGCGATGAAGAAATTATTCAAGATCCTGAAGCCAATGTTGAAGATAGTCTTGATGATCAAGACGTTCAAGATGCTCTTGCTGATGAAATTGAGTCTGATGCTCAGGAAACTGCTGAAGACGATCCTATGGTGGAGGAAGAACCAGAAATAGAGACAACTGACGAGGACGAAGAGTCCAAGGGAGAATAAAAACTGAAAAAAATAATTTTATTATTACCTATATTATTAATATCATGCTCTTATATGCCAGAACCCTTAAATGATCCACACGTTTCTTCATTTGGGAAGAAATGTAATGAAAAAATTTGGAGTTATATCTGGATAACTAAAAGAGGTGAAAACTTAACAGCAACTGAAGAGAAGTGTAAAATACCTATTAAAAAATGATTATACCATTTAAGCCCAGTGAAATATTTGAAAGAAACCCCAAAGCAAAAACATCAGTTGATGGGGATGTAGTAATTATTGATGATTATTATTTACATTATGAAGATATCTATGATATGTTAATGAATACTTATGCACCTATGTGGAAAGCTGATAAAGAGCATAGTAGAAATTTTATAGATTATTATGATTGTAGACCGTGTATATCTATTGCACATGCAGACATTAAATATGAATTTGACATAATAGCAGAAGTTTATCATGAACAAGGACGTATAGAAAAATTAGGAAGTAATTTAAAAGAATATAATTATTTTAAATGGAAGGAAAATATATCACCGCAAACGCATCAAATGTATCCACATAGAGATACACAATATGCTTCGATAATATACATGGATAAAGTTTGTTCAGGTGGTACGGCTTTTTATGAAGGTATAACTGGTCATTTTGAAAATAACGAAGGCCGAGATTTATTTTATGATGTTAGCACTATGATAAAAAAGGTCATACCTGCTAAACCCAATAGGCATATAATTTTTAGAGGTGATAAATTTCATGGAGGTTATATTGAAGATCATAACAAATATGTTAATGATTGGCGTATAAATGAGTGTATTTTTTATAAATCAGTAGGCGAAAATTAAATTTGTATAAATAAATGTTAAAAGCAAAGCGATGAAAAAATTTAAAGAATTAAGAGAATTAACTGGTCGCAAGCCCCAAGGGCAGATTGTTTATGATAAAAAGCATGGCAGAATACCAGTTAAGATTATGAAAGATAGAAATGAATTCATCGTGTGGATCGATGGAGATCGATTAGAAAGTTATAAGAATCAGCGAGAAGCTGAAAAGATGGCAAAAGAATTTGTTAAACAATATAAAGGTAAACGATGAAGCTAATTACAGAATATAACGAAAACAACGTTCAATGTATTGTTGAAAAGAAAGATGACGGAAGTAAGTCACATACTATTTCTGGTATCTTTGCAATGGCTGAATCACAGAATAGAAATGGACGTGTTTATCCTATGCCGGTTATGGAAAAGGCAGTAGGTAAATATGTTGATGAACAGGTTTCTAAGGACAGAGCGGTCGGTGAATTAAATCACCCTGATGGACCAACTGTTAACTTAGATAAAGTATCTCATAAGATTACGGAACTCAAATTTGAGGGAAATAATGTTATGGGTAAGGCACGAATATTGGATACTCCAATGGGTAATATTGTAAAAGGTTTACTTGACGGCGGCGTCCAACTAGGTGTCTCAACTCGTGGTATGGGTAGCCTTGAGCAGCGCGAAAGTGCTATGTATGTAAAAGATGACTTTATGCTTAATACGATTGATATCGTACAAGACCCTTCAGCACCAGAAGCATTTGTTAATGGAATAATGGAAGGTGTAGATTGGATCTGGAATAATGGAATCTTACAAGCTCAAGAAATTGAAAAAATAGAGACTGAAATTAAACGTGCTCCACGTGCGGATCTATATGAAACGCAAGTTCGTGAGTTTAAGAATTTCCTCTCGTTAATGAAATCTAATAAATAGGGAGTCGATTATGACTGAAGAAGTAAAGACTGAAGAAGTCGAAAATCAGGATGTCGAGCTCAACGAGAATGAAGTTGAAGAGGCTCACGACACCAAAAATGCTGAGCAGCAATCTTTAGCGGCGAATGATAAAGCAGAAGCCGCAGGCAAATCTGCTAAGAAACGTCCTAAAGACAAAAGCAACAGCGATCCAATGCCGAAGGTAACACCTGGCGATCCGGATAAGCATTCAGCAAGTAGTAAAGGAGCTCCAGCTAATGGTGCACCATTTAAAGCTACTGAAGAAATTGAAATTGATGGAAACTTTAGTGACGATCTGAATGCACTGGTCGAATCTGAGGCTACACTCAGCGATGAGTTTAAAGCCAAAACAGCTGTTATATTTGAAGCAGCGGTAAAGTCTAAAATTGCCGATGAGATTAATCGTCTTGAAACCGAATACACTGAGCAATTAGCGGAAGAGGTTGAAAAGACTAAATCTGATATGGTAGAAAAAGTAGACAGCTACCTCAACTATGTGGTTGAACAATGGGTAGAGGACAACAAAGTAGCAATTCAATCCGGTCTTAGAACCGAAATTGCAGAAAACTTTATGAATAAGATGAAAGATCTATTCACAGAGTCTTACGTAGAAGTCCCCGAAGCCAAAGTTGACCTAGTAGACGAACTAGCAACTGCAAACGAAGAACTTGAAGAAAAGTACAACGATGCAGTTCAAAAAGCTATGGACATGAGTAAGCAAGTAGAAACTTATCAGCGTAACGAAATTATTCGTGAAGCTTCTAAGGATCTAGCTGAAACTCAAGTTGAAAAGCTAAACAAGCTAGCAGAAAGTGTTGAGTTTGAATCTGAAGAGAACTTTAAAGCTAAAGTTGCTACTCTAAAAGAGTCTTATTTCAATCAAAAAACTGCAAAGAGTCCTATCGCAGAAAATTCCGAAACTGATGAATCAGCAGATGACACAGTTGAAGTAAGCCCTGCAATGGAATCTTACATTAACGCCTTAAAGAAAATCAAATAAATAGGGAGATCCGAGTATGGCAATTAATTCATATGACAAGCTCGTAGAAAAGTGGTCTCCAGTATTGGATGAAGAAGCAGCTGGTAAAATTGATAATGCTCATAAGCGATCAATTACTGCTGTTGTTCTTGAGAATACTGAGAAAGCTTTACGCGAACAAGGTCAATTAACAGAAGTTGCAGCTAACGCTGCTGCTGATGGTACAGTTTCAGGCGGCGGTGCTGCTGATAACTGGAATCCTATTTTGATTTCACTCGTCAGACGAGCTATGCCTAATCTAATGGCATATGACATCTGTGGAGTTCAGCCGATGACAGGACCAACAGGTCTTATCTTCGCAATGAAGTCAAAATATAAAACTACAAAAGCTGGTGTTTCAGTAAATGATGAAGCACTATTCGACGAAGCAGCAGTTGGCTATTCAGGTGACTCTGCAACAACCGGAAATGGTAGTCCTTCAGGATTGCTAGGTGTTGTAGACGCTGATGGCGATAGCACAATCGTTGACGACGCAGACTCTGCTGGCGTTCACCCATATACAGGTGATGCTTATACAACAGCAGAAGCTGAAGCTCTAGGTAATACTGGAGAATCTTTCTCAGAGATGGGATTCAGCATTGAGAAAGCTACTGTGACTGCAAAGTCAAGAGCACTCAAAGCAGAATACACTCTTGAACTAGCACAAGACTTGAAAGCGATTCATGGTCTAGACGCTGAGACAGAATTGGCAAATATCTTGTCAACAGAAATCTTAGCTGAAATTAACCGTGAGGTTATCAGAACCATTAACGCTCAAGCGAAAATTGGTGCTAGACAAGCTAACGTAACAACTAAAGGTATCTTTAACTTATCTTCAGATGCTGATGGTCGTTGGTCTGCTGAGAAATTTAAAGGTCTTGGCGTACAGCTAGACAGAGAAGCTAACGTAATTGCAAAAGAGACTCGTAGGGGTAAAGGTAACTTTATCATCTGCTCTTCTGATGTAGCTACAGCATTAGCAGCTTCAGGAATGCTAGATTACGCTCCTGCATTATCAACAAAATTAAATATTGATGATACAGGTAATACCTTCGCAGGTGTTATGAACGGAAGAATCAAAGTTTATATTGATCCGTATGCTGACACAGATTATTGTACAATGGGATATAAGGGTACTAATCCTTATGACGCAGGTATATTCTACTGCCCATATGTACCACTAACAATGGTACGTGCAGTTGGCGAGAATGACTTCCAGCCAAGAATCGGTTTTAAAACTCGATATGGCATGGCGTCAAATCCATTTGTAGGAGCTTCTCCAGCAGATGGTCTTGCATCTAACCGTACAAACCAATACTACCGCATTATGCGCGTAGACAATATTCTTACTTAAGAATAATAATAAAAACGTGGGAAGCTACCCACTGAAAACTAAGAGAGCCGCGAAAGCGGCTCTTTTTTTGGATGTCTTTTCCAAGCAATTTGTAAATGGCGTTTAATTCAGAGCCTGTTCCATATCTAATTCATTGTAATTCTCCCTAATATCTTTATCCTGAAGATGTGCAGTTAATGCAGATGCTAAAGCTTCGGCTGCTTCAGGATGATTTTCAACTAATTTCAAAGCTAAGCTATCTGAATCTGCATTAGCTACATAATGTTCAAAAGGTTTAATTCCCATATTATAAGTTCCCTAAATAATGCATAAGACCCCACCAAGTATAGTGTTGACTATTTTCAATTCCGAATATCCACATTGTGTCTATCCAACCAAGAGCGAATACAGTTAATATTAAACCACTTAATATATCATCTAATCTCAAAATCATAATTAACCTCTTAACTCATTCATTTGATCCCAAATCTTACGAGCACCGTCCCAAGTCTTAAAACCATATTCATCTGCGAAATCCATTGAACTAGAGAAATAACAATCACCAGATATATTATTATCATCTATAAGTTTAGATAATGCTTCAGGTGTTGCAGCAGAACCTACTGTGTTTCCAGGACCAACAGATACTTCAACTTCTCCGTTATTAGCACTTATGAAAACTGATTTTGACATTTATTTCTCCGTTATTTGTTATCTTATACATTTATAATACCACACTTTTAAACTGATGTCAACAGAAAAATACAGAAAAATACACTTTTTTTTGTTTTTTATACTTACCGGGCCATTTAGGGCCCAGGTAAATACTATGGAAAAACTTATATAAATACTAGAAAAATACGGAAGGTAATATGCCTACTTTAAATCCTAATTTAACAGTCGCAGTAAATGATTCGCTTAGTAGCAGTACAGGTTTAAATAATTTAAACTTTCTACAGCCTACTGCCTTTCAGATGACTATAGACAGACAACATTTTACTAACTTACAATTCTTTTGCCAGACAGTATTACATCCATCTTTAAATGTAAATGCAATTGAAGTTCCTTTTAGAAGAGTATCTACCGTACCATTTGCAGGAGATAAGTTGACATTTACTGAATTAACATGTATAATAATAGTAGATGAAAATATGAATTCATATACGGAAATGTATAACTGGATGCAAAGGTCAGTATTACAACCTGACGTAGGACCTACGAAAAGAGATACTACCAAACCCCCTACTTATTGTGATATGACATTACAAATTTTAAGTAGTCATAATAACAAAAACCGATCCATAAAATATAAAGATTGCTTACCAACAAGTTTAGGAGACATGACTTTAGAATCTACAAGTGGAGATAATCAATATATTACATTTCCAGCTACTTTTAGATTTACTACGTTTGAATTGAGATAATAGGAGTATATAATGACATTGGAAGAAGTCCTTAATCAATGGACGATTGATTCATTGATAGAAAAAACTGATCTAGATGAAGTATCTAGAAAAACACCAGCCTTACATGCCAAGTATCTATCTTTATTAGTTAATGCTAAATTAAAGATGAAAAAGCAGGAAATGGATCAAAAGACATTACTAAAAGAAAAATGGCTTTGGTATAATGGCAAAATGACAGAAGAAAAGATAAAAGAATTAGGCTGGAATCCTGATCCTTTAGATGGTTTAAAGATAATGAAAGGTGATATGGATCATTATTATGATTCAGATCCAGAGATACAAGCCTCAGAATTAAAAATTCAATACTTAAAAACTATGATAGATACATTAAATGAGATCGTTAATAATCTTAATTGGCGACATCAAACTATTGGTAATATGATAAGATGGAGACAATTTGAAGCCGGTGGCTAATATAATATGTGAATTAAAAGATCAAAGTATGATGAAATTGGAATTAGAGCCCGGTATTGCTGCCGAGCTTGCAGAGGCCTTTTCATTTTACGTTCCTGGATATAAATTTATGCCAGCCTATAGACATAAAGTCTGGGATGGTAAAATAAGACTATTTAATAGACTAACTAATGAATTAGGTGCTGGTCTTTGGTTACATTTAAAAGGTTTTTGTAATGATAGACAATATGAATTAGAAGTTATTGATAATGACTATGGAATTCCTTTTGGTAAAGATGATCCGAAAGATTTTAGAGATTTCTTTTCAGAAGCTAATCTACCATTAAAGCCAAGGGCATATCAATTAGAAGCTGCTTGGATAGCATTAAAGCGTTATAGATCTTTATTATTATCTCCGACTGGTTCTGGTAAATCTTATATTATATACATGATAATAAGATATTATATGGATTATCTCATAAGTTCTAAAAAAATATTAATAATAGTTCCCACCACATCTCTAGTAGAACAAATGTATTCTGATTTTGATAGTTATAAATTAGATGTAAATAAACATTGTCATAGAATATATTCAGGTAAAGATAAGGTTACTAAAAAATTAATTACAATATCTACCTGGCAATCGATATATAAATTTCCCAGAAAATGGTTTGAACAATATGGAATGGTATTTGGAGACGAATGTCATGGATTTAAATCTAAATCATTATCATCTATAATGAACAAATCTGTTAATGCGAAATATAGAATTGGAACAACGGGAACTTTGGATGGCACACAAACACACGAATTAATGTTAGAAAGTTTATTTGGTCCAGTATATGAGGTTACAACTACTAAAGCACTACAAGACAATGAAACATTAGCCCCATTAGACATTAAAGTGTTATTATTAAATTATCCTGAGGCTGTAAAAAAAGATTTTGGTAAAAAGACTTATCAGGAAGAAATTGATTTTATAATATCACATAAAGCCAGAAATAAATTTATATACAAGTTAGCATTAAAGTTAGAAGGAAATACTTTAATATTATTTTCTAGGGTAGATGCTCATGGTAAAGTGTTATATGATCTTATAAATACTAATAAAGAAGAACAAAGAAAAGCCTTTTTTGTATCAGGTGAAGTAGATACAGCCGACCGTGAAGCAATTAGAGGTATAGTGGAGAAACAAAAAAATGCCATTATTGTTGCTAGTCTCGGTACTTTTTCTACTGGTATTAATATTAGGAACTTGCACAACATTATCTTCGCTAGCCCAAGCAAGTCACAAATTAGAGTATTACAGTCGATTGGCAGAGGATTACGGAAATCAGACAGAGAAACAAAACTCTTCGACTTAACAGATGACTTACATTGGAAAAAAAGACAAAATTATACGCTCCTACATGGTGCTGAAAGATTAAAGATATATAAAAAAGAAAAATTTAAATTTAAAGTAATTCAGGTAGACATCAATGACTGATTTAAAACAATTTAAAATAAATGGCGATACTGAAATAGTCTGTGAAGTTATAGAATGGGCAGATGACGAATATGCCGATTTATTAATAAGAAGAGCCTTTGAAATAAAAACTATATTAGCCCCTGATAATACTAGGTTTTATATTTTAAAACCATGGATGGCTTTACAAGAGGGTAAAGAAAACTATATATCATTAAATACAATGCATATAATGGCTGAGGCAAATCCTGCCAAAAAAGTAATACAGCATTATAAACATGCCGTTAAAGAATCAGAGTTAACTGAGTCAGAAGTAGAAAAAAGAGTAGAAAGATTAACTAAGAAATTGAATGAAGAGTTAGATGAATTTGATAATATCATACCATTTGCCCCTCCCGGTAAGACCACAATTCATTAGGGATATACCTCCCGCCCAAATCCTTAATTAATTATATATCCATTTGCCGAAAAAAGCACCCCGGTAAATTATTTTTTTTTACGTTGATATTTTGAATAAATTGTGTTATAATATTAATAATTGAGGTAGATCATGGCCAAAAAACGAAACATACATTATGTTAATAATAAAGACTTCTCACAAGCTGTAGTTGATTATTGTACAGACTTAGGTAATGCTAAGGAAAGCAATTCCGATTTACCTATAGTACCTGATTACATTGCTCAGTGTTTTCTTAAAATAGCAGAAGGTTTATCACATAAATCTAACTTTATACGATATACGTATAGAGAAGAAATGGTTATGGATGCAGTAGAAAATTGTTTAAAAGCCATAGAAAATTATAATATAGAAGCTGCCACTAGAACTGGTAATCCAAATGCATTCGCTTATTTTACACAAATAACATGGTATGCATTTCTAAGACGAATAGCTAAAGAAAAGAAACAACAAGATATTAAAATGAAGTATATAAAATCTTCTGGTATAGAAGAATACATATACGATCCTAGTGGAGACCAAACCGCAGAGACTGTAGTAAGAAACTTTGTTGATACTCTAAAAGATAGAATAGATGATGTTAAAGCAAGAGATAGTGAGCTTAAAGAATTTGTTACAGAAGAAAAAAAGAAACAGAAAAAGATTAGACGTAACAGCGCAGATAGTGATTTAAGTGAATTTCTATGAAGATATTAATAATGGGCTTACCAGGTAGTGGTAAAACTTGGCTTGCTCAAAGACTTTATAATCATTTAAAATGTGCATGGTTTAATGCAGATGATGTTAGAAGAATAACTAATGATTGGCAGTTTGATAATGAAGCAAGAATACGACAAGCAAATAGAATGGCTCATTATGCAGACTTTGAAAAGAAATGTGGTCATAATGTAATATGTGATTTTGTTTGTCCTACTGATTTAACACGATATATATTTAATGCAGACTTTACAATATGGATGGATACAATTGAAAAAAGTAAGTATGAAGACACAAATAATATATTCGAACCTCCAGAGTCATATGATACGAGGTTTACAGAATGGATAAGTCAAGACCAACTGTCCAGTTACTGGGACGATGGCAACCGTGGCATAAAGGTCACACAGAATTATTTAAAAGAGCTCATGATAAAACTGGTCAAGTAGCAATTCAAGTTAGGCATATGCCAACTAGTGAACAGAATCCATATGACTATCATGAAATAAGATCTTTTATAATGAATTCCTTAAATATAGCCGGATTTGTATATGGCACAGATTATGAAATCTATAGTGTTCCAAACATTGTTGACATTTCATATGGTCGTGATGTTGGATATACAATAACTAAACATGATCTAGGAGAAGATATCCATAAGATATCTGCCACGAATATAAGAAAGCAAAATTATGAAGATAGCAATAATAAATGATACCCATTGTGGCATTCGCAATAGCAGCGACATATTTATCGATAATGCAGAGAAATTTTATGATGATGTATTTTTTCCTTATCTTTTGGAAAACAATATTCGTCATGTGCTGCACCTTGGTGATTATTACGATAATCGGAAGTTCATTAATTTCAGGGCTCTTAATCGTAACAGGTATCACTTTCTTAAACCATTACGAGAACACGGCATCCACATGGACATTATTCGTGGGAATCATGACACCTACTATAAAAACACTGGTGATATCAATTCTTTAAAAGAATTATTAGGTCACTATATGAATGAAGTAACCATTCTCCATGACCCCAAAGTAATGGATTACGATGGTTTTAAATTAGGTTTAGTTCCGTGGATAGATGCTGAGAATGAAAAGCAATGTATGGATTTTATTAATAATGCTAAATGTGATTGGCTAGCCGGACATTTTGAAATAAAAGGTTTTGAGATGTTAAGAGGTATTAAGAATGAACATGGATTAGATAAAAATGTATTTAAGAGATTTGAAAAAGTATTATCAGGTCATTTTCATTGTAAATCAGAAGATGGTAATATAATGTATCTAGGTTCTCAAATGGAATTCTTTTGGAATGATGCTCACGATCAAAAACATTTTCATGTATTAGATACTGATACTAGAGAATTAACCGCTATTAAAAATCCACATACATTATTTTATCGTATAATATATGATGATTCTAAAACAGATTATACATCATATGATTTTACGCCTGTGGATAAAAAATTCGTTAAAGTAGTAGTAGTTAATAAAAAAGATACTTATACATTCGATAGATTTATTGATCGTATTCAAGATCAAGATATATTAGAATTAAAGATAGCAGAAAATTTTAATGAATTTTTAGGAGAAAATGTAGAAGATAGTGAAATTTCTGTTGACGATACTTCTACTTTGTTGTATACTTATATAGACGCTGTTGATACAGATTTAGATAAAGACCGTATAAAACAACAAGTGTCTAATTTAATGACAGAGGCTCAGGCTCTAGAGGTTGCATGATAACGTTTAAATCGCTGAGGTGGAAAAATTTCCTTTCCACCGGAAACAATTGGTCTGAGATAGACTTTATTAAATCTCCGACAACACTAGTAGTCGGGCATAATGGCTCAGGAAAGTCAACAATGTTAGATGCATTGTCTTTTGCTTTATTTGCAAAGGCGCATCGTAACATTTCTAAAACACAGTTAGTTAATTCTATTAATAATAAAGGAACTAAAGTTATTGTAGAATTTAACGCATTGGGTTCAGATTTTAAAGTAGTGAGAGGTATTAAGCCAAACATCTTTGAAATTTGGAAAGGTGATGTGATGATGAACCAAAATTCACACGCCAAAGAGTACCAGAAGGTCCTCGAGCAAAACATTTTGAAGCTTAATCATAAGAGTTTTCATCAAATTGTGGTGCTGGGATCCTCCTCCTTCATTCCCTTCATGCAACTCTCAGCGCAACATAGGAGAGATGTTATCGAGGATCTTCTGGACATGAATGTATTCAGTAAAATGAATTCTTTATTAAAAGAAAAGATTTCTATATTAAAAGAAAATATAAAGAATACTACCCACCATATTGAAGTTAATAAAACCAAAATCGATGCTCAAAAGAAATATATAAAAGACATTCAAGCTATTAATTTAGAAGCAAAAGCTGAAAAGAAAAAGCTTATAGATGATTATAGAAAAGAAATAAAAACTTTACAAAAAGATAATACTGTTTTATCTAATAATATTACTGAAAATTTAGAACCTACTGAAACTGAAAAGAAACAAATAGAATCTTCTATATCTCAACTCAACAACTATAAGACTAAATTTTCTACTCAAGCTAATAAAATAGTAAAAGAAGTTAAATTCTTTGAAGATAATGATATATGTCCTACATGTGATCAATCTATAACATTAGAACTTAAAAATCAACGTATATCTTTAGGTAAATCAAAAGCTTCTGAATTAAAAGAAGCTATGGATAAAGCAGATGGTAATCTTAATAATAAAGAAAAAGCATTACAAATAGTAGAAGAATCTTTAAAAGATATTAGAAAAAATCAAACAAGTCTACATTCTAATAATCAATCTATAGACCAATATCAATCTTATATTGATAGAACTTTAGAAGAAATAGAAAATATAGGTCAAGCAGCAGATGTAGAAACTGCTAAAAATGACTTAGAAGATTTAAACAATACTAAAGCTGATCTCATAGAAGAAAAATTATCTTATAATGAACAATATAATTATGATCAAGTTATCTTTCAAATGCTTAGAGATACTGGTATCAAGACTAAAATAGTAAAGCAGTATTTACCGGTTATAAATAAATTATGCAATCAATATTTACAGATATTAGATTTCTTCGTTTCATTTAATTTAGACGAAACATTTCAAGAGACAATCAGGTCTAGGTTCCGAGATAATTTTACATACGATTCTTTTTCCGAAGGTGAAAAACAACGTATAGATTTAGCATTATTGTTTACTTGGCGGCAAATAGCTAAGATGAAACATAGTGTAGCAACTAATCTTTTACTGCTAGACGAAACATTTGATTCATCTTTAGACCACGAAGGGGTTGACAATTTGATGAAAATCATTTATAATTTAAAGGATGATACAAATGTATTCATCATATCACATAAAGGTGACTTGCTTGAGGGTAGATTTGCAAATAAGATTGAGATGGTAAAACAAAAAAACTTTAGTAAGATAAAATGTTAAGGAAAAATTATGGAAATAAGTGCTAATACAGTTAATATATTAAAAAACTTCGCGTCTGTTAATTCTAATATTATTATAAAACCCGGAAAGAAATTAATGACCATATCTGAAGCTAAAAATATTTTGGCTGAGGCTACGGTTCCAGAAGAATTTATGTCGATAGTGGGCATATATGATTTACAAGAGTTTTTAAATATATTAGATCTAGTAGATCAACCTAAAGTAAAATTCGAAGAGAATTATTTACATGTTGGTAGTCAAAGTGGTCGTGAATTAGTTAAGTATTATTATGCTGATACTGAAATGTTAACCGCACCAACTAAACCTATAGTAATGCCAGATGCCGATGTCTGGTTTACTCTAGATGAAAATACTCTTTCAAGTATAAAACGAGCAGCTAGTATATTCGGTCACGGTCAAGTTATTATAGAACCGGATAATGGATCTGTAAAACTTACTGTACACGATCCAGAAAATGTAACTGCTAATCAGTATAGTATAGATGTAGATGGAGGATATAAAGAAGATTCATTTAAATTTATACTTAACATAGCGAACCTAAAAATGGTTCCTGACGAGTATAATGTTAAGATATCTTCTAAACTTATCTCACAATTCACCAACTCTAGTGATAATTTAACTTATTGGATTGCGCTAGAAAAATCATCAACCTATGGGAGTTAAATATGTCAAAAGATGATGAAGTAAAATTAGCCCACGAATCGCACGCTCCTGTGTATGATTTGGGCAATCGCATTTGTAGATCCACTGTAGCAGTTATTGATACAATGGTTCAACGCGGAGCCATTAAAGGAGAAGAATTATCTACTCTTGGTCAATTAAGAGATCAAGCCGTACAGATGATTCAGATGGTAGAAACCTATCAACAAGATCAGGCAGCTAATACTGAACAGCCTGCTCCGACTCCAACGGATCCAAAGAAATAAATGGAACACTTCCTCTGGGTAGAAAAGTATCGTCCTGCAACGATCGAAGAAACGATTCTTCCTCCTTCTCTTAAACAAACGTTTCTTGAGATTGTTAAGAATGGTGATCTGCCTAATATGCTTTTCAGCGGCACCGCTGGTACTGGAAAGACAACAGTAGCAAAGGCACTTTGTAATGAACTGAACCTGGATTATATAATGATTAACGGCTCAGAGGAAGGCAACATCGATACGCTAAGGGGTAAAATAAAACAATTTGCTTCTAGCGTATCGTTGTCAGGTGGGGTTAAGGTAGTTATTCTCGACGAGGCTGATTACCTTAACCCTCAATCTACTCAACCGGCTCTTCGTGCATTTATAGAAGAATTTGCTAGTAATTGTAGATTTATTCTTACTTGTAATTTTAAAAATAGAATTATAGATCCTCTACACTCTAGATGTGGTGTATATGAATTTAATACTACTAAAAAAGAATTAGCTGAACTGGCTGCTCAATTTCATAAACATTTTATAGATATACTAAATAAAGAAAAAGTCTCTGCAGATGCTAAAGATGCAGCTGATCTTATTATGAAACATGCACCAGATTGGAGACGAGTATTAAATGAAGCACAACGAAGACTTATGGGTGGTAATCAATTACTGGGGTCCAATAATACTAGTAATAATACTTTTCAAGATCTTACAGTTTATTTAAAAGCAAAAGACTTTAAAAAGATGAGATCTTGGGTAGTTAATCATATGGATATTGATACAGCCACTATCTATAGAGGACTATATGATAATATGAATGAATTAGTAGAATCTAAAAGTATTCCTCAGTTAGTATTAATATTAGCTGACTATCAATATAAAGATGCTTTTGTAGCTGATCATGAATTAAATACAGTCGCTTGCTTAACTGAAATCATGGCTAATGTAGGATTTAAATGAGTGAGTGGTGGATATTAATATTAGTAGTACTTAATTTTGATGGTACTATAACTACTAAAACAGAAGATAGATTTAATTATCACCCATCTTGCCAAATAGCAGCTGAGGCAAGACAAATGTATAATACAGCTAACTTTAATACAAATAAAAAATACATATGTTTAAATGAGTTTAAAAAACAATGAAAACTTTACTTGTTGTTGGTGGGGGTGTAGTCGGGTGGGCTACTGCAGCCTTAATTGCCAAACGACATAATGATATAAAAGTTACCTTAATAGAATCACCTCAAGTTCCTATATTAGGTGTGGGTGAAAGCACATTGCCTTATCTAGGTGATTTATTTAATTGGCTAGAGATAGATGAAAAAACATGGATGCAAGAAACTAATGCTATCTATAAACTTGGTAATTATTTTATAGGATGGAATAGTGAAAGTCCTAAAAAACATGTAACCGATCATTGGAATGCTCCTAGTTGGGAGCGACAATTTAATCACTTTACCCTTTCATATAATACTAATACTTTTAAAAAGTCTTTTTTTAATCCAATCGAGGCTGATGATTATTTCTATTGTAATAATGGATCTCCTGGAGTCGATAATAAAAACTATGACTATTGGTTAGAATTAGTAAAAAGAGGAAAATATGCGTGGCATGAAGCTGCAGCTTATATGAGTGATACGTATTATTTTGCTATTAATAATAAATCCCCATATGATAACAATGGTGATCTTCTTACGGGTAATGTTCAGAGAAGACAATATATGGCACCACATAGTTATGCTTGGCATGTGGACGCAGAAAAATTTCCTACTATAATTAGAGACAAGGTAGCTATACCTAACAATGTTGAATGGATAAAAGGCCATATTCAAAATATAAGATTAGACGATAAACAAAATATTAAGTCTGTTCATTTAACTGATGGTAAAGTATTACAAGCAGATCTTTATGCAGATTGTTCTGGTTTTACTAGATTATTAATGAAAAATATGCCCACGAAATGGCATACGTGTCAGCATGTTCCTACACAATCTTCATGGGTAGCTCCGGTAAAGTATAAAGATCCATATCTAGAAATGAAACCATACACCCAGAGTTATTGTCAAGACAACGGCTGGAATTTTATCATACCGCTTTATAGTCGTATGGGATCTGGATATATTTTTGATGAAGATTGTGAAGATAAAGATATAGCTAGAGAAAAGTTTATACAATACTGGGATGGTTATGAATTTATAAAAGAACCTAGATATATTAGTTGGGATTCTGGTTGGTATGAAGAAGCATTTATTAATAATGTAGTTGGTGTTGGTATGGGTCAAGGTTTTGTTGATCCTATGGAGGCTAATAGTATACATATAGCTCAAATTTGTATACAAATGTTAGATCGAATTATCGGCAAATATAAAGATAGAGATATAATTCCTTCTAGTGCTAAGAAAGGTTATACACGGCAAGTCCAAAAATTAGAGAAACAAGTTGCAGATTTTATTTCATATCATTTTACTTTATCTAAAAGAACAGATCATAATATATGGAAAAAATGGAGCGAGTATGGACGTATACATAATCACAAAGAAAAGAATTGGGCAGGTTATAGAGATCCTATAGGATATAATGCTACAAATATATTTACTGATGTTCAATGGGCTCAACAACAATTATATTTTCGACAATGGGATAATGAATTATGTGCACTTGATATAGATGAAAAACTATTACCATTAGCAGAAGCAAATTTTATAAACACCAAACAAAAAAGTAAAGCTTTAGCTGATTATGCTCCCAATATATACGATTGGTGCAAAACAAATTTATACAATAATAAATCCCATGAGGTGGTATTAAATGAAAATCTACATTGATGGTATTGAATATCTTGAAAGTAATAATGATATAGTTCGATCCGCGATAATAAACTATTTAAATGATTGGAATATAACTGTAAGCACTAGTGGTACTACAGGCGAACCTAAAACATATGTACACGATGCTAAGTTAATGCGATCAATAGCTGAGTATAATGCTGAGTATTTAGATCTATCATCTAATAGTACTATATTAGCATTATATAATCCTAGAGGTATTGGCTTTACTAGTATGAGTTTATATCTAGGTGCAGTGACTAATTGTGATGTTTTTTATGAAACATCGGCAGCAAATTATCCAGATAAAATAAAAGAAATTAATCCAACTTATACATTAATACTTCCTAATGTTTGGAAAACATGGCACAGGCATAAAAAATGGAAAGCTTTAGATTTAAGTAATCTTAAACATATGCAAGTTGGTAGTGATGTAACTCCTAATGGACTTATGGAAGACCTCAGAGCAAAAGGAGCGCAAAAGGTAACAACTGCATATGGTAGCACTGAAGTGCCTCCAATTATTATGAGTACTGAAAAACAAGATATCTATCACTTTAATAATATACATCCACAAATAGATTATAAAAATATTAATCACGATGACGGCACTATTGAGTGGGCATGTAAATGGAAAGGACAAAGTGATTATTGGCATAGCGGTGATCTAATAGAATATACTGACGATGGTGAATTCTTCTTTGCTGGTCGTAAGCATAATATGTTTAAAATGGAAAACTGTGGTGATAGAGTTTATCCTGAACAAATAGAAAAAGTAGCTACAGAAACAGGAGCAGATTTAGCATTATGTAGAAAAGTGGCTAGTCGCTGTGTATTATATTATACTGGTAATATGAATATAAAAGAATTTTCAAAAACGCATAAATGTGCTTATGAAATTGATCCTATAAAAGTTAATGAAATTAAAATTGATGATAATCTACGTAAGGTAAAAAGGAATCAAAACTTTGAAGCAACTGCTTGATACAGATCAAGATAATGTAAAATTTTATATTACAGATGACCATGACGATGATTTAATCGATGAATGGTTATGGCTGACACATCATGAAACAAAAGATAGACAGCCTCAGAGCCTGAATGACAATCCATATCATTATGAATATATGAGAGCTTATCAAAGAGATTATAATGTATTATATTTAAAAGATAATAAACCTTGGTATGGATATTATCTTAAAAAATGTCCTCAAGTAGCTCCACATATTATAAGAAAATTAAGAGCATACAACCTAAATAGAGAAAAACAACCATTACTATCTCAATTTTGGAAAACAGAACATTGGGCATATGAACATTGTTTAAAACCTATATTAGATAAAGAGGGTATTAGTATTATGTTTTTTACGCGTCATGTAGATGCCAATGGTGCAAAAGAAATGAAATGGAGGCAAAGACGTCAACTAAATAGATTAAACTTAATGATGTATTCAGTGAATGGAATTAAGATAAAAGGATTTCTATCTAATGTTCATTATCATGATCTAATACCTAGAAACCATATAATGGATCATTCATTTGTATTAAACTTTCATAAAGTATAGGAGTTAATAAATGTTAATATTATATTCACAAGAATCCTGCGCATATTGCAATGTTTTTAAAAATTTCCTTGACGAATCTGAATTTTCATATTATACTAAAGATGTACAAAAAGATCCTGAAGCATTGGCTTTTATGAAAGAGATGGGTCATAAAACTGTACCGCAATTATATTATGAAGATATTCACGTAAATATAGACCCTGATAGTATGAACTATACAGCAAAGAAAATGACAAAATTAATTAATGAAGCTATTGAAAGATCCAATAAATGGGCTTGGGAAGATAGCGGGATAGAAAATACAGTTTGAAACCTTTTGATTATTTAAATAGCATTAATCTTAATAAAAAAGATATAATGATCGATGATTTAGCAGAGAAAGATTATAATTCTTTTCTCACAAATAGATCTTTATCTTATTTTTATGATACTGTTGGTTTGGCTAATATTATGAATCAGTATCATCATATTGACAATAAACTCCAATATCACTTTCTTATAAATATAGTTCGTAAACGTAAACGATTTTCAAAATGGTTAAAACCTGAAACCGAAAGTGATATTGAAGTGGTAAAAGAATACTATGGCTATAGCAATGAAAAAGCTCGTCAAATTATGCCACTCTTGTCACCTGAACAAATAACTATAATAAAGAAAAAGGTGAATAAAGGTGGAAGAAAGTAATATAGTCGAATGGTCTCCAGCGGATATGTTGGAAGTGACTTTAAACGAACCAGATGATTTTTTAAAAGTTAGAGAAACTTTAACTAGAATTGGTGTAGCATCTCGTAAAGATAAAAAGCTATATCAGTCATGTCATATTCTACATAAACAAGGTAGATACTTCATTGTACACTTCAAAGAATTATTCATGTTAGATGGTAAGAAAGCCAATCTTGAACTTACAGATGTTCAACGACGCAATACTATCGCAACATTAATGAGCGATTGGGGGCTAGTAGAAATTAATAAATCTGATTTAGACTGTGCGCCTCTAAGGCTTATTAAAATTATATCTTTTAAAGAAAAAGATAATTGGGAATTATGCCCTAAGTATAATATCGGTAATAAGTAGTATGAGGAGTCATGGATATATTAACAACACTAGGAATAAGAAAACACCCAGTCGAAAGAGATGAATTGTCTTCGGATACTTGGGTAGATGAAAAATTATCTAAAGAAAATTTATATAAACACAGATGGGTATGGTATCATTTAATATTATGTTCACAAATGATTATAACTAACATACTATTAGTAGCAGTAGTATTAATTTTGGCTTTAAAATAATGAGGACGTTATGAGTAATGACTTACATATATCATGGGAACGCTATGAACATGACATTGAAAAATTAGCAAAGAAAATATATAGTGATGGTTTTGATTTCAACCAAATTGTGTGTATAGCTAAAGGAGGATTAAGAGTTGGTGATATATTTGCCCGGCTATTCAATGTTCCATTGGCTATTATGGCTGCAGAGTCCTATCATGGAGATTCAGTAAAAGATCAACAAGGACAATTAATCTTTTCAAATTCAATAGCCAAGACAACTCCTAATCTAGGTAATAAAGTTATATTAGTAGATGATTTAGCAGACTCTGGTAAAACAATAGAAAAAAGTTTAGAATATTTAAAACATTATCACGGTTTCTTTATTGAAGATATTAGAACAGCAGTATTATGGATGAAAGGTTGTTCTGAATATACACCTGATTATTATGTTGATTTATTACCAGATAATCCGTGGATACACCAACCAATGGAAAAATACGAAGCTATGAATATAGAAGATATAGTTAAAAAACCTAATTTAACAGTAGTATGATAGATTGGAATAAAAATGCTATGGACTATACACCTGAAGAGTTAGCACTTGATCAAGCTTACACTACCAGATTATTTCAATCAGGTAATTTTACTTCTCATGCTGGACTAGAACTAAATTGGAAAATAGAATGTGACGCTATAAGTGATTCTGAATGGGATTGCCTAGCACAAATGATTATGGATTATCAGAAGAGACCATTTTATAGAGCATTAGGAATTCCTCGAGGAGGATTAAAATTAGCTGAAGCATTGAATAAATATGGTACAGATGATACATATATAAATTCAGTAGGTGACATAGTTCATCGACCTTATTTAATATGTGACGACGTTGTCACTACAGGTAAAAGTTTTCAAGAGTTTATAAGTGAAAGATTTGAATTATTTCGTGGTCCATATCCAGAAGTATATAAATGGGTTATATTTGCTAGAAAACCCTTTGAAGATATTAACGCATTATTTACTATGCCCGAGATTTCTTAGTGAATGAAATAAAAGATGCTTATAGATGTTTTTGGATGTGTAAAGGACACCTAGAAACAAGTCATGAAACTATCATGGAAATGTATCCAGGATACTTTAAAAGACTTTGGTATAACGAAGAAGCATATATCCATGCTGAAGGTTTTGAAGAAGCATGGGAAGCAGTTTTAGCTAGTGGTCAAATAAAAGGGATATAATCCCGTGACATTTAAATAAAAAGGCTTATATATATTATAGGATGCCGCATGGTGCGGGTCCAAAATTAACCTTGCTAATATAGGAGGCAACAATGACTGGTAATTTTGTATTTCCACGAAACGCATTTTTAGGTTTCGATCACATCTTTGATGAACTCGAACGAGTAACAAATCACGCAAAAGATTCTTATCCACCCCATAATGTAGTCAAACATGACGACATGAAGTATGAGATTGAATTGGCTATTGCAGGATTCTCTGAAGAGGATATTGATATTGAACTCAAAGATCACGTGTTATCTATTAAAGGTGAACGTGAACAAAAACGAGATCAAGACAAATATGTTTACAAAGGTATTAGTGCTCGAAAATTCTTTAAATCGTTTAGGTTATCAGAATACGCAGAAGTCAGTGGTGCAGATATGAGGGATGGGATTCTTACTGTCAGTATAGAAGTAGTCCTACCCGAGAAGATGCGACCCCAGAAAATCAATATTGGAAAAACTGGGAGAAAAACCAATGACAACTCTAGTTCTCAACTACTCAACGAATCTGCTTGAAAGTATCTTAGCAGCTTTAAAAGGCACATTAACCGCTATTATGATAGGCTGGCAAAACGCTCGCCAAAGATCAGCTAATAGAGAATGTGCTATTCAAATGCTAAGAATGGCTAAAAGCGATTATCCCTATCATACCGTTGAATCTCTAACTGCAGAGCTCAACGAACGAATGGGTTTGAAGTAAACAAAGAGGGGCTGTAATGGCCCCTTTTTAATTGATAAATAGACTTAAAAAAGGTCTACTATGCATAAAAAATTAGAACAAATGTTAGAAAAGAATCTTCGTGGCAATGCTGCACATGATGCTTTTGGTAAAGTGATTAAAAGTGCCGTTCATACTAGTAGTAGATGCCAACGAAATTGGAATTTAAATAAAAAAATTCCTATTCAAGACTTAAACGTTATTGAAACTGCTTTAACTGCTTGCCCAAGTAAACAAAATTATATTTTCTATAAACCTTATATGATAACTCATAGAGAGACTATAGATAAAATATATCATTGTACTAGTGATGGTTCAAATAATTGGCCAGATGGTAAGCCTCAATTAAATCCTCAATGTTTAGCCCAATTACTTATTGTATTTACTTGGTCAGATGAATATATAAAACAAGTTGAGGGAGATAATATTGCACATCTATATCGTAATGATGAAGTTAAAAAAGAAATAGAATCAGGTAAAGAACATCCTAATATTGATTTTCAAAGAGTAATGTCTATAGGATTAGCAGCAGGTTATGTAAACTTAGCAGCTAATATGCTAGGATATAGAACAGGTTGTTGCACATGTTTTGATCCTCAAGCTGTTGGTAGAATAATAAAAAGTTCAGGTCGACCAATATTATTAATGGGTGTTGGTATAGCAGATGAAAATAGACCTAGACGAGAACATCATAAAGATCGTAATGTAATATTTCCTTCTCACGATAAATCACTGGAATCTATAAAAGTAGCGTGACATTTCCGTAAAAATCGGTTATAATAATTATATGAAATTTTATACATCAGTAAATCGTTATGGCAATAACATACTCTATCGTGGTTATGATGGAGGAGAGCGTGTGGCTAAAAAGATTCAGTTTATGCCTACGCTATTTATTAAGTCTGATAAATCTACAGGCTGGAAAAATCTACAAAACGATAATGTCTTACCAAAGACTTTTGATACTATGCGTGATGCTAGTAATTATTTAAAAGAGTATGAATTTGTAGATAATGTAACCGTATACGGATCTAATAATTATATTACTCAATATATAAATGATAGATATCCAGAATCTCCAAAATTTGAAAGAGAAATAGTTAATGTTACTACTATTGATATAGAAGTAGCATCTGATGATGGTTTTCCATTTCCGGCTCAGGCATTACACCCTGTAATATCTATTTCTATGAAGAATAATATTGATAACATATATCGTGTATGGGGATTATATGATTATGATCCAAAGAAATGTTCTGTAAAAGATATAAAGAAAATAGAATATATTAAATGTGATGATGAAATAGAATTACTTACAAGTTTTTTGAAAGTATGGAATCATCCAGATTATTGTCCTGATATCGTAACAGGATGGAATACTAGATTATTTGATTTTCCATATCTTATAAACAGAGTAAAAAACATTATCGGAGGAGATGTATATAAAAAGTTTTCTCCTTGGGGTGTAGTAGATCAGCGATTAATTCAAATAGGTAAAAGAGAAGAACAAGCATATGACTTATCTGGTATTCAACAATTAGATTATTATGATCTATTTCGTAAATTTGGATATGCATATGGTGCGCAGGAATCATATCGTTTAGACCATATTGCTTATGTAGTACTGGGCGAACGTAAATTATCATATGAAGAACATGGAAATTTATTTACATTATATAAATCTGATTTCCAAAAGTTTATTGATTATAATATAAAAGATGTTCAGTTAGTTGATAAGTTAGAAGAGAAATTAGGATTAATTACATTAGCTATGACTATGGCTTATCGAGGAGGTGTTAATTACTCTGAGACTTTTGGTACTGTTCAAATATGGGATGCTATATTATATCGTATGCTATACAAGCAACAGATAGCTGTTCCTCCAAAATATAAAGGTGATAAGGCTGAATTCGAAGGAGCCTATGTAAAAGAACCTCAAGTAGGTATGCATAATTGGATTGTATCTTTTGATTTAAACTCTCTATATCCTAATATAATTGTTCAATATAATATGTCACCGGAAACATTAATTCAAGGTAAAGAACCTGGAATGGATGTTGATTATGTATTGCAACATAATGATATTAATATTACAAAAGATGCTACAATATCTGCTACAGGGATTCGATTTAGAAAAGATAGAGTAGGTACTATTCCTCAAGTTATTAAACAATATTATAATGAGAGAGTAGAAATAAAAAATCGAATGATTGAAGCCAAAAAAGAATATGAACAGGGAAAAACTAAGAAATTAGAAAATGAAATAAGTACATTAGAAAATCAACAGATGTCTATTAAAATTCTAATGAATAGTTTATATGGAGCTCTTGGTAATAAATGGTTTAGATATTTTAATAATCACGTTGCAGAAGGTATTACATTAACAGGCCAATTATCTGTTCGTTGGGCAGAAGAAGCTATTAATTTAGAATTAAATAAATTATTAGAGACCGATGGCAAAGATTATGTTATAGCTATTGATACTGATTCATTATATGTTAATATGAAACCTTTAATTAATAAACTATCTCCTAAAAATCCTGTACAGTTTTTAGATGCAATATGTAAAGATCATTTTGAAAAAATATTATCGCAAGCATATAAAGCCTTAGCTGATAAGATGAATGTAATGGAAAACCGCATGGAGATGGGTCGAGAAGTTATTGCAGATAAAGGTGTATGGATAGCTAAGAAGAGATATATTTTAAATGTTCATAATAATGAAGGTGTTCAATACGCTGAACCTAAAATGAAAATGATGGGAGTTGATGCTGTACGTTCTTCTACTCCTCAAGTGTGTAGGGATAAGTTTAAAGAAATATTTAAAGTAATTATAAATGATGGTGAAGAAGCCACACAAAAATTTATATCTGACTTTAGAAAAGAATGGAATCAATTACCACCTGAAGATATATCTTTTCCTCGAGGGTGTAATTATCAAGAAGAGAAAAATGGTAAAGTAGTTAGTACTTGGCAAGATCCAAAAACCATTTATAAGAAAGCGTGTCCTATACATGTTCGAGGAGCATTATTATATAACCATCATATAAAGAAAAATAAACTAGATAAAAAATATGAGTCTATAGGTAATGGAGAAAAAGTTAAATTCGTTTATTTAAAAATGCCTAACGGTATAAAAGAAAATGTAATTGCTTTTAATAATTTATTGCCGAAAGAGCTTGACTTACATACGTTTATAGATTATAATAAACAATATGATAAGGCTTTTGTAGAGCCTCTTAGACATTTATTGGATGCTCTGCAATGGGAAGTAGAGCCTGTTGCTACTCTAGAAGAATTTTTTGGATGACATATTCGCTTACTATATTTAAAAATCAATACGATAATAAAACACATAGAAAATTAAATTTTGATACTTGGGATCAATTCTCTAATTTTTTATATAAATTATCTAAAAGACCGTTAGGAGGAAAAAAAGATGCGGAACTTATTTCGCCTGCTGTATATGAAATTAATACTACTCGGGCCAACAAAAATGTTCTTGCTTGGGAATCTTGGTGTGCTGTTGATGTTGATGATATTGAAGTGGAAGGTAGTATAGAAGATTATGTTAGAACCAGGTTTAGAGATTGGAATTTTATTTGTTATAGTACTGCAAGCAGCAGTAATATGGCACCTAAGTTCAGATTGGTATTCCCGCTTGTACAGAGAATTGAGGCGTCTAGAATCAAACATTTTTGGTTCGCTCTCAATACTGAAATGGAGAAAATCGGAGATCGCCAAACTAAGGATTTATCTAGGATGTATTTCATTCCTGCATCTTATTCTAATGCTTTTAATTTTATATTCAGCAATACGAGTGGGGCAGATATTGATCCAGATGCTTTAATGAGCAAACATGCTTATAGTGATAAAGAATCTAGTAAAGATTTTTTAGATAGACTACCAGATGCATGGAAAGATCAAATAATAGAATATCGTAAAACTAAATTAGATAATACAAATTTTGTTTGGACTGATTATAGAGATTGTCCTTTTTGGCCAAAATCTATGGCAGCCGAATATTTGACTATATCAGGAACAGGTTGGTATAGACAAATGTATCGTATTATGATTGCCGTGGCAGGTAAGGCAGTGGAAAAAGGATATCCAATTACTGCTAATCAAATAGTAGATCTTTGTAGGCGATTCGATAATGATACGGGTAAATGGTATGAGAATAGACCAATGGAAGTAGAAGCTAATAATGCATTAGAGTATGCATATAGAAATGGAGTAATACAATGAAAGCTGGTAAAGTTTGGGGAACTACAGAACTTTTAGAAGGTAATAATACTTTAGAATTTCATAGAGTTGAAATGAAAAAAGGCGGTGTAAGTTCTAAACATAAACATGAATATAAATGGAATGGTTGGTATACTGAATCTGGTAAAGCCGTTATCAGAGTTTGGCAGCAAGACTATAAATTAGTTGATGAAACTATTGTGGGACCTGGAATGTATACTAAAGTTAAACCAGGACTATATCATCAATTTGAATGCTTAGAAGATGGAGTTGCATTTGAAATATATTGGGCAGAGATTAATCATAATGACGTAGTAAGAGAAACTACTGGATATTCTAAAAAGCTTATGGATTCATCTGGAGCGCAGTTAGACTCTACTTATTTTCCTTACAATGACCTAATTGCTTATGATAGTATGGGTCTGCCGAATCTTAATGATACACTTTCAATTAAAATAGATACTAGCGAGGTAACATGGCCGAAGAAATAAAAGAAATAGTTAAAAAAGTATGTAGCGATTTTGAAATTGGAATAGATATTCCAGCTATAGCAGAAAGATATAATTTAACTGTGGCTGAAGTAGAAGAAATAATTTATAAAACTCAGTATGATTACTTATCGGAATGATTAAATATATTTTTGACGTTGACGGGACACTAACCCCCAGCCGAGGAAAAATACATAATGAATTTAGAACATTCATGAGGAAATTTATGGATTCTCATGATGTTTATTTGGTTACTGGAAGCGATAGAGAAAAAACAGTTGACCAAATAGGAATAATGTTGTATAATAGAGCTAAGTATGTTTATCAATGTAATGGAAATGACATTTGGCAAAGAGACACTAGACTACATTCTGGTGTCCTTGATATAAGTGATTCTCTTTATCAAGATTTACATTATGAATTAAAGAAAAGTAAATTTCCACTTAGACTTGGTAATCATATTGAAGAGAGACCTGGGCTCGTAAATTTTTCTATCGTTGGAAGAAATTGCGGGCCCGATTCTCGACAAGTATATGTAAAATATGATAAGAATACTGACGAAAGAAAAATAATAGCTGAAAGACTTAGAGAAAAACAACCGCAATATGATATACAAGTTGCTGGTGAAACCGGAATAGATATAACGGCTAAGGGTGCTAATAAATCTCAAATATTAAAATATTTTAAAGAAGATGATATAATATGGTTCTTTGGGGATAAAACAATGTATGGCGGTAATGATTATGAAATTGCCAATGCAGTAGATAAAAGAAATGGAAAAGTATTTACAATATCAACGTGGAGAGAAACATGGAACGTACTAAAAACACAGTAGGTATTACTTTTAGTACATTTGATTTATTACATGCCGGTCATGTTTTAATGCTAAGAGAAGCTAGAGCACAATGTGATTATTTAATAGTAGGTCTTCAAGTAGATCCTAGTGTTGATAGAAATTCTAAGAATTCACCAGTACAAACATTAGTAGAACGATACACACAACTAAAAGCTATTAGTTATGTAGATGAAATTATTCCATATCAAAGAGAGGAAGAAGTAATAGATATCTTAACAATGTATGATATTGATGTTCGAATACTTGGTGTAGAGTATCGCCAGAAAAATTTTACAGGAAAAGATGCTTGCCAAAAACGCAATATTAAGTTATACTTTAATAAAAGAGATCATAGATTTTCAACATCAGATCTTAGACAAAGAGTAATTGAAGAAGAAAGTAAAAAAAATGAAAGCACCACCTAACCGTCAAACCACAATAACACCTAAAGAGATATCTCCCGAAGACATGGAATGGGCCCATCAGCAAGAACTTATTCTTGGAATAGTAGGTTTAGGCTTTGTTGGAAAGTCTATAGATTATATATTTTCAACTAAATGGGTAAAGAAAGTTATCGTAGATCCAAAATATAGTCAAACTACAATAGATGATTTATGTGGTGAAAGACCTCATATAGTTTTTATATGTTTACCAACTCCTAGTAATGATGATGGGTCTGTTAATGGTGATTTAGTATTAGATGCAGTGAAAACTATTAATGCTAAATCTAAAGCTTTTATTGTTATTAAATCTACATTAACCCCTGATCTTGTAGCATCTGCAATGGAACTTTGTGATAGACTAGCATATGAACCAGAGTTTTTAACTGAAGCTAATGCTAAACAGGATGCTAGCCATCCAAAGTATCGAGTAATAGGTGTCAAGGATCCATCAGCTGGTCAGTATTTACAACAAATATATCAGTACCATTCTCTCGCGGATGGATGCCCAGCAATTAGTTTAACTCCTGTAGAAGCCGCTTATTTTAAATATGCAGTAAATTCATTTTTATCTATGAAGGTAACATTTTTAAATCAACTAAAACAGTTGATGGATAATACTTATGGTAGTTATAATCAATTACAAAAAAGCTTAATGGCTGATACACGTATGGGAAATTCTCATTTTAAAATTCCGGGGCCAGATGGACGTGAAGGATATGGCGGGGCTTGCTTTCCTAAAGATGTTAATGCATTTATATCTTATGCAAAAAGTAATGGAGTAGATTTATCATTGCTAAAAGAAACAACTGCTGTTAATAACGAAATTAGATCACAATATGAACTCAATGAAAGGGAGAAAGAACAAAATGTCAATTATGGACAAGCTAAAGAAGAACTCAAAGATAAAAACAACGGAAGTTCTAAGCAAAAGTAAATTTTATAATGAAAAAGAACAAACAAAAACTAATGTTCCAATGGTTAATGTTGCTTTATCTGGCGATGTTGATGGCGGCTTATCTTCAGGTCTTACAGTCCTAGCAGGACCTTCTAAACATTTTAAAACTTCATTTGCATTAATGATGGCTGGGAGTTATCTTAAAGCCCATCCAGAAGCTGTGATGTTATTTTATGATTCAGAATTTGGTTCTCCCCAATCTTACTTTGATTCTTTTGAAATTGATTTAGATAGAGTATTACATACTCCTATTACTAATGTAGAAGAACTAAAATTTGATTTAGTAGGTCAATTAGAAGCACTTGAAAGAGACGAGAAAGTAATTGTTGTTATTGATAGTATCGGTAATCTTGCGTCTAAGAAAGAATTGGAAGACGCGATTAACGAAAAGTCCGTAGCTGATATGTCTAGAGCAAAAGCCCTTAAAGGTTTGTTTAGAATGACAACACCTTATTTGGCTATGAAGAATATTCCAGTTCTAGCTGTTAATCACACATATAAAGAAATAGGTTTATTTCCAAAAGATATTGTTGGCGGCGGAACGGGTATATATTATAGTGCTGATAATATTTGGATTATTGGACGTCAACAAGATAAAGTTGGAACAGAAATAAAAGGTTATCACTTCGTTGTCAATATTGAAAAATCAAGATACGTTAAAGAGAAATCTAAAATTCCTATTTCAGTTTCTTGGGAAGGTGGCGTGCAGCGTTATAGTGGTCTTCTTGATTGTGCCTTGGCTGGTGGTTACGTTATTAAACCTTCAAATGGATGGTATAGCTACAAAGATTCGGAGTCTAAAGTTAGAGTTGCAGAAACTCTTAAAGAAGAATTTTGGCAACCTATCTTTGAAAAAACTGATTTCAAAGAATGGATAAAAAAGCAATATCAGATAGGTGGTAATCAAGAAGTCGCTTTTGATGATATAGTAGACGCCGATCTAACATGATCGAAAATAAAGATTTCGAATTAATTCCTTTTGAAGAAGAACATTGGAATATTCGAATTTTATCGGGACCGTTTGTCGAAACGGTTTTTTATTTCAAAGGTATAAAAATAATAGATGGCGAAGACAAGCTTCGATTTGGTACTCAAGTGATTGAACATCAAATGGGAGATTGGGATTGGCATAATGATTTAGATTGGCATGCAGTAACAAGAAATGTGTTGCTTTCTATCTTCGATCGGGTTATAATGGATAAATGAGTAGTGTAGAGCAAACAGTATTAGGAAATTTAATAAGTAATGAACCTTATATGCGTAAGGTCTTACCATTTATTAAGCCGGAATACTTTCAAGGTGTTTATAATCTTTTATTTAAAGAAGTAGCAAAGTATGTAGCTAAGTATAATACTTTGCCTACAAAAGAATCTTTGAAAGTGGCTATTGAAGAATCTGATAAATTTAATAATGATCAATTTACAGCTGCAATAGAAATACTTCCTAATCTTTTTACTAAAGATAAATCAGATGAAAAGTGGTTAATAGATACTACTGAAAAATGGTGCCAAGATAGAGGAATTTATAATGCTATTATGGAATCTATTTCTATTATTGATGGTAAACATAAAACATTAACTAAAAATGCTTTACCAGAATTATTATCAAATGCTTTGGCAATAACATTTGATCCTACTGTAGGACATGATTATATAGAAGACGTAGAAGAAAGGTATAACTTTTATCATGAGCAAGAAGAACGAATCCCATTTGATCTTGAATATCTTAACAAGATTACAAAAGGAGGAATACCTAATAAAACTCTCAATATTGCTTTGGCTGGTACTGGTGTTGGGAAGTCTTTATTCATGTGCCACGTCGCCAGTTCCTGCCTAACAAGAGGCAGAAATGTCCTATATATTACAATGGAAATGGCCGAAGAAAGAATAGCCGAAAGAATAGATGCTAATCTTTTAGATGTACCATTAGACCAACTTGAGCACTTATCTAAACAAATGTTAATGGATAAGGTAGATCATATAGCAGCTAAGACTAATGGTAAATTAATTATTAAAGAATATCCCACAGGTTCTGCTCATACAGGACACTTTAGAGCCTTATTAAACGAATTAAAACTTAAACGTAACTTTGTACCTGAGATTATATTTGTAGATTATCTTAATATATGTGCAAGTTCTAGAATGAAAGGAATGGGCGGTGCCATCAATTCTTATACTTACATTAAAGCAATTGCTGAAGAGTTGCGTGGGCTCGCTGTCGAGTTCGACGTACCGATTATGTCTGCAACACAGACGACACGTTCGGGTTTTACTAGCTCTGATCCTGGGCTTGAAGATACGTCCGAATCTTTTGGATTACCCGCGACTGCCGATTTAATGTTTGCTTTAATATCTAGTGAAGAATTAGATGCTCAGGGACAAATAATGGTTAAGCAATTAAAGAATCGTTATAATGATCCAGTAAAATATAAAAGATTTGTAATCGGTATTGATAGAAATAAAATGCGATTACATGATGTTGACGATCAAAGTGATATCGTTAATGATACTCCTGTATTTGATAATACAGCTGTTAATGAAAAATTTAAAAACTTTAAAATGGAGTAAGTATGAAAAAGATAAGAGAAATGTGGGAAGATTCCTATGGGGAAGGAACTAAGTTTGATTTAGATTATGGCAAACTAGTAATCCTTGCTTTGTGCATTTATATTGCTGTGCAGGTGTCCTAATGATGAATCATTTTAATATTTCAATGATAAAAAGCACTTTGCGTATTATAGCATGTGGATTATGTATAATTAATGGTAACATATTCTTTTTAGCATGGGGATTACTATGTGCTGAAGCTCTAGGCGTTCTTGAAGAAGTTGTAGATAAGAGACCTGAATAGTGGCAATATATTCTTTTCATAAATGGAAACCAGACACTTCAAAAAAGACATCTGTAGGTAGAAGAAATCTTTCTAAATCTATGATGAATAAACATAAGAGAAGACAATATAAAAAATATAGAGGTCAAGGTAAAGCTAGATGAAAATTTACTTAGTAGCGTTAATGACACACTTAATGGGCATGGGAGTTGAACCTCCTGTTGCCTATATTTTTACAACTCATGTATTTGACTCAAAAGATGAATGTAGTCAATTTGCTGTAGATAATAGTGACGAAATTATGACTAAGCTATGGATGGAATTTGGC
>MPLU02207375.1_pt1 | contig 55410 bp, 59 predicted proteins | sample 1617381 | NCBI WGS metagenome assembly MPLU02 (sample SAMN05944801, study PRJNA350692) | marine metagenome | biome: marine; feature: ODZ; material: water; isolation source: 90 m water sample filtered on 0.2 um supor filter | place: Pacific Ocean | collected 2012-04-08 | depth 90m m
AGGCAATGGGTCCATCGCCTATGAGGCCAGTACGGTCCAAGACCTACTTGCTCAAGCACAAAGTGACCTAGGTGAAGAGTTCACCCAAATCTTGTCCATAAGCCGGGTGTGGCTTAACGGAGAACCCGTAGAGGGAGACTCGCAAATCTCTAGTGGCGATGAGGTGGCGGTACTCCCACCAGTCTCGGGCGGTTAATGCACACTTTTCTGCATAGATTCTCGGCTTTTTATAGTGCAGGTAGCGGCTTCTTGAGCTACCACTTCCTAGGACTATGTGGCCTAATAGTTTTGCTGTCCTTAGGAGCTACCGCCTTCGGAATCGCTGTGGGGCTGGCGGCTGCCTTAGTTTCATCCAACTTTTCTGCGTCTTCTATTTTGGAACGTATCCCGGCGTCGGCGTTGCTATTGCTCGTCGCTTATAGCGGCCTCTTCAACGATTTTCGGTTATCCGCCCTGATTCTGGGAGCGGCACTGGTTTTCACGCCGGTGATAGCTGCGATAGGTGAGAGGGGGTCAACCTCACTGTTGCTTCACACAGCGAGAATCTTGGTCGGATGGTTACCTGCAAGCATCGCCGCGTCGAGTCTCATTACCTTGGCTCTTCGTGATGCTTCGTCGGCAGGCTTACTGCTAGTACTCATTTATTTCCACGATTTAGGTTTGGAGTTATGTGGGGACGGGCGAGCACGTCGGCAATTTGCGCCCTTTGTGGCCATTGGCGGCTCGTTAATACTTCTCTGGACATCGGTCCAACTGTCGGTGTCGCCGATATCTCCGAATCAATATTGGGTGTTTGCTTGTTTGCTTAGTATCGCCATTGTGCTCGGGAGGTTAATAATGCAACTGTTTACGTCCCGGGACGGTCAACAGACCTCCCTGCTAGCTTCACATGTTGTAGCCGCGCCGTTATGGACTGCTGCAGTGGTGGCACTAAATCTCTAGAAACCCCACTCAATTCAGAATCGAGTGGAGTAGTTGCAGCCAGTGGCATACCTTGGTCATTCGTGACGGAAGTCGAATTCACTCATATGTCTGATGGACCTATACGCAGAATAGGTGTTCTGTCCATGCATACGTCTCCCCTAGACCAGCCGGGCGCTGGTGACAGCGGAGGACTAAATGTCTATGTTCGCGAACTAGCTGCCTCGATGGCCAATAAGGGAACTGAATGTGATGTGTACGTCCGTCGGACAAATCCGGATGTTCCTGAATTTGTTGAACTTGAAATGGGAGTCAACGTCATACAAATTGAGGCGGGACCCTACGGCCTCGAAAAAGGTGACCTGCCAGCAGTTCTCGATTTGTGGACACAAGGAGTTGCGGCTTACTTAGATAAACGACCCGTCGACGCGTTTCACGCCCATTATTGGCTATCAGGAGTCGCAGGGCACCACCTAAAACATGAATTTGATATTCCTTTGGCGGTCACCTTCCATACTTTGGGTCGAATTAAAAGCATTGCCGGCGACTCAGAACCAGAGGATCGAATTCGGGCAGAAGAAGCTGTTATTGGATGCGCAGACGCGGTTTTTGCTTCAGGTAGCGTCGAAGCAGACCAGCTGACGTCCCTTTATGGAATTCCCCGGGATCGAATTGAAATATTGACCCCTGGCGTCGACAGCAAGCTTTTCAGCCCTGGGCCTTTGCGTTCTGCTCGAGTAGCACTAGGGCTAGGGGATTACCCTGTACTCCTTTTCGTTGGTCGGATTCAGGCGCTCAAAGGTTTAGATGTAGCAATCGGAGCTTTAGCTTTGAGTAAAAGTCAAGATGCGCAGTTAGTTGTTGTCGGAGGTCTTTCAGGAGATGAAGGCCCGGAAACATTGAAAGACCTGCAGCAGCAGATTGAAATTCATGGACTTGAGGATCGCGTCGTATTTATTGAACCGCAGCCCCATCAAGCGTTGCCTGCTTACTATCGAGCTGCTGACATCTGTTTGGTGCCGAGTCGATCCGAGTCTTTTGGGCTTGTAGCGCTTGAAGCAGCGGCCTGCGGGACGGCGGTAGTTGCTAGCAATGTCGGTGGCCTTAGAGACAACGTTGTGAACGGCGTCACGGGGCTCTTAGTCGCAGAACGTGATCAAAAAGTATTCGCCGCTGCTATAGATGAACTGCTCGACAAGCCCGAAATGCGTTATGAGATGGGGCGTCGGGGAGCACAACGAGCGTCGCTAAACAGCTGGGATCTTGGGGCGGCTAACGCTATAGAGGTCTTTGGGCGTCTGACGTCTAGAGAACTGGTTTCTTGCGCGTGACGCGCGATGTTGCAACGCCAGACGAACTAGACGCTTTAGAACAAATAATTGATAGCTGGTTCCAGCGCCAACAAAGAGAACTTCCCATACTCCTAGACGTAGCCCGTGATGAAGATATTGAAAGACGATGGTATGCCCGTCTTGAAGGGGAAGAACGTGATGTCACTACCGTGTGGCTCACCCTTGGTCAAAGAACCTTGAAATATGAAACCTACTTTTTGCCCTACCCGGATGACAACAAAGAAGAATTATTCGAGCTTTTACTTCGACGTAATTATGACCTAGTGGGAGCTCAATTTGGGATTGGTCCTGAACAGGCAATTTTCCTCACCGGCGAACTCCCGTTCCACGCGGTGGATGAAGATGAACTAGATCGAATCCTTGGATCTATTTGGGAATATGTTGAACGATATTGGCGTACGGCGCTCAAAATGGGGTTCGCTAGTCAGTTGAAAGACAAGCCTGAAAAGAAGGCAGAATAAATAGAGCCGAGTCGCTGGCGAAGTCGACCGCTACCGTGGACCCTATGGTTGAACTGCTGATAGTTGGTGGTGGGAAAATGGGCGCGGCGTTACTTGGTGGATTACTACGTAACGGACACGACAGTGAAAATATTTCCGTCATAGAGCCCTCAGCTACCCGCGCCCAGGAACTAATCGAGACCTACGGCGTGCGGGTGTCCACTGAGATGGAACCATCGGAAGGTTCGATCATCGCTACAAAACCCGATGTCGTGGCGGCCGTCGCTCACCAAGTCGCTGAAGCTGGAACGAAACGGCTTCTATCAGTAGCTGCTGGTGTGACTTTAAGCGCCATTGATAAAGCAACGGGGGCGACCATCCCGGCGATCAGAGCAATGCCAAATACTCCAGCCTTGGTGGGCAAAGGAGCGGCGGCAATCTGTGGCAACGAGGTTGCCACTCCTGAAGACCTCATTTGGGCAGAAGAAATCTTAGGAGCTGTCGGAACTGTCGTTCGCACCGAAGAAAGGCTTCTTGACGCAGTAACGGGCCTGTCAGGTTCAGGTCCGGCATATGTGTTTTTAGTAGCGGAGGCGATGATTGATGCCGGAGTAATGACAGGCCTTAGCCGCGCAGTAGCAACAGACCTTGCCATTCAAACTCTCCTAGGCGCTTCCGCTTTACTAGCGGAAGGCAAACCGCCGGCCGAGTTGCGAGCTGACGTTACATCCCCAGGAGGTACGACCGCAGCAGGGTTGAGAGAATTGGAAAACCACGGGCTGAGAGCTGCCTTTGCAGCAGCAATTGAAGCAGCCAGTCGACGCTCTCAGGAATTAGGCCAAGACTGAGATATGGCAAAGTTCGACACAATTACTTGCGTAACAGATTTAGGTAAGGAAGATGAATCTGTCGGATTGTTGCAATCCATATTGCATGAACTGAGCCCAACCTCACGGGTCATAGATCTTTGTCATGACATAGAACCCGGCGATATCCGTGCCGGTGCCTTGATGCTTGCTCGGAGCGTCCCCTATTTGTCACCAGGGCTCGTATTGGCGTCTGTTGGGGGTCTTGCTGACCGGCCAGCGATAGCAGTTTCAGTTGGTGAAGGCCAATCCATATTGGTAGGGCCTGACAATGGGCTGTTGGGGGCTGCGGTGGCAGTCGTCGGAGGAGCCAGCCAAGCAGTGCAGCTGACGAACCAAGACCTGCACAATTCTTCACCAGGAGTGACACACCCGGCTCGCGACATCATCGCTCCAGTGGTTGGGCATGTTGCCGCTGGAGGTTCTCTTCTGGAGTTAGGCCAAGAGATAAATCCCAGCCTCTTGCTCCCATCCCTCGTCCCTGTGCCAAGGACAGAATCTGATGGCGCGATATCGGCAGAAGTAATTCGTCGCACTCGACAGGGAGCAGCTCAACTCAACATTGACCGGGAAACATTATCTGGGTTGGGTGACGTAATAATTTTGGAATTTGGTGATGACCGACGTGTAGTTCGGTTGCAACACCCAGACGATGTAAACCCGGGACAACTTGCTTTAGTCGACGATGAATACGGTTTGTTAGCAATCGCGACAGGCCAGCAGGAAGGTGTAGTCCCTAATGAGCTTATGGTTGGTGCAGAAGTGACGTTGCGAGAAGCAACGTGAGACCTGGCACCACCATGGTCTTGGCGGGTCTACTGTTACTCATCATCTTGGCAGCTACTGTGCAACTCCTTTTCGTCACCTGGTAACTCAAGACCAAAAAAATCTCTGCACAACTTTGCTCTGGAGTGGAAACAAGCTCCTGATACTGCGAGACTGCTGCACCGAAGCAAGCCTTCGCCTGAGCAAAAGGTTGTCACCTTGCACACTCGGTCCAGGACCCCATTGACCTTCAAGCGAGGGTCCAATTGATTGTCGCTACGCGCTCTAGCCCACTAGCTCGTTGGCAGGCCGAAGCTGTGTCTTCGCGCCTAAAATCTCAGGGGATTGGAGTTGAGTTCTTGTTCGTCGCGACCGAAGGTGACAAAGATCGCTCACGACAAATCGAGGACATGGCTGGTGAAGGAGTCTTTGTAAAAGAAGTCCAACTGGCGGTTCTCGATGGGCGGGCCGACATCGCCGTCCACAGCGCAAAAGATTTGAGGTCGAGACCCACGAATGGACTAAATCTCGTTGGATTTCTCGAACGAGGTGATCCTCGAGACGCTCTTATAGGTAACCACCTCGATGAGATACCTGAAGGTGGTGTGATCGCCACAGGTTCAGCGCGTCGGCGTGTACAACTCGTCAATTTGCGGCCAGACCTCAAGTTTGTTGGGTTAAGGGGCAACATAAAAACCCGAATTGAGATGGCTCAGGGGACTGACGTCGACGCGGTAGTAGTGGCCAAGGCCGCTCTCGACCGGCTCGGCATTTCAGACTTGGCAGACCAAGTTTTTGAGTCTGATCAAATGGTTCCGCAAGTAGGCCAGGGAGCGATTGCTGTCGAGTGCAGGGACGACGACAGCAAGACAATCGGATTGATTTCGCCGATTGTCGACAAATTAACCGGTACGTGTGTCATGGCTGAACGCTCGTACCTGGCTGAACTCGGTGGTGGTTGTGAACTCCCAGTCGGCGCCTATGCATACGACGACGGAGAGTTGCTGTGTTTGGAGACCGTGCTTGCTTCCCTTGACGGCAGCACAGTTCTGCGGACAAAACACCAAGGTAAGGACCCGATTACGTTAGGAGCACAGACGGCTCAAGAATTATTAGCAAGCGGCGGATACAACTTGCTCGCAAAGGGTGGAGATAACTCTTGAGCGTTGATGTACTCACAGGAAAATCAGTCGTAGTGACGAGAGCATCCCACCAAAGTAGCGATCTCATTGAAGCTCTTGATGAGGTTGGTGCAGAAGTTATACCCGCTCCTGCAATTGCGGTGGTCCCACCATTAGACGGAGGTCAGCCATTAGACGATGCGCTCCTAAGACTTGAGCGTTTTTCGTGGCTAGCATTTACTTCATCGAATGCCGTTTCTGCTCTTATGGCTCGAGCGGCCCGACGCGGTGTTTTGAAAAAGATAGAAGGATTACAAATAGCGGCGATAGGGCCATCCACGGCGGCCAAAGTTCTGTCCGAACTCAAACGAGAACCGGACCTCGTGCCGATTAACAATGATGGCGTTTCCTTAGCCGAGGTGTTTCCAATTCCAACTTCTGATGATCACGTCTTAATACCGATGGCCTCAGATGGCAGGACTGAGCTGTACGAAGGTCTGAAAAATAAGGGCTGGAAAGTCGATTGTGTCGCCGCGTATAGGACTGTATTCCCGTCACTAGAAGATGAGTTGGTCATGCGAGCTATTCGAGCTGATGCCGTGACTTTCGCCTCACCTTCTGCGGTGAATGGTCATCTAGAACAAACCGGAGGACGGACAGCAACCAAAATCATCACAATCGGGAATACAACAGCTGAAGAGTGTCGGATACACGGACTTGAGGTAGCTGGCGTCGCGGAAAGCCAAACGACAGACGGCCTAGTGCAGGCAGTTATCGGAGCTTTAGTTTGACCACTAACACCCGAGCACTGATTCTAGATTTTGACGGAACAATCATTGACACTGAGAGTCCGGCGTATGAATCCACAGCTCGAATCTGGGCAGATTACGGCATTGAGTTTCCCATGGATTGGTGGCTTCGAGGAATGGGTACTGACCGTAAATCTACGTGGGTACAAGAATTAGAAAATCGACTTGGACGGACGATAGATCAAGACTCGGTGATGGGAGAACGCCAACGGATTAAGGATCAGTTAACGGAAGAGCAACCGGTCTTACCTGGCGTAACTGAGATACTCGACGTAGCGGAACAACGAGGGATAGCAACAGCGATTGGGTCCAGCTCGCCGCACAGTTGGGTTGATCGTCACCTGAAACGAGTTGGCCTATACGAAAGATTTTCACATGTCGTTTGTCGCGATGATGTCGGCGGGGTTTCGAAACCAGCCCCTGACGTCTTCCTACGAGCGTTGGAGTTGCTTGAAGTAGACGCAGGATCTGCAGCTGTAGTTGAAGATAGCCCTAACGGACTTAAGGCAGCGCTAGCGGCTGGGCTTCGTACCGTCGTTGTGCCGAATCCGTTAGTCGAATCCTTAAATTTTTCTGGGGCGTTCGCGCGATACAAATCCTTAGATGTTCTGCCAGCTGGCCAATTACTCGACTTAGTTTTTGGCGAACCGAATTAACAGTCACACACTGGAAGTCACATACAACACGTTGACTGAGAAAGCTCGCCCACAGTGGTTAATCGCGATCAGGAACAAGCCGGGCTATTACCTTGCCGATTTCGTAAACAGATTCGGTTCCACCCGCGTCATTATTAACCAGGTTGGTTGAAATTCTCATTACTAATTCCGTTAGAACTCGGGACTGGATGCCAAGCAGAGTGAAACGCCGCATCAGGCCCGGTTTGCCAAGAGCCTTAGTGGCTAATCTCCCAAGTCGGTAATAGTGGTCATACCGAGAGACCAGCTGTTTTTCGTATTGCCGAAGTTCGAGGCCGTCGCCAGTGCTTATAGCTCGGTCGATTACAGAGGCCGCCAATCTCCCGTTGCTTAATGCTGGCTCGACTCCATCACCATTAAATGGGTTCACGCTTCCCGCAGCGTCACCTACTACAACCCAGTTGGGACCCGACCTCGGTCGGACTGAGGCACCCATCGGTAGACGGCCACCTTCTGGTGGACCCTCGATGCTGTCTATATCGACCTCCCAAGCTTCAGGTATCTGACTCAACCACTTGTCAAATAGGTCGCGAATTGATTGAGGATCGTTTCCGTGGTGGTGACTCAATAAGCCGACCCCAGTGTTGATAGTCCCATCGCCCACAGGGAATATCCAGCCGTAACCCGGGAGTTGTTCGCCAGCACTATCTCGGAGATCGAAGACTGATTCGATGATGTCATCACCATGACGAGGACTAGAGAAATACGCCCGCATGGCGACTCCCTGAGCAAAAGTTCTCGTCCGAGCGGTGCCCAAAGACCTACCAAATGGTGAAAGTGGACCGTCAGCAATGACCACAAATCGAGCACGCACTTCCATTTCTCCCTCGGGGCCGCTACCGCAGCCAGAACCGACAGCGCGACAACCCCGCAAATGCCCATGTTCGATTATTGGTTCGGTAACTTCAACGCCTGTCCAAACTTGAGCCCCGGCATCGTGTGCATGTTCTGCTAAGAGTTTGTCAAGAACCCGACGTCTGATTACCAACCCGTGACTTGGATGGTCGTGATCAGTGGGCCATCTGAGTTCAATGCTTTGCCCGTGTGCTGTCATTCGCAAGCCATGATGCTGATGAAAATCACTATTGGTGACGTCAATCCCCATTTCGGCTAAATGTCCAACCGCTTTGGGCGTTAAAGCGTCGCCGCATGTTCGTTCACGAGGCATGGCTTCTTTTTCCAAGAGGACGACCATCCGACCTGCCTCAGCTGCCCAGTGAGCTGCTGCAGTGCCCGCCGGGCCCGCCCCGATCACCAGTACCTCTGTAGAAAGACGCATGGTCATCAGCGGATTCCCCCGGCCTACTTTGACGCTGTCAGAGTATTTTCAAGCTGCTATGACGAGACGGAGCTTAATGTCCTCCGTGTCCCCCGCCTCCTCCAAGATCTTTTCCGCCGCCAAATTCTTCCCATTCCGCGTCGCGAACTGCAATTTCTTCCTCGCTTAGGAGCTCACCGCTCAAGACCTCACGAATGTATCTAGCCACGGAATAAATCTTGTATTCGGTGAGTGTCCCACCGAAACCAGGCATATTTGCACCAGTTTCGCCTGAGATATGTGTGCCCCCTGTCCTATCGGTAGCTCCATAAGGGTTTCCGACACCGATGCCTTCCGAACCGACGGTGAGCCAATAAATCATGTCAGCATCCAATTTCGGGAAGGTCAGTAAAACTTCTCCGTTATACAGAGGCCGCCCAACCCCACCGCCTTCATTCCCCGCTCCGTCGCCGCCATGACAGCTCGCGCACTGGGCTGCATAAGTTGCCGCACCTTCAGTCATGGCAGTTACAGGTTCGGGTGGGGGTTCCGTCATTTTGACATAGACAAATGCCCACAACGGTAAGAAGAACATGACCGGCAGCGCCCACATCGGAATTTTGGTCCGAGCACGAGCAGCAGATACCCAGACTGGTTCAATATCAGTGTCAGTGACCTGTTCAAGCTTCGCATCAGCCTTAGCGGCGGCAATCACATCAGCGCTACTAGGCCCTGAACTCGCTTGCCCTCCACCATCACCCGGCTCTGAAGCAGCAGCACCGCCACTGCCATCGTCTTCAAGCAGGCCGAGCGCTACACGCCTCTGTCTCGAACGCTCAAATAGATACTCGGGAACTTCGGTCACTTTGTCCTCCGCGAGATCCCAATCTGGAATCCCGCATCACGGGTTACTGTTACGGAAACAAGATACGTGCGCTCATCAAAGATAGGCGCTGACGAGGGTAGCGGACCAAGTTTGGCAGACACTTTTTGCTCAAGTTGCACCCAGAATGAAGTTCTCAAAAAAAATCCGGCTATGGGTTCGGCATTAATAGCGCGAGAGTGCCACCATGTAGGACATTCTTGAGTTGCGAATCCGTCGTTAAAGCGTGGTAGAACGTCGAACGATCCGGGCGTTGCTCGGGTAGATTTGAACGTGGATCCACGCCGTGGATTTACATAGTGTGAGGTTCCTTGGAATCTCGCCAAGATTCAGTAAGCACGCACCAACAGTACGCACTAGACAGGAGGGCTCGTGGTCGCACTTGTGACATCAATCCTGATCACAGGTCTTATGGTTTATGCCGTCATCGCGTACGGACGGCGCAGGCCTACTGATCGCCCCACTTCGTGGGGCGAAGCCATGCTTGGCGCGGCGTTTGTCTTCATGATCTTCCTTATGGTTTTCGGAGTTGTGCCCGACCGCTGGGTTCGGCTTACTGACAATGAATGGGGATGGTCCGTTGAGCGGATGCTCTTCACTGAGGGCCAATTCATAGACGGCGACCCCATCACATTCCCACCTATGAGGATGGACCTTAAGAAACTTTCAGACATCGTTGTAGTTGTTGAGCACATAGTTGTCTTAGCTGGTCTTCCATTCCTCTGGCTTTGGTGGCAGAAACGGGACGAGAAAAAGCCAGTCGCAGAACCAGTATCAGATTTCGGTCGCCCACTCATGAAGGGCAATTGATATGGCTAAGACTGAAGCGAATCCACCCATGCCTCGGTTTGTAGATGACTACGTATTGCAAACCGTCGATGCTGACTATTTAGCTGCTGCTGTAAAGCCCAAACAGTTCATCAACATTGACCAATCAGAATGCATCCAATGTGAAGGGTGCGTTGATATCTGCCCGTGGAAATGCATTCACTACATAGCAGTTGAAGCAATAGACGAAGCTGTAGACGCTGATCTTCCGGGCTTAGACCCGGCCGATAACGCAATTTTCATTATTGATGACGACGTATGTACCCGCTGCGCCCTATGTGTAGATAGATGCCCAACAGGTGTCATATCGATGGGCAAAGTGGTTGACAACCCACCGACCGAGGGTGATGTCCATGACCGCACCCACACACACGGCTACGCCTACGGCATGCGACTCTGAGGAATAGACGGAATTCAAATGGCAAACTCGATCGAAAAGTCCAAGCAGTCGCTGCCTGAGAAGCTGCAACAAGGTGCCACAGCTGCAGCAGACTGGATGCAAGACAGCCAGTTTTGGACATCAATCTTTCGACCTGGGTCAATTTTCCGCAAGGGATACACAGATAGCCCACGGAACAGGTCCTATGTGGTTATGAACAGCGTTCTGTACCACCTTCACCCCGTGAAGGTAAAGCGTCACGCTGTCAAGGTCAGTTACACACTCTGTCTCGGTGGACTTAGCTTCTTCTTGTTCATATTGCTTACAGTCACCGGCATATTTCTGATGTTTTTTTACCGCCCAACTGCTGCTGCTGCTTGGAGCGACATTGAATCCCTGCACACACAGGTGAGCTTCGGACTACTCGTCCGCAATTTACATCGCTGGACAGCTCACCTAATGGTCTTATCGGTGTTCCTACACATGGCACGGGTCTTCTACCACGGGGCCTATAAAGCTCCTCGCGAGTTCAATTGGGTGATTGGCGTCATCCTGTTGAAACTCACCCTTTTACTTTCGTTCACTGGTTATCTCTTGCCCTGGGACCAATTGTCTCTATGGGCGGTGACAGTCGGTACCAACATGATGGGTTTCACACCGGTATTTGGTGATCAAGTGCGCTTCGTGCTCTTAGGGGGCAAACAAATCGGCGCTGAAACGCTTCTTCGATGGTACGTACTACACGTATTAATGCTCCCGTTCGTCCTTGTCATTTTCTTGGCAATTCACTTCTGGAGAGTCCGCAAAGACGGCGGCATCTCCGGACCGCTATAGATCGGCGGTGAAAGCAATCCCATGACTGAAATTCCTGAACACCTACTGAAAAGAAGCCAAGAGGCTAAGGCCAACGCTGACGGTGACCCGGCTCCGTCAACTGATGTCGATGCCTCTTCTGATGATGATGGTGAATCAATCCCACGTTCCTTGCTTGAACAGAGCCAACAGGGGGGCTCACCTGCTGCAGGAGGTGGTGTAGCAACTATCGCTCCGCCCGCGATGGCTGGACCAAGTGGCAACACTCACAGATTGTTGACCGTAGTCAAATCGGGCTCCATCCAAGACGTGAAAGCCACTCCGGGAGACAAAGTTCATGTTTGGCCACACCTGCTCGCGGCAGAATTTACCGCGGCCCTGTTTATCACCGCGTTCAGCCTGGTTTTCTCGCTGTTCATAAATGCGCCGCTACTCGAATTAGCCAACCACAACGCGACACCCAACCCATCCAAAGCTCCCTGGTATTTCTTAGGCCTGCAAGAGCTACTTACGATGTTCGACCCGATGATCGCGGGCGTGACCATCCCCGGTATCGTCTTGGTGCTTTTGGGTTTCGCCCCATACATCGATCGCAATCCGTCAAATGCACCCGAAGATCGCAAGTTCGCGATCTCTATTCAGACCATTCATCTCATGTTCTGGGCGGTGCTGGTCATTATCGGGTCCTTCTTTAGGGGCCAAGGTTTCAACTTCACCTATCCGTGGGACACCGGGCTCCACGGTATTTTCCACCTGTAAGGAGCAGTGCAGTGTCAAGCGGTACGGTCATCGCCATAGCTATCCCTGTGCTTGTTGCTCTAGCAGCGGTAGTGGGCTTTACATCGTTACGTAGACGTGATGCTCAGGGATTAGGTCATTTGTCGCGTGAAACTAAGAAACGTGATGCGGGGTCACTAGCCGGCGCTCCTATAAGCGATGAAGCTAAGGAACTTGAACGTTCTGTGGCTCTCGCGAGGGTTGGTGGTGAAGTATCGATTCCCGAGCCACGGCAACCCGAGGTTTGGAGTCCCCCCGACCCCGAAGAGGTGGGAGTTACAAGGCGTCAATTCCTAAATCGCGCATCAATCACCCTAATGACAATGGGATTATCTGCCTTTGGGGCAGCCAACATTGCCTTTCTTTGGCCTCGGCCTACCGGAGGTTTCGGCTCCAAAGTGAAGATTGGAACCATCGCCTCAGTCAATGACGTGATCGCGTCTTCATCGCCTGCAACCAACTTTTCATACTTCTCCGAAGCACAGACATACCTTCAACCATTTCCTATGGATGACGCGACCCAACAAGCGGCAGAAGCTGTTTATTCAGGAACTGTCTTAGAGGGCATCAAAATGGGCTACGTAGCGCTGTGGCAGAAGTGCCCACACCTTGGTTGCAAAGTACCTTCCTGTGCTACTTCTCAGTGGTTCGAATGTCCGTGTCACGGGTCTCAATACAACCGTGTCGGAGAAAAGAAGGCGGGCCCTGCTCCGAGAGGTATGGATCGTTTCCCAGTAATCATTGACGGAGACAAAGTCATTATCGATACAGGCAGTCCTTCCCAAGGTCCGCCGATTGGCACCGACACGACGGGCCAAGGTCTAGAAGGACCTCACTGCGCCTAATGAAGATTTTCTTTTCGTCCCTAACTCGCCGCACTACGGCAGGAGTCAGTAACCCGTGATTTATGCCGCCACTACCGAGCGTTCGATCGCCATGGTCTTGCTGGCCGTTGTGGTCGTCGGTTGGGCAATTTATGTGTTCGTCAACATACGGCGGAGCAAGAGTGAGGTTGGGAGTGAGATTGAACTTGCTGCCAACCGTGGTTCTTTGCCAGACGACGAAGTCCTCGAAGGAAGCCGACTCGAACAAGTCCAAGCCTTTGGTGTTCTGATGCTCTTAATAATTGCGTTAGTGCTGCCCATCTATTGGCTCCGAGAAGGCGGCCGGCGTTCTGGCGCTGAACAAGGATTCGGTGAAAGGGCCGCAGCTGCAGGTGAACGACTTGCGGAAGAACTCGAGTGCGTTGTTTGTCACGGAGCCGATTTAGGTGGTGCCAACTATGCACCAGTCGTGCTTGACATTGGTAACCAATTCAGTGATGAAGACACCTATGTCGTTAAAACCACATGGCGTGCACCGGCCCTAAATACTGTCTTTGCGCGTTTCGATACTGACGCGGGGAACCTCGATGAGGTAGATGAAGTCCGACAAATTCTCAATTACGGACGAGGTGTTATGCCTGCGTGGGGGCTACCGGGTGGTGGACCCCTCACTCCACAAGAGGTCGACAACCTAGTCGCATGGTTGTGGCGAGAAAGAATGTCGGATGACGACGCGAGCCAGCAGGCATTACAAGCTAAAGAGACAGAGATGGCTGCTCATCCTGAGAAAAGTGAAGGACAAGTTCTATTCGAACTTCATTGCGCTCGCTGCCATACCCCGCGGTGGCCCGCGCGTGGACCAGCCCAACTACCTAACAATGGTGGTGAAGTTGAAGTCATCCCCGGTCCTGCTGGGTCTGGGCGTTATGGACCAGCGCTCAATGCTGTAAGCCTCGAGCGACTCTTCCCTGATATTGAAGATCAAATGTCGTTCATAACGTCTGGTGCCGCTGACAATGTTGCATATGGTGAATTTGCCAGACTCGGCAACTACGGGATGCCTGGATTCGGACGAATCCTCACCCAAGAAGAGATCCGTGCAATCTCAGAGTACGAGCGCAGTTTGGATCCAGCAGAACAATCAACGGTTCAGTTCGCAGAGCTGCATACATCAAAGGATGACCAATGACTTTGATCGCTTTAGTGGGATGGGACCCAGTTATCACCGGGTACCTAGCGGTTCTCATCAGCATTCTTGTTCTGTGCGGATCTGTTTATTTAATCCTGGCAACCAACCTTGGTCTCAGGTTGGGCTTCCTAGTTGCATGGACCGGCCTATGGGGATGGAACCTTCTCATGGGAATCATTTGGTGGTTCTTTGGAATTGGTTGGGTTGGACACGGACCAGCCTGGGAAGTCACCCACGTCAGCACGAACCCTGAAGCGGTTCCCGTCGAATTGGTCCAAGAATTAAGTAATGACGTCTCAAGTACCCCAGGCGGTGGATGGCAGGTTGTAGTTGAAGCTGACGCCCAGGCAACCGCGGATTCAGCTGTTGTGTGCAACGACCTAGATCCACGCCGCCTTGAGTCGGTCAACACGTGTCTGTTCAGTGCAGCTACCGACTATCAGGTTCATCGAGTTATGCGCGTAGGTGGAGAGCGTTACCGGCCACTCGGAATTCCAGATAATGCAGTGACCCAATACTTCATTCCTAGTAGGGGCCGTCCTCACTATGCCGCGGTTCAATTGCAGCCCTACAAACCCACTGCAGATATCGATCCCAATAAGTTGGGTGGGGATGGAAAAGTTTTGTTACCTGTAGCAGAACTTGATGAGGCAGCACCGCTATATACCGTTGTAATGGTCAGAGACCAAGGCAACCTCAGGCTGCGGCCAGCACTTGTAGCTATCTTCTCGGGGTTGCTTTTTGGTTTAGGTTGTTATCACCTTCACCGACGGGATCAAGCCGTATGGGCTGTCCGGGAAGCAGCTGGGAACTGAATTAGGGGAAAGGGCAAATTGAGATGGAGCAGTACCTCCCGGTTCTGACCCTAGGAGTACTTGGGGTTCTCTTCGTCCTCCTGAGCATTGTTGCCTCTCGTCTTCTAGCCCCGGAACGAGACACCATTGCCAAAAGATCCGCCTATGAATGTGGCATAACTGACCAAGTAGCGATACCGGAACGATTTCCGGTCAAGTTCTATTTGGTTGCCATGCTTTTCATCATGTTCGATATCGAAATTGTCTTCTTGTATCCATGGGCAGTTGCTAACGATGAATTGGGTCTATTTGGACTTATAGCCATGACGATTTTTACCGGCATTTTCTTTCTCTCTTTTGTATATGAACTGGCGAAAGGTGGACTCAATTGGGGTCCCGGTCGTCGACTGTTAACTCCGGCCACCAACCCAGAACGGACGACGACATCGACAATCCGTAAGGTCGGTCTTGAGGGTCGAATGGAACTTGAGACTGACACTGATGACTCGGAGGCTGCCTAATGCCCGATTTATCAGACGTCAAACACAAGCTGGGTCTAGGAGATGACGGACTTGCTGGTCTCGGCCACAACATAATCACGGCGCCGATCGAAGAATTGGTCAAATGGGCCCGACGTCGAAGCCTGATGCCCGCAACCTTTGGTCTTGCATGCTGCGCTATCGAGATGATGGCCACAGGAACCGCTCACTATGACATGGCTCGCTACGGAATGGAGACATTCCGCGCCTCACCGCGACAAGCGGATCTCATGATTGTTGCTGGCCGAGTCAGTCAGAAGATGGCTCCTGTTCTGCGGCAAATTTACGACCAGATGATGGAACCCAAATGGGTCATCAGTATGGGTGTATGTGCTTCTAGTGGAGGCATGTTTAACAACTATGCGATTGTCCAAGGTGTCGACCAAGTAGTACCTGTCGATATTTATGCACCTGGGTGCCCACCCGGACCGGAAACATTGCTGCATGCCATTCTCGCCCTGCACGAAAAGATTCGTACCGGAGAACTAACTCAAAGACGTGACGAAACAGGACGAGGAGCCGAAATAGAACTGGGCCACGAAGCGGCAATGGACGCACAACCTGAACCCGTCATCATCCGCACAGGGGGCCTCTATGACTGAGCCACCCGCCTCGCTTGATGAGGAGACCGAATCAGGTGAAGAAGAAATGCCTGACGACGATGTTGAAAGGCTCCACGGAGCTGCTGTGACCGTGACCAATGGTCAGACCGTCCTACATACCGATAAAGCTGAATACCACGACCTTATTGAAGCCTTAAACGATGATGATTATGGGGTATGCGTCGACCTTTGCGGTGCAGATTATCTAGGAAATGACACCCGTTCGTTACCGGCAACCGTTCCAGCAGAACGTTTCGAACTCGTCGTTAATTTGCTCGATGTTAAGGCTTCCCGGCGAATGCGTGTCAGAGTTCAGCTCCCGGAAGTAGCTCCCACAGTTGCGACTATCACGGACATTCATCCGGGAGCAGAAGCGATGGAGCGCGAAGCAAACGACATGTTCGGGATCGAGTTTGAAGGGCATCCGGATCCAACACCGATCCTGCTGCCCGATGACTGGCAAGGACATCCACTGCGCAAAGATTTTTCGATGGGACGAATTCCGGTTCAATTCAAGGCGGTTGACGGCCGGTGACGAAACTAGACCATCTTCGAAATCGAGATGCCGTTCTCAGGATGTCTGAGGCTGAAGCAGAAGAACGGGCCTCAGTTGTCGACCCCGACGATGAACGAATGATCATCAACATGGGCCCCCAACATCCTTCAACCCATGGGGTGCTTCGCGTGACCATGGAATTACAGGGCGAGACAGTCCTACGTTCGAAACCCGTTATCGGTTATCTACACACGGGTATGGAAAAGACGGCAGAGGATCTTACGTATCTGCAAGGACCGACGAATGTCACCCGAATGGACTACGCGTCACCGCTGTTCACGGAATTGACCTTTTCACTCGCAGTCGAAGCACTGCTCGAAATTGAGATCCCGGACAGAGCGACCTGGATTCGGATGCTTATGTGCGAACTAAACCGGATGTCGTCGCACCTTCTGTTTCTGGCGACAAACGGCATGGACCTAGGTGCGGTAGGCATGATGATTTACGGGTGGCGGGAACGAGAAGAAGTACTTCGTTTCTTCGAAAAGGTGACCGGTCTTCGTATGAATCACAACTACATCAGACCCGGTGGTGTAGCAGCGGACCTTCCAGACGGGTGGCGAGAAGATGTCCAAAGTATTCTCAAAGTTCTCCCGGAACGTCTTGAGCAATTCGACGTTCTAATGACCGGACAACCAATCTGGCGTGAACGAACCCAAGGAATTGGTGTCATCACTACTGAAGAAGCGCTTGCCTTAGGAGCTACGGGCCCGATTTTACGTTCGACCGGGTACGCGTGGGATCTGCGCAGAGCTATGCCTTATCTCGCGTATGACGAGGTCGATTTTGACATTGTGGTCGGTACCTATGGCGACACATTTGATCGGTACGCGATACGACTCAACGAAATTCGTGAATCGATGCGAATTGTCGAACAATGTTTGGAATTGATACCCGAAGGACCATACAGAGCCGAAGATCGCAAAGTCACACCTCCACCTCGGGCTCGTATCGATGAGTCGATGGAAGCCCTCATCCACCATTTCAAAATCTTCACCGAGGGTTTCAAGGTGCCACCTGGCGAGGTGTACACGGCAGTTGAATCACCACGCGGGGAACTCGGGTGTTATTTGGTGTCAGACGGCGGACCAAAGCCGCAACGGATGCACATACGTGCTCCGTCTTTCGTCAACCTACAAACGTTGCCGCACATGATGCATGGAGGCTTACTCGCCGACGCAATAGCAGTTATTTCATCAATCGATCCGATCATGGGGGAGGTCGATAGATGAGATTTTTTAATGACGAAAACTCGTCCTTAGCGCAAGAAATTATCGGGCGGTATCCCAAGCCGCGGTCCGCGATGATCCCTCTACTGCATCTAGCCCAAGAACAAGAAGGCTGGGTTACAGACGAGGCGATGGCAGAAATAGCAGAACTTGTAGGCACAACCAGCGCAGAAGTGCTTGGCACCTGCTCCTTCTACGAAATGTTTAAACGCCACCCGGTTGGCAAATATGTGATCAACATTTGTACGACTATGTCGTGTGCATTGATGGGCGCAGGAGATCTCATGAAACATGCTGAGCTAAGACTCGGCGTGAAGTCAGGAAGTACCACCGTCGATGGAATGTTCACGCTTGAAGGCGCCGAGTGCCAGGCTGCATGTACCGAAGCTCCTTGCCTACAGGTTAATTACAGGCACCAATACAGAGTGACCGCCAACCAGTTTGATGAATTGGTGGAAGAACTTGCTTCGTCTGATCATGAAGTGCCAGAACACGGAGTCTTGTCTCAGATTCGGCAACACATACCCGAAAATCGATCCGTAGGTGCGGTACCCCCTGAAGATGTCGCAACTGCACCAGTTTGGTTGACCGAAAATGGGGGCAACCAGTGAGCGAAATGACTGGAACCCCAATACCTCATGCCCCTGGGTTCATCGCTAATGAAACTCCGCGAATCGTGACAGCTCGTTTTGACCATGAAGATTCACACACACTTGAAAGATACGAAGCAACAGACGGCTACCAAGCTCTAAGAAAAGCTTTACAGCGAACCCCAGAAGAAGTTCATAGCGAAGTTAGAGACGCAACATTGCTTGGCCGTGGCGGTGCCGGCTTCCCCGCAGGCGTCAAATGGGGATTTTGCCCTCCTGGAGTTTGGCCTAGATACCTAGTCGTCAACGGTGATGAATCTGAGCCGGGAACCTATAAAGACAGACTGTTAATGGAGTTAGATCCCCACCAACTAATCGAAGGGTGCCTAATTGCCTGTTACGCAGTCGGGCTCAGCCAATGCTTCCTCTATATACGAGGCGAAATGGCAGTAGCGCAAGAACGCGTTGCTAAGGCCCTAAATGATGCTTACGACGCTGGCTATATCGGGAAAAATATTTTAGGCAGCGAATTTTCCGTGGACATCGTCTTGCACTGGGGCGCAGGAGCATACGTAGTTGGTGAAGAAACAGCTCTGATTGAAAGCCTTGAAGGAAATCGGGGGATGCCGAGATTGAAACCCCCTTATTTCCCAGCCTCAATAGGCCTCTATGGGCAACCAACAATCGTCAACAATGTCGAGACCTTGTCCAATCTGCCCTGGATTGTCCAACACGGCGCGGCCGCGTTCACGGCGATTGGAACTGAAAGTTCGCCAGGCACCCGGATGGTGGCCGTCAGCGGCCATGTGAAGAGACCAGGCGTGTACGAAATCGTCAACGGCACCACCACCTTTCGCGACTTGTTGTATGGCGCTGATATGTGCGGAGGGATACGCGACGACCATGAACTAAAGGCATTTGTCCCAGGTGGAGGTTCAGCCCCATGGTTCACCCCCGCCCAACTTGACTTACCATTCGAAGCGAGCCAAGTCGGCCCTCAAGGGTCCATGTTGGGTTCCGGCGCGATCATGGTGATGGACGAGACAACCGATATCCCCGCTGCAGCTCTCACCTTGACCAAGTTCTATGCTCACGAATCATGCGGCAAGTGTGTGCCATGCCGAGAAGGTGGCACCTGGCTTGAACAGATACTACGCAGGGTTGTTGAGGGGCGAGGAACCCCCCGAGATCTTGAATTACTGATAGAGGTCGGCGAAACGATTTGCCCCGGCGACTTCCCGCACGCCGCAGTCCCCTCCGAGGGGATTGAGGCTGTTCCGTTCCCGTATCGGATGACCACTATCTGTTTTGTTGGGCCGTCAGCGTTCGCCCCAATTCATTCAGCGCTCACACTTTTCCGAGAAGAATTCGAAGCAAAAGTTGCTGGCAACGAACACCCAACGATGATTGAGGTGGCCGTAGATGTCTGACCAAGACCCAAGCGAAGTAACCGTCACAGTGAACGGCACCGAGATCGAAGCACAACCAGGCGAAATGCTCATCGCAGCTGCTGACCGAGCCGGCATTCACATACCAAGATTTTGCTATCACGAACGAATGTCACCCGTTGGCATGTGCCGTATGTGCCTAGTCGACGTTGACACCGGCCGTGGTCCGATGCTTCAACCATCATGCATGGTCCCAGTAGCTGAGGGAATGGTCGTTGATACCGAATCGGACGACACCAAACGAGCCCAAGAAGGGATTCTTGAGTTTCTGCTCGTCAACCACCCGCTCGACTGTCCGGTTTGCGACAAAGGTGGGGAATGTCCACTCCAAGACCAAACAATCGCCTACGGACCAGGTGAATCCCGATTTGTCGAAGAAAAGCGGCACTACGAAAAGCCGATTCCAATTTCAGATCTAGTCCATCTTGACCGAGAACGATGCATACTCTGCGACCGTTGCACTCGATTTGCCGACGAGATAGCCGGTGACCCGCTGATCCAGTTCACGGAACGAGGAAATTCAACTCAAGTACTGACATTCCCCGACGAGCCTTTCAGTTCTTACTTTTCAGGTAATACAGTCCAAATCTGTCCAGTAGGCGCCCTTACCGCGGCCCCATATCGATTCAAAGCCCGCCCATGGGACCTGGAGGAAACTGAATCAACATGCACGACCTGTTCTATGGGGTGCCGAATTTCAGTTCAGTCATCAAGAAACGAACTCGTTCGCTACCTCGGCGTAGACGTAGAGTCGGTAAACCATGGCTGGTTGTGCGACAAGGGGCGATTCAACTTCGAGGCCATCAATAGCGACGAACGCCTCACCACCCCACTCGTTCGTGACCAAGACAATCAAAGACAATTGTTAGGCACTGACTGGGGTTCTGCACTAGCGGCCGCTGCCGCGGCTATCAGCCAGGCTGGCCCCCAAGGGATAGGCATCATTGGTGGGTCACGATTGACCAATGAAGACGCATATGCCTGGTCAAAAATTGCGCGCTCAGTAATCGGAACAGACAACATTGACGCGCAACTAGGCGATGGCCTACCCGCAGAACTGGTTTTGGGCCTCCCACAAGCAACGATTGCGGATGCATGTGAAGCAGACACCGCCCTAATAATTGGCCCGGATCTCAAAGAGGAACTGGCGATATTGCATCTGCGCCTCAGAGGCGCCGCCACCAAAGGCCGAACCAAAGTTGTCCAAATAGGACCCACGGCCACTGGTAGCGATTCATACACCCAACGCTCAATTCGTTGCCAAGCCGGAGAAGCCGCAAAGGCTCTTACAGAGTTGCTTAGTAGCGATGACCAGCTAGCACAGCAACTGCGCGACGGTTCTGTCGTAACCATTCTGGGTCGTACCTCAATGGCTGAATCCGCGGACCCAGCGATGTCGGTAGCGGCAGTGATCAGAGCGGAACTCCCACACGCCACTTTCCTCCCTGCATTGCGGAGAGGAAATGTGCGTGGGGCCCTAGACATGGGTCTTGCGCCCGGTTTTCTTCCGGGGCGGACCAGGATCGATAACCCGAGCCAACCGCTCCTTCAAAAATGGAATGAGATTCCCAAAGAGCAAGGTCTTGGGACTACCGAAATGCTTCAAGCGGCGGTTGCCGGGAAAATCGAAACCCTGGTCCTTCTGGGCGCAGACCCCCTCTGCGACTTCCCGGACCGCAATCTTGCAGCAGAAGCCATTCAAAAAGTTAAAACAGTAATAGCGATCGACAACTTCGTCACTGCCTCAGTAGCCCAAGCTGACATTGTCTTGCCGGTGACGGCCTACGGAGAACAAAGCGGCACCACAACAAATATCGAAGGTCGCGTCAGTAGAGTCACCCAAAAAATAACTCCCCCGGGGTCGACTCGCGATGACTGGATGATCGCGACAGAGCTCGCCTGGCGTCTTGGTGGCGACTTGGGGTTAACGTCAAAAGAAGAAATATGGCGTGAAATTGAACAAGTAGCACCGAGCCACGCGGGCGTAACTTTAGAAAGAGTTACCAGCGACGAAACCCACGAAGGCATTCTGGTTCAACAAAGTTCGATAGATCTAACTTTGCCCGCCTTGCAAGACACCCCAATAGCGGATGGTTACGGACTGCGGCTTATAAGCGGACGTAAGCTTTGGGATGGGGCAACAACCACGGCCCATAGTCCTTCGCTTCAGCATTTAGCAGAGCCACCGACCCTGAAAGTCCACCCCAATGACCTGCAACGGCTAGGCATCCCTAGCGGTAGTGAAGTCCGCGTGATTTCCACCCGAGCAACTGAAAATCTCACAGCTGTTGCCGACAGCAATGTTCAACGCGGAACGGCAGTGCTGCCCTTCAACCAACCTGGCGAAAGCGCCAACCGCTTTATAGATGCCACCGCGGTGATTAATGACATCAGGATCGAAACGCTATGACGGGAGATCCGCTTTATATCGATGGTGTTGATTTGACCGACATCGGCATCATGGCTGTCAAAGTGCTTGTCGCCTTCACGTTTTTGCTTGTCGCCACCATGTTCATGGTCTGGTTTGAAAGAAAATTAATCTCGGACATGCAAAATCGAATAGGCCCCAATGTCGCAGGTCCATGGGGGCTATTGCAGACTTTTGCTGACGGAGTGAAGTTTTTCTTCAAAGAAGATCTCCGCCCAGAAAATGCCGACCCCTTAGTCTTTCGTCTCGCGCCATACATATCTGCAGTCACTGCATTTCTTTCTTTCGCCGTAGTCCCTATCGGAGGCTCATTTGGTGGAGGATCATCGGGAACTGTCACTATTTTTGGGCGGGAGACGTTTCTGCAGGTAGCGGACCCACCAATCGGCATCCTCCTCTTACTGGCCATGTCATCGATAGCCGTCTACGGGGTCATGCTTGCCGGATGGGCATCCGGATCGAAATATCCACTCATCGGTTCTGTCCGCGCTTCGGCGCAAGCAATCTCCTATGAAGCAGCTCTCGGAATGGCCACGGTTGTCGTTGTAATACTTGCCGGCACCCTCTCCACTCACGGCATTGTCGCTGCCCAATCAGGTGGCTTTAGTAGGTGGTTCCTTGTTTCTTCAGGAATTGTTCCATTCATTGTGTTCTTAATTGCGGCAACAGCTGAGCTAAATCGGCCGCCGTTTGACCTGGTGGAGGCAGAACAAGAGCTAGTGGGAGGCTTTCACACCGAATATTCATCTATCCGTTTTGCTTTGTTCTTTCTTGCGGAGTTCATGAATGTCATCACCATGTCCGCAATCATGGTCACTCTCTTCTTCGGAGGGCCAGCGGGGCCGATTTTGTTTGGGATGACCTGGTTCTGGCCAACCGTGTGGTTCTTACTTAAGGTCCTCGCGTTCTTGTTCGTATTCGTGTGGTTCCGCGCCACTCTTCCCAGACTTCGCTACGACCAACTGATGCACTTGGGATGGAAACTTCTGATTCCTCTAATTTTGTTCTGGCTGATGTTCATCAGCCTTAAAGAACTACGCGCCACACACGACTGGAATTGGCTAGCAACCTACGGTGCAGCGTTCATTGCATTGGCAGTTGGTGCCAGCCTTCTGCTGGCGGGGCTACGAGCCGGGGACCGCGCCTACCAAGAAGAACTAGAGGAGGCGTAATGGGATATCTCGATGGCTTCAAAGTCACCTTCATGAAACTCTTCGAAGAAAGAGTCACAACCGAATACCCCAAAGAGAAACGTCCAAAACCCGCACGATTTCACGGCCGGCACGTATTAAATCGATACGAAGACGGTATGGAAAAATGCATCGGCTGTGAGCTCTGTGCGGGAGTCTGCCCAGCTAAATGCATCTATGTCCGAGGCGCTGATAACCCTGAAACGGATCCGGTTTCTCCTGGGGAACGTTACGGGTATGTATATGAGATCAATTATTTGCGATGCATCCACTGTGATCTATGCGTCGAAGCTTGCCCGACGGAGGCCATTACCGAATCCAAGCTTTTCGAATTCAGCTTTGCCAACCGTTCAGACGCCATTTACACGAAGGACGAACTGGTGGTCGACGATGATGGTCTTCCCCAACGTCAACCCTGGGAACTTTGGCACGAAGGAGATGACCTAGCCACGTCTGGTTGGATGCGTGCGACCGCGCCAGCTGGGAATCCTGATTATCAAAATCGAGTCGGCTGGAGTGGCGAACTTGGCTACGGAACGCGAAAGCCTGAAATGGGGCAACACCACCTAGACAGTCATGAGAACCCCGGAACTCCATCTGAAGAATATGGCAAGTCAGAGGATGTTCACTGATGGTAGACACCCTCGTCTTTATCATCGCCGCAGCGATATGTCTGACCGGAGCTCTGGGAGTCATTCTTGCTCGAAACCCGGTCCATTCGGCGTTGATGTTGGTGATGACACTGTTCGGGATAGCGGTTCAATTTGTAGCCCAAGAAGCACATTTTCTGGCTGCGGTCCAAGTGATTGTCTATGCAGGGGCAATCGTGGTCTTGTTTCTGTTCGTGATCATGCTGTTGGGAGTCGATCGAGCGCAGAATCTAGAACTATCCATTCTGCCCATCCAAAGATGGGCAGCCCTTGTATTCGCAGGTGGCTCACTCCTCTTACTTGGTGCCCTAATCGTGGTTGTCAACGAACCCGTTACGGGTGCCGAAGCTGTGGGAGGAACCGCATCGGGAGATGAAAATGTACGGCTCTTAGCCCGGTCGCTGTTTTCTGACCATGTGTACGCGTTTGAACTGACCTCACTGTTATTGGTGATCGCAGTAATAGGAGCGGTCGTCCTCGCGCGTAAACCGAAAGCAACCCAGAGCGCAGCAGTCGAAGAACAGGGTGACAACTAATGGAAATCACCACCGGCTGGTACCTCGTCCTTGGCGCCTTGCTCTTTGTCATTGGCGGGACAGGCCTTCTGATCCGCCGCAATCCGCTCGTCATGCTGATGTGTGTCGAACTAATGCTGAATGGTGTCAATCTCAGCTTTGTGGCATTCGCCCGACAACTGGATGACATCGGCGGCCAAACCGTCGTCTTCTTCGTTCTAGTGGTCGCGGCCGCTGAAGTGGTTGTTGGTTTAGGCCTTCTGGTGGCGATCTTGCGCCGTCAACCCGGCGCGACAGCAGACGATCTTTCGGCGCTCAGGGGGTGATCTCGTGGTTGAACTAGTTTGGCTTGTCCCAACACTTCCTTTGCTTGGCTTCTGCTTACTGTTGGTCGCCGGTCGCGTCTTCGGCGAACCCCGAGCAGGATGGATAGCGACAGCAGCAGCGGCAACATCTTTTGTAGTGACCTTGGTCGTATTCGTCGGGTTGCTAGGCAAAGACGGTCACGCAGGTGAACGTTCATACGAATTCATTCTCTTCGACTGGCTACCAGCCGGATCTTTGAAGGTTGAAGCCGGATTTTTAGTTGACCCCCTATCGATCACCATGGCTCTATTCGTCACTGGGGTCGGAGCGTTAATCCACTTGTACTCGATCGGCTACATGCATGGGGACCCCAAGTATTCAAAATTTTTCCTGTACCTGAATCTCTTCCTGTTCTCAATGCTCATGTTGGTATTTGGGAACAATTTGGTTGTCACTTTCCTGGGTTGGGAAGGCGTCGGCGCCTGCTCCTATTTCCTCATTTCCTTTTGGCATCAAAAAGAAAGCGCGGCCACTGCCGGCAAAAAGGCTTTCGTCACGAACCGAGTGGGTGATTGGGGATTCATGATCGCCACATTCGCTATCTGGTCAGCCCTAGGCACCGTCACCTATACAGAAATTGCTAACTCACCTGCGATGTCAGCGGCGACAGGAACAGCGGTCTCTCTCCTCTTGTTTGTCGCAGCAGCAGGAAAATCGGCACAACTACCGCTCTACGTATGGTTGCCCGACGCGATGGAAGGACCAACCCCTGTGTCGGCGATGGTGCACGCCGCGACCATGGTTACCTCAGGGGTTTATTTGCTAGTTCGAATGAACAACGTCCTGACTGAGGATGCCCTGCTTATCATCGCAGTGATAGGCGCAGCGACGGCCCTATTTGCTGCTTTGTGTGCCGTCGCCCAACACGACATCAAAAAGGTATTGGCGTACTCCACGATCAGCCAATTGGGGTACATGTTTCTAGCGATCGGTTCGGGAGCCTACGTGGCCGCAATTTTTCACGTGATAACCCACGCCTTTTTCAAAGCATTGCTGTTCCTAGGTTCAGGCTCAGTGATTCACGGAATGCACGACGAACAGGACATGCGAAAGATGGGAGCTTTACGCGCAGCTATGCCCATCACCGCCGCCACGTTTATTGTGGGATGGCTAGCAATAGCGGGTGTCCCACCATTCTCGGGCTTCTGGTCCAAAGACGAAATACTGCTAGCCGCCTGGGAACAAAAAAACATTGGCCCCCTGTTATGGGCTGTCGGTCTCATCACAGCGTTCCTCACGGCCTATTACATGAGTCGCCAAGTGATCCTTGTGTTCTTCGGTGAACAGCGATGGGAAGAAGACGTCAACCCACACGAATCAACTTGGACCATGACAACTCCTCTATGTGTGCTAGCTGGAGCAGCAATAGTTGGAGGAGCTATCAACCTGCCACTCGTAAAAGACTGGCTAATACTCGAGCACTTTCTAGAGCCCATCTTCCATCACCCACACCACTTCTCTTCAGGGACTACAACGAAAATAGTTCTCGCCATCGTTTCCGTGGCCGCTGGACTCGTCGGAATATCGATAGCGACGCTGAGCTGGTTAATGCGACGAATCCCAACCGAATCCCTAGAACCTGAGCTCCTTGAAAACGCGATGTATGTCGACGCGACCTACGCGCGAGTAGTTGGGGGTGTGGGCACCACAGGGTTCCAAAAGACAGCAGATTTCGACGCTGAAATAGTTGACGGGACAATCAATGGTGTTGGCCGACTGGTTATGAAACTCGGTCAACTCATTCAACCGACACAATCTGGCTACATGCGCAACTATGCAGTAGGAGTAGCAGTGGGGGCGCTTGCGATAGTGGTGGTCTTGGCCTGGGGGTTGCTGTTGTGATCCAACTAGTAGCTGCCCAGACCGCTTCATCTTTCCCGGTCTTAAATGCGCTCATCATCGTACCCATCGCCGGTGCGTTAGTAGTGGTGCTACTGCCTAACAGCCGACCTGAACTGATGCGGCCTGTCGGAGCCATATTTGCTTCAATCGCCGGAGCGCTTTCGTTATATGTAATGGCCCAGTTTTCAATTCATGAGGCTGGGTTTCAATTCCAATCGATTCAATCATGGATCCCCAGTCTCGGTATCAACTGGCATGTAGGTGTTGATGGAATCTCACTTTGGTTGGTCGTACTTACGGGTCTAATCACACCAATAGTGCTCATTGCAGTTGACCCTCATCACGACCCAAAGCCCTACACAGCTTGGTTGCTTTTGCTGCAAGCCGGATCTTTTGGGGCCTTTCTGGCACTTGACCTTTTCCTCTTCTTCGTGATGTTTGAAATCGTATTGGTCCCTATGTACATGCTTATCGGCGGATGGGGTTATGACGACCGCCGCTACGCAGCAACCAAATTTTTCTTGTACACCATGGCCGGCTCAGCGCTCATGCTTGTCGCGATTGTGAGTGTCGCAACGCTGAGCGCCGGTAACCAAGACATCACCTTCAACGTAGTCGAACTAGCCCAACGTCAAGCTCTCTCAACGAACACAGCACGGCTGTGTTTCCTCGCCTTCGCGCTGGCCTTTGTTATCAAGGTGCCGATCGTTCCAGTTCACACCTGGTTACCTGATGCGCACACTCAAGCACCAACAGCTGGGTCGGTAGTCCTAGCTGCGGTCATGCTCAAATTGGGAACCTATGGGCTGCTGCGTTTCGGCCTATACCTATTCCCAGAAGCATCTGTCTGGGCCGCTCCAACCCTGGCCACGTTGGGCGTCATAGGAGTTGTGTACGGCGCGATCGTTGCCACGATGCAAAAGGACCTAAAACGGCTTGTCGCATATTCCTCAGTTGCGCACATGGGCTTCATAGTTCTTGGCATCTTCGCCTTCACCACCCAAAGCCTTGAAGGAGGAGTGCTACAGATGATCAATCACGGTCTGTCGACCGGAGCGCTCTTCCTTATGGTCGGCATGCTGTATGAGAGAAGAAAAACACGAGCGATCGAAGAACTCAGTGGCATCCAGTCTGCAGCTCCGGTCTTTGCTGGCTTTTTCACTGTCGTCATGCTGTCATCCATCGGGGTACCGGGATTGAATGGATTTGTCGGTGAATTCCTGGTGCTAATTGGGTCATACGAAACGCGTCGCTGGTGGACGGTCATAGCTGCGACCGGGGTAATCCTCGCAGCCCTCTATCTCTTATGGGCTTACCAAAGAGTCTTTCATGGAGAACCAACCCCAGACGATGAGCAAACACCAGATCTCACTCTCAAAGAAGGTTTGGTGTTGGCCCCGTTTATCGCGGGAATCGTTTTTCTAGGTCTGTACCCCAAACCGTTACTAGAACGAATAGAACCAGCCGTTGACGACCTCATATCGCATCTTGAACAGCACTCTGATTATGTTCAGCCTGATCTAGGAGCTCCCGTAGTTGTAGACGAAAATCACGGAAGCGAGGACGACCACTAATGGGCGCCCTGCAAATTCTCGGATTCGTTGGACCATCAGTTAACTGGTGGGCTTTGCTACCGCAAATCATTCTCTTAGGTGCAGCACTACTCATCTTGCTTGCCAGCGCCCTTGCACCGCAGCGAACATCAACAGCTTTCACAACCATCACCACACTCTGCTCGGCGATCACCTCGTCCATCGTTGCCATAGGACTCTGGAACGACGTTAAAACTGGCGGCCCTTCGTCATCAATAGCGTCGGCCTTTGGAATTGATGGGTTCAGCATCTTTTTCACCCTGCTGATCTTGATCGGCCTTGCAGCTACAGCGCTCCTTTCACACGGCTATTTAGATCGTGAAGGGATTGATCCACCCGAGTTTCATGCACTGCTGCTGTGCTCAGCTGCCGGCGCGATCGTCATGGCATCAGCCAACGACCTGATAGTGATGTTTCTCGGTCTAGAAGCTCTATCCATAGGCATCTACGTCATGATCGCAATGCATCATCGACGGTCAGAAGCGCGAGAATCAGCGATCAAATACTTTGTTCTTGGAGCATTCAGCTCAGCGTTCTTGCTCTATGGAATAGCACTTACCTACGGAGCGACGGGGTCCACGAACCTCGTCCATATCCGCAACTATCTCGACGCAGTGGTGTTCCGGGATCAGCATTTACTTATGGCAGCTATGGCGCTCTTACTTGTCGGCCTTTCGTTCAAAGTAGCCGCAGCACCCTTCCACTTCTGGGCCCCAGATGTGTACCAAGGCGCCCCCAGCCCCGTAACTGGGTGGATGGCCTCAATAGCCAAGGCTGCTGGTTTCGCCGCCCTACTAAGAATCTTCTTCGCGGCTTTTGCCAGCCATGACGTCGATTGGGCCCCCATAGTTGGAGTGCTAGCTCTTATTACTCTGGTCGTGGGCGCTGTAATGGCCATACTGCAGACTGACGTCAAACGAATGCTTGCGTTCTCATCAGTGAGCCATGCCGGGTACGTTCTTGTAGCTGTCCACGCGGCAAGTGCTGAGGGCACTTCAGCAGCACTCTTCTACCTCTTTACCTACACCCTTATGGTGTTGGGAACCTTTGCAGTCGTTGGCGCAATGGGAACTGACGATGAACACCCTCTGAGCCGATATGCAGGTCTAGGGCACAGTCGGCCGATATTAGCCATCGGGTTCACCGTGCTCTTGCTCGCCCAAGCCGGAATTCCGACAACCTCTGGATTCATTGCGAAATTCCAAGTTATCGCGGCGGCCGTTAATAACGAGAGCTACTTCGTAGCTGGGGTAGCTATGGTGACCGCTGTCATCGGCGCCTTTATGTACCTGCGCATCGTGATGGCCATGTATGTGACAGATGAGGAAAAAGAGAGGACCTCACCGACATGGCACTGGACCACTTCAGTGGTCGTGATCGCCGCAGTCAGCTTCACTATTCTCATCGGAGTAGTGCCCCAACTTCTCATCGAATTCGCTGAAGATGCAGTCCCGATATTGATCCGAGGGTGAGGTTCTAGAAGGTGTCAAATGGCCAATACAGGCCTTGTGAAAGAGGAAACAAGAATCGTGGCCAACAATCACGTCTTTTCTCTTCAAGGCACGATAACTTTCACTACGTCCGAAGCCCGCGGAATGAGGCACCGCGCAGGGTTTTGGCAAGTCCCGAAACCCCTAACTAGTCTCAATAATCGTGTCGGAATTACTGCGGAGTTACCTGACTGTCGGCATCTTCGGTGTTGCGGCTATTGCCATGGCTGGGGCCATGCTGACCATCGCACGGATCCTCCGACCGCAGCGTCCAACTCCACAGAAGTTGATCGCGTATGAAAGTGGAGTTGACCCTGTAGGTGGGGACTGGGCTCAGAGCCAGATTCGGTACTACGTCTTCGCGGTTTTGTTTGTCCTTTTTGATGTTGAAGCAGTTTTCATTTTCCCGTGGGCGACCCGTTTAGAAATCTATGGAACCTTCGGCTTAGTTGAAATGGCGATCTTCATTTTCATTCTCGTACTCGGCTTGTTTTATGCCTGGCGTAAGGGTGTCCTGAGATGGGTTTGAGGAAGGCTGGATAGATGGGACTGATCGATAAAGGCAAAATGCCGAAACCTCTCAGTTGGCTTCTCAACTTCGGCCGCGCCCGTTCACTTTGGGTATATCAGTGGGGACTTGCCTGTTGTGCAATCGAAATGGGGGCGGCCTTTGGTTCACCCCGATATGACGTTATGCGACTAGGGGTCATCCCGTTCCCGGCGAGCCCTAGGCAGGCAGACCTAGTAGTGATTTCGGGAACAGTTACCGACAAAATGTCGCCGGTAATCCTCCGGCTGTACGAACAAATGCCGGAACCTAAATACGTCATATCAATGGGCTCATGCGCTAACTGTGGCGGCCCTTATTGGGATAGTTATTCAGTCACTAAAGGCGTAGACCAACTGATCCCAGTAGATGTGTATGTTCCAGGATGCCCCCCAAGGCCTGAGGCTCTGCTCGAAGGCATTGTCATGCTGCAAGAACGGATCCAATCTGAAGACATAACTGAGAAGTGGCAGGGTCCGCCCATAGTGGTGGAGGGGTGAGCCAGTGACCGACGAAGCTCCCGCTGAAGAAACCGCTCTCCCCGATGAGAAAAGAGAAGCCCTTCTGGCTCATTTTTCGGAAAGTCTCGGCGAAAGTCTTGTCGAGTCTCACCTTCAACCTCATGAAGACTTATGGTTGCGAGTGACGGCAGAGAGTTGGCAGGATTCGATAAGGACGGTGAAATCTGCTGGGTTTGAATACTTCGGCTTCTTATCTGCCATCGACTGGGATATAGCCCCCGAAGGACGATACGAAGACACCGAATTCGATTCAGGCCTAGAGGAAGAAGACGACGAGCCGGTCGAAATAGATAATTCGACAGGCCATGGAGGCGGAGACAGTCGCTTCCAGATTTTGGCGCAGCTCTACTCGCTTAGCCGACAAGTGGGTCTGATACTAAAAACTGATGTAGGCGAAGATATGACCGTCGCAACCATCCGCGACGTGTTCCCTGGTGCGGACTGGCATGAACGCGAGGCGCATGAAATGTTCGGGATCTCCTTCCGTGGGCACCCAACCTTGCAACCTTTATATTTGCCAACTGAATTCGAAGGCCACCCACTTAGAAAAGACTTCCCTTTGCTTGCCCGTCAGGTAAAACCATGGCCGGGAGTCGTTGATATAGAAGAGATACCAGAACATTTGGAAGCCCAGCTTGAGGCTGAAGTGATGGCGGCATTCGAAGCCAACGGAGGCGCTTCATGACTGCTACCTCTGACCGAGAACAGATGGCCTATGTAAGTTCCCAAGCAGCTGATGCTCGAGTAAATGTCGAACTCGATACAGGGGACATGACCCTAAACATAGGGCCACAACATCCAGCGACTCACGGAACCTTGCGTCTCGCTTGCCGACTGGACGGTGAACAGGTCGTGGTAGCTGAACCGATCATGGGCTACATGCACCGTGGCTATGAGAAGCTCTGTGAAGTTCGCACCTACCCACAATGCACCACCCTGATCAATCGCATCGACTGGCTAGGTAGCTTCGCCAATGAAGTACCTTTCATTCTGGCTGCAGAGCGTTTGATGGAAGTAGAAGCACCACCGCGAGCTCAGTGGATCAGAACAATCCTTTTCGAACTAAGTCGAGTAGCGAATCTGGCGCTGTTCCTCGGCGATATGGGAGTCCAAATTGGTGCCCTCACGCCAGTGTTCTTCGCATTCCGAGACCGGGAACGAGTGCTCAACCAGATTGAAGAGGTCACCGGTGGACGTTTCCACCCGAATTTTGATCGAATTGGCGGACTAAAAGATGACATCCCCAAAGGATGGGTCGAGGAGACCCGTTCGGTGATGGTAAAGATGCGGACCTTCTGTGACGAGATGGAAGACCTACTGGTTGGCAACGAAATTTTCCAAGCCCGATGTAGAGGAGTGGGTGTTATCCCTCCTGAAGTCGCACTTGGGTACGGACTCTCGGGAGCAAATCTGCGCGCGAGCGGTGTCGACTGGGATCTCCGAAGAGACGCAAACCCCGGTTTGGCTTGGGATCAAGTTGATTGGCGCGTATGGACACACCCTGATGGCGATTCCTTTGCGCGGTATTGGGTTCGGTTACAAGAAACTCGAGAAGCCACGCACATAGTGGACCAACTCTTAGACGGAATTCCAAGCGGCCCTATCATGGCCAAAGTTCCGAGAATTATTAAGGTTCCGGCTGGTGAGGCATACTTGTCAACCGAAAATCCTCTGGGAGAAATGGGCTACTACATCGTCAGCAAAGGCGATTTGGGGCCCTTCCGAGTCAAAATCCGCACTCCTAGTTTCAACAACATATCGATCGTTCCTTGGGTGATGAAGGGTGTCTACGTTCCAGACGTCATCACCATCTTGGGCTCCCTGTACTTCATCTTGGGAGATATTGACCGGTGACGACACTGCTTGCTCTTCCTTACTGGCAAGAAACCGGGATTAAGCTCGGATTGGCTCTAGTCGTAATCCCGACGACGTCCTTGATTCTCGTATATCTATTTCTGTTCAAGATGATGGCGTTTATGCAAAGCCGCCTGGGCCCCAACGACACAGGGCCGTATGGAACGCTCCAGCTAATAGCTGAAGCAATTAAATTCCTGCAAAAAGAAGACATTCACCCGGCGCAGGCCGACCGTCGGGTGTTCCGAATGGCGCCGGTGGTGGTGCTTGCTTCCACCTTTCTGCTTTACGTAGTTCTCCCCGCCGGACCGGATGCGGTCGTCGAAGATCTTGACACCGGCGTTTTCTACGCGATGGCGGTTTCATCGCTCTCAGTTCTGGGCATTTTGATGGCGGGATGGGCATCAGCTAACAAGTACGCACTTCTGGGCGGCCTACGAGCTGCTGGCCAACTGATTGCTTATGAACTTCCACTGATTCTTGCCGTCATGGGTGTTGTGATCCAAGCTGAAACACTTAATTTGCAGGGAATAGTGGAAGCGCAGGCAACTGGAGAGATCTTTGGCTTCGGTGGAATCGGCAACCCCTTCATCCTCACTCAATTTTTAGCCTTCCTCATATTTATGATCGCAGCGCAAGCGGAATTAACTCAAACACCGTTTGATATGCCGGTCGCTGAAACTGAATTGGTCGGCGGTTTCCATGTCGAATACACAGGATTCCGATTTTTGCTGTTCTTTATGGCGGAATTTGGTACAGCGTTCGCATTTTCAGCTCTCGCCTCAGTGATGTTCCTTGGAGGTTGGTGGATCCCGGGCTTCGATGTTGACGACAACATCTTGAATGTGTTGGGTCCGGGCGTGATGCTTGCCAAAATTCTTCTCGTTGCATTCTTCATATTTTGGGTTCGATTTACATACCCGAGACTTCGCGAAGATCAACTGCAGAAGTTCGCGTGGAAAGTACTGATTCCTTTGGCCTTGGCAAACATTGTTCTAACCGGAATATTTAAGGTGGTCTTCTGATGCCACAGCTACCCGGTCTTATCAAAGGTCTCGGTGTAACCGCTAAAACAGCGGGCCGCACCCTGTTCCCCAAACGCGGATGGAAGACGCTCATTCCAGCCCCGCAAATAGGTGCTGTCACGGTCCAATATCCCCATGAGAAAGAGGCCCCCCCGGAGCGTGCCAGAGGAGTTATTGCTCTGCATGAGGAGAACTGCACTGCGTGCATGCTCTGCTCTCGTTCCTGTCCTGACTGGTGTATCTACATTGAGGGACACAAAGTAAAGGCGCCGCCTCGAAGAGAGGGCGGCAAGCCTCGTACGGTCAATATGCTTGATCGGTTCGATATTGATTATGCCCTGTGCATGTACTGCGGTATATGTGTCGACGTGTGTCCGTTCGACGCACTTTTCTGGACGCCAGAATACGAATACAGCGAGCCTCGGATCGCCGATTTACTGCATGACAAAGATCGCTTGGGTGAGTGGATGGAGACCGTTCCTGACTTCCTTGACTACGAAGCAGGTTCTGAACAGAAGGTCAGAAAGGTCCCGAGGTAAGACTTAATGGTCGCTCAAAATATTTTCTTCGGGATCCTGTCAGCCATCGTCATCCTTTCTGCATTGCGCATGGTCACTACACGAAACATTGTGCATGCAGCGCTGTATCTAGTCGCAGTCCTAGCTGGTCTTGGTGCCCTGTATGTGCTTTTGACAGCAGAATTTGTGGCTACCACTCAGGTTCTTGTTTATATCGGCGCTGTGATGGTTCTTTTCTTGTTTGGGATCATGCTCACCAAAGCCCCTCTTGGAAATGCTATGGAAATGACGGGCAAGCAATGGCCAATAGCGGCAGGAGTTGCCGCTCTTCTGGGAGGGGTAATCGTTTACTCCTTGGTCAACCATTTCGGTTCTGACCGTCTTGTCACTGATGGACCGATTTATCGAACCGCAGATGTTTCAGACGAAGTGTTCTCCACATATATCGTTCCATTCGAAGCTGTGTCAGTGTTGCTGCTCGCAGCGCTCATAGGTGCGATTGTGTTAGCGAGAAAGGACTGATGTGCTACTAAACCAGTTCCTCATTCTCGGAGCAGCCCTATTCGCTGTTGGGGTATATGGAGTCCTCGCACGTCGAAACGGTGTGATGGTCCTGATGTCCATCGAATTGATGCTCAATGCAGTCAACATCAACCTGGTTGTTTTTGGTGTTCAACACGGCGTCGTTTCCGGTCAAGTATTTGCACTTTTCGTAATAGCAGTTGCTGCTGCAGAAGTTGGCGTGGGTCTTGCCATTGTCCTTCTTCTCTACCGCAACCGAACCAGCATCGATGTTGAAGACTTCGATCTGATGCGGGGATAGGGCAGAACTATGTGGATGTTAGAGAACGCCTTCCTTATTCCCCTGATACCGGCAATTTCTTTTGTCGTAATACTCTTTTTTGGGAAGCGCTATATCGGTGCTGATCGGGTTCACGTTGTCGGTATAACGGCGTTGAGCCTCGTGTGGCTTCTATCTGCTGTAGCGGCGTTTCAATGGACGCAACGGGTTGAAAATCCGACACCTGATGCTGTTGTCCAAATAGAACACCATGGCGATGACCATGGCGATGACCATGGCGATGACCATGGCGATGACCATGGCGCCGCAGTTGGAGATTCTGAAGGCGGCCATGGGGGAGGCCATTCAAGCCCACTGATCCGACCGGTCATATCAACGTTCTCTCAGTGGTGGTCAAATGCAGGTGTCGACTTTGCGGTCGGAACCTTCGTCGATGGCCAGACCGTGCTTCTCCTTATGGTCGTCGCGACCATCTCTCTTCTAGTTCACATCTACTCCACTGAATATGTGAAAGGGGACCGCAGGTACCTCCACTACTACGCATTTTTGAGTCTCTTCACCGCTTCAATGCTGTTCTTCGTGATGGCCCAGAACATCATCCAACTGATTGTGGGTTGGGAGTTAGTGGGTGTTTGCTCCTTCGTCTTGATCGGCCATTGGTGGGAAGAGAAGCCCAATACTGACGCTGCCCTAAAAGCATTCCTAACAAATCGAGTCGGAGATGTGGGGCTGCTGGTTGGAATGATTGTGCTGTGGGGGACTTTCCAAACCTTCGATATTGATGCCATCAACACGCTGATTTCAACAAACCCAGGTGCTCACCACCTTGCCCTGTTGGTCGCAGCGTGCTGCCTTATGGCTGCGGTCGCATCGAAATCTGGTCAATTCCCGCTCCATACTTGGCTTCCAGACGCAATGGCTGGACCGACACCCGTCTCTGCGCTAATCCATGCCGCGACGATGGTTGTCGCCGGTGTCTATATGATCGCTCGGCTATACCCAGTCTTTTATGAAGGGTTTTCGATCGGTACGAGTTCGATCAATCTGATGGCCTTTATCGGAGGCTTTACCGCGCTAATTGGTGCCGGGCTCGCGTTCGCCCAATGGGACATCAAGAAGGTTCTCGCGTACTCAACAGTCTCCCAACTCGGCTACATGGTGATGGCCTTAGGTGTTGGGGCATGGACTGCCGCGATGTTCCACCTATTTACACACGCATTCTTCAAAGCCTGTTTGTTCCTCGGAGCTGGTTCAGTAAGCCATGCGGCACATCACACCTTCGACATGCGGGAAATGGGCGGTCTAAGAAAAGACATGCCACACACCTACCGCACCTTTGTGATTTCCTCACTTGCTCTAGCGGGAATCTTTCCCTTTGCCGGGTTTTGGTCAAAGGACGAGATTTTGTTGGGATCCCTCGTAGGTCAACAAAATGGCTACCCCTTAATGCTCATTTTCGGTTGCGCTGTGGCGCTGATGACAGCGGCTTACATGACGCGCGTCATTTGGTACACCTTCCACGGCGAATTTCGTGGCCATGGCCAGCCTCATGAATCACCCAAAGTCATGACTGTTCCACTATGGATTCTTGCCGGAATGGCCGTGGTTGCCGGGGCGTTCAACCTGCCAGGACCTGTCCTAGAACCAATAGGGCTCGAAGGGCTTGCTCATCGAATTCAGACATACGCGGAACCCTCAGTTTATTTAAATGGTTTGGGGTTATCACACCCGGACCCGTCCTTAACAATGGCGTTGGTCGGGTTAGCGTTAGCCCTGTCAGGCATAGTGATCACTTACCTCTACTACTGGCGACGCCGTGGTTTACACGGCCTGACGGAACGCAATCGGTATGCCCGAACCGGGTACAAGGTTCTGGAGAACAAGTATTACCTTGATCATCTGTACAACGACGTTGTGGTCGATACGGTGAAGCGACCCATCGCAAAATGGGCCAACGACTTCAACCAGAATGTTCTAGATCGAGCGGTTAACACAGCGGGAGAGACCGCTCGAGATGTTGGTCGATGGGTGTACAAGTGGATCGATCAAGGTGCTATTGACGGATCCGTCAATGCAGCAGCCCGCGGCGCGGACTCCTCAGGAGAGGGTCTTCGCTCTATTCAGTCCGGAAAAGTTCAGAACTACGGTCAGTTGCTCTTCGGAGCTGCCGCCGTTCTGGCCATAGTCTTCGTGATCGTCGTATAGGAGCAGCACAGTGGAAGTGACAGGATTTGATACCTGGGTCTTGAGCCTGGCGGTGTTCCTGCCCTTGGTAGGCGCACTGGTCATCATGTTGATCCCTAAAGCATATGAAGCAGAGCTCAAGCTGGTTGCCTTGGGTTCATCTCTCATGGCGCTTGTTGTGGGAGCTTATATAGCGGTCCAGTTTGACTACGGTGCGGCCGGAGAACTCCAGTTTGTAGTCGACAAAGGCTGGATTGATGTCATTAACAGCCGATACATAGTCGGTCTTGATGGGCTCTCGCTCCCATTGCTTTTGTTATCACTCGTCGTAGTCCCTCTTTGTCTTATCTACAGTTGGAACCACATCCCTGATCCCGGCAACCCGAAGGCCTTCTTCGTGCTGTTGCTCATCTTGTCGACAGGAATGAATGGATCGTTCGTCGCTCAGGACATGATTCTTTTCTTCGTGTTCTTCGAAGTGGTGCTCCTCCCCATGTACTTCCTAATCGGAGTTTGGGGTGGCGAAGACCGACGATACGCCTCTCTGAAATTCTTCCTGTATACCTTGTTCGGTTCAGCCCTGATGATCATCAGCTTCTTAGCTTTGTTCTTCCTCTCCAAGGACGCTTCAGGAGAACTGCTCCAGACCTTTGACATGAGAGTTCTCACAGACGTTGCAGGGGTAGGAATCATCAAGAGCACTCAGGTCTGGATCTTCGCGGGGCTATTCATGGGCTTCGGCATAAAAGTCCCGATGTTCCCATTTCATACGTGGCTCCCCGACGCCCATACCCAGGCTCCAACCGTCGGCTCGGTGATTCTTGCTGCCGTCCTCCTGAAATTAGGTACCTACGGCTTTATCCGAATAGCCATTCCATTCTTGCCGGAAGGCGCAATCGCGTGGGCGCCGTGGATAGGACTCCTCGCCGTAATCGGGATCATCTATGGCGCCTTGGGCTGTCTCGCCCAGAAAGACATGAAGCGTCTCATTGCCTTCTCTTCAGTAGCTCATATGGGCTTTGTAATGCTTGGCATAGCGACTCTGACTGACTTCGGCATTAACGCCGCAGTGTTTGGAATGATCGCTCACGGGTTAATCACCGGCATGCTCTTCTTCGTGGCCGGCTCAATCAAAGAGCGTTACCACACGCTTGAGATCTCTCGGCTCGGTGGCCTTCTCAAAGCCGCGCCACGCATGGGTTGGATCCTCGGTTTTGCATCGATGGCCTCATTAGGTTTGCCTGGATTGGCAGGCTTCTGGGGTGAATTCCCAGCAATTTTGGCCGCATACAATCCTGGTGCTGGCATGCCTGAAGAAACGTTCCGCACGTACATGGTTATTGCAGCAATTGGGACAGTACTTGCAGCGGGCTATCTACTCTGGCTCTACCAAAGAACGGCTTTCGGTGAGCCAACCGAAGAGTTTGCCGGCCATGAAATAGCTGACGTTAATCGCGACGAATGGATTGCCTGGACACCATTTCTAATCGGAATAGTCCTATTTGGTATCTGGCCCAACCTGATCTTCAACGTAACCGACGATGTAGTAAGTGGGATCACTGCAACCGTCGAGGCGATAGCGGCTGGCAGCTGAAGATGGAAGCCCTGCTCGCCTTCTCGCGTCCTGCGCTTGACTGGCATGCCCTCGCGCCCGAACTGACCCTCCTCGCATTCGGAACGCTGATCACAGTCGTCGACATCATCTGGGACGATCGTTCTAAACAAGCAATGCCCACCTTGGCAGGAATGGGCCTGCTCGCAACCCTGCTTCCCATCTTGACTCTCGCAGTCGACGGCACCGAACGATCAATGTTTGGAGGCGCCTATGTAGTAGATGACTTTTCGCTAGTACTGAAAGCGCTCTTCCTTATATCGGGCTACATCGTGATCCTGATGTCCGTCGACTACATACGTGACGGCGACTACTACGAAAATGAGTACTACACCCTGATGCTCACCTCATTGCTCGGCATGGTGATGATGAGCAGCTCCCGGGACCTAATTAGTGTCTTTGTAGCTCTTGAACTGCTGTCCATCCCTGCCTACATGCTTGCCGCATGGCGAAAGGGAGGAGCACGATCAAACGAAGCAGGCCTTAAGTACTACCTAATGGGAGTATTTGCCTCGGCAGTCATGCTCTATGGAATGTCGCTGGTATATGGACTCACTGGTTCAACTACCTTCGGGGTAATAGCGCAAGAGCTTGGCTCGGGCGCAGCAAACCCAGTCGCTATTCTCGGGATCCTTTTCATCCTGATTGGCTTCGCCTTCAAAGTATCGGCCGTCCCTTTCCATACATGGGCACCAGATACCTATGAGGGAGCTCCAACGCCGGTCACAGCTTTCCTTGCCGTAGCGTCCAAAACTGCTGGAATGGTCGCGCTAATCCAACTTGTCTTCGTTGCCTTCCCCGGCCGCGACGACGTCGTCCAGCCGTTCTTCTGGTTGATTGCCGCATTAACAATGACCATCGGCAATCTCATTGCTCTTCGCCAGAACAATATTGTTCGGCTACTGGCATATTCAGGTGTCGCCCAGGGCGGATTTATGTTGGTCCCATTCGCCGTTGCCGCTGAAGCACCAGCACGCGCATTTGAAGCCGTCGTCATCTATATGGCGATATATGCATTCATGAATCTTGGTGCCTTCACAGTTGTATTGGCGGTAGCACGGAAAACCCGTTCTGGTGAAATCGATAGCTATGGAGGACTCTTCCAATACGCGCCAGGTCTTGCTGTCGCAATGACAGTATTTCTGGCAGCGTTAGCAGGAATTCCGCCCGCTGGTGGATGGTTCGCAAAATTTGGGCTTTTCAGAGCCCTGTTAGACGCTGGTGGAGGCTGGGCGGCAAGTCTCGGCGTCATCGTTGCCATCAACACCGTTATTGCTTTCGCCTACTACGCGCGAATCCTCGTCCAAATGTGGTTCCAACCAGTGCCCGATGGTGATGAGCGGCCAATTGTGATCACGGGAGCGCTACGAGCTGCATTGGCAGTGACGCTAGTAGCGACAATGGCATTTGGAGTCCTGCCAGGCCTCGTCGGACACTTTGGCGAAGTTTCAGTACTGTCTGCTCTGGGCGGATAGGAAGACAAGGTTGAACCACTCGAATGGTCATGCTCCATGACACGGTTCGATTTGTTTGCAGAGGACGCCCTATACGGAACCCAGGGCTTTTACACACAGCTTGGAACAGCGGGAACTGACGGCGCCGATTTCGTTACTTCCCCTGAAACAAGTCCGCTCTTCGGTGCCTGTATCGCGGCCTATCTGGATCAGGTATGGCATGACATGAAATGCCCGGACCCGTTTGTAGTGATTGAAGGTGGATCAGGAACCGGAACCCTATGCAGGGACATTTTTCTGTCCGTCCAAGATTGCAGCGACGCCCTGCGCTACGTGATGGTCGAGCGATCAGATCGACAACGAGAAATTGGGTTCAGTCGAGTAACAACGACTTGCTTCGCAGATTCAGAAGAAGTCCCACTTGCCGCATTAAAAGACCTACCAGCTGGATCCTTTACAGGAGTGGTGCTCGCAAATGAACTGCTAGATAATCTTCCACCACGGGTGGTGCGCAAAGCCACAACAGGATGGCTGGAGCTCCATATCGAAAACGGTGCCGAAGTTTGGCATCGCGCGCCTAAGCCAGCCGAAGACATGGCTTCAGCCGTGGCACCCAACGCGCCAATAGGAGCCACCCACCCCTTACATCTCAAAGCTGCAGTATGGGTAAATCGAGCTATAAAGCTTCTAGATCGCGGCAGAATCTTGACCTTTGACTATGGCGTGGAAAGGTCAGAAATGTTTAACGACCGACCCCTAGGTGAATGGTTGCGGACCTATAAAGGCCACCGCCGAGCCGGAGTGCCCTACAACGACCCAGGGACTTGTGACATTACCTGCGATGTCGCGTTTGACCAGTTGCCAGGTTCGCCCACCATCAGCCTTCAGTCAGACTGGCTTGCATCTAAAGGCATAGGCACCATGACCGAATGGGCTCGAGAGAAATGGCAAGAAGTAGCTGCCTCACCTGACTCAACCGCGGTAGCCGCTCGACAAGTGTTGGCTGAGGCTGCCGCGCTCACGGATCGAACAGGACTTGGAGCGTTCCTAGTCGCAGAATGGCAAATAGGCGATTAATGAGATCTCATCCGAACGAGAAGCAACTAGGAGCTAGGCTCGCAGGCTGTTGAGCCCAAGTTGAGGGGACCTTCCACGAAGGGGAATCGAGATGTCCGAACCAACGATCGAAGACTATTACGTAGAAGACCGGACCTTCCCACCATCAGACACTTTCCAGAGCGAAGCAATAATCACCGATAGAAGTTTGTACGAGGAAGCTGAAGCCGACAGGCTCGGCTTTTGGGCTCGGCAAGCAAGAGAACTCGTTAGCTGGTTCGAAGACTTCGACACCGTTCTTGAATGGGATCTCCCATTCGCCAAATGGTTTATCGGTGGGAAGCTCAACATTTCCTATAACTGTCTCGACCGACACGTGGAAGCCGGACGAGGAGACAAGGTTGCCTTCCACTGGGAAGGCGAACCTGGAGATACCAGAACCATCAACTACAGCGAACTTCTCGAAGAAGTGTCCAAGTTCGCGAACGTGATGAAATCTTTAGGTGTCGAAAAGGGCGACCGCGTCTGTATTTACATGCCGATGATCCCTGAACTTCCAGTAGCGATGTTGGCATGCGCCAGAATTGGTGCACCCCACTCAATTGTCTTCGGTGGATTTTCAGCTGACTCATTGTCAGACCGAATCGATGACGCAAGCGCCAAACTTCTCATAACAGCAGATGGTGGCTACAGGCGCGGGGACCCGTTCCCCCTCAAAGACACAGCGGATGCTTCGGTTGAAGCAACCTCAACGATCGACAATGTTGTGGTAGTTCAACGCACAGGCCAAGACGTCGCCTGGAACGAAACGGTCGATCACTGGTACCACGAATTAATGGAGACGGCCTCATCAGATTGCCCACCCGAGCATCTTGATAGTGAGGACTTGCTTTATTTGTTGTACACCTCAGGAACCACCGCCAAACCCAAAGGGATCATGCACACCACGGGCGGCTACCTAACTCAAGTTGCATTCACCCACAAATACATTTTCGACCTACACCCCGAAACCGATGTCTACTGGTGTGCGGCAGATATTGGGTGGGTAACAGGCCACAGCTACATCGTCTATGGACCGTTAGCCAATGGGGCCACATCGGTCATGTACGAAGGGACACCTGATACTCCGAGGCCTGAATTCCGTGTCGGTGATAGAGCTGATTGGCCGAAGGACCGCCTCTGGGACATAGTTCAGCGATACGGGGTCACGCAGCTATACACAGCTCCAACCGCCATCCGAACATTCATGAAATGGGGTGCCCAAGAAGTTGAACCTCATGACCTATCTAGCTTGCGGGTGCTGGGAACCGTCGGAGAGCCGATCAACCCAGAGGCCTGGATGTGGTATCACGAACACATCGGCGGCGAACGGTGCCCCATAGTTGACACTTGGTGGCAAACCGAAACCGGCGGACACATGATCACACCCATGCCGGGCGTGACTACCACTAAACCCGGATCAGCTACTCATGCTATCCCCGGCGTGATAGTCGAAATAGTGGACGACAGTGGCAATAAGGTGGAAAAAGGTGGTGGGTACCTGACCATCACTGAACCATGGCCGTCAATGCTTCGAGGTATCTGGGGCGACCCTGAACGGTACAAAGAGACCTACTGGTCCGAATATCCTGGCCGATATTTTGCAGGTGACGGCGCAAAGATCGACGACGACGGTTACCTATGGCTTTTGGGGAGAGTCGACGACGTTATGAACGTATCTGGACACCGGATTTCCACGACAGAAGTCGAGTCGGCGCTGGTCGACCACTCATCCGTTGCTGAAGCAGCAGTTGTCGGAGCAACCGATGACACAACAGGCCAAGCCATAGTTGGATATTGCATCTTGAGAGGTGGCAACGAACCAAGTGAGGAACTAAGGGAAGAGATAAGACAGCATGTCGCGACAAAACTGGGTGCCATCGCTCGACCTAAGGCTGTCGTCCTGGTTCCCGACCTCCCCAAAACTCGTTCAGGAAAAATAATGCGACGGCTACTACGGGACGTGGCGGAAGGACGAAAGCTCGGAGATACCACCACCCTTGCCGACGCGAGTGTTGTCGACGAAATCCGTGATCGTGCCGACCAGGCACCGCAGGAGGACTGACTTCTGCTGCCAGCTTCATGAGTTCTATCCCGAAACATTGGCACCCGCGACAAGAGATAGTGCAACGAGGCGATTGCATAATTGTTGATATTGACGGTGTCTTGGCTGATGCTGGGCATCGCCAGCATTACCTAGATCCACCTTGGCGTGACTGGGATGGATTCTTCGCGGAGTGCGGTGGCGACGACGTGTTTGAGGAAAATAAAATGTTGCTCGAACTGGTGGATCCTGAGTTGACAATTGTTCTTTTGACATCGAGACCAACGTGGATTCAGAAGGCAACTCTTGACTGGTTGAATCGGAACAAAATTCGGTATGACCTTCTCATCATGAGACCGCTAGGTGATTTTCAGGCGTCACCTGGCTTTAAACGCGACGAAACCGAAAGTCTCCGTCGTCTCGGTTACGTTCCCGTGTTGGCTATCGATGACGATATGCGAAACGTTCGCATGTATAGAAGCGAGAGTATTCCCACCATTTTTTTGGACAGCGGCTATCACCCACATTAAATGCTCACCTTGTGTTGAGATTGTGGGTAACGAAGCCGATACGTTTAGAGATAATCACCAACCACGGAGGGACTCCCAATGAAAAACACCCTCAAAACCACAATGTTGCTCGCCACTATGGGCGCCCTGATCATGTTTATCGCCAGTTTCTGGGGATCAGGTGGCCTGACGATTGGCCTATTACTCGCGCTTGCAATGGTTGGTGGCAGTTACTGGATGAGCGACAAGTTAGCTATTCGCTCTGCTCGAGCTGTCGAAGTTGAAGAAGGACGGTTGCCCGAATATTGGTCGATCATGAGAGAACTTTGTCATCTTTCCGACCTACCTATGCCCCGAATCTATGTAAGTCCCGACCCGCAACCGAACGCGTTCGCAACAGGCCGAAACCCGAACCACGCAGCAGTATGTATCACCGAAGGACTTATCCAACATCTGTCATGGGATCAAATACGAGGCGTCCTAGCGCATGAGATGGCCCATATAAAGAACCGCGACATCCTTATCGGGTCAGTCGCGGCTGCCATTGCGATGGCAATTAGCTTTGTTGCCAACATCGCGCAATTCGCCATGATCTTCGGAGGCGGGGGCAGAGACCGGGACCGTAATCCCTTAGTTGATCTACTTCTGATCATCGTCGCTCCAATAGCTGCAGCCCTTATACAAATGGCGATCAGCCGAAGCCGCGAATTTCAAGCGGACCGGACAGCGGCGAGAATGATCGGTGATGGTGAACCTCTTGCTGCGGCATTAGAAAAGTTGGATGTTGCTAGTCGCTCCATTCCAAGTCTCGCCAACGCAAATCAGGCGCAAATGTACATCGCCAACCCGTTAGCAAGCCGCAAGATGGCGTTTCGAAACCTTTTCACAACCCATCCTCCCATGGAGAAAAGGATCGCCCGATTGCGTGACGGAAGCTGGCGCGACGCTGTATAAATCAGTCCCGAAAATTTTCAAACTGCAAAGGCAAGTCAAAGTCGGTTTCTTTCAATTTGGCGATGACGGTCTGTAAATGATCACGTTTCTTCGAAATGACCCGGACCTGGTCGCCTTGAGTTTGAGACTGAACACCTTTAATTCCCAAGTCCTTAATGAATTTATTTAGTTCTTTGGCTTTATCGGTACTGATGCCAGCTTCAAGTGCAACTTGTTGCCGAACAGATGCTCCCGATGCTTCTTCGACATCGCCGTAGCTGAGTGCCTTCAGGCTTACTTTCCGTCTAACTAATTTCTCTTCCAACACTTGCCGAAGAGCATTAAGACGGTCCTCGCTGCTACTCGCCAAAGAAATCTGAACATCAGAAAGAGTTATTTCCGAACCAGTGTCTTTAAAGTCGTAACGAGTTGATACCTCGCGAGCCGCCTGGTCTACAGCGTTACGAACTTCCTGCATATCTATTTGAGAAACAACGTCGAATGAACCCATGGAACGAAATATACAGAGCAATTAAGCCCTCCGACACCGCTTAAACCCACCAGGGTCTTTGGGGCATCGAAGTCAAACCGATAACGTAACCGCCGTTGGGTCGGTGCCCGAGCGGCCAAAGGGAACGGGCTGTAAACCCGTCGGTTCACACCTACGGAGGTTCGAATCCTCCCCGGCCCACCAACGAACGGCGAGCATTACAGCTCGCCGTTCGTCGCGTTCGCCCCAGACGCGCAAAGTGTTACCAACAACTGACAGCACACGTGATTGAAAGGGCACCACCCGCAGTCCTGTTCATCTAAGTAACAAGAACGGGCGGCCGATAACGATCTTGGACTAACTTCCGGGCATGGCTGATTCCTGTTACGCAGAACGTGACGGTCGAATTTTCACCGTCACAATTAACCGACCCGAACGAATGAACGCGCTGCATCCTCCTGGTAACGCTGAGATGGCAGAACTGTTTGATGAATTCCAGAACGACCCGGATTTGTGGGTAGCGATCGTGACAGGCGCCGGTGACCGCGCCTTCAGCGCCGGGAATGATCTGCGGTATCAAGCCGAAGGTGGAGACCGATCCACTATGCCCGACAGCGGATTTGGAGGGCTCACCTCTCGGTGGGATCTCGATAAACCTGTTATTGCGGCAGTCAACGGAGTCGCGATGGGCGGTGGCTTCGAAATCGCCTTAGCTTGCGACATGATCATCGCTAGTGAAAATGCTCGGATGGCATTACCAGAGCCCAAGGTTGGGTTGGCTGCTTTAGCCGCCGGAGTCCACCGTCTTCCTCGGCAGATTGGGCTCAAACGCGCTATGGGGATGATGTTGACGGGACGTCACGTCCTTGCCCAGGAGGGTTACGAGTTGGGGTTCGTAACAGCAGTAGCACCCGAGGGCGAAGCACTTAACGAAGCTCACCGCTGGGCAGAGATGATCCTCGAATGTTCACCCATGTCGATCCGAGCAACAAAACAGGCCGCGATGCAAGGATTGGATCAGGCTGGAGTGCGAGACGCCCACGAAGGTAAATACCCAGCCGTCAAAGCAATGAGCAAGAGCGAAGACTACATCGAAGGGCCAGTTGCCTTTTCTGAGAAACGTCCTCCTCAATGGAAAGGTCGTTAGAGGTCAGTCAATGGAGATCAATAAGTAATGGCTAACGCTGAAAGAACCGCCGCAGTCGCAGCAGCGATGTCAGACATTAGAGATATTGACGCTGCAGGAATTGACCGTGACTCTGTCGATTTGATTCGGCATCGGCTCATTGAACTGGCCGGACAAAAAGAACTATTCCCCTGGAGTGACTTCCCGCCCGATGACTCAAGAGACGGCAGCACCCTTTACCTACTGTCCCAGGACGAAGATCACCGATTCGCGCTCTACATGCAGTCAGTCGCCGACACAACCCAAGCTCCACCACACGACCACTTAACTTGGGCTTGCATTGTGGGTCTAGAAGGCCAGGAAACTAATCGAAGATATGAACAGTTAGCTGGACAAGGGCCACCTCAAATCGCAGACGAATTTGTGGTTGAGCGCGGGACAGGCATCGCTTTTCTACCCGATGACGTCCATTCCATACATGTGCAGGGTGGGTCACTAAATTTCCACTGTTATGGACACGATTTATTGGATCTTCCTCCGCGCAACTATTGGAGCGAACCTGACGGAGAATGGCGAACTATGAAAATTCGCTATCCAATAATTGATGCTCGCTCGTGACGACAGACAGTGTTTCGGTTAGCGAACTTGTAACAGCCATCAACGGCACTGACGAATTAGCGATCGTTGATCCCCGAGATCACGAAACCTATAGCCAAGGCCATCTTTTGTGGGCCGCAAGCCTCCGCCTTGACGACGCACTCGTAGCTGCTGAAGTTCTCCTCCCACGTCTCTCGACTCCAATAGTGATTGCCGGGGAAGAAGAAGACGAGGCTAGAGCCCTTCAATCCATCCTCAACAAAAATGGATGGACAAACGTCACAGTCTTAGAAGGCGGCATCGGATCTTGGATAGACGCAGGGCACGAACTTTATTCAGGTGTGAATGTGCCATCGAAGTTGTTTGGCGAATTAGTTGAACGCCACTATGGAACACCACACGTAAAGGCAGAACAACTCAACGAATGGATATTAGAAGGGCGCCCATTAGTAATTTTGGACTCACGAACTGAACGTGAGTTCAACCGTATGAGTATTCCCACCGGTCGCTCGTGTCCGGGCGGAGAACTTGTGCACCGAGCGTTCGATTTACTGGAACAAGACGCCACAGTTGTCGTGAACTGTGCGGGGCGAACCCGCAGCATTCTCGGAGCGGAATCACTAGTGCGAGCCGGAATCCCTAACCATGTGGTCGCATTAGAGAATGGAACCATGGGATGGGAACTTGCTGACTTGACGCTGGACCATGGTAACGACGATGTGACACCGACCCCCACCATCACAGGCCGGCAACAGGCGTCGGCGGCCACGCAAGAAGTCTCCAAACGTTTCGATGTGAGCCAAATAACCAGTTCCACCATGAACCAATGGAAATCCGATGACTCACGGACGCTGTATCAGTTTGATGTCCGGACACCCGCTGAATACAAAGAAGGACATCGTGCTGGTTTCAGAAATGCTCCAGGAGGTCAACTAATTCAAGCCACTGACGAATATGCAATTACCCGAGGATCGCGGATAGTTCTAACTGATGATGACCTCACAAGAGCCACAATGGCAGCTTCTTGGCTCATGGAAATGGGTTGGGAAACTCATGTAATTAACGACGAACTAGGCGATGAGAGTTCACTCGAACATGGAACTAGTGAACTCACATTTAGTAGCCCACAGGTCGTCCTTCCCTATGACCCAGGAGATGCTCACGTAGCACGACGGGCAATGCAGCAGTATCTCGACTGGGAAGTAGCGTTAGTTGATCAATATGACCGTGACACCCTCGCACGGTTCACGCACAAGGGTTGGGCATAAAGAATCTACAAATCAGAGTACCTCGCAATGATGTCCCCAAAACGCAGAGCATCTTCGGGCGAATCGATCAGAGTGGGCATCCCCGCCATGGCGGTCACCGGTACGACCAGCCGATCAACACCTCGAGCTTTCATTTTTGGGATGTCATCTGGATCTTCTGGCATGGGCATAGTGATTTCTAAAGAATCAGGATCCCTTCCGCATTCTTCGGCAGTCCGTCGGGCAAGGTCAATTCGCTCTTGGGGAGTGTCGCGAGCAGGGAAGTAACCGTCACCAAGTCGACCAGCTCGGCGAGCCGCGAAGTCGGTATCTCCCCCCACAATTATCGGAACTGACCCCGCTACAGGTCTGGGCAGACAATAAGTATCGACAAACTGAACAAATTCACCTTCGAACGTGGCGCAGTCGTTTGCCCATAACTCCCGCATTGCTGCGACATATTCATCCGTTCGCGGCCCGCGTCGTTCAAAAGGCGCACCGATCGCGTCGAACTCCTCTTTGAGCCAGCCAACCCCAATGCCCAGAAGCACTCTCCCACCAGACATGTAGTCCAATGTCGCCACTTGAGCAGCACACACAACAGGCGAGTGCTGGGGCAAAATCAAGATTGCTGTGCCAAATTTGATGGTGTTGGTAGCACCCGCCATATGGGCCATCCAGATCAGTGGATCGGGCAGGATGAGATCTTCGGCGCCTCCAGCGATTTTCCCGGACTCGCTATATGGATAGACCGAGTCGTATCCAGATGGAATAACGGTGTGTTCGACCGTCCATGCGGATTCAAAACCAGCTTCTTCACCGGCCTGTACGAGCTCTACAGCAAGTGCTGTATCTGCCGCGTACTTATCGGTATTGCAATATCTAAGACCAAACTTCATGATGCCCCCTTCGACGTACGCCTCTAATCTACGACTACAACCCTTGACGGTTCAGGAGTCCAATGTCTTACTTGCCGAATGTTTCAGACATCTTTGATGCTTCGCGGTGGCGCGAACTCGAAAGATTCGATTTCAAAGACATCACCTACCACCGAGCGATAGACCAAGGCACAGTTCGCATCGCCTTTGATCGCCCCGACATTCGTAACGCCTTTAGACCGAACACAGTCGATGAGCTATACACCGCTTTAGACCATGCTCGGATGAGTACTGACGTCGGAGTTGTGTTACTGACAGGCAATGGCCCATCTACCAAAGATGCGGGGTGGTCTTTCTGCTCAGGAGGAGATCAACGTATTCGAGGGAAAGACGGCTACAAATACGCCGAGGGAGAAACAAGCGAAACCATTGACCCAGCCCAAGTGGGCAGACTCCACATCCTCGAATGTCAGCGGTTAATCAGGATGATGCCCAAGATAGTGATCTGCGTAGTTCCTGGTTGGGCGGCAGGTGGCGGACATAGCCTTCACGTCACAGCTGACTTGACCCTCGCCAGTCGCGAACATGCGCGCTTCAAACAAACTGATACCGATGTAGCCAGCTTTGATGGAGGATTTGGTTCGGCCTACTTAGCGAAACAAGTTGGTCAGAAAAAAGCGCGCGAAATATTTTTCCTGGGCCGTACCTACGATGCCGAAGAACGATTTTTGATGGGTGACGTCAACGCCGTGGTGGAACACAAGGAACTAGAAAATATGGCGCTGGAATGGGCGAAAGAAATCAACTCGAAATCACCAACGGCGCAACGCATGGCAAAGTTTGCATTGAACCTCACCGATGATGGCCTGATAGGACAGCAAGTGTTCGCGGGTGAAGCTACTCGTCTGGCTTACGGAACCGATGAGGCGGTAGAGGGGCGTGACGCATTTCTTGAAAAGCGCGAACAAGATTTCAACCAGTTCCCTTGGCATTTCTAAAGAAAATATTTTTAGACGCCGCCGGTTAGTCGCTGCATGATGGTCACATCTAGCCACCGTCCGAACTTACGCCCAACTTCTTTTTCTACACCCACAAGTTCGAAACCATGTTTTTGATGAAGAGCAACTGAGGAAGGGTTTTCACCTGCTATCCGTGCGAAAGTCGAGTGGAATCCGTATTCATCAGCAAGTCGTGTCAATTCTGCGAGCAATAAATTTCCGATCCCAATGCCCTGATGGTCTTGATGAACATAGATGGAATCTTCGACGCTGGTCCCGTACGCGGGTCTATCGCGGTACTTCGAAAGACACGCCCACCCAACGACCGCATCAGCGTCATTCAGAGCAACAACACACGGTAGGGCCCCGGATCGATCACGAAGCCAGTCCCGTTGCTCTTCAAGAGATTTTGGAACTAAATCGAAGGTCGCGACACCGGAAACAACTTCGTGGTTGTAGATGTCAGCAATTTCCGCAGCATCAGAAAGTTGGGCCAAACGGACCTTCATATCTCCAAAGGTACCGTTCACGGGGTTGTGCATCATCGGTGTTGATCCGTAAGCTTTCAAGTCTGCGCGGGTTCGCCCGTTCATGGTTGCCGCGATAGCTCAGTTGGTAGAGCGCCTCCATGGTAAGGAGGAGGTCCCGGGTTCGAATCCCGGTCGTGGCTCGCTCGAGAGAGCATGGCGGGATAGCTCAGTTGGTCAGAGCGCACGGCTCATAATCGTGAGGTCCCGGGTTCGAACCCCGGTCCCGCTACAACCCGTGGCCAAACGGCCCAGGATCTAGACAATGATGTCGTACTAGATCACGGTTACAACTAACAACCATGGCCGTTTCCCACGAGGCCGCTAAATGGCGAGTAGCGTCAAGTCATGCCGACACCGCAGATTCGTGCCGACGTCGCAGCCGCCCGAGACGGCGACGACGAGGCCTTCAAGCGCCTTGTGGAGGCAACTTATAGCGACATATTCATGGTGGCTGCGCGGCTTACGCGAAACCATCATGACGCACTTGACGTGGTACAAGAAGCGTACTTCAGGGCTTACCGAGGCTTAATCGACTTTCGTAGCGAAGCGAGATTTAGCACCTGGATGCACCGGATCACGGTTAACTGTGCAAATACGTTACTGGCGCGCCGTAGTCGCTACCGTTACGACCAAATCCAGCAAGACTTTGTAGACCTAAATGGTGACTACTATCCCGAACGTCGGCTGGATGACACCGAAATCAGCGCCGAAGTGCAAAATGCGTTAGACGACCTTCCTGCAAATCTACGAGCGGTCGTCGTCTTAAGTGATGTCTTCGATCTCGCGCATGCAGAAATCGCTAAACAATTGGGAATTTCAGCCACTGCAGTCAAAGTACGTCTGCATCGAGGCCGAAAGCGGATGCGTCTCGCGGTACAAGCCAGCCGCGAAATAGATGAATCTATTATCACTGGCGGCAACTCATATGGAGCTAGCCATGCAGTGTGATCGTCACCAAAGACAGATTAGGGCGATGGCCCGCGGAGAGATAATTGGTTCTCTAAAGCTCAGAGACCATGCTCGGCATTGTCTTCGATGCCAGGCTGAAATGTCCCGCGAGCGACGCATACAGCGAGAACTCCAATCTTTACGAGATGAACTACCTATTCCAGGGGGTTTAGCGACTCGCATCCTTGAGTCGGTTGACTCCTTAGATCGACGCCCATTTATTGTTCGACGGCAAAGATCGAAAATCGCAGGTCTATGCGCTTTAGGAGTGGCGGTTGCTGTCGGATTGACCTCTAGAACTGGACGTCGCCGGACCACCCAGGCAAGTTAATGCAGCATCTCAATATAAGGTCAATGCGCGTTAAGAAAGGAAACCCTCAGGCCCGCTGCTATCGTTTTTCCTGCCTCATCGTAAGGAAGTTTCTTTCCGCTGAGGGCAGTAGCTCAATTTGGTAGAGCACCGGTCTCCAAAACCGAAGGTTGTGGGTTCAAGTCCCTCCTGCCCTGCTCTGCTGTTGCCCTCAACAGTTAACTTATTCACCTCCGAACACGGACCAAACACATGGCAATGAATCGACAAACACGAAGGCATCTGCAAAAGCAGGGCGAAATGAGTGCCGACGGCGCTCCTATCGCCAATCGTGACCGTCGCGCTGCTGCAGCTGGGGCATCCCCCGATACGGAACGCGCAGGTCCTCGCCAGTTTGTAGGTGAAGTGAAGGGCGAGCTGCGCAAAGTGGTGTGGCCCACTAAGGACGAAATCGTCAACTATTCAGTAGTCGTCTTCGTCACCATCGTTGTCCTGACTGCTTTGATCGCAGGCCTGGACTACCTAACCGGCGAAGGGGTCCTGCGCCTCTTCGATGTGAACTAATGACTGACACCGATTCTTCAAGCACAGATCCGATGGCAGCCGCCCGCCGTTTATTGGGCACTGAAACTTCCGCAGATCCTGAAACCGCGATCGAAACAGAGGGCGGTGTCGTTGAAACAGACAACACTGCGGAAGACACTGAGGTGATCAATGAGGACGAACTTCTCGAGGAGGCCGCACAAGAAGTGTCTGCCTACGACAGGCCGGGAAAGTGGTTTGTCGTCCACACACAGTCTGGTTATGAGAAGAAGGTCAAACAGAACCTAGAAGCCCGTGTTCAGAACTTTGATATGGAAGACAAGATTTATGAAGTCGTAGTTCCAATGGAAGATGTCACCGAGTTCCGTAATGGTCAGCGTGTCGTCGTCCAGAAAAAGATGTTCCCTGGCTACTTATTGATCCGGTGTCGCCGAAACGATGATGTACACCACATGATCCGAAACACTCCTGGTGTAACGGGGTTCGCCGGGCCCGCCGGAAAACCATCGCCCTTGCGTCGAAAAGAAGTAGACAACTTCTTGGCAATTAAGAAAGACGGTGAGGACCCGCAACGAAAGATCAAACCTCGGCTGCTATACGAGCTCAACGAGAGTGTCCGAATTAAAGAAGGCCCATTCGCTGATTTCCAGGGTGAGATAGTCGAGATAAATGAAGAGCAACTGAAGGTCAAAGTGCTGGTCAACATCTTTGGTCGCGAAACACCCGTGGAACTAGATTTCGCCCAAGTTGCAAAAATTTGATCCCAAGCTGGTTGTCATCTTGCGGTCAACCCGAAACAATGACATGTCTCGCTCTTGCTAAAGCCTGAGCCTCACCAACACGGAGAACGCTAATGGCGAAAAAGAAAGTCGCCGCAATGGTCAAGATTCAGATCCCAGCTGGACAAGCTAGCCCCGCGCCTCCAGTGGGCACGGCACTTGGTCCTCACGGCGTTCAAATTATGGACTTTTGTAAGGCCTATAACGCTCAGACCGAAGATCAGCGGGGGTCTATTGTCCCCGTCGAGATCACTATCTTTGAAGACCGGTCGTTCACGTTCATCACAAAAACGCCGCCAACGTCTGTTCTAATTCGACAAGCCGCTCGACTTGACAAAGCTGCCCATGAACCGGGACGAGAAGACGCAGTCGGATCGATTTCTCAATCACAACTAGAGGAAATAGCCAACATTAAGATGCCCGATTTGAACGCTAACGATATTGAAGCAGCGAAACTTCAAGTCGCAGGTACCGCACGTTCGATGGGTATAGAAGTTCAAGGTTCTTAGTTATAAACGCCTATTGGGGGGACCTCGCCCAATAACTGCGTACGAAGAGGTAGCTGGAAGGCGACACCAATGAGTGGGAAAAAATATTCCGACGCAACCGAACGTTTTGATCGGCAAAAGTTCCATGAACCTGCCGAAGCTGTCGGACTGGTCAAAGACTTGGCCTCAGCGAACTTTGATGAGGCAGTAGATATTGCTGTTGGATTGGGCGTAGACCCACGCAAAGCAGACCAGATGGTCAGAGGGACGGTTGCATTGCCTTCAGGAACTGGTGGCGATGTGCGAGTAGCAGTCTTCGCCCAGGGGGACTTAGCTGCCGAAGCTACTGAGGCAGGAGCTGATCTAGTTGGAGCGGAGGATCTAGCCGAACGCATCGAAGGCGGATTCACTGAGTTTGACCTCGCTATAGCGACACCCGACATGATGCCGTTAGTAGGCAAGCTAGGGCGCGTCCTTGGGCCGCGTGGTCTGATGCCTAACCCGAAGTCAGGCACGGTGACGACTGAGATCGCCAAAGCAGTGGGCGAATTCAAAGGCGGAAGAGTCGAATATCGAACCGATAAATATGGCAATGTGCAGCTTGCGATTGGCAAAACTAGCTTCGAGGCGACTGACCTCGTAGCTAATTTCAAAGCTGTTATGGATGAAATTGAACGAGCTCGCCCGGCGTCGACTAAGGGCCGTTACATCAAGAAGGTAACTGTCTCATCAACTATGGGACCAGGTGTCAAAGTCGATCCAAGCAGACTTGGTACTGAATAAATTCAAATGATCGGCATCTGCCAGTTTGCAATTGTGAATCCCACCTCTAGCCTGATCTGACAACCAAATTCTGCTCGCCGTAGACCTCTGGTGGCCCTTGGCCCGAAATCGTGATGGGAGACCGTCATGAGCCTGAATAGGCGGACTCTGAATCCCCTTGTTGACTTTTCGACAATGCTTCGGTGTTCGCTCTGCGAGCACCGACGACCCAAGGGGGGTGAGACATGAGCCAAGAACAGCGAGCAGAAAAATCCGCTGTAATCGACGATGTACGCGAACGGTTTGATGAAGCTGAGGCGGTTTTATTTACTGAGTATCGAGGTCTTGATGTAAGCCAGATGGCCGATTTACGCAGTGCGTTGCGCGAGGCGGAGACCGTCTACAAGATCTACAAAAACACCTTGGTACGTCGTGCTCTTGATGAAGGCACCCCCGAAGGCCTAGTCGACATGCTTGTTGGTCCTACAGCATTGGCATTCGTAGAAAAAGACCCTGGTGCTGCAGCTAAAGCCTTGAAAGAATTTTCTGCTTCTAATGAAGCTTTGATCATCAAGGGTGGCCTCTTAAACGGCGACCTTCTTGACGAGGCCCAGGTCCGAGAGCTTGCTGACCTCCCATCTCGCGACGAGCTTCTGTCTTCAATTGCTGGTGGGCTTGCGGCTCCACTCCAACAAATCGCGTCGATGATGAACAATCTCCTTTCAGAGATGGCCAACTTGCTTCAGGCTTTGGCAGATAAGGGAGACGCTTCCGCTGAGGAACCTGCTGCCGAAGAACCTGTAGCTGAGGAACCTGCTGCCGAAGAACCTGTAGCTGAGGAACCTGTAGCTGAGGAACCTGTAGC
>MPLU02183353.1_pt1 | contig 54919 bp, 49 predicted proteins | sample 1617381 | NCBI WGS metagenome assembly MPLU02 (sample SAMN05944801, study PRJNA350692) | marine metagenome | biome: marine; feature: ODZ; material: water; isolation source: 90 m water sample filtered on 0.2 um supor filter | place: Pacific Ocean | collected 2012-04-08 | depth 90m m
CTTGCAGCACCTTAGCCTCTCCGGGCCTCAACTCAACGATGGTTGCCTAACGCATTTAACGGATTTAACAAGTCTGGAGTCGCTTGAGCTCTCGGGTACTAAGGTATCTGAATCAGGATTGGCCGTACTGAAGCGAGTCTTGACCAAACTCAAGGACGTAAACTACGATCCCGAGGGCATCCTGTTAGAGTAGGTTTTGTCGTTCTTGCCCTATTGATTGGTCCGATATCCCCCTGGGGCAGCACCTGCAAGGCTTTTGGCAGGAAGACGGACGACAGCGCAAAATCCGACGCACAGGTTGCACAAAGGATCGAAAAAGTAGCGCAAAATGCAGCGCAGCAGGTTGCCGCAAAGGGCGGCACGAACTCGCAAGAAACAAAAAAAGCCCGGGAAAACCGGGCTGTTTTGCAGCCACTTGCTGCCAGGTGCGAAACCCTGCCAAGTAGCCAAGTACCCCCTAGGGGAGTCGAACCCCTGTCTCTGGACTGAGAATCCAGTGTCCTGGGCCACTAGACGAAGGGGGCCAAAACAAACAAGCAAGCCAACTCATCTGCGACAGACAAACGACTTACCAGACACCCTCCAGTTTCCCCACCAACCGCCCACTTGTCAACAGACCCAGCCGGCCTCGACACCCTCGCCAGGACCCTTTAATCCGCACGTAAACCAGGCCGATCATGCCCTAAAAAGCCGATCGGAAGCGTTGTCGTTCCCTCGACTGCCAGGTCCGACAGGATCTTACCCAGCACCGTACTAAACTTGAATCCATGCCCCGATAAACCAGCCGCAAAGATCACCTGGTCATGCCCAGGATGACGATCCACAATAAAATGTTCATCTGCCGACATCGTGTAAAGACAGACCGTGTGATCGGTTGACTCGCCAGTTACCTCCGGCAGAAACTCTCCCAGGAAAGTCCCTACCTGCGACTGTTCCTCCCGGTCCAGCGAATGGTCCACGTGAAGTGGATCGGCTGCCACCTGGCCCCCCGTATGCCGGGCGACCTTCAAACCACGGCCATCAATCGCCGGAAAGCCATAGAAATACCCGGCCGGTGTATCGTAAAAAAAAGTGGGTGCGCCCTGGCTGTACTGGTAACGATCGGGCGGCACCCGGTACCAGTGCAATGGCTTACGCAGAACCTGCAGGGAAAATCCCAGGTCGCCCAGTAAATCCATCGTCCAGGATCCCGCCGTGATGACCAGTCGGTCTGTTTGAAACGTGTCCGACTCGGTCCGGACAGTGACCGTCGAACCGGTGACGGACCAGTCCAGGACAGCCTGGTTCGCCAGGCAAGTAGCCCCAGCCAGGCGTGCCTGGTCCAGGTGCGCCTGGACCGCCCGCTCCACCATCAGGAACCCCGCTTCCTCTTCGAACAGGGCCGTGTAGCCTTCGGGTACCGTGTAGCCCGGCCAACGCTTTGCGACCTCTTCAGCCGCCAGTTGCTCCAGCGGTAAATCATGCTCGGCGGCACTGGCTCGGATTCCCTGGACAATGTTTCCCTCGGCAGGACCCACGTTCAGCAGTCCTGCTGGTATGTAAAGCGATTGTCCTGTCTCCTGCTGCAATGCGTTCCATAACCGGTAGGCTTCGATCAGCAGGGGGACGTAGTCGGGATGCTCAAAGTAGGCCTTGCGAATCACCCGCGTGTGGCCATGAGAACTGCCGCGGTCGTGGGCATCGGCAAACCGATCCAGTCCCAGCACGGAGAGGCCACGCTGAGCCAGGTGATAAAGGGCCGCGCTGCCCACTCCGCCCGTTCCCAGCACGATGGCATCGTAATGACTCATGGTCCTGAAACCTGTAGTAGGAAAAGCGTATTAAATCGAACGGGCTCTCGCCGATGATTATATCCACTGCGCGGACCGGCGTGAGGGCAGGGCAGGGGAACGGGAAATCAGGGAGTCACCGGGGGCCCAGGATTCACGGGCAGTGGCTGTTGCAGGGTTTCTTCCGGGGAAGGGAACTGGTTTGCCTGCAGCTGAGCGGCCTCGTTCGCAATCGGGTCCTGGTAGTAAGAGACAGGTTGGACGCTGTCCGACTGAGTCGGTTGGGCCAGTGCCGGAGCCACCTGGCAGCAGATGCGGTGAACCGGGTTGGTTGCATGATGCCTGACGTCAGTGGGACTCCCCGGTTGAGTCTTTGTGGAGGTGGTGATAGGTCCGGGCGTGGGGAGAGCCTGCATCGGGTCGGGGACAGTGCGTCCCTGGCAGCCCACTGCCAATAGACAACCCACGGTGACCAGGTAGTTTAGCCGCCAGGGAATGTATGTTTTCATCGTGGCTCCAGGCATGCGTGGAACAGAAACGAGGTCAGCGAGGATGCAAATGGTAAGAAAGCCATCCTGGCGTGACAAGATCATTCCCCGGGGCGGCCCTACGATGCTCGGGTACGTGCCGCGGAGCTCCTGGTGGCCAGTTTCAGGAACAGGTGTTCCAGGGTGAAGTGTCCTCGCGAGGAGCGGCTTCCCCTCATGCCGAGATCGGCTTCCAGTAACCACTGGAAGAGCTTGGCGGCCCGTTCGCGTCCCAGTCGCTTGAGTTGTTTTTCCGCGCGGGTGGCCTCACCGCCATGGAACCCCGCTTGCTTGAGAGCGGCACCCAACGAGATGCGTTGCTGCTTGCGCTTGGCCGCGTCGTAGATCCGCGTGGCCATGGCAAATCTTCGCAGCGACCAGGAAAACTGGGCCAGCAAACCGAGCGGATGCTCGCCCGCCTGGACCAGTTGGTCCAGTTGCCCCAGGGCCTCGGAAATATTGCCGTCGGCGGCGGCACTGATGATATCCCAGGTCGTTTTGAATTTCCAACCACCAATCATTTCTTCCACCAGGGGTGACGTGATGGTGCCCCCACTTTCGACGTAAAGGGAGAGCTTGTTGACAGCCTGTTCGAGTTGACCAATCTTGGTTCCCTTGAGGTCCAGCAGGACATCACCGGCATCACGTTCCATTTTCAGGCCGTGATCCTGCTGGGCCCGGAACTGCAGCCACTTGATAATCCGCGTGCGGTCGACGGACTTACCCTTCTTCTGTTGGGGTACCTTGCAATCCAGTTGAAATCCATGCTGGTCAACCAGCTTGTAGAGTCGCGTGTTGGCAGCCCAGCTCTTGACTTCCAGTAACAGCAGGCCGCGGGGATTTTCCCGGGCTGCCAGGTCTTCCAGTCGATCACGGTACTCGGTGACAAAGGTGTCGGCGTTTTCAATCCGCGCGATTCGCAGGTCATTGGTGCCAAAGAGTGAGAGGGACGAGATCTCGTCATGAACGTCAGCCCAGCGGGCCGAGTTGTCGAACGTCATGACATTCATTTCATCTTCCTCGTCCTTGAACCAGGAAGCGTAGAGTTTTTTGCGAGCCTCGGTTTTCAGGTAATTATCATCCCCGAAGAGGACACCGACTCCATGCGAGGGAAGCGCTCCCGGTGCCTGGAGATAATCCAGCACGTGAAAGGTGCGTTGTTTGGCCACTACTGATTTCTCCCGCATCCGATGCCGATGAGATCTCAAGAACGAGTCCACTTGCTGAGGTAGAGCTTAGCGGGGAATGGCCTTCTTGGCCACTACAGAGGGCCACTGGTTTGCCCGCCAGGACTAGGGGATCGAGTTTCCCCCAGGAGATGCCAGCGGCTGTACACCCTGGATTCTTCCCCGGGGAGCAAGTCCCAGCAGCGTGACCGGAACCGGGTGCTCGTAGGATCCGGTATTACCCGCCTGGTCCCGGGCATCCAGGCGCAGGTAAATGGACCGGGGAATGCGTGGACTGACCGGCCAGGCATACGTGCCATTGTTGGTTAACTGGCTGGCAATCGTTGTCCAGGGATCCGTTTCTTTTTCGCGATAGGCCAGGGAGATGGGCCGGGCTGCCAGGGCCAGGTCCTCGACCGACCAGCGAATGACCAGGTTGCCTGCCTGGATGCCCGTGCCGAAACTGGCTGATTCGATACGGGTGCGTGGGGGGGTCGTGTCAACACGCAGCCAGATATCTGCCGGGTCACCCCGTGTTGGAGGACGATGCGCCGGACCCTGGGCATCGGCCACGGCGATGCGGAATCCAAAAATACCCTCGTACCGTACCTGGATCTCGAAGGGACTTTTGCCGTCGGGATCGTTGCCCCAGTGTTTCCAGGTCCGGCCACCATCGGCGGTTGCCCACAGTTGCACTTCCGGGGGGCTCGTATCCTTGGTTTCAAGTAACTCGTAAGCCAGTTGGAAGTAACGAGAATTGCTGGTTCGTACCACGGATCCGGGCGGCAAAGTAATGGCGTTCTCATCGGTTGTCGCTGGTCGACCACTGGGCACAGGTGGCGAGGATTCGAAAGGTGACTGGTCCGGTATGGTCGGTACGGTGGGTGAAATATCTGCCTGTTGTGGGTTCGTGGTAAACCGGGTGGGAGGTACTTCGTCCAGGTTCTTGCTCGGAAAGGTTTCCACGAGACGAGCCCCGGGAACGGGGTCGGTTGTTGCAGTCCGTGGGGCTCCATCAGCGGGGCCAGGTGCGGGATGCCTGGTGAGCGATGGTGAGGCCTTGTTGTCGTCCACAGGCCAGGGAATGCTTGGTAACGGGGCGGCCGGCCGGGGAACCGGATTACGGGCTGCCTGTTGCGGGATGCCCCCTGGCAGTGTTGGTGGTCGGGGCAGGGGGGCTTCGGTGGCGGTAACCCGTCGTAGGATTTCAGTCCGATTGCCTGCCTGGTCACTGACCGTGGCCTGCACGATAAAAACCGGTGAGGCAGTGCTGGGCTGCCATTGGGTACTGCCCTGGTAAGTGCCTGGTTGTGTGGCGACCACTTCTCCGGTTGGGATTGCTTCCCACTGTTGTTCGCCGGCGGCCTGCCCGGATAGTTGCAGGGTCTGGGCCTGCAGGTTGACGTCGCGGATAGTCCACTTCAGCAGCAGTCGACCCGCGGGTTGCCATGTTGTTGTTAATTCCACCTGGGGCTGGGTTACGTCGACCGTGATGATCAACTCGGGCTGTTTCTCCTCCCGTGGCCAGAGCTTTTTTTGTGCATCCATGGTACGTGAACAGAACCAATAAGAGCCCTCACGTGGGGCGCGAAAATCGAACTTGCCCTGGGGCCCCGGTTCGCGAGCATAGAGTTCCCAGTCACGTCCCTGGTTGACGGAGATATACAGTTGCACTTCCGTGGCCTGCCGGGCCAGGCGGTTGACGGCAAACGGTATCTCCAGCCGCGTGTGCCTGGTCACAATGGGCATGGGCTGTTTGCGGACCGGTGCTTCAGTCGCGGTGGGTTGCGAAGATCGCGGAGGCAAAATTTTGCGTTTGCCGGGATTGGTGGATTGAGCCGATAGCGGTTGATTGATCAAACCACACAGCAAGAGAACGGTCGTCATGGTGGGTAGAAAATAGCAGGGACACTTCCCCATGACATGCTTCTCCGAGGTAACGAGGCTCAACGAGGAGCGCACTAGGACCGCCAATCGATTTATCGGCATTCCCGACAAGCAATCTTAAGCTGTGCGGCGATCGTAAACGTTGCGGAATAGGTAGGGCAGGAGACCAGCCAGCAGTTACGGGTCTGCAGCAGCCCCGTTTTTTTGAGGCTCAAAGCGAGCGGGAGGAAAGGTGCTGGCAAGGTAAAGTGCTGGCAAGGTAAGTGACAGCACTTTGCGCGTTTACATGGCGGCGCGGGTTTCACGCACGATCTGGACGTATTGCTTGGCCAGCGATTCGATGCGCGCCAGGTCTCCGTTGGCAACGGCTTCTTTTTCGACCAGGGCACCGCCAACGCCCAGGGCGGAAGCACCGGCTCGCAGGAAGTCAGCTGCGGTATCGAGGTCGACTCCTCCGGTGGGCAGCATGAGGACCTGGGGTAGGGGACCTTTAAGGGCCTTCAGGTAACCTGGGCCATTGATATCGGAGGGAAAGATCTTGATCATATCGGATCCGGCATCCCAGGCTGTCACGACTTCGGTAGGGGTGAGGGCACCGGGCATGACCAGTTTGTCATAGCGGTGTGCCATGCGGATCACGTCGAGGTTGGTTGACGGCGAGACGAGGAACTCGGCACCGTGCAGCAGGGCTGTGCGTGCGGTTTCCGGATCGAGGATGGTACCGGCTCCGACGGTGGCGCGATCTCCGACGCGTTCTACCATCTGTTGTAGGATCTGGGTGGCGTTGGGGACGGTGAAGGTAATTTCCATGACGGTGATCCCGCCGGCCAGCAAGGCCTCGGCAACATCGACCAGTAACTCACCGCTGGGGGCACGGATGACAGCAACAATCCCACTGTCGATCACCTCGGCTAATTTCTCGTATCTACTCATGGTATTTCATCTTATGTTTTCTTCGTGGTATGGGATTGAACCGGGAAGGCCATGCGCACGTAGGAGGTGCATTGGTCAAGGGAATGAACCGGTTCGGGTTAGAGCAATTGTGGCGTTTGTGATTTCTGGACGTCCTGTACGCAATGTGCATAATATGGGATGTGTGCTTGTCAGCAACCCCCGGAGCAGGATTTCTCGATCTCGATCTAGCGTGGTTCTATGTTGAAATTTCTGACCACAACGGAAGCGCAGGCTGTTCTGTACGTGGCGGCTTTACTGATCCTAATGACGATGGGTTACTACATCGTGCTAAGGTTTCGGGATCGCACGGGTGAAGACCATCTGGAGGTCAATGAACAGCTGACGAATTTCAGAGAAATTCATCACAAGGGTGACATTAGCGACACGGAATACCGAACTATAAAGACTACGTTAGGAGCAAAACTCCAGGACGAGTTGGAAAAGTTAAACGGTAGCAATAACGAGGATTGAAGCGAATCGCTCGTTAGAAGTCGCACAGATCCCTGTGCGACCTCTTCCTGCCTGTTGCTGAATCTTTTCGGCCTGGAGTGTAGTTGCCTGGCAGAACCAGGGTCTGGGAGACCACTGGATCATTACCGTGACTTACTAACCTGGAAAATAATAGCTCGACCATTTCGGACAAGGATGCCCAGAGGGGCCAAGGCAGTCATTGCCTTTCGGTCAATTTCGAGCGACACCTGTGATATAGAAAAACTAACCTGGCCTGGCAATGGGCCGGGATTAGTTGTCCGAAAGGAGTTACTATGCCCTCTGGAAACGATCAGGGCGGAGAACGTCGAGGCAGTACGACCAAGAAGAACGCTTTCTGTTCTTTCTGTCGTAAGAGTTACCGTGACGTAGGACCGCTCGTGGAAGGGCCCGGCGATGTTTACATCTGTGGCGAGTGCATTGATTTGTGCGAGTCGATCCTGGACCAGGAACAACGTCGCCGAGGCGTCACCAAGAAATTATTCAACAAGATTCCCACGCCGCGAGAAATCGTTTCGAAGATGGAACAGTACGTGATCGGCCAGGAACACGCCAAACGGGTTTTGGCCGTGGCGGTTCATAACCATTACAAGCGACTGTCCATGGACTGGGAAGGTTCGGGGGTCGAGGTTGAGAAGTCTAATATCCTTCTCGTTGGCCCAACCGGTTCCGGTAAAACGTTGCTGGCTCGTACCCTGGCCCGTGTCTTGAACGTGCCATTTGCGATCGGGGATGCCACGACGTTGACCGAGGCAGGCTACGTGGGTGAAGACGTGGAAAACCTGTTGCTCAAGTTGCTGCATGCGGCTGACTTCGATCTCGAATCAGCTCAACGCGGTGTGCTCTATATCGATGAGATCGACAAGATCGGCAAGACAAGCCAGAACGTGTCCATCACGCGTGATGTGTCTGGTGAAGGGGTTCAGCAGGCGTTGTTAAAGATGCTGGAAGGAACCACGGCAAACGTGCCTCCGCAGGGCGGTCGAAAGCATCCGGAACAACAATATATCCAGATGGAAACCAATAATATCCTGTTTATTTGCGGTGGGACATTTGTGGGTATCGAGGATATCGTACGCCGGCGACTGGGTAAGCGGACGATGGGCTTCGGGCAGGTGTCCGGGTTCAAGAACGAGGCGGACCTGGCGGAACTGCTGCCGGAAGTGACCACGGATGATGTGTTGGAGTTTGGACTGATCCCGGAACTGGTAGGGCGGTTACCGATTTGCAGTTCATTATCGCCACTCAATGAAGACGGTCTTGTGCGAGTTCTTACCGAGCCCAAGAATGCATTGACCAAGCAGTACGAGAGCCTGTTTGCCATGGAAAAGAGTGAACTGAAGTTCACCGAAGATGCCTTGCGAGGAATCGCCAGGCGAGCCATGAGCAAAGGGACCGGGGCGCGTGGTTTGCGCTCGATCATCGAGGAAGTCATGCTCGATATCATGTTCGACTTGCCAGAACAGAAAGACGGAGGGACCTACGTTCTCAGTGGAGACGTGGTCTCTGGCGAGAAGGTCCTGTTCGATTCGAAGGCAAAGAAACCTCGTAACAAGAGTGCCTGAAAACGTCCCCTCCGGGGACAACCATATTTTCCTGTCGGTTCGTTCACGTTTCCGCGAGGACACCCGCAGTAGGCCTGGGATTGGTCTGCTGCGGGTTTTTTTATGGCCATCCCCATCAGCCAGCCCGGGTGGGATGGTATCATGAATCACTAGAAATTCATGCATCCGGGAAAAGGAGCTGGCTAGATGGCAATCAGAAGGAAATATGTGGCGGGGGTTTGTGTCGTCCTGGGCATCCTGTTCAGCGTGATTGCCGGTGCCGCCGAGCCGTTGACCATTCGCGTGCTAAGTTACAACATTCACCACGGTGCAGGGATCGATGGAAAACTGGACCTGGAGCGAATCGCCCGGGTTGTGAATTCCGTGAAGCCCGATCTGGTTGCCCTGCAGGAAGTAGACCGTAAGACAACGCGTGCCCGCCAGATCGATGAACCCGCCGTGTTGGCCAGGTTGACCGGGCTGCAGATCATTTTTGAACGTAATATCCAGTTCCAGGGTGGGGACTATGGAAACGCGATCCTTTCCCGGTTTCCCATCAAGTCACATCGAAATCATAAGATGCCCAACCATAAAAACGGGGAACAACGTGGTGCCCTGGAGGCCGAGATCAGCCTGCCAGCGGGACACGGTACCCTGGTCTTCTGGGCGACCCACCTGGATCACCGCAAGGATCCGACGGAACGAGTGGCCTCGGCCCAGGCACTGGAAAAGATTGTCCAGGCGAAATCCGGGTTGCCTGGAATCCTGGCAGGTGACCTGAACGCCACCTTGAGTAGTAAGGTCTTACCGATCTTCCTGCGTGACTGGACAAATAGCAACGGTTTGAAACCGTATCCCACGGTGCCGGTCAAGGAACCCAGTCGCCAGATCGATTTCGTGTTGTATCGACCTCAAAACCGTTGGCGAGTTCAATCGGTGAAGGTCCTGCCCGAAGAAGTCGCTTCTGATCACAGGGCGATCCTGAGCGTGCTCGAGCTCGTGCCGACGTCGAGTCAATGATCCGGGCGCAGGTGCCTGGCCGCTCAGGACGTTGCCAGCTGACGAAGAATATCGATCCCGCGGTCGATGGTGTCGTTGTCCGACGCGTAGGAGATACGGAAGTGCGTGTCGTGCTGGCTGAATATGTTGCCCGGGATAATCAGGAGGTTCCGTTCGATCGCCTGCTCAACAAACTCGCTTCCGGTCCTGTTTCCCGGGACCCTTGGGAAGACGTAGAATGCTCCGCCAGGAGCCACCAGGTCATAGTGTGAGGCCAACCCCGCCAGGAGTCGGTCACGTTTTTCTCGGTAATCGGCAATGTGCTGGTCGATATTGACGTCCATGGCTAAGGCGGCAGCCCACTGGGCCGGTTGAGGGGCACAGACGAAAGTGTATTGCTGCAGCTTGATCATCGTTTCAATGATCTCATGGGGGCCGTGGACCATGCCCACGCGCCAGCCGGTCATGCCATGACTCTTGGAAAACCCGTCAATTACGATAGCCTGATCGTTGAACTGGGCAGGTGAAACGAACGCATCGTCGTAGCAGAAGCGACTATAGATTTCGTCGCTCAGGATGGCCACGTTACGCTGTTGAGCCAATTCGGCCAGGTCCTGGATTTCCCGGGAAGTCGCTGTGATACCGGTTGGATTGGTCGGGCTGTTGAGCAGGATTAACTTGGTCTTCGAGGTGATGGCCTCGGCTACACGGTTGCAATCGATGCGAAAGTCAGGGTAAGTGTCGACCAGCACCGGATGTCCGCCAACCAGTTTTACCAGCGAGGGGTACATCACGAAAAACGGATCAAAGAGAATTACCTCGTCCCCGGGATTGACCAGGGATAGCATGGCCAGGACCAGGCCGCCACTGGTTCCGGAAGCGACGAACACGGAACGATCCTGGTGACCGAGTTGCTGGTCGATCTCGGCCTGGAGTTTTTCTCGCAGTACCGGCATTCCCTGGGTCAGGGCATAACCATTCTTGCGAGACTGCACGGCGTCGATGCAGGCCAGTCGAACCTGTTCCGGGACATCGAAATCAGGTTGTCCAATCGACAGGTTAACCGGATCGGTCAGGGTGCTGGCAAGATCAAATACCTTGCGAATGCCACTGCTGTCAAAGGCGTTCGTGCGGTCAGCAATCCAGGGGTGCGTCATGGCTGCTTGTCACAATTGATCGGGAACCTAGCGGACTCGACACTTGAATCGAATGATACCACCTTGGCCCACCTTGAGTGGATCGGTAATTTCCCAACGCAGGACCAGTGACTGGGACTTGTTGACCTGCGTTACAAAAGTACTCTTGAGGTTACATTCCTGGCTGTCCGGGATGTATTCGAGTCGTGGGGTGAGATTGTCCAGGACAGTGACATTACCGATGGTCTGATCTCCGGTGTTGTCAAAGCGAACCGTGAATTCGATGATGTCACCCGAATGAGCGTGTTGGTGAGATGCCACCTTGACGACGCGTAGTCGCTGCTTGCCTTCGGGCATCTCGTAGGTGTAGTGTTCACCACTGGTTCGCTCGTTGACAAACTCGGTTGGTAGCTTCCCATCCAGTACGACCTGGACACCCTGCTGGGTCGCCCAGGACTTGGCTGCCAAGATTCGCTGGTTGAGCCGGGGTTTTTCGTTGTTGTCGAAAATGCCACGACGAATGATCGAGAAATCCTCGTAGGATTCGTAGACGGAGTCGGTACCGGCTGCATTCTGCACGTTGTCAACCGATCGGTCCGGCAGGCGTTCTCGGAACCCGTTCGGTGTGGCCAGTGCCAGGTGACGGCGGAGTTGCAGTTGTTGTGTCATCCTGGAGGTGTTCAGGGATTCCTGGTCCATCCGCAGGTTTTGTACCTGGTGATTGGCCAGCGTGCTGAAGGTGTGTTCATTCTGGACGATCCCATCGACACGACGTACAGCGGCAAAGCGTGGTGCGTAGACTGCCACACGATTACTGGGTTGAATGACGACTTTTCCGTCCAGGGTGTCGTAATGAACAACGGTATCTTCCTCGTCCAGCCCGTGGACCGTCCAGTCCCTGGCTACGTTGACCTGGCCGGCACGGTCGCCACCATCAATCACGTATTCGTCTGCAGGCCAGGGGCGTGGTATGCCGGGCGGTGACCAGGGTTGGCCCATGAGCCGACCTGTCGGGAGAGGAGGTGCCGTGGGATGGGCCGGATGTCCGGACCAGGCCGATGCGGGCAATCCCGTGGGAGCAGCCGGTGTCGCTGCGGACGGGGAGATGGCGGGGGCCGCTACTGCCTGGGGGGCAGCTGGTGTTGCTGTGGCCGGAGGGCCAGGAGCTGCGTCCGGGGTGTCTTGTAAAACGGCACTGGTTGTGGCCAGCGAAGCCACGGGTGCCATGGTGCGGCAGGAGCAAAGCAGCAGGCAGGCCAGGCCGATACCGATCCACGACCAATGGATGGCCCCGTGGGCAGAACGGCGCGAGCTGTGTTTAGGATGGTACATGACGACCCGATAGATGGTAATTATCGTTTAAGCGGTGTAGCTGGATAGGTTCGTGGTACATGCGGCTGACGCGTGACGGCCGAACCACGGGGTAACAGCGCCTGCCTGGCAGCAGCTGATGGCGGCAAGCGAGCCGGTGGTGAATGGAACAGGAAGGTGCCGGTGGTGCGATCTAACCGCGGTACTCGTGAGCCCAGCCGCAGGATAGCCATCGGTCGTCCCAGTCGATCTGCCACGTGCAGGGGATCCTCGCTGGAGCCCACGTCAAAATAAGGCTGCTCGTTGGGATTGGCCACGTAAGGAGTCGCCGCTCGAGGTTCTTCCAGGTAGATCACGCGAGTTACATAGCGTCCCTGCAAGGCGAATTCGATGTCACGCTTGGTGAGGTGGATGGGAATGGGGAATTTCCAACTGGCACCCTGGGGAGGATAGAGCCGGTTAATGATTTCAACCGACGGATAGACTTCCAGGCCGGGCTGAAGTGGGATATTCGAGACACGCAGTCGATAGACCTGGCCGATTAACAGCCCTGCTGTCGTGGTCGGGGTGGCCGGACCAAATTTTCCACCCTGGGCCAGGCTAACTTCCATGCCACCCAGGGCCTTGAATTCCACGGGTTGAAAGTAGCCAGCGAGCGGACCACCACGTACGAGTTGTCCACGGCCAACAGTACCAGGAGGATCCTGGATCGAGTACCGGAAGTGAGGCGAATTGCCCTGTGCCAGCAACGAAGGGGTCAGGAACGGACTGGTCATGAGAATGACCAGTCCGATTGCCAGTTGCCCTTTTGAAATCCAAGTAGCCATCATGCGTTGTAACCGTTGGTTCGCTGTGCGATCGCTCTCACTGCTGCATGGAAGTGATTCCATCGATGCAGTGTACCTTTCTGGTTGGATCCCCCGCTGGTATTACGCATGGGATCATCCGGTGTCCGTGATTGCACGGACCGTTGGTTCACCCCATTAACTCCTCTGGTTGACCCCCTGGGGGGCCAGTGAACTAGAAGACCCGTTGCTTGGTATCGCTGGCCGGTCGTCCGAACGGCATTCCAGGAGTGATATTCTGTTCTCGAATGAAAACACGCGTGGGTGGTGCAGGGTAACTGTAACCCGGCATCTGGCGAATGTGCATGTTAAGCTTGCTGGTCGGTTCCGGCATGTCGACACGCGTGTGGTTGCGAATGACGTGCTTCTGGAGTCCGGCCGGTCCACCCAGCGGTATGTGAGGTGGTCCTGGCAGTCCAATCGGCGTGCCACTCATCGGCATGCCGTACTGGGGTGTCGTGTAACCAGCGACGTAGGCAGGTACGCCCGGGCTGGGCATCGGGCCTGCAGCCGGTTGCATGCGTGAAAAGGTGGCTGGTGCGACTGCCCCGGGAGCTTCCCGGTTACCAGGCATCTCGACATGCTTGTTACCCATGCGGGCGATGGCCATGATCGAACCGCGGCGATCCGCTTCCACGATCGGGTCCATACCTGGATCCAGGCGGGTGCTGACCAGCGTTTCCACGCCAGCCAGGGCCAGTTCCTGGAATTCGGGATCTGGCAGGTAAATCACTTTCGTGACAAAGTTACCAGTTAATACCTGGTCAAAATCTTCTGCCGTAAACTGGATCGGGATCGCATTGTGGGCCAGGTAAGCAGCCGTTCGCGGTGTCGTGGGTCCAATTTCCAGCGTGGGATAAAGCTCTTCTGCTGCATGGCCCGCAATATGAGTTAACTTGAGGCGGTAAATGCCGCCCTGTGGGAAATTGTAGCGTGCCGGAACGACCAGCGGGGTCTGGTGAAACTGACCAGGACCGATTTCCCAGTGAATATGCATCGCTTCCGGACGAGCGAATTGCAGTTGAATCGTTGGCTGTGGTGCCACGCTGACCATGGGTGCTCCACCCATCGCACTACCGGGCATCGGCATTTGAGCGTTGGCGGGAATCACTGGTGAGACAGCACCCAGAACTCCCGGTCCGGGGCCTCCCACGCCTGGTCCCGGTTCCAGCAGCTGTTGCGCCGGAGGCAGGTTATGGGTGCTGGTGGCACATCCCTGTGCCAGGATTGCCAGGAGGGCTAATACTGCCCATAGGTTTTTGCATCTGTTCATGAATCTATCCCTTACGCCTCATGACGCTATAAACGTTTGCCCGTTTCGTCCGGTGCAATACGATAATCCTTCCAGTGACCTGACTACGCTGCATGGTGTTCGTAGCTGATTGGCATAGACCTTAGTGAGCACCAGACTTACAATGCTCGCCAACCCATCTGGGTGGTTATGCTGCAGCGCACGAAACGCCTTTGAATTCTATCCTCGGCCTCTTACAACAGGTTTCTTTGATAAAATCATCACAACCGGGACATGAAGTACAAATTACCTATACTTACAGCCGGTTTTAGCTGCTGTTTGCTAGCAGTTTGCGGGTTGCTGGCACCACGGGACCTGCACTTGCTCTCGTTGGAGACGCCTGCTGACAGCCAGCAAGGTGTCTCGAAAGGAGCAGCTCTCGGGAAAGGGCAGGGGGGCTCTGCAGCCAGTCAGCCGCCTCATGGCCAGTGGCTGGTGGGACGAGCGGTTCGCGAGTTAGTCAAGCAGGAAAGCCTGCAGGCGGAAATTCGTCAGCAGGTGGACCTCTACGGGCATCACCTGGTGGGGGTAGGGCGTTACCGTCAGTTCTTTGTGGCGGGCGAACAACGATTGAGGCTCGAGTTAAAACTGCAACTGGGTGAGCAGGTGAGTACACTGACCCAGGTCGCTGACGGACGCCATTTCTGGACACGCCTTGATATGCCCGAGGAGACGACGCTCAGCAGGATAGATTTACGACGTGTCAAGGAACAGGTATGGCAACGGACCTCGAGTGGACTGCTGGCTGAATCGAGCATGTGGATGGCGTTGGGTGGATTACCCAAGTTGTTGCAGGGCTTGGAATCTCATTTTGAATTTTCTCCGCCCCAGGCTGCCCAGTGGAAGAAGAAGCCGGTCTGGGTGACCGAGGGTACCTGGAAGCCGTCGCTGCTCAAGCATCATTGGGGAACCGCGAAGTCTATTCCGGAATATATTCCCCGGCGAGTTCAGTTGGTCCTGGGCCGGGATTCGGAGATCCCCCTGTTTCCCTATCGAATTCGTTTCTGGCGATCTGTCGAGGTGCTGGCCGAGGATACGCAGGTCCGTCCGATGGTCACCCTGGAGTTTCATCGTATCACGCGGCCGACATTTTTCACGCGTTCGATGTTCGAGTACAAGCGAGGTGACCAGGTGGTCACGGATCGCACGGATACTTTCCTGAAGCATCTGTATAGCCCGCCCTGGAGTCTGTCCAAGCAGGAATCTCCCTGAGCAGTCGGGGGAGGGGAGCAGTTGGGCCCGTTACTGAAGATCCTGGTCGCCGGTTCCGAAGGGGTTCTCCCTGGCGGTCAGTCGAAATCCCATGCAGGCAGCAATTGGTTGATTGCCGTCGAAGCCGCGTCTGCCCCAGCTGGCATGAAACTGCCGATTGATTTCGGCGGTAAAGATCGTGGGGGCCATGAATTCTCGTTTCCCGGTATCCATCAGGTTGAAATGAATATGCGCGGATGATTGCAGTTCCGGGTGGGGTGGCAGGTACATGTAGGCAATGATCTGTCCCCTGCGCACTTGCTGTCCGCGTTTCACCAGGATGAAGGGCTTGTAGAAACTCCGATCGCCCGGATCGACCATCGGTTCAATACTGTAATGGAAGTGAACAGGCTTTCCCTCCTTGAGTCCGATCGCCAGCGTGACACCGTAGCGGTAGTTAGAGAGGCGTTTGTTGAGGACCCGGTTAAACATCTCACGCTGCTTGAAGGATTCGTCGATCCGCGCGACGTGGCCATCGGCGATAGCGTAGATCGCTGGATAGCTGCTGGGTACCCGCGGGTCAGGGCGTTTCTTGGGCGGTTGAAAGTAGAGGTGAGCGCCCGTGTGGGGTTTCTGGGCACGACGACCCTTGTAGGGGTGACCGGTTCGTACATGAGTCCAGTCAACGAGGAAGCGGGGGCTGGGCTGGGTTGCGAACTGCTTGATGTCAGGCAGCGGGTCGGCGGCCTGCGCCAGGGTAGCCAGTGTCGATGAGAAGATGCCGACCGCCAGCATCTGCCAGGTGTGGCAGCGAGGTGGTGAAGTGCGTGCGGATGAGATTAACCACATGATTTGTCCACCGAGGAAGTTCGGTTCCAGGCTAGTTGTTGACGCAAGGGAGCGAGTTGGGCTGCGGTTTGGACGGCTTGCATGAGACCGGTGATCTGTGCCCGTCCCTGCCAGGCCAGGTCAAAGGCGGTCCCATGTGCGACGCTGGTACGGATGATTGGCAGTCCGAGCGTGATGTTGACTGCCTGGTGCATGCCCAGCAGCTTGAGGGCAATATGGCCCTGGTCATGATACATGGCGACTACGGCATCGAAATCACCATCGGCGGCCCGTACCATCAGGGTGTCCGCTGGCAGGGGGCCCGTTACGTCCATTCCGGCTTCCTTGAGCTGGGTAACAGCTGGCTCGATCACTTGCTGTTCTTCGTTTCCGAAAAGCCCCTGTTCTCCGGCGTGAGGGTTAAACGCTGCCACGCCCAGTCGTGGTGGTTCCTCGTGCCCCGTGGTCACCAGTAGCTGTTCCATCAAGTCATGCGTCAGTTGGGTTACGGTGGCAATGCGTTCTGCCTTCAACTGGGAACTGACCTGGGCCAGGGGGGTGTGGAGGGTCGTGTGAGTTACACCCAGGCCAACGCTGCCACGGATCTGGTTTCCGGGTGGCAGGTAGAGCATCATGACAGCATCGGGTGCATTGCACAGGTGCGCCAGTAACTCCGTGTGTCCCGGATAGGCCAACCCGGCTGCAGCCAGTGCTGCCTTGTTGAGTGGCGCCGTGGTAATCGCATCCACGTCACCACGTAGGGCCAGCTCGACAGCCACCAGCAGGGCATCGTAAGCGGCTTGCCCGCCGCGTGGATCAACCGTGGCGGCCGGTACATCTTCAGCATCTCCCGGGCCGGCGGTGATCAGTGGCATCAGGGTAGGGGAGGGCGCTTGTTGCTGTGTCGAATGGACTTCTTTTACCTCGATGGAACCGCCGATCAAGGAAATTGCTCGCTGCATGACGGCCACGTTGCCCACGACCAGTCCCTGGCAGTCCTGGTGAAAGGTTGGCTCTGCCCACAGGGCAGCTATGGTTTCCGGGCCGACTCCGGCTGGGTCCCCCATGGTGATCGCAATGCGTGGCTTGGTCATGATTTTATTCTATCTCGCACACGCGAACTTCCATAGTGGACCTCGCCCGGGCTGGACTGATCTACCTGGCACCGTCTACACTGACCTCGCGTTCTCCTGGCACGCACATGGAGATGTTTTCGGTTGGTTTTAGTATGTAGGTTGATTCCGTGGCGCGTATCTATTCGGTACTGGTGGTCTTTGCCCTGGCCTTGTTAGTCAGCAATATCATCCTGGGATATTGTATTGGTGACTGGAACCTGCTGGTTCAGCAGCGGGTCGTAATGAAAAAAGAAACCGATCAGCTGAAGAAAATAGTCAATATTCGTAAGTATGAATTACGAGCAGCTCGTCAAGCTGAAATGGGCAGGGTGGATCCGGATGACGACCGGCCCTTGACTGAAACGCAGAAACAGTCAGCCGCTCGACAGCAAGCAGCGAAGGATGCCCTGCAGGAAGCAGAATCCAGGTTTGCGCAAAAGTCACAGGAGCAGATGCTGTTAGCCAAGACGTTTGTCGTGGTTCGCGACTTGCAAACCATTCATTTCTTGTTGGGCGTGCTCGCTTCCCTGGTCACCGTCCTGGTCAATAGTGTCTCCGTGACCTATTTCATTGGCACCACGCGTTGGTGTCGGGAAGTGGTAGAAGAATATGGACTGGATGCCAGCCTTTACGAAAGAAGTCGAGCTCTCAAGCGTATTACCTATCCGTGGGCCCTGGGGGGCGTCTTCGTGATGCTGGGTATTATCTGTGCAGGAGCTGCTGCAGATCCGGGTGCTAATGGGGGCACGTCTGCTGATTGGGTCGTACCCCATTTCATGGCTGCAATCCTGGGGACAGCGGCTATCGGCTGGGCGTTCTGGGTACAGGTCGGAACGGTCGGCAAGAACTTCGTGGTCATCCAGGAAATCCTGGAACAGGTGAATGCAATACGGGCAAAGCAAAATCTGGATGTAGCCACAGGCCAGCAGGAAGTTTCCGGATAACCCAGATGTCCAGTTGGATGTTCCCACGAAACCCGCCATCGCGAGGAGCCAGGTCATGCGAGTTTGTGTGCAGCGTGTTTCTGAAGCCAGCGTGGAGATCGACGGTAAAACGGTCGGTGCGATTGGCCCGGGGCTGTTGGTGTTGCTCGGAATTGGACACTCAGATACTCCCGCCGAGGTAACTCAGTTAGTTGACAAGATTGTTAACCTGCGTGTCTTTGCGGATGACCAGGACAAGATGAATCGCTCGTTGCTGGATATCCACGGGCAGATGCTTGTGATCAGCCAGTTCACACTCTGGGGAGATTGTCGCAAGGGGAGACGCCCCAGCTTTGTACAGGCGGCTGACCCCGAGGTGGCAGAGCCACTGTACGAACGTTTCGTGGACGAGGTGCGGGGCCGGGGTGTGGTCACTGAGACCGGACGCTTCGGGGCCATGATGCAGGTGCACCTTGTGAATGACGGACCGGTCACCCTTGTGATCGAGAGCTGGTAGATCGTGCTACCCTAGCGAATCAGCTTGTCACTTTGCTCTACGGCATCTTCCAGTAGTTGCCTGGCGGTTCGTGCGTACTCGGTGTCCTGCTGGGGAAGCCTGTGGGCAACCAGTGGGTCACCGATCGCCAGCAGGATGAAGAGTCCCAGCTTGCCATAGGTAGAGATGTTGGCCCACAGGTTGCGACGGCTCCAGAACTTGCAGGCAGTGCCAAAAGATTTCTTGAATCGAATCCGCCCGGAATTCCATTCGATACTGCACAGCTCATCCAGCACCAGGTGTGCCAGGTACCCGGTAAAGACTGCACCGGCCTTGTACCAGCGAAGGTGGATTTCTGGGCAGCCACAGATCAGGAATGTGACAGTCCCGGCAATCAACGCTGCAGGGATACTGTGCCACATGCCACGATGTACCGTGTAGCGTCGAAAGATCTCGACCATCCCAAAACGGATGGACAGGTAGATTAAGCCGCCGACGAGAACGATCATTTCGTGAGACCACCCCATGAGCAGGAAGCGATCGACCATGAGCAGGGGCACCACGGCTGCTGTTAGCGAGACTGCTTCGCGAACCGGGATGCCACTCTTGCTGTCCAGGTCGGGGAGGATTCCAGCCAGGCTGCAAAGTCCACCCGCAAGTGCACAGGTTGAAAGGGGCAGGCCAGCGGTGTATCCGGTGGCTGCATACCCGGCGCCAACGGCGGTGCTAGTAGCCAGGTGCGTTCGATAGCTTGCCATTTGTTCTCCCGTGGGTTGCTGCTCGTGCCGGTCTTGCAAGGCGGCGATTACAGCGGGGAAACTGTAATCGATGAGATCCTTGATTTCCAAGAGCAAAGTCACTCTGGAATTACCGGGGATTGGTGGTTCCGACGATATCGCCTACCGATGCCGGTACGAAAAACCGAGGTCTTCTGGCTCGATTGCTCTTCGTGGAGATCCGTTAGAACGCTATAATTCCGGCCCGGAAAATCGTCCGGTGGTCAATGCATGACCGGAGCTGAAAGACATGGAACTTTATGATTTATTAATGATCTCGGTCGTCGTCCTGATGACGCTGTACGGGTCCTGGAAAGGAATGGCCTGGCAAGTCGCGTCGCTGTCAGCCGTCTTTGTCAGCTACGTGGTCGCTTACCGTTTCCGAGTTCCTGTTTCCGAGATGATCAGCACGGGATATCCCTGGAATATTTTCCTGGCCATGCTGATTCTATACATTGGTTGTTCACTGGCGATCTGGTTGCTGTTTCGACTGGTTTCACACATGATTGACCGGGTTAAATTAACTGAATTTGACAGCCAGATTGGAGCCTTGTTCGGTTGTTTTAATGGTGTGTTGGTTTGTGTGATTGCCACCTTGTTTTCTATCACGTTACTGGGTGATCATACGCGAGAAGCGATCGTGGGCTCACGGTCCGGTTATTACATTGCGGTCTTGCTGGATCGATCTCATACGTTGATGCCCGAGGAGATTCACCAGGTATTGCATCCGTTCATTGATCAACTGGATGGCGATGTTCGCCAGGAGCCTGGTTTGGTACCGGATTTGAACACGTCAGCAGGGGGCTCCAAGGAATCGACGCCTGGTGACGAGGTCAGGACAGCAGACGGCTCGGAAGCGGATGCTGCGACGCGTTAGCGATGTTCGAGCAAACCCCTTGAAAACAAGGGTGGCCAACCGAACATAAGAAACATTATCGGACGTTGTTCCCCGCTTCTCGGGGGAGTGGCTTTACGGAGTTTGGATCTACTGGAGCCTGCCTGGCCGCTTCGTTTCCCAGTCTTTTATCGCATTCACCATGTAACGAGCAAAGCGATCGGAACCTGCCTGGTTCCAGTGGCCGTCAATCGGTAGCCAGCAGTCACGGATGCCAGCTTCATCCAGTCCCATGAAGGCTTCCGAACCATCTGCCACGCCAGCATCGATCCGCATGGCAAACTGCAATGTCTGCTCGGGGATCCCAGCTGTTTCTGTGTCTTTCAGCCGATTGATCAACTCGTGGCGCAGCGGCAACTGAACGACCATGCACGGAAGCTTGTGTCGACGAAGGAAAGTGCCGATTTCATCCATGGATGGCAGGCACGCAGGGTTGATGGGTGGGAAGACCGGGGTAGGGTTTAACTCGATGCCAAACAGGTGTGCGAGACCTCCGACACAGCGTGACGTCAGGTAGAGCTTGAACTTGCGATCTACGGAGAGGCGTTTCTTACCGGCAAGCACTTGTTCAAACTGGTCATGCGGAAGCAGTCTCCAGTTGATTGGTAGCAGGAAGGGGGCTGCTTCTTCCAGGTTGGCCGGGATAAGTCGTTTGTCGCGATAGAGCATACGCCCATAACTGCCCCACTGTCTCCCCTGTTCGTCCGTCTGTACCTGGCTGTCATCCCAGAAAGTGAATCCACGGTGAAGATCGTCACAGCAGACTGCAAAGATAACACCATCTAGCTCGTACCCCTCTGCTTCCACGTGATCCAGCAGGATACTTCGCCAGTTATCCAAGCCTGCACCAAAAACGGAGAAATTGTAGAGCTTCAGGGAAGTCGCCTCGCCAGATGCCAGGTCCTCGACCATGTCCGGCCAGTTTCGCTGGAGAAATTGCGCCGAGGTCATCGAGTCACCAAGGATGGCATAGCGACGGGTTTGCGTTTTCCCACGTTTCAGTTGAAAGTCATCTCGATCGGGAAATCCGCGGTTGTTTCCCTTTACGATTCCCTCCGTCTCGATCAGGCCGTTGGAAGCGACGATGGCGACTCGGCTTGGGTGTTGTGCCAGCAGGCAGCCGCGAACAGGGTCGTAGCGTCGACTGGCCCCCTGCTCTGCCTGTTCAAGGACCACGGTGGATTTGGGGATTGGCAGGAGTGTTCCCTGCATGTAAAGGGAGGTCAGTACGAGTTCGGCGAAAGAGTAGCTGAGCAGTAGCGTGAAGCTGGAGAAGAGGAGCTTCTTTTTTCGTGTGAGCGGTCGTCGTTTCTTGTTTGTGCTGGAGCATGGAGTGTTTTTATTATCACTCATCAGCCGTCTCCTGGATTCGCGGATGGTGGAGATCCGGAATCCGGCAGTGAAGATCCCTCGAAGAAAACTCCCATGCGACGGAACTTTTCGTACCGATTTTGGACAAGTTCGTCTGTTGGCACCTGGGAGAGTTCGCGAAGTGTTTTAGAAAGAAAGAGTTTCAGTTGGGCGGCCGTTCGATGGTGGTCACGGTGTGCTCCGCCGAGAGGTTCTGTAATGACATCGTCGACGATTTCCAGGCGGGAAAGGTTTTTCGACGTGAACTTCAGGGCGTTGGCGGCTTCTTCTGCGTGGGCGTGACTCTTCCACAGGATGCCTGCGCAACCTTCAGGACTGATCACCGAGTAATAAGAGTGTTCGAACATGGCAATGCGATCGCCGACGCCGATGCCGAGTGCTCCACCGCTACCCCCCTCCCCGATGACGACACAGATAATCGGAGTCTTGAGTTGTGACATGGCATACATGTTTTCGGCGATGACCCAGGCCTGGCCACGTTCCTCGGCACCGATTCCAGGGTAGGCACCGGGTGTGTCGATGAAAGTAATGACAGGCAGGCCAAACTTGGCGGCCAGTTTCATCTTTGAAAGTGCCTTGCGGTATCCTTCCGGATGTGCACAGCCGAAGGAGCAAGCCGTCCGCTCCTTAAGGTTTTTGCCTTTTTGGTGCCCGACCACCATGCACTTGTGGTCACCAATTTTAGCGAACCCGGTCAGGATCGCTCGATCGTCACCAAAATGTCGGTCTCCGTGCAATTCAACAAATTCGTCGAAGGCGAGCGAAAGGTAGTCCGGAGTATGTGGCCGCTCCGGGTGGCGAGCAACCTGGACCGTTTGCCAGGCAGTCAGGTTCTCATAGATCTCCTTGGTGGTGTCTGCGATTTGATTTTTCAGGTTGCGAATGGAATCCTTGACGCTTGAGCTTCCGTCATCACGCTCCTGGAGTTGTGCGAGTTCAACTTCGAGATCAAAGATCGGTTGTTCGAACGTCAGTCCTGGGCCGGAGTTGTTCATTGGAGAGTCTCGATTAGAGGAGGTATGTTGGTTTTTTGAGAGCTACTTTTCGTCGGTTTCCTGGCTGGGTAGCTTGGGTGCGACTCGAAAAGGTCGGACGGCGCGAAAAAGGTTGAGGAATTCTTCAAAGGAACTGGGTCGCTTCTCTTTCTTTTTCGACATCATTCCCCGAATCAGTTCACTGAGTTCCGCCGTGACATTGGAGTTTATCGTGGAGGCGTGTGGTGGTGAACTTCGCAAGTGTTTCATCAGTAATTCATCAGGTGTGGCAGCTGTAAAAGGAGGTTTCTTGGTTAGGACTTCAAAGATGGTACAGCCAAAGCTGTAGATGTCTGATTGCTCGCTCAATCCCTGTCCCCGGATTTGTTCTGGCGACATGTAACTGCGGGTACCCTGGGTTTGCTTGGATCGCTTTCCTCCAAACAGCTTACTTAGCCCCGAGCGGATCTTCTGGGAAATGGCAAAGTCGATAACCTTGGCTGCTCCGTTTTCGGCAATAAGCAGGTTGTCTGGTTTGATGTCACAGTGTAACCAGCCCTGTTGATTCAGGTAGGACAGGCCCTGGGCAGCGGTTTCGATGATGGTCTTGGAGAAGTAGAGGATCTGCTCGAAGTTTTGCCGGATTTGTATTTTGACATTTTTGCCGCTATTAAATTCCATGGCCAGGAAGGGAACAGAACGATCCGTGTAGAACCCGTTGATGCGAATAATATTCTCGTGGTCAAAACTATTGGCCACGGCATACTCATGTTTCAGGTAGGCAATTTCTGTCTTGTCGCTGCGTTTCTCAGGTTGCAACGCCTTGAGTGCAACACGTTCCTTCGATCGTTCGTCAACCGCTTCCCAGACCTGGCAGGTTTGTCCAGCGCGAATGAGTCTCACGGTGCGAAACGGTCCGAGAAAATTACGACTGCCTGCCACGAGTGTTACTCACTAGGGTCCATGATTCAATGACTTTGTTCCAGTCTAACTCAATGTGTGAAAGTGCGGAAGAGCGTCCATGTGAGCGTTGTATGGCTTCCCTAGGAGTCCAGAACCTGTTGGTACAGTTGGCGAATTTGCCGGGTCATCTCTTCGTGACAGAATCGCTGTCGAGAGTTTTGTTGCCCCGCCCTGCCCAGCCTTTGTCGGCGTGTTTTATCGTCAGCCAGTTCCGTGATAGCAGCGGCCAGGGGCTGGATGCTGCGTGGCTCGAGAAGGATTCCTGTTTCATCCGGGATGACGACTTCACGGGCCCCATCCACGTCGTAGCTGATGACCGGTTTGCCGGCCAGTAATGCCTGGGGCAAGGCGCGCGCCAGGCCTTCTCGCAGGCTGGTATGGACCAGCAGATCCATCGTTCCGATCAAGCCAGGTATTTCCACGGGCTTGACCAGCCCGGTGAAATGGAAAAACGGAGCCAGGCCCGCTTGCTCGATCTGTGCCTCCAGTTGAGGACGCAAGAGGCCATCACCAATGATCAGGAAACGAATATGGGGTTGATCACGTACCACCTGTGCAGCTGCCTCGATCAGGTAACGGTGACCTTTCAGGTGAAACAGGCGGGCGATTTTTCCAACGACAACATGTTCTTCCCGGAAGCCGAACTGATCTCGTAGTGCCTGACGTTGTTCGTTGGCCTGCAGGAAAGGATCGATTTCCATGCCGCTGTAAATCGTATGGAATTTTTCTGCGGGTGCAACGCGGTGGGCAACCAGTTGTTCTGTCATCGCATCCGCAACGCTGATCAGCACGTGACACTTCCTGGCTGCGTAGCGTTCGCAAGTGCGGAACAGGGCGCGGGGTACCCTGCCCTGGTATGGATGGAACGGTGCGCCATGGACCGTGTGAACCACGGCAGGTGTCCGCAGTGCATGTGCTGCCAGGCGTCCCAGGAAGCCACCCTTGGCACTGTGCGTGTGGACGACGTCCGGTCGAAAAGTCTTCAAGGCACGTTTCAGGTCACGGTAAGCTCGCCAGTCTTGCCAGGGATGAATGGCTCGCCTCAGGCTGGGGATTGTCTGCGCGGGGACGGTTACCGGTCGTGGTTGTAGCAGGAGATCTCCCTCGGGGCCTTGTGAGGGGCCGGTGATTAGTAGGACATCATCACCGTGCTTGCTGACCAGGTCTTCACAGCATAGCAGCGTGTTCTCTTGCGCCCCGCCAATGATCATGCGGGTGATGATGTGTGCAACTTTCATGGAGCCTGTTAACCGGTTGAGGGACCGTTGGTCGGTTCGTAATCGACCTGCATGAGCGTGAGTCCATGTGCCGGAGCAGTCGCTCCGGCCTGTCGCCGATCCCTGTTGGCCAGGACCGTGGCCAGCCATTGCAGGTCACGGGCCCCCCGGCCCACATCGACCAGCGAGCCGACGATGTTTCGTACCATGTTATACAGGAATCCATCGGCATAAACGTAGAAGATGATCCTGTTAAAACCGTCCAGGGCAAGTCGCTCGATGGTTAATTCACGGACCGTTCGTACCGAAGTGCTGCGAGGGGAACCAGTTGTCTCAAAAGCAGAGAAATCATGTGTTCCCTGCAGTAACGAGGCTCCTTCCTGCATACGTGCGGTGTCGAGTGGATGCGGAACTTGCCAGGTATAATGTCGGGCCAGCACATCGTAGTGACCGGCGTCCTGGATCATGTAACGGTATCGTTTTCCCAGGGCATCCCGAATGGGGTGAAAATCCGCTGTCGTTTCTTCACACTTCAGGATATAGATGTCGTGGGGGGTACTGGCGTGAATTGCCCTACCGAGTACCTCTGCAGCCAGGTTCGTATCGACACGAAAACCGGCTACCTGCCCGGCAGCATGTACGCCCGAGTCGGTTCGACCACTGCCAGTGACACGCGCTGCTTGGCCGGTAACCTGGTGAATGCCCTGCTCGATGGCCTCCTGGATGGTCGGTTGGCCATCCTGCCATTGCCAGCCATGGTAGGCCAGGCCGTCGTAACAGAGGGTGATCTTGAACGCACGCATGACCAGTCATGGATCCCGCTGTTGAGGGTCAGGAGGTCGCGCCGTTCTGGGCAAGTAATTCCGCGATTTGAACTGCGTTCGTGGCCGCTCCCTTGCGCAGGTTATCGCTGACACACCAGAAGGTCAGTCCATTGGGCGAGGATAGATCTTCACGGATACGACCCACGAAGACAGGATCCTTGTCGGAGCATTCCAGTGGCATCGGATACTGTGCCTGCGAGAGATCATCAATGAGCGTGATGCCAGGGGCGGCGGTAAATAATTCACGCGCCTTTTCAACGGATATTTTCTTTTCTGTCTCAACCAGGATGCTCTCGCTATGACAGTTTGTCACCGGTACTCGCACGCAGGTCGGACAAATAGTAATCGAGGGATCGTTAAAAATCTTATGCGTTTCCCAGACCATCTTCATTTCTTCTGACGTATACCCCTCGTGTTTCTCAGAGCCGATCTGGGGAATCAGGTTGAATGCAATGGGATGTGAGAAAGCCTGGTAATCATAGGTTTGATTGGCCAGCGAAGCCTGCGCTCCTTCGATCAACTCTTTCTGCCCGGAGACCCCTGCCCCGCTTGTCGCCTGGTAGGTACTGACGATGACCCGGCGAATCGTGCCAGCATCATGCAGTGGCTTCATGGCAACCACCATCTGGATAGTGGAACAATTGGGGCTGGCAATGATTCCCTGGTGACCCTCGAGTGCCTCTGGATTTACCTCGGGTACGACCAGTGGAATACTGTCGTCCATTCTCCAGGCACCACTTTCATCAACGACGGTGGCTCCGCGTTCCACGGCCCAGGGAAGACATTCTTTGGCGACGTCGTCCGGCGTACTGGCAATCACCAGGTTGACGCCGTCAAAGGCTTCTGGGCGTAATTCTTCAACGGTGTGGTCTGTTCCACGGAAGGTAATGGTTTGGCCAGCCGAGCGAGCCGAGGCGAGGAATTTGAATTGACGAGCTGGAAAATCTCGTTCCTCGAGGAGTAATCTGACAATACTTCCGACGGCGCCCGTGGCACCTACTAATGCTACAGTTTCAATCACGACACTTTGCTCCTGGAATCAAACGAGTTACTGATTTTTGGCTGGCCAGATCACTTGCAGTGACTCTTTTCAGGGACTCATTATAAGCGTTTAAATCCAATTCGACCATTGGCGTCCGAAGAAGTATTCACGGGGGCTCAATTGAATTTTATCGGGCCTGCCCTGCCCTGCCTCGTAGTAGTTTGCCCAGGCACCCTTGAGTGGCTTGCGGGGAAATGAAGGCCAGGTTGGCAATTAGCATGATGCACCCGAACGTGACCATGCCCAGGCAAAGTGCGATACCAGCGTGGACGACAACTGCCATCAGCAGCATCAGGGGGCGCGTCAGGCGAGGCCAGATTAAAAGGCAAAACGAAGTTTCCCATAACACGGTGACATGCGTGATGGTAGACAGTACCAGGTGATGGGAGGCCAGCCAGGTCATGTCCAGTGATTGGTATTCAGGGTTGGCCAGGGCCAGCCAGGAAGCGCTGCCATCCCACCACTCGCTGCCACGCATCTTCCCAATGCCGCCAAAAAGATAGATGGTGCAGAGGTGGAGTTGAATCAATCGCGTGGAGATATTTGCGCGGATGGTCGCGAGGGAATCTTGCGCATCCAGGGGTTTTCCTCGTTTGTTCCACCATGAATCGATTGAGTAAACTTGGCCTGCAGGGCTGATTGCCAGGTACATGGCAAGCAGGACATTGATCTGGTCCAGGCCAAACAACGCACCTTCCAGGCGGTGGCAGTAGCAAAGGGCGATCAGCCAGGCAAGCACGGAGGTTACCCGCGTGAAGATGCCCAGTGACAGCATCGCAAAAACTGCCATGCCAACCAGGTGCGTGGTCCATAGTAGGGTCGGAGACGAGATGTACCAGAGATAGCTCCAGGTCGAGTTCCCCTCTTGCAGGAATTGCGAAGTGCTGGTGGAAATCCAGCTTTGGGATCCAAGGAATGCCTGCAGGTCCAGTGCCCACACCAAATGCGTATAGAAAAGCATTGCCCCTGTGGCAATGCGGATGATGGCCAGCGTATGTGGTGGCATGGGCGTGAACCAGAAGTGGTCCCAGCCCTGGCGCCATTGTGAGCTCCAGCTGATTGAAGGCAGTTGTGTATTCATGGATCGATACGTTCTCGTGGTAGCCTGGAAGTGGCTGTGGCCTTGCCGCAGGGATCAGGGAGCCTCTTCGATGCCAGGTTCCAATGGTAACGGTCGGTATAGCTCGGGAGCGAACAGGTCATGTTTTCCACTGAGATATTCCTCCGGGTAGACCAGTTCATGCTCCAGCCTTCTCAGGGTTACATCGTCTACGTCATGGCGATGTTGCAGATGTTGCTGAAGGGAGGCGATTAATTGCCGGTAGATTTCATGCAGCCGACGCTTCTCGGATGGCGGTATCCATTCCGGTACCGTTTCTGGTGGAAAATTACTGTGGATCCATTCGGCCAGCATCAGGTGGCGATGGTAGAACAGCCGGGGCCACTGTGACTGGCGGTCCGGGATCCGGAAGGTCTCCTTGCTGCCATCGTCAGCCGGCACGTCATATTCAATCAGGTGACTGGGGCCGGGGCTGGGAGCAAAGAAAAAATAACCATGGTTAAGGTACAGGGCGTTGGAGTAGGGTTGCACGACCGACATCATTAGTTGAGCCAGTGGAGACGATTCGTAACCGGTACGTGTCGCAAACGTAAAGGGAGGGATGACGACGGCGCCCAGGTGGAATAGTAGTAGCACGCTTAGCAGCCATTTCAGCCGCCGGGAAATTGGAGTCGGTGGTGTCGGCGAAGGTGCCATGCGTTGTCAGTTCTCTTGGTCAAAAAGGAACGTAGTCATTCTAGCAGAAAATCCAAAAAAGAACCCTCGCATCGTGTGTTGACGATGCGAGGGTCCAGGCTAAATGCTTGAATTCTTAGGGACGCTTAACGAAGGTTTACTACCCGGGTTGGGTCGTCGATCAGTTTGATCTCGTGGGTGTTGCCTGCCTTGAGGGTAACATTCCGTTGGAGCTGCTTGGTCCGTCCATCCTGCTGGTAAGTTACCTGGATGGGATAGTCTGTCCACGTTTCCCCGGCCACGAGTTGCCTGGTTTGAAACGTCCGGGTTTCATTGCCGTCAGGAAGTGGTTTGCCAGCCAGTGTTACGCGGGCTCCCTGCGGAACGTGCAGGATCAGCGTTGTCACGACAGCAACGGGTTTATCGAGTACCTTGAAGTTCAGGTTTCTCGTCTGCCCTGCTTCCAGCTGTACGGTCTGGGTTTCCTGGATGAGCTTGCCGTTGCGAGTTACCTCGGCGCGGATTTCATAGCTGTATCGGAAACCGGTTTCCAAGCCATGTGATACGTAACGCCGATTCATGCCAGGGGTCTTGGTGGCCAGGGTGTTGATGAAAACACGGGCGTCGTCCGGAACCTGCACGTTGAACGTGGCCTTGTCCTGGACAGCTTTTCCAGCAGATTCCTTTTCTTTAGGTGCATCGGCAGGCTTGGTCTCCTCAGCCGGTTTCTCCGCAGGCTTGGCTGCTGGCTTCTTGGCGGGATCGGTCGTTGCCTTGGCCTTCTTGGCGGGCGTTGGTACAACGGCTGCCGGAGCATAATACAAGCGTCGAGACATGCGGGGCAGGTAGACGCTGCCACCCGATGATCCGCCAGAAGAAAAATGACCGCGATAAACCTGGTGCCTCTGCCAATGATGCTGATGGAGAGAGGAGAGCATATTCTGGATCAGTCCGCCATGAGAATGGCCGCTGGATCCTCCGCTGCTTCCCCCGCAGCTGCCACCACTGCTAGCGTGACTGACGCGTTTAACTGGAGCGTGGTGCCAGCCTGCTTGGGCGGAAGTTACGGCGACGCTCAAGAGGACGGCCAATGAGAGCCCGGTGATGGTGAGGATTCGTTGGGTTCGCATCATGAATCGTAGTTCCTTGGTCTCGCAATGAGTTATTTTGAGTGGTTAAACAGCTCCTTTCTAGAATAACTGTCCCTTTGCGTAATTCAAGTAGTTTGGGGTATATTTCCCGGTTTCGGGGTTTAGGGAGAATGCTGGAAGCTATGAGCTAGCAGCCGTTTAGGCGAGGTGTGTTGGGCCTAGGCGTTTGTTGCATCGGTTGCCCCTTAACGGGCAACCGGGCTCATTTGCACGTTATCAACGGCCATTGTGCCGGTTCCACCAAAGAGTCCGACTCGCAGGATTCCTTCATTAGCGGATGCTGGAACACGGAAAGTTTTGTTCAATCGATGCCAGGGTTTGGTTCCTTGCACGGGCCCGATCCAGACCATGGTTAGGGGTTGTCGATTTTTGTCGTAGAAGCTGATGGTTAATCCGGCAAACTCATTCACGCTACGACCACTGGCCACGTTGTCGGCCTGGAACCAGCCGGAGACTTTCAATTGGCTGATTTTACTCCCCTGGATGGGAAATCCCTGGATGATGTGAGCGGCGAGTCCGGCGGTACGATTAGTGAACTTAATGTAGTGTTGTCCCTGGGGTGCCTCATCATCGGTCTCCCAGGTCATCTGCCGTTGGTAGTACCAGCCTGGTAGGAACTTATTTTCCTGGGGCGGCTTTTCAAAATTGCCATTGACGGCTTCCGGACGCAGTGGATCCGGTTGAACTTGGCGGTCTTTTTCAGCCTGGCCCGTCATGGGAACAAACAAGGTCGGACGGAGTGCCTCGGAGACGAGTTTGCCATTTTGCTTACGCATCAGGTACAGCGTCTGCTGAAACCGTTCTCCCACCGGTATGACCATCAGGCCACCTTCCTTGAGTTGTGTAACCAGTGGCTTGGGAATGTCCTCGGGCGAACAGGTGACGATGATCTTGTCGAAGGGTGCATGTTCTGTCCAGCCTTTGAATCCATCGCCGATACGAGTATGAACATTCTGGTAGTTGAGTTGCTGGAGGACCCGTTTAGCGTTACGTCCGAGCGCCGGAACGATTTCAATCGAATAGACTGATTTTACGAGCGGGCTGAGGATTGCCGCCTGGTAACCGCTACCGGTACCGATTTCGAGAACTCGATCGGTTGGCTGAGGATCAATCGATTCTGTCATGTAAGCCACGATAAACGGCGATGAGATCGTTTGTCGATCGCCGATGGGTAAGGCCATATCAAGGTAAGCATAACGACGATACTTGCGATCGACGAATTCATGACGTGGCGTGGCAGCAGCACTGCGCAAGACACGAGGATCCTTGACTCCGGCTGCAACCAGGGCTTCCTGGACCATGCGCTGGCGAGCTTCCTGGTAGTTTCCTTCTGATTGACCGTAAACGCGATGTGCCAGGCTGGCGACCAACAGCATTGCCAGCAAGCGAAGATAATGGGGGTACGTTTCCATGCTGGGAGACCCTGTCATTTGAGGCGTAACGCGTGTGAAGAAATACCAGGACGCGGGGACCACCCTCTGGGGCTGTCCGCTGTTCCTTTTAGTATAACGATTTGCGGTAAAGTCTAAACGTTATTTGTGGGGGGTGGTTCATAAATCTACTGGAAAGGGGGGGGTTGCGAGTCCATGTTTCCTCTGTAACACTGCGTCGATTACTTTCTTTGGGATTGAACGGCTTTGGGATTGAAAGGCGAAACGATGGCAATGAAAACCAACTATGTCAAGGAAAAGCTAAGTCGTGGTGAGCCAACCTTTGGTACCTGGCTTTCTCTTGGTGACCTTTATGCGACCCGTGTGATCTCTCGTCTTGGCTTTGACTGGTTGACGCTTGATATCGAGCATTCGGCGATTGATTGGGCCCAGGCAACCATGATTTTTGGTGCGATTGCAGATGCGGGGTGTGTTCCCCTGGCGAGAGTTCCGGAAGGTAGTCATCATTACATCAAGCGTGTCCTGGATGCTGGAGCGATGGGAATCGTGGTTCCGATGGTCGATACGGTGGAGCAAGGTCAAGCAGCGATTGCGGCTGCGAAATATCCTCCTACGGGCAATCGTAGTGCAGGTGGTGGGATGCATTCTCTCAACCTGGGTTGTACCGCCGGGGAATACTACCAACGGGCCAATGACGAGATCCTGGTGGTATTGCAGACAGAAAGTCCGCAAGGAGTGGAGAACGCAGAAGCCATTTACAGTTTGCCGGGTTGCGATGCGATTTTTATCGGGCCCAATGACCTGCGGTTCCAGATGCGTGGTCCGGATGGCCAGGATCCTTCGGCAGAAGAACATGAGGCGATGATCCAGCGGGTCATCGAGGTCGGAAAACAGGTGGGGACTCCCACGGGGATTCATGCCATGGATCCAGCCTCCGCGTTGGAACGAGCTGACCAGGGAATGCAGTTCCTGGCCATTGGCAGTGAGTTGCGATTCATGACCCAGGCTGCCCAGGAAGCGGTTAAGACTGTTTTTCCGGAAGAAGTGGCTCAGGATGTGGCCCGCTATTGATGGCCACGGTCTTCCCTGGGAAGTCCCCTGCCCTGCTTCCAGGCAAGCAGAATGAAGCCCCGGTGGCTGGCCGTTCTAGTTGCCGAAAGTGGCTTACTGGAACTTGATGGCAAATTTCCGATTGTCGCGTATGACTTCGGTTGACCAGCGGTATTCTCGGTCCCCGAGCAGTTCCCGGGTCGACTCAAAGTACGTTCCGATGCCTGCCAGGTCTTCCGCGGAGATATCACGTGTTCGTTTTCGGTTGGCGGAAATGGCCAGCAGGGCAAATCGACCGCCGGCGGGGAGATTGATGCGGAATTCACCTTTCACGTCTGCCTGGGAATAAGCACCGCCAATTCTCTTGATTTCTTCCAGGCCGGGTTGGGTGGGTTCCAGGTCCTCGATAGCGACTTTCGTGGTAGGAAATGTTTCACGTGGTAACAGGAAAATGCTGCAGTCATCATCTGAAATAGTCAGGCCATCTTCGGAAACATAGGTGACCTTGCCAGTGATTATGGCCGGCTGCAAGCCGGCTGCGCCCTGGTCGTCCTGCAGTCCACCCTGTTGTCCTACCAGGAGTCCCAGCGAGAAGGCCGTGACGGCCAGTACCAGCAGCAGGCCTCCCTGGAGATAGAGCACATGACGAGGTACCGCGAGCGTTGCAGGATTTATCGGTTGACTTTCCAGCTTCCGAGATCTCGCCAGCTTTTGTTGATGAGCGACCTTGGAAGCCTCGTTTGGTGGTAAGTCAAAGACTTCAAACTCGGAAAACGGATTCGCAGCTACAGGTGTTTTTGTATCTGCCGTTTTCTTTTTATTGTTCGGGGAGCTAGGCCGGGGTTTTTCCGGAACCGTTAATTGCTCTTGGCACTTCGGGCAAACCGCAGTTGTGTTGGCGCGCTTGGAGGGCACGCTCAGGCGTCGATTGCAGTGCGGGCAGGAAAACGTGATCGGCATGAGTTGGCGATATTGACCTCGGTCAGGCCAGATGCAGGTTATGTGGTGTGGCTCGGACTAGAGTTCTGAATCGGATGATCCGGCAGAGGAATCGATGGCATGAAACCCCAGGGTGATGAGTAACAGGATCAGGTCGATCACCGTGGCCATCAGGCAGACCATCGAAACCCACCATAACACTTTCGAGGCAGCCAAATCCCCGGTTGAGGCGGTCAAAGCATAGCCACTGATAGTGACCAGGAACGTTGCATTTAACACCACGAAAATGATGAGCAAGTAATTCAGTGCGCGACGTAACATTAGCGTGTCCTCGTGTTCTTACCCAGAAACGCTATTTTTGCCTACTTGTTTTCCCGGTGTCAATGGACAGGTGCCCCAGATGCTCTAGTGATTTAGGCGTATTCTGTCGTATGCTACCGGAAGAAGTGGATAGATTCGGGGAGTCAGTAGAGGCCAGTTGGTCAGTAAAATTGCGTGGAATTAGGGTGAACCGCTATAATTTATCCGGATATCCATGAGCATCTGTCATGGCATTTGTGCTGCGGTTGGATCTGTTTTGACTGGTCCAGATACGTGAGATCGGAGAGGAAGCATGAAATTTTTTCCAGGGTTTACCTGGTGGGCAGCAGTCGCCTCGATGGCTGTGCTGGTCGCACCTCCTGTTCAAGGCGCCGTTTATACGTTGAAAAACGGCATGCAAGTGGAGGGACTGCCAGGTAAAATTGCTTCCCTGGGATCGGACTTGATCAAGCCGGATGGCGGCCAGGGTGAGTCGTCTCCCAAGTTGATTCTCTTTGCGGATGACGGGATACGTCGTACTTTTTTCTCCACGTACCAGTTGCATTCGGCAGTGCCTTCCCCGCAGGCCAATATCGAGAAGATCGAAATTCGTCAGCGTGTTGCTACCACCGGTCGTCGGATTGGTAGTATCGGCGCCATTCTGCGAGTGACTCCCTTTGATCAGTTTGGTCGTCGTGTCTTCACAATCAAGTCCGTTCGGGGACCGATTGATATCCTGCAGGGTATTACGGAGATCACTCCCACCTATACGAAGGTCCAGGGCCTGATTGCCAAGGATTCTTTCGTATGCGAAACGAGGATTGCGACCAGTTCAATTCCTGCGTCGACATTATCGAAGGTCCTCAAACGCCAATTGGATATGGATAAGCCGGGCGATCGTCTGCGCATTGTGCGCCTGTACATGCAGGGCCAGCGCTACCAGGATGCGCTCGCGGAACTGGAGGCCGCCATCGAGAAGTTTCCCGGGCTGAGCAATTTGAATGACCAGGTCAAGCAGCTTCGCCAACGCTTGGCGGAACGCTTGATTCGCGAGATTGAATTTCGACGGGAAGCGGGACAGCACGAGCAGGTCTATGCCTGGCTCAGTAATTTTCCCAACCAGGGAGTGGCTGTGGAAACGCTGTTGTTAGTTCGAGACATGCTGAAGGAATACGAGACACAGGAAGAACAACGTCAGAAAGTCTTGATGTTATTTGAATACCATCTGGCCCAGGTAGCGGACGCCAATATCAAGAAGAAAATGATGCCGATCCTGGACGAAATGAAGCTGGAATTGAATCTAAATACGCTGGATCGAATGGCTGATTTCCTGCGACTTGCTGATGACATGAATCTCAGTTCTGATGCCAAGTTGGCGTTGGCTATCAGTGGATGGTTAATGGGAGCGGGTGAGGGAACCGAAAACCTTGCCGTAGCTGTTTCACTGCGTACTGTGCGTGACCAGGTGCGTGATTACCTGGCGGCAAATATCGAGGCTGATCGCCAGGCAATCCTGGAGCGTCTGCGAACCATGGAGGGGAGTGCGCCTGCGAACGTGGCCCGGCTGATCAGTCACATGAAGCCCGTCAAGAAAACGTTGCCCCAGGAAACAGCGGTTCCCGGGTTGATGGAACTTGAGGTGCCGGGCTTGGAGAAAGATGAGTCGTTTCGGTACCTGGTCCAGTTGCCTCCCGGTTACGATCCTTATCGTCGATATCGTTGTATTGTCACACTTAATGGCGCAGGTACCACTGCACAACAGCAGATTGATTGGTGGGCCGGGGCGTTTCATCCGCAGCGGAAGGTACGGATGGGACAGGCCACGCGTCACGGATGTATCGTGATTGCTCCTGTCTGGAATCGTGCCTACCAGAGCAAGTACATGTACTCGGCACGTGAGCATGCAGCAGTGCTGTTTTCCCTGAGAGATGCCTGCCAGCGTTTTTCCATCGATACGGACCGCATCTTTTTAAGCGGTCATTCCATGGGTGGAGATGCCGCCTGGGACATCGGCTTGTCGCATCCAGATCTCTGGGCCGGGGTCATTCCCGTGGTAGCGCGTGCCGATAAGTACGTTTCACGTTACTGGGAAAATGGCCGTAACATGTCATTTTATTTTGTCCTGGGTGAGATGGACGGTAATAGCCTGGCTGAGAATTCACGCGATTTTAATCGTTACCTGACGCGACAGGGATTTGACACCATGGTCGTGGAGTATCGGGGGCGCGGTCACGAGCATTTCCAGGATGAGATTCACCGCATGTTTGAATGGATTCGGCTCCACGAGCGAGATTTCTTTCCGGATGAGTTCAAGTCGGTAACGATGCGTCTCTGGGATAATTATTTCTGGTGGGCTGAACTCGATGATTTTCCTGAACGATCGGTGGTGGCACCCCTGGAGTGGCCAATCGCCAGGTCTCGCCCGGCTGAAACCGAGGGGACGATATCGGAGAACAATCGCATTCGCATCCGTAGCGGGACAGGGAAGGTAACCGTTTGGATCTCACCGGAGATGGTAGACTTCCGGGAACGTATTTACGTTACCATCAACGGGCGCGAGTTGGGTCGCCAGGTCGAACCGAGCCTGGATGTTCTACTGGAAGACGTGCGTACACGCGGAGATCGTCAGCATCCGTTCTGGGCCAAGGTGGGACTGTAAATCCGTCGGGCGAAAACCGATGCAATTAAGGTGCCGGTTTGGCCAACAGGCATCCGGACATGAACCATCCGTCTTCCCGGGCGCTGACAAACCCACCGGAGGGCCCCAGGTATTTGGCGACCAATTTGAAGGCAGGCATTTGACTGCCGTCAATTTGCTGTTCGCGGATAGCGCCTTCTTCTTCGGATCCCAGTAGGCCGTTAAGGATCATGCCGAACAAGGACTTGGACTCTGGCATCTTACCTTGTCGCAATAGCTCGTAGGACGTGTGATAAGCCTTGTCAGTTCGTGTGAAGAGTCTCAGGCACGTGTCCGTTGCTCCCATTTTTTCAAGGGAAGCATTGATGCGTTGGAAATCACTGCTGCTGTTCAGGCTGTTGTTTTCCTGACCCTTGAGGATGTCCATGATGTATTGTGCACTAGAGGCAACCATGAGCTTGCCGTTGCTGTTCACGGAAATGGCCCACTTGGACAGGAGCTTTCCTGAATCCTCGGGTGGAGCTTCTTCCTCGGCTCCAAAGGGTTCGAAGCCTGCCCCGCTGATTTCCAGTGTTTCCACGTCGACCGCTTCTTCGACATTCAGTACTTCCCAGATCACGTGATCCTGGAACTCGGTTTTTTTCTTGTTTGGCTCAGCCTTCATGAGCTTTTCGATTGCCTGTGAAACCGCTTTTTGGTCCGTGACGTCGAGGGCGAACAGCCACCGTTCGCTGTCAGGCTTGATTGGCAGGGTGTGGTCGCTAATGAGGTAGATCCTGTCGCCAAAAAATGCGATGAGATCCTTGCGGAAATCTACCTGCGGTCCGTTCACGTCATGCGCGATACCATCCAGGATTTCTTCAAACAGGTCTTCGCCGGGTTCCGTGTCCAGCATCTCGTTGACCAGTGTCTTGGAATATTCAAAGGCATCTTTTATTTTCCAGTTCAGGGCCAGGTAGGAGGAAACGTTTCCGGGTACCCAGTTTTCTGTTTTCGATTGTGAACTGTTAGGGAAGTGCAGCATGCGGGCTGCCTGGACGTACCTGTCATCAGATTTGGCGGCAGTCCGAGGATCCACTTTGTGACCGTCAGCGATCTGTTTTTGTTCGTGCTTCAGACGTGCCTGAACACCGGAACGATCAGCGGGTGCATGGACCCAGGTGTGATGAGTAATATCATGCTCACCATGGGCAAACGTGACCGACCCTCCCAGGCCCTGGATGGCTGCGAAGCCCTGGTTGGCGAGCAAGCCCAGGATATCTTTCTGGTTCTTGTTGCCGCGTGCGGCAGCCCGCACGACCTCGGCATAACCAAACGGATCAACGTACCAGCGTAAATGTGGCTGGCTGTCGCCGGCGACTTCCTGGCATTGTTGCGAGCTTTTCTCGAAGGCAGCAACCTGGGCCAGGCTGTTCTTTTCTGTTTCCAGTAATCGTGCGTAGACCTGTTGCTGCACGACGGCGTGATCCGTGGCCACGAGGTGGTTCTCGTGGATGCGATAGTAAGCGTGGTGAATAATGGTGTCGTCGTGTTGGTTGGGGATTGCGAAACGCACGGTTTCCAGGCCCTGGATTTTTTCGGTGGTACGTTTTGCTCCCTTGGCAATCAGGTTCTTGGAGATCTTCTCAAGCAACTGCTGGGCCTGTTGCTGGTGATCTGTAACATCAACAATCATGGCGATGGCGTGAGGTTGGTGTGCATCACTCGGTTGGACGATGGCAAAGCAGATTTCTCCTCCGTAGGTGTCGGCCAGGTCTTCCCAGCGGATTCCCAGGCGGACGCTTGTCTGGTTCAGCTTGCTCTTGAGTTGTCGCTGCAGGTCTTCCACGAACGGCTTCATGACCGGATCTTGCACCAGTTGGCCTAGCTGGGTGCGATCAAAAGCTGCCTGGAAAGCGTCCAGGTCGGGAAGCGACAGGAAGCCCTTGGTCGTGGCGGGAAGCAATGTTTCACTGGGGCGAGCTGCCTGGGCAGGGGCCGTGAACAGTTGCAGGAGAAGAACGAGAATCAATGTTGGGATGAAAGCAAGCCGCGCCACGGGTAGTCTCCTTCGTCAGATCAGTCGATTGGGCTGAGGCAGTGCCTTAACAAAGTCTCAAGATCAGATGATAAGGCCGGTTTCAATGATATCGGCATCCCATGGGGGCGACACAAGTTTCTACGGGTGAGGTTGGGTTAAACAGTCCAGTTTCTTTTCCGGCAGGGCCCATGGACCCAGCTGGGAGGTGCTGATATTACCCGAAAACCCGGAAACTGGCAAAGTTGGATAATAATTTTGGGATGTAACGGTTATAGAGCCCCTATTTTACACTCAATTGGGCCAGGGGAGGGAGTTTGAGGCGGATTGTTATCCTTGCCTGGCCACCCTAACTGCTGGACGAACTGACTGACTCACTCCATAATCCGTGGCATGCACGAATATCATCTGGAAAATCTCAGCCAGGACCCGATCCATGGTTACATTGCTTTCACGGCAGGCTGTGACGCTGGAGAGGTCTCTGAGCAGGTTTTGATCGACCATCCCTGGGTTCAGCGTTTGCGTGGTATCCACCAACTGCAGACGGCCTGGTGGGTCTTTCCTACGGCTGAACATACCCGTTTTCAGCATGTGCTGGGAGTCATGCACTTGGCCAGCCAGGCTGTAAACAGTCTTTACGAAAGCCTGCAATCGGTTTGCCCGGACGTACCAAGCCGCGGTTACGTGGAATCTTTGTTGCGACTTGCGGGATTGTTGCATGATGTCGGCCATGGCCCCTTTGGCCATTTTTTTGATGAGTATTTTCTACAGGACTATGGCCTGACTCATGAATTGCTGGGCGCGGCAATTATTGAAGGTCCGCTGGCGCCTTTGCTGGAGGGAGTTCGTCGTAATCCAAATAGTTCCCTGTTGCCCGATGAGCAGATAGATCCGCGGCAGATTTCCTGGCTGATCCGACGACCGGTCTCCGGTAGCGAGGATGAACAGCCTCGCTGGCTCTGGCTGTTGCGGACGTTGTTGAGTGGGATCTATACGATTGACAACATGGATTTCGTGCTGCGTGACTCTTACATGTCGGGCTACAGTTTCCGCCCGTACGATCTGGACCGCCTGTTGCGGTATAGTTTCTTCACCGAAGCGGGAATGACGATCCACGATCGAGGCATCAATGCCTTGATGCGATTCATGACGGCGCGGATGGAGTTGTTTCGCAACGTTTATTTTCATCGTACGGTTCGGGCAATTGACCTGACGCTCGTTGATTTGTTCCAGGCAAGCAAGGAGCACCTGTTTCCGGGCAATCCATTGGAGCACCTGGACGAGTACCTTCGATTTACGGAATCTTCACTGCTGGTAGATGTTGCGCGTTGGGAACTGAGTGATGACGTTGGATTGAAAACCCTGGGAACACAATGGCAGCAATTGTTGTCACGACAGGTTCCCTGGAAGATGGTTTGCCAACGCAACTTGGTCTTTGCCGAAGGAGATTCAGAATCGAGTAGTATTTTCAGTGATTCAGCACTCGTAGAGACAAAGCTTCGACAGCAACTGGGGCCCGCGTGGTCCGAAGTGGATTTGCGAGTCGATATCGCGCGGCAGGTATATCGCCCTCATACGCATGGGCCAGCGGCCGGGCAGAATTTCTTGCTTGATTCTTCGTTGAACCAAGTGCGTCCGTTGCAGGCAAATGAGTTGTTTGGCAGTTTGCCTGTCAGTTACCGTATCTGTCGCATCTATGCCTTGTCAGATGATTCGCGTGTTGACCTGACGAGTGCCCTGGACTCCCTGTTGGGTGGGCATGGAGGGGACGATTTAACGAACATGTAGGCTGGTGCCTGGCAGGTGGCAAGTTGGTTAGACTTCACTGTTTCCAGGACGGGATAGTTTTGCTGTTGTTCATGGGAGGGATGCGTTAAATGTTTTTGGCATTTGGAGAAGTCATGGCCCGGATTGCTGCGCCCCAGCGTTTACGTTGGCCGCAGGCTGTACCGGGGGCCGTGGATGTTACCTGGGGTGGCGGGGAAGCAAACGTTTCTGCTTCGCTGGCGATTTTCGGGAAGCCGGTTCGATACCTGACGGCCTTACCACCGCATCCGTTGGCCGAGGGGATCGCCACGAGCCTGCGTGGTTTGGGAGTTGATGTGGAGCATGTTCTGTGGCGAGAAACAGGCCGTATGGGGATTTACTTCGTGGAAGTGGGCTCCAATCAGCGTGGCTCCACGGTGCTTTATGATCGCCAGTATAGTGCGATTAGCCTGGCGGAACCGGATGAATATGACTGGGATCAGGTGTTGGATGGTGTGAGTTGGGTGCACGTGACGGGGATTACCCCTGCGATCAGTGCGGCCGCCTGTCGTTCCAACCTGGAATTGGTCAAGCGAGCGAAGCAGCAGGGAATCCAGGTTTCCTGCGACCTCAATTTCCGTAAGAAACTCTGGATGTGGGGAGACCAGGCAACGGGTCGTGAGTTGGCGAGGCAATGTATGAGTGAAGTGATGCCCTGGGTGGATGTTGTCATTGCCAACGAGGAGGATGCCGGGGAAGTGCTGGACATCCATGCGGCCGATACGGATGTTGATCAAGGGAAGTTGCGTATTGATGCCTACGAGGAGGTGGCTCGCTCGGTCGTGAAACAGTATCCGAACGTTTCCAGGGTCGCGATCACCTTGCGAGAAAGCCTCTCGGCCGACCATAATAACTGGGGTGGTTTGTTGTATGACGCTGCTGCTGATCGTAGTTGGTTGGCCCCGACGGATGCCGAGGGAGAGTACCGGTCATACCAGATTCATCACATCGTGGATCGTGTCGGCGCCGGGGATTCATTCGCGGCTGGCTTGCTTTATGCCTTGAATAGTTCGCAATGGTCGGATCCCTCGCAGGCGATTCAGTTTGCGGTGGCTGCCAGTTGCCTGAAGCATTCGATTAAAGGTGATTTTAATTTTGTAACCGAACAGGAAGTTGCGGCTCTGGTTGCTGGAAACGCCACGGGCCGGGTGCAACGCTAGTTGTCGGTTGTGTGCCAATTAAGGAGATTTGTTTGGTGTCTGAAGACCGTTATCAAAACCCGCTTATCGCTCGATACGCTTCTGATGAGATGGCGCAGTTATGGAGTTCGCAGCGCAAGTTCAGTACATGGAGACGCATGTGGATTGCCTTGGCGGAAAGCCAGCAGTCGTTGGGGCTGGATATTTCCGATGCTCAACTCGATGAGTTGAGATCCCAGGTAGATCAGATTGATTTCGAGGCAGCCGGCCAATACGAACGTAAATTGAGGCATGATGTAATGGCTCATGTGCATGCCTATGCCGACGTCTGTCCGAAGGCACGACCTATTATTCATCTCGGAGCGACCAGTTGTTTCGTCACGGATAACACCGATCTTATTTTGCTGCGTGAAGCCCTGGAGTTGATTCGTAGCAGGTTGGTGAGCGTGATTGGTCGATTGGCCGAATTCGCAGCGCAGCAGCGCTCGCAAGCTTGTCTCGGTTTCACGCATATGCAACCGGCACAACCAACGACCATCGGTAAAAGGGCATGCCTGTGGATTTATGACCTGGTGCTGGATCTGCAGGAAATGCAGCATCGGATCGAGTTATTGAAAGCTCGTAGTTGTAAGGGGACCACGGGAACCCAGGCCAGTTTCTTGAAATTGTTTTCCGGAGATCATGATAAGGTGAATCAGCTCGAGGAGTTGGTTGCCGAGAAGATGGGTTTTAGTGCAACCTACGCGGTTACCGGACAGACTTATTCACGGAAGGTCGATGCCCAGGTACTTGATGCCTTATCAGGGATCTCGCAAAGTGCGCATAAAGCCGCTACGGATATTCGGATCCTGGCCAGTCGCAAGGAGCTGGAAGAGCCGTTTGAGAAGCACCAGATTGGTTCTTCAGCGATGGCCTATAAACGGAACCCGATGCGAAGTGAGCGGATCTGTTCGCTGGCCCGTTTCGTGATGAGCTTGCAGTCTAGTGGAAGCCAGACAGTTGCGACTCAGTGGATGGAACGGACGCTGGATGACAGCGCGAACCGACGACTGGTTTTGCCGCAGTCATTTCTTGCGGTCGATGCCGTTTTAATTCTCTATCAGAATATTGCTACTGGCCTGGTCCCCTACCCTGCTGTCATGGAGAATAATCTCCAGAATGAACTGCCTTTCATGGCTACCGAGAATATCTTGATGGAAGCCGTTGCAGCTGGTGGTGATCGTCAGCAACTGCATGAACAGATTCGCCAACACAGCCAGGAGGCAGCTTCCGTTGTCAAGCAGGAAGGTCGGCCCAACGACTTGCTGCAAAGGCTGGCTGAGGATGAGTTGTTTGCTAGTGTTGACCTGGCGAGCTTGATGGAAGCATCGCAGTTTGTAGGGCGAGCTCCTGAGCAGGTCGAGCAGTTTCTAGCTGAGGTGGTGAAACCGATTCAGCAGCAATATCCGGAAGCGAACATGGACGCGGAAGTCACTGTTTGATTTCGAGAGACCCTGTTGGCATGCCAGCCGCGTTGACCTAGATCAGGTCTTGCTTGCGCTTGGTTCGTTGCTGAGGCCGATTGCAGTTTCGGCAGATCCCGCTGATGATCAATCGATGGCCCGTGACGCGAAACTGATGATCGCGAGCGACCAGTTCCCGGAAGTTCATCAGTTCGTCGCTCTGGAATTCAATCAGTTGCTGGCAATGCGTGCAATACAAGTGATCATGTTCCGGATAGCCATAATCGTGTTCGTAGACTGCTCGTCCGGCAAGTTCAAACTTGCGTAGTAAGCCAGCGTCAACGAATTCATTTAGTGTCCGGTAGACAGTGGGACGACTGACGTAACCTTCATCACCCTTCTTGGGTAATTGTTCAATCAAGGTGTCAGCGTCGAAATGATCATGGTTACTAAAGACATGCTGCACCAGGATACGTCGTTGTTCGGTATTGCGCATGCCCCGGCTTTGCAGGTATTCTTCGAATCGTTCGTTAGGGGACAGGGCGACCTGTACCGTTCCGAGTGAATAGTCTTTAGTCATGAGCCGGATCTTTAGAGCAAAGGCGGAAGTGGTTTCTTATTGAGACAGTTGTTGGTTGCAAAGCAAAGCGAATGCAGAGAAAGAACGTGTCGGACGCATTCTCTTGTCTCAATAAGGATTTTAGAGAGACTGGGCTCGATTGCAAGCCGATCCTTGTTTTTTGACCCCGCCCCACAAACGCGGAATAGCGTTTACACGGTATAACGCAGGCAAGGAGAGGCTGAATTGGGATCCTGAAAGATTTCAGGTAGACGGTCCGATTCAGCTGCTCGTTTCGTCAATAAAACGATCGAGTGCAATGTCAAGCTTGTCTTCGGTCTCATAAGTTCCCTGTTCGATCGCTTCACGGATACTGGCGATTCGATCAGCTCGTACGTCAGGAATGTCTTGAACCTGGCCGCTGAGCTCGGCAACCTTACTGGCCAGTTCAGCTTCGTGAGAAATGTCCAGTTGATCCGCCTGGGATGTAGCTGTTGTTTCTTCTGCGGACTTGGCGGAATCGATTTGATGCGGCCCATTAATGGGTTGGGCACCGTGTACGTTAGCTGGGCCTTGAATTCGCATGGTTGAGTATCTCCCCTTGAACAGTAGGTTTGCAAACGAAAAAGCCTGACGAACCTGTATCTTGGATTGCTGCGTACCTGGAGTCTCTATGAATCCAGTCTACCTCATTGCTTTCGAGCTGGCGCCTCAATCCTTGTCGAGGAAGTACTAATCCGTGAAAACTACGAGTGACCTGTGCGAACAGATTCACGAAAGCACTTATGGTATCGACTGGATACTGGCACTAATTCGATGGAAACTACTAAGGACCTCCTTGTATCGTTCGCTCGTAGCAGACGGCTTGTAACAGCTGTAAGGATCAGTGTTTGGCCGACTCCCAGTTCGTGTCAGAGCTGAGCGGACGATTTGTATCATCTGCATAATCGGTTGTTATAGTCAGTGCGACTGCTTCATTCCCAGTCGACACCAGTGGTAAATTGAAATAGTTCTGGTTGGTACGGAGGAACCTCCGACATGGTTCTGTTCATGGCGACAGTTTCAACGTTCATCCGGATGATATCAAACGGATCATTCCGTGTCGGGCAGAGAGCATAGGAAAAAGGACCGGATTAGGCAAGATCAGTCGTGCCGAGCGGGCCTTTTCAGCAACAGGGCCCTGGAAAAAGCAGGGAATGCCAGGTGCTATCACTTTTCGTGTGGCATTGATAAGGAAACGAGAAATCCCTGTTTTCGTAAAGTAAGACAACCGTCCGTAAAGCAAGGAGGTTGTTGAGGTTCGAACGAAAAGTGCCTGATCGTTTTGTTTTCCAGCGAACAAATTACTAGTTGGTAGCGTCTCATCATTGTTCTACCCATTCCCTCCCACCGGTGATTGTCATCGAGAGACATGCCGGTTCAATGGGATCCGTGGGGCATCACATGGAGGTCACTCAAATGTCAACTTCTCCACATGTGCAACTGGTTTTAACGGGTGATTGTTCCTATGGAAGAATCCGAGTCGACATGGAGTCTTTCTTTGAGTTCAGTTTCGATCTCACGGAGCAACTCCAGTCCCTGGAAGCGGACTGGCAATCGTTTGCTACTCCGCAGACGCATGTTCCGACTGCTAAGGTCAACGACTTGCGTTTTCGATCACGTTTGTAATGGCAGTCTGTCATCAAGAGATCATCAGGGAGAGGTTGTCTGCTGGATGATCCAGCGGACGGCTGCCTGAGAACGTTGATTCGCGGGTTCCTGGCTGAGAACCATCTTGTCTTTTGCCTCGAGTGCCTGGTAGGCGGATTGAGCGACATGGATGCTTTGCGAGCTTTCACTGGCGATCCAGGTGGCCTCTGGACTGGCAACAGCCAACATGCCGACGAGATCGTGATAACGTGCGCCACCGGGAAGGAATGTTGGGCTGTGTAAATCGCTGACGTTACTGAAGCGAAACTGCTGAGTATTGGCAGCGAGTTGATCAATCGCATCACGTGCTTGTGCTCGAGCGGCGATAGCCAGCGGACCGGTCTGGTCCAGTGCGATCACGCTTACGGACTTGGGCGTGTAGTCATGATTGCGAATGAAGGTGACCAGGGCGAGTATGTCATGAACTCGACGTGCAAAGAGTGTCGAATTGTAGCCGAAGGAATAAGCTGCTGATTCGCGAGGATTTGCTACTCGCCGTGTTTTTGTAATCGCTTTTCCGTCGAGTAGAAATTCACCCTGGTAGAGAAGGTCAATGCCAACCACGCAGAGTTCCTGGTCCAGTAGCTTTTGGACGTGAGTATTTGGTTGGCCATTGGCCTGGTAGATGCCAGCTTTTCCCTTCTCGGATAGCCAGATGGCAATGTGACCATTCCATTGCTTGGGGTAGAGGAAGACAGTGGGTAGCTTGCCTCCGTTTTGTGCGGTGTTAAGCCAACCAGCAAGTTCGATGTGCTGGTCCTTTTCTTCCTTGTGCAACTGGTCGTACTCGACGTCTGCTGGCCTGGGCAGTCCGCGGCCGACCACGGTGTCGATACCACTTCCCACGACTTGCCGGTACTTCCTGAAGGACGCTTTGTCGCGGGGAATCAGTTGGTCCAATTGACGTTGTGTATCGCGATGCCAGTACTGCAAGAGGTTGCGTTCGAAGTCGGCGCCACCAGCTGGCTTTGGATTAGCCTTGTTCCAGACCGTCAGGTCATTGATTCCCTGGAAGCTGTAATCTTTTTCCGGTGGGACTTTTTCGAATCCCAGTTTTAAGTGTTGGTTGAAGAGGTGATACATTGCCTGGCGACTTACCTGGTTGTAATTATGTTTGAATTCCGTACGTGACAGGAGCTTCACATGGTCGGCTGCCCCCAGCATCCGATAGTGGGCCTGTAGCTCTGGAAATCCCTTGGTTGTCATTTCTCGTGTCCAGTCATCGGCAGCACTGAGGCCAAGTGGCCTGGGGGCAAAGAGGGCCGCGATTTCGACATTTCCAGTTCCGACACGTAGGCAGCAGGCATTTTCGCAGGTGCAGCCACCCTGCATGGCAGTGGAGACCATGACGGCTGGGAAGGCAGCAGCGATCCGCGGATCGATGGCAGCCAACATAAAGGTTTGCGTGCCACCACCACTGGCACCGGTGACCGCGATCCGTTTTTTGTCGACGTCGGGCAGGGTTTCCAGGAAGTCGATGGATCGAATGGAATTAATGGTTTGCAGTCCCATTACGGATTGCAACTGCGATTCAGCCTGGGGGCTAAAAAGTCCCCAGCGTTGAAGGTGATTCATCTCCGGACGTTGCTGGGCAAATTTATGTGCCAGGTCGAAGGAAATTTGCACGCTGTCGGCATATCCAATCATGTCGTAGTGAAACACGATGCAGCCCATGCGAGCGAGGTGTACGCACCTCGCCTGGAGGGGGCTGCGACCGGCTTGCGTGAACTGTTCTGCTCCCAGCTTGATCTGTGCCTGAACGCCACTGGCGGCTACCTCGTGAAATCTGCCGTTGCTCCAGTGTCCGTGGGGGCAGAGTACAGCCGGGTGCGGGCCGGTTTTATTGCGGGGTCGGTAAAGACTGCCGGTGACATAGAAACCAGGGAAGCTCTGGAAGTAAACTTTCTCGATACTGTAATCATTAAAAACCTTACGCCCATGGATGACACTTTTCAGCGGAGTCTTGGTAGGCAGTGGCCAGATCCCCTGGGAGACCAGTAGTCGCTGTCGGACCTGTACCTGGCGTCGTCGCCAGTCCTGCCGCGTTTCGCTTTTCCGGAAAGGGAAGTAACCATTCAGGTCTTTGAGCGGCGCAACTCGCTGATCGTCAGGTGTCACGCCGACCTTCAAGAGTCGAGGTCCCTGGGCCAACAGGTCCTGGTTGAAAAACATGGCCAGGAGGAAAGTGGCAACAAGAAAGCGGGTCGTTCTGTGAAAAGCGAGAGACATGGTTAGATTCCTTGCGACAGAACTCGAGGATAGCTACAGGATCAATGGTCGTTAGTTTACGAGTGTGAGAGTTGCTTGACTACCTGCGGGCAAGCAATCGGGAGCGGGTAGTGAATCGTTGACAGCAAAAAAAAACCACCTCGTTGAAATAACGAGGTGGTTCTTGGAGTCGCGATGATTGTGACTCACGCAATGGCTGCCCGTTAGCTAGGGGGTAAAGCCACTGCCAATCGGTTGTCCGTCTCGACGGTCGCCCAATCGCTGGTAAGTCATGTAATCGATCGTTTCACTCAGGAAATGAACAGAGCCATCGGCAAAAACGACCTGGGCTCCGCCCTTGTGCTTGGACTTGAAGCCGATCGATGATTGCCAGTTTGAATAATGTCCACAATTCTGGGCGCCCGGATGGCCCGGTTCACCAATCCCACGGGTGGGATAGTTGATCGGAGCAGGCGTTCCAGCATAAGTCGAATTGTATCGGAACCAACCACCGGCATGATGGCCAGAACGATTTGGCAGCATCTCTCCGATGGCAATCACCTGGGCAGTGCCATCGGTGATGTCTCGGAACCTTGCGGCCCAGGGGCCACGTCCAAACAGGCCGGAGAGTCGATAGGCACGGCTATCGTTACCGAAGTTAGCTGGCCCCGTCCCAAAGACGTTGCCCGGGTAGTCATTGCACCAATTTGATCGCGATGCAAAACGCTGCGAGCCATAGGATACGGCGTAGCAGTGAATGGCACGGTCTCGTAAAGGATTGGTTCCCGTCAGGTGAGGATCGACATTCGCCGAAGGACAGAGATAGGCATCGATGCTCTCGGAACGAACTAGTTTACCTAGAGTCGGATCGGATATGGCAATGTGATAGGGCGTGTTTTGATTGGCAGGATTGCCGGCAATTGTCATGTCGACCTTGCTCAGCAGAGGTTCCTGTTCAATGAATGCCAGCAGCTTCACGAATTCACTGCCTCGAGCACTCGTCGTCCAACGGAAACCGTTTTTCGATTGGCGAGTCCAGTAATACAGTCCCTTGCCAGGGAACCGCTTGTACGTTTCGTGGTAATTGTGCAGAGCAAGCCCCAATTGCTTGAGGTTATTACCGCAGGACATTTTACGGGCGGCTTCTCGAGCAGCCTGAACAGCGGGAAGCAGTAATGCAACTAGAATCCCAATGATGGCGATTACCACCAATAGTTCAACGAGTGTAAAACCACTCTTTCTTCGTGGTCTGGACCTGTTCATTGCTAACCGTCTCCTTTGCACAGTACGAAAACTACATGACAAAATTATGATAACAAAAAGGGTGTTGCAGCGAATCTTATAGGATCCACTACATCTCTAGGATAGCCTGCTTTTTCAAGACTTGGAAGAGCTGGGTTGTAATTGGGGGCGAGATTTACACACCCCCCCGAGAGAGCGGTATTTCCTTGTTGAAATCTTCCGTTTAGAGGTTAGTGCAATCAAAAAAAAACCGCTGCAACGCCCAAAATCGGACGTTGCAGCGGTAAACACGCTATCGATTGCAACCCAAGGGGGCTGCAATACCAACCGGTTAGGGCACGAAACCCGATCCAATTGGCTGGCCATCTCGTCGATCGCCAAGTCGTTGATAAGTCATGTAATCGATAGTTTCACCAATCAGGTGAACCGATCCATCGCCGAACACGAATTGTGCTCCGCCCTTATGCTTCGACTTGAAGGCCTGACTTGTTTGCCAGTTTTGCCAGTGACCACAGTTACCTGGTCCAGCATGACCCATGTCGCCAATACCACGAATCGGGTAATTGATCGGACCGGTTGTAGCCGTCCAGAGACTATTGAAATGTAACCAACCATTGCGGTGATGATCTCCCTTGTTGGGAAGAATTTCACCCATGACGATTACTTGGGCCGTTCCATCCGTAATGTCACGGAACTTGGCAGCCCAGTGACCGCGTGCAAACACGCCGGAAATACGATAGCCACGGGCTTCATTTCCGTGTCCTGGAGGGCCTGTTCCAAATACATTACCGGGATAGTCGTTACACCAACCACCGCGGGAACCCATCTGCTGGGAACCTAGCGAAGGTGCATAACAACTGATGGCACGATCCGAATACGGGTTGGTGCCGGTGATGTACGGATCAATATTCGCGGAGGGACAGAGGAAACTGTCAATGATCTCGGATCGCAGCCATTTTTGCGGCGGTCGCGGATCACCTTTGATCCCATTAGGTCCGTAAGCGTGATCTTCAAAACGCGTTAACTGGTTAGTTCCTGCCGCGCTTTGATCCATTTTCTGGTAAAGCGGATCCTGTTCCATGAAAGGCAACAGTTTCACGAGTTGGCTACCACGACTGGAATTAAACCAGGTATGGCCATTACGTGATTGGCGGGTCCAGAAAAACATGCCAGCTGGTGGCAGGCTTTTGTACGTTTCGTGATACGTATGCAGCGCAACACCAATTTGCTTGAGGTTGTTACCGCATGACATTTTCCTGGCAGCTTCACGAGCTGCCTGGACTGCTGGCAATAGTAACGCGACCAAAATACCAATGATCGCAATCACCACCAGCAGTTCGACCAGCGTGAAGCCAGCCTTGCTACCATTACGTGGTTTCTTCATGAACTTCCCTCCGATGAAAAAAGAAAAAAAATAGCATGTTTCCGCCGTAGGACAATGAACCGCTCATCGATTCACTGCTGACTTGTCTACGACCTCATCAAGTAGCTTAGCTTCGTGCTACTTCAAAACGAATACTTGGCCATTCATGTTAAACGCGTCTAGAACAAGACACGCCGGTTTAACATGGGCTGCCGGTAAAGGCATTCTGAAACGTCATGGATAAGTAGTTGATAAGTCTCGGTTCATGCTACCAGACTGATTGTTCATTGCAAGTAATTATGAACTTTTTAGATGCTGGTGCGTAAATACCGATGCGCCAACGCCGCGAGACCCCCCTGAAAGAGCGGTTGAGTGGGGCCTTGCGTGCCCTTCTGGGGCATCGTGCGGTCGCCTGATTGGTCTTTTGGGGAGGGCCTTAACGAGAACGGGTCGGGGGGCGCCTGGCCAAACTGTTCAGGTAAGAAATTCAGGTTCTCGTTTCTGGAGCTGAAATTGCAGGCGGCGCACGATGCTGCTATGCATCTGGCTTACGCGACTTTCACTGAGATTAAGTGTGTGCCCAATTTCTTTCATCGTGAGCTCTTCGTAGTAGTAGAGAATCAGGATGAGTCGTTCGCTGCGGTTAAGCCCCTTGGTTACCAGTCGGATCAAGTCATTCTTTTTTAGTCGACGAGTGGGATCTTCACTGCGTTTGTTTTCGACCACGTCTACTTCGCAAAGTTCCTTGTAACCATCGGTATTGCCCCATTTCTTTTTATTGAGACTAACGAGGTTAACGGCATTGGCATCGCGACACATTTTTTCCAGCTCAGGGACGGTGAGCTCAAGGTAGTCTGCAAGTTCCTGGTCCGTGGCAGCTCGTCCCAGGGATGTTTCCAGTGTGTTTGTGGCTTCCGTGAGCTTGTTGGCCTTGGCTCGGACAAGTCGTGGAACCCAATCCATGTGCCTTAATTCGTCTAGCATCGCGCCACGAATTCGCGGCGCGCAATAGGTTTCGAACTTGACGCCGCGGCTCAAGTCAAATGCATCAATGGCGCTCATGAGCCCGAAAATTCCAGCCGAGATTAAGTCATCCAGCTCGACCCCGTCCGGTAAACGAGCCCAAAGGCGTTCGGCATTGTATTTAACTACGGGCAGGTAGTGTTCCAGCAGTTGATTGCGAAGCGATTGGCAAGCGGGGTTGGCCTGGTATTCCAGCCATACGGCCTGGATCATTTCCCGGGCCTTGGTGGCCTGTTGGCGTATTCCAGCAGAAGCCTGGTAATCAAATCGTTTAACCGGTTGACGTTTCTTTTCCGGAGACGGTTGGTCGTGTTGGATTTTCGTAGGTGCCATGCGATCCTCCCTGATCTTACGACTGCTTCTGACGAGCAGTGGCGTGGCGATATGAAATAATGTTGTCGATGAATTTCCGTGGGACAGGCGAAAGGTGTTGTCAAAGTGGAGTAATGAAAGCAAGTTGCTTGTTTTGTAATTACATTGTCCTGGCCTCATTAGGAACGGGGACGCAGGAGTGTCTCATGAGTTGCTCAGCCATGCCCAGGCAAGCCTGGGCGAGGGATTTGGGATGTTTTCCCCGGGGATTTTCCGAGGTGTTGGCAGGTGCATCATCGCGTTGCGGATCTTCTGGTAAGGAGCCGAGATGCTCGACTGGAAATCCCAGGAATCTTTGGCAGGCCTGGTTGATGCGTTGGTGTGTTGCGTGGCCCTGCTCGGCAAAACGGACCCGGTTAACGATGGTTTGCACGCGTGGCAAGTGTCCCTGCTGGGATTGGATTTTTAGTAGCGTGTAGGAATCCATGATGGCCACGGGGTCACAGGTCGTAACCAAGAGTAAATCGTCGGCATATTCGTAGAGTCGCTTCGCTAATTCATGGGGGTGATTGCTGACGTCGACAAGCAGGATGTCGTAGTCCGAGTGCCAACGTTGAAGTTGTTGGAAAAGATGATGCGCCTGGGCCGGAGATTGGTCTGTAGACTGTCCAGGTGGTTGCCAGGCAGACGGCAAAACGTCAAACCCGGCGGGGCTCTGTTGGATCGGATTTGCCAGGTGGTCCTGGCGATTCAGCAGAGGCTTGCTTTCGGTTAGCTCACAGAGTGTCGTGATGTCATTACGGTAATCACCGAGTTCCACCAGCAGGATCTTGTGTTTCAAGGTGGCCAATGCGGTTGCCAGTTGAATGGCAATGGTTGTCGACCCGACTCCTCCCTTGCCTCCACGGATTACCAGTAGGCGCGAACTCCCGGAACGTTGGGCGCTCAACTGACGCCCGTGGTCCAGTGAAAGTTTTCTGAGTTCTGTAGCTTGGTCGATCATCGTGTTTGACGGGGTTAAATAGTTCTTGCGGATTCCATACCAAGGATGATGCGTGCCAGCTTGGTTGAGTGAGCTGACTCAATATCATGAGGTACGTTTTGTCCGTTGGTCAGGTAACTGACCGGTAATTCACAGTTTCGAAAGAGAGGGATAAGATTGCCCAGTCCCGTGGCTTCATCTAGCTTGGTTAGTACCAGGGAAGTAGTGCCGACTCGAGAAAATTGTTGAGCGGATTTGACGAGTGACGAGGTGCTGGCAACGCTGCTCAATACCAACTGGATTTCATCGGCATTAGCCTCGGCCAGGATCGCCCGCAATTCCTGGATGCGAACATCGTCTCGCGGACTACGCCCGGCTGTATCCATCAGGACCAGGTCCAGGTCCGCAAGTCGATCGATGGCTGCTCGCATCTCTCGAGGCGTGGAAACAACTTCCATGGGCAGGTCAATAATGTCTGCGTAGGTCCGTAACTGGTCCACGGCTGCGATTCGGTAAGTGTCAACGGTAATCAGGCCGACTCGATGTTGATCACGTAAATGGAAGTTAGCAGCCAGCTTGGCAATCGTCGTTGTTTTTCCGACGCCGGTTGGTCCGACGAGAGCGATCAAGCGACATTGGCCGGGGGTCGTGGTAATTGGGTCGACGACAGGAATTTCTCTTTCCAGGGAGTGGGCCAGTCGCGTTCGTAAGAGTTGGATGTCCTGTAGATCCAGGGGCGAGCATTCCTGCTGTAATTGATCGATCCATCCCGTTGCCAGTTCTTCACTGAGTTCAGCATCAATTAATTCCGTGAATAGCTGGAATAGTGTTTCTGGTAAACGCTGCTGGTCTGCGGTGGAATGATGGCCGCAGAGTTCCTCTACCAGCGAGTTGCCCTGCTGGCCCTGTTGAGCCAGGCTGGATCGATATTGGTCACGATGGTTCTGGGTGTCAGCGGCTGGAATGTTTTGGATCGCGGGGGGCAAACCCGCTGTGCCTGCCGGTGGCAGGTGAAGGTCTTCTTTCAGTCGGTACGGCACTGGTATGGTTGCCGAAGCCGTGACTTCCACTTCCGGAGAGTTGCGAAACCAGCCTGCCATGCCGGCACGAACCTGGCGAGTTTGCAGGATGGATGCATCGGGGCCCAGGTCAGATTGAATCATCTGGAGTGCTTCCTGAAGCGTCTTTGCTCGATATGTTTTCACGTCCATGTGAACCTGTTGGGGGTGAGGACCGGATACTGGTGAGGCAGCGATCGAAAGGTGATGTTTAGGAGGCATAGGCCATTCTTTCGTGGTGGAGTTGTCCACTAATCATGGCCACGGATTCAACCTGGGTTTCGCGGGTAATTTCGTCATAGCTAAGGACCTGTAATTGCGGTAATTGCCCGGACGTCAAGAGCTTGAGTGCAGAACGGATCCGAGCGTTGACCAGGATCAGGGGGGCGCTGTTGCTGGTAGGTAGGGTATCCAGCTGTTTTCGTATCAGGTCACATAGTCGTTGAACGCTTGATTCGGACATTCGCAAACTAATGCCGTTTTCGGCGTGTTCGATGGTACTGGCAATGTGATTTTCAAGGTCGGGGTCCATGGTTAGGACATGCATTCGGCCATCATCTGTACGATGATGCTGGCAAATGGTACGTGCCAGGCGGCAGCGTACATGTTCGGTTAGCAAGGTGGTGTCCTTGGTTTGTGTTGCCCGGTCTGCAAGTGCTTCCAGGATCAGCAGCAACTGGCGAATCGGTACCTGCTCCTGCAAGAGTCGTTGCAGGACCTGTTGCACTTGGCCCAGCGACAACAGATCCGGAATCAGTTCGTCCACGACTGTGGGTGAATTCTTTTTCAGCTGATCGATTAAATGTCGAGTTGCATCACGCGTTAGTAATTCATGGGCGTGTTGACGAACCACGTGCTGGAGGTGGTGGCAGATGACCTCGACCGGTTCTCGTAAGGTGCCTTCGAGAACCTCGGGTTGATCTTGCAGACTCGCATCGATCCAGAGGCCCGGACGACCACTGCTCGGATCCATCGCCAGCTTCCCGGCAAGCGAAGCTGGAGGTTGTTGGGGAAACACGACCAGTAGCCGATCTGGTTCGATATTCCCTGAAGCAATTGGATTTGTGGCCAGGCGAACACGGTACTGGTTGGCAGCTAGTTGCATGTTGTCCCGGATGCGTACTTTCGGCAGTACCATGCCCTGTTCGGCCGCCAGGTCTCGACGTAATTGCATGATTTGAGGAAGCAGGTAGCCACCCCGTTGAGGGTCTGCCAGGCGAATCAAACCGATGCCAATTTCCAGTTCCAGGGGGTCGACGTGAAGAAAGTCTTCAACTGGGGGCTCGGTAATCGTGGGAGATGTCGATGCCGAGGGGTCCGTTGCCGAGGGCGATGCTGCCGGAGTGTCGGTGTCGACTTCATTACGGATCAGTACGATACCTAGTCCCGCGCAACCAAGTGAGAGGGCAAGTAGCGGGATGGCAGGTAGTTGAGTGAAAATCAAAATTCCCAGGAATCCGGAAGTGATTAACAAAGCCTGGGGATGGGAGAATAACTGTTTTAGGAATTGGCTGGGTAAGCTTGTCGACTCGCTGCTGCGTGTAACCAGCAGGCCTGCCGCCAGGGCAATCAGGAAAGCCGGTAACTGGCTCACAAGGCCGTCACCGATCGTTAGCTTGGTGAACAGTTGTGCCGCCTCCCCCAGCCCCATTCCAGCCTGGAAAACACCAATGATTAAACCACCGACAACATTGGTCAGGGTGATAATGATTCCGGCAATCGCATCACCACGAACGAACTTGCTGGCACCATCCATGGAGCCAAAGAAATCCGCCTGCCGTGACACTTCCTGGCGCCGTTGGCCGGCTTCTGCCTGGTCGATCAGGCCTGAATTTAAATCGGCATCAATTGCCATTTGCTTGCCTGGCATGGCGTCCAGGACGAAACGAGCAGTTACCTCACTGATACGCGAGGTTCCCTTGGTGATGACCAGGAACTGGATGACGATCAGGATCGTAAAAATGATCAGGCCGACAATGATACGGTCTCCGGCAACGAAATTGCCGAAACTCTTTATAACGCCACCGGCTGCTTCCATCCCGTGTGTTTGAGCACGGGTCAGGATCAATCGCGTCGAGGCGACATTTAAAACCAGCCGGGCCAGGGTCGTTGCTAATAGCAGCGAAGGAAAGATATTGAACTCCAGTGGAGTTCGTACGGAGATCGTAGTCAGCAGAATGAGAACCGCTATGGTAATATTGGTTGCTAACAAGACATCCATCATCCCGGTTGGCAGTGGAACCAGGATGAACAGAATGCAGGCAATTAAACCCAGCGGAAGAATCCATTCTTGCCACTGTGATAGTCGTGTCATGTTAACCAGGCGGGGCACGGGTGAGGAA
>MPLU02286350.1_pt1 | contig 53937 bp, 79 predicted proteins | sample 1617381 | NCBI WGS metagenome assembly MPLU02 (sample SAMN05944801, study PRJNA350692) | marine metagenome | biome: marine; feature: ODZ; material: water; isolation source: 90 m water sample filtered on 0.2 um supor filter | place: Pacific Ocean | collected 2012-04-08 | depth 90m m
AAAGCATCTTCACCGTATGAAGTACAGCCATCCAGGTAGTCGCCCTTTGTATAGGCCTCAATCATTTCATTAAATATTTCTTCTATTGATTTCACCTGTAATTCAACTGACATTATCTATCCTCCCTCTCATTATAGAATTCAGTGTTGAATCCGTGTTCATTTATATGTCTAGGTCCTCTGATTGTCATATTATAAAAGTTATTAAAAGATCTACCTGTGAACATCTTTTCCATAATTTTTCTTGCCTTGCTTAAAGTAAATGGTCCTGAATAATCTGAATAATCTTCTAAACCATCATCACCTAAATGTAATTCAGTGATATAAAATTGTTTCTTGTTTTTTAGCATTTCAACTCCTTGTTTCATAATTCAGTATAACATGGAGTTGGATACCGTCAACCTGGGTCAAAAAATCTGTATATATAAAGCCGACTAAAAAACCTAGTAAAATAGCGACTTTTTAGCCTACTGGATATTGTGCCTGTGGCAAGATCAACTACAAGATATAGTGCCATAAAAAAATCTTATCAGGACCAGTTGACGCATATTCAATCTATGTTAAAATATTTTAACATTTTAGGCAAACCGCAAGAGGTCCGAAGGACCACAGAATGCCGAATCTAAATAAAAAGGAGAAAAAAATGTTGGAAGTGAAAGCAAAGGTTAAGAACTATTACCTATTAAACATAGTGAACCATTCAAAGAAAGAGTTCCACCTTCGTGTAGAAGATACACCAGGGACTGGAAAACATTCAATCACATATTATTCGGCATCGGCAACGAGACGATTAGATATGGAAAAGAATGGTATAGGTTCAGGAAATACGCCAGAGTGGATATTGAAGAGATATCAATGGATGTATGATAACCTAACAGAAGATCTTGAACAATATGTATTGGCGAGAACTGAAGCCAAAGATAATGTTGAAGCAAGAGCCTTCTTCAAGAAGCAAAGGCAGAACATTGCCAAGTCTTTAGAATTATTAGGCTACAAGAAAGCCTGCTAAAGAATTTTGATTAGGCCCAGTCATTAATTTGGTTGGGCCTTTTCTTTTGGCTGTTGGTTTTATAATTACCAAACGAACCTAAATTACCAAATACCTATTTGACTATCTTAGACTTGATCGGAGACCGACCTTTCATCCTAGGTTTGAAACTAGGACCTTTCTGTTTCGCTTTTTTAATCTGAGCACCCTTCAACCTCAAAGAGCCTGCTCCTGACCGTTTGGTCTGAGCCAATTTCTTACCTGCCGTCCTCGCCTTGATCTGTCTCTTCTTTCTAATCTTTGCAGACCTTTGTGGATCTGTTTTCATAAAACAAGTTGATGGTTTGGCGACGATACGACCTTTTCTAGGTCCAGATGAACATCTGAATCCTTGCTTTGGAGCCTTGCCCTTCGTACGCCTTAGGATTTGACTCACTCCTTCTGCTATGGCCGAGTGGTCTGGATGCTCCTCAATAGGCGTGTCAACCTCCAGTGCCAATTCATTTTCTGGCACTATATCTTGTGGCACTATATCTTGTGCCGAGCCGGCCTTTGAACCACTATATGTAGTGCCACAAGATGTAGTATCTTGGGTTTTTTTTGGCACTAGGAGTAATTCTGAGATCTTCATATGAGTATTTATAGACCTTATACCTTAAAGAACTAAACCTTAACAACTTAAACTAATACTTAAACTGATACTTAAACTAATGCACAACTAATAACTTATAGGTTATTCTGCTACATTCTGCACAAGATCAACTTGACATGGACGGATGTGTTAAATACACATGCAATGAAGATATATGAAATTTACAACACAGACGAGAACATAGGTCCTGCACCTAAAGGTGCGTGTTCAAAGCCAATGTCTAGCCTACCCGCGTCATGGGTCAGCAGTTGCAAGTCACAGGGCAAGATGAGAAGAACCGGCAACCGGAACGAGAAAGTTGGCGGCAAAACCATGAAGGTGTCTGGCAAAAGGATCAAAGGCAAGAAGTATGGTGGTCCATTGCCTGATTATTCAAAATAAATTACAAAAATCAAAGACCTAATAGCGAGCCAATAGCGAGCCATTAGTGCATATGGCTATAAACTTTGTCCGCCCACTGTTGATTCTGTTCTACCGTCATATGATTAATTGTACCAATCCCCCAACCATCTTTTACTTCTGCACCTTTGCTAAACTCAAACATACTTTCATCTATAAATGTTCCTGTTGTTAATTTTATATCCTTATCTGGTTTGAAACTCCACATCTGTACAATTTGTTTGTCTAGTTTAGACAATATGTTTTGATCATAATACTTTAATGCATATTCATATGACATCTCAGACTTTTCAATATTGTGTAGATACTTCCAATAATCATCTAATGCTTTGTAAACATTTGGGTCTACACCTTCTAATGGTTCTGTGCCAATGCTTAATATTAATTCAGGATGATATAATCTATGTGGTTCTGTCCAACAAAATATAGATATGTCTGGTACTCTATTTTGTTCAATTAATTTATTAAACTGAAAGAATACACTCCATATACTTGTGCCAGGATTACCAAACCATCTAATACGATTAGCACCTAACTTCTCCTGCAATATGTTGCACCAACTCTCAGGCTGATTACTTGCACAGAAACTGTCTCCAAAAAATCCTATTGACTTCATGACATTATTTAATTATTATCTACGCAGTTATTAAATAGTTCTATGCAGGTAATTTTTGGTGAAAAGATAGGCTTTATAGGTCTTGGTAAACTGGGTCTGCCCTGTGCAGAAGCAGTTGCGAAAAAAGGATTCCATGTTGCAGGGTATGACATAGCAAGAAAGACGAGTAACCTTGTTGAGATGAGAGACTCAATAGAGGACCTATGCCGTGACAGAGACATGGTGTTCGTGGCAACACCAACGCCACACGAAGACGGCTATGACGGTCGAGAGCCAACAAGCCACTTACCACCCAAAGACTTTAACTACGATTCTTTGAAAGCGGTGCTCAGTAAATGCAACAAGCACATGGGTGTTACACAGAGCCTCGTTTTGATATCCACTGTACTGCCTGGAACAATCAGAAGAGAACTAGCACCATTGGTGACCAATGTGAAGTTGTTGTACAACCCTTATCTAATAGCCATGGGCACTGTTGCCGATGACATGATCAATCCTGAGATGATAATGATTGGCACAAAGAAAGGTGTTTATAAAACGGCACACAAGGCACAACAACTAGAAAGTTTCTACAATCAAGTTTGCGATAATTTTCCTAGGATCGAGTTTGGCACGTGGGAAGAAGTAGAAGCAATGAAAATATTCTACAACACTTTTATTAGCAACAAGGTTGCCTTGGTTAACATGATACAAGATGTTGCACACAAACTTGGCAACATGGATGTTGACAAAGTGACCCAAGCGTTGGCTAAGAGTACAAAGAGGATTGTCAGTCCACGTTACATGAAGGCAGGAATGGGTGATGGCGGAGCCTGCCATCCTAGAGATAACATAGCATTACGTTGGCTGGCTAAGGATCTTGGACTAGGCTACGACATGTTCGAGAGCATAATGATGGCGAGGGAGAAGCAGGCTGAAAACATGGCCATGGCTATATTAACCCACGGCAAGAACGTGTGCTTCACTAGTGACTCCTACAAGCCTGGAGTGAACATGCCAGATGGTTCCAGTTCTTTACTCGTGCAACACTACGTGACCAAGCATGGCGGACAGATCGTAAACGGCTTTGACAACCCTGTGGAAGTTATAGTCAGGGTGCATGAAAACGACGAAATAACAGCAGATAATAGCACAATAGTATTTGACCCATGGAGGACCTACCCTAAGGCGGAAAACGTGGTTTACTATGGTAAATAGTTACAGTTTTTAGGAGAATTAGAAATGACAAACTCAGACAATACATGGGGAACATACAACAAGACTACAAAGATCTTCAATCAATGGGGAGAACGTAACGAAGACAGCAGTTGGAACTTTGGAACATCACATGCCAACGTTAACGATGCTAAATCTTGGTTCTTGACTGCAGATGCTTTGGCCGTGTATAACGAATGTTGCACTGAACTACAGTGGGCCTTAGTAGCAGATACTAACGGCGGCAACACTATGTTAAAGGCCACTTATACTTTTGGAACAAAAGGTGTCGGTACAGCCGCGGCAGACGATTGGGCCGAGCAGTTCAAATCAAGAAAGGCGGCATTAGTTGGTTCTAATGGTTTCTTTAATAATTGCGACCACGTAACTGATTCTACTGATCATTTATTTTAATCAATAAACCCTTTACCACAAGTCATAGCACAAACAGGATTACAATTTTTTGTTTTCCAACTAGCCATTAATTTTGGGTGATCCTCTACCTTCACAAGAGGTCTGTCTGGCATGTCATAACCGTGATAACAACAAGGAGCAATCTCACCTTTGGCATTTATATAAGTGTCTTTGTTCAAAAGATATTCACATTGGATATCGTACAGCCTAGGTTCGGCTTCAAAGTTCTTATGTGTTTCTCTATATCTTTTAATGCCATCTGGAATGTTGTAAGGATGAGGCTTGGCCGATGCATCAGGTGGTAATATCCAGTGTGTGATTGTCTTGCCTTCTCTGTCGAGTGCTGGGCCAAAAGACCTACCTTGGTCTTCTATATAGAATTCTTTGAAGCCAAGTTCTTTTGATAATCTTTCTGTGTCGTCCTTCTGATGAATATTATGTTTGAAAGGTATCCACTTCCATATGGCATGGCCACCTGCGTCAATGAACCATCTCACTCTCTCCATAATTTTGTTCCATTGTACATCTTGACGGTACAAATGGTTTGTATCTTCCAATCCATCAATGCTGAATCTGACTTCTACACCATTATTAGCCAGATCCTCCCATGTTGCTTTGTTTCCAATACTACCATTGGTAGTCACTGACGTTTTGCAACCTGTCATTTTAGCCAACTCTGCAATTTTAGGATTCATCATTGGATCGCCTAGGTGTCCATTGAAATAAACGTAGTGCCTTTCTGGAAATTTTTCTAGGCACTCTCTGAACTTTTCTATTGTCAGATGCACTTCCGGATACACTCCTTCTACCTTATAACCATAAAGGCTCCTAGGACAGAGTGGGCATCTTGCATTACAGTAGGTGCTGGCCTCCACGTGTAGTAGTTTCATACTACTATTTAACGGCCACAAAAAAAGGGCGATAGTCGCCTACCGCCCTTTCTAATTAATTAATTAATTACGCAGAGTAATTAATAACTTTTCTGCCTGATTTTTTTAATAATGAAATGATGTTTGATTTCATTGTTAATGCAGAAGACTTAGGTGCAACACCTAATACTTCTACTGTAAAATCTAAACCTTTAGATAACAACTTGTTAGTTGCTGTCTTTCTTGCAGTTGATTTAACTGCTAGGTTTTTGAACTTGATTTTACCACCGTGTACTTCACCATTTACTTTGTATGAAGATGCCGGCTCCGCAAATACACCAATCTGCTTCGCTCTTGATTTGAAGTTTCTTGTGTACACAACGTATTGAGTTGAGTTTGCCATGGTTTTATTTTCCTTTTTAGTAGAAGGAAAAAGTGTATTGAACATACCTATTAGCATATTGTTTCCTTTTCCTTGTTTGTTAAAAATATGAATCGCCGGAGTTTCAATCTCTGTTATCCTACGTTCCATGTTTACAATTATATACTAGAAAGTGTATTAAGTCAACCTTGTAGGAAAGATCAACTATTATGCGACTAATTGTCCTTGTAGTCTGGGACGGCAAATAAATCTATACCTTCGTCCAACAATTTGTTTGCCTCTTCCTTTGTGGTGGTCCCGTAGAACTTCTGATTTCTTTTACCCTCGTGTGCCTTCCTGGCCTCCTTGGCAAAGTTTTTACCAACATTCTGGAAGTCTTTCTTTATTTTTTTGTTAAGTCTCCTCAGAATTGTCTCGGCGCTGTCTCCCATTACCATGTAGTCATCTGGTATTTTTTTAGGTGTTGCCCGTTTTACCGCTGGAGCCATTATCGCCTTTTCCACAGCGGTGCTATCACACATTGGACACTGGATCATCCCTTTGTTCTTTTGCTTGATATAGTGTTTGCTGTCTGGGAACCAACCTTCGAATTCACATTTACATTTGCATCTGAGTTGATACTTGATCATAATAAAGTTATTTAATATTATAGTTGGATAACTACTTTTTGTCTACGTAATATGATAAAACAACCAAAAGAATTTCTAAAAAGAAAAAAACAAAGCAAGTGGCACTGGGACTTCTGGAACACAAGACCTAGTCCAAAAATGTGCGGTGTTGTGGCAAACATCCAAGGCAAATGGCCAAAGGTGCCAAAAATACTAAAAGAAAATGTTTTTCTATACAGCAACCCTGTGGCTATCGCCCAGCAGAAGCACTTTGGAGTGACCAACAAGCAAAATTATGTTGGCATGAACCTAGATAACAAAACAACATTGAAATACAGCAAATTTATCAAGGCCACCGGACTTGCAGATCCAGTTGCATACATCCACATACAGCAACCGGGACAGATGACTATTATGCACATGGACAATGCAAGAGCAGACAACAGGCACCTAAACGCAGGTGGCAAACCATTGTCAGAAGCACAGAGGCGGGCACTAATTGGCAGAGTCTTTATCATGCTGGACGACTGGCACCCGGGACAGGTGATACAAATGGGCAGTCAACATTTTACGCACTGGAAAAAAGGCGATGTGATGTATTTTTCCTGGCAGGACCTCCCCCATGGCACAGCAAACTTTGGCCACCATTCGAGGCCTTTATTGTTTGTGCAAGGAACTATTACCAAGCAGTTCACAAAACTAATCAACAACGCAAGGAAAAAAATTATCAAAGTAGGTTGACATTTGCAACTACTAATATAATATAGCACTATGTTACGATCAAATAGCGGATATGAAAAAGGCAAACCCAAAAAGACTTCACAGGGCAGAAACAAGAGCAGGATTAAAATGAGCTCAATGAACAAACACAAAAAGAGAAGTTTCAAGGCTTATGCAGGACAAGGAAAATAACGTAGAATTACTAAAGGCACAGATAGGTAACCTAGAAGTGCAGGTTAGTGACTATCAACAGATTGTTAAAGAGTTATCTGAAAAGTTGTCCTTGTATGAAAACAAATTTGGCACTGTCTTCAGACCATCTAGAAATACTTCAGACCAAAAATAACAGCATCTTTCTTCCTACGGAACTTAATGTGTTCGTAGTCCATGATGTGTACATTCAATGGACCGCCATGCTGTTGCATTATTCTTTCTGTGTCTAATGGTCTAATTGTTATCCTATCCTCATCTGGCAGTTTGGCTTGATAACCCCAAAACATAGGCCACCAATGCAGAGGATTGAGTGAATCAAACTTCTCTTTCATTACAAACAAAAATATCACAGGTGCTATAGTGAAAGGTTCTGCCCACCATGATATAACATCAAATGTGAGCCAGTCCACGAGATGTACAACTCCTGTCCACAAACCAATTATGGTTAATATTATGCCCATAATAGGCCAAAAATCTTCCTCAACGTCAATGTCGTGATCGTGGTGAGAATATAATCTAATCCTCTGTTGCCTGTTCATTTTCATTACTAATGTATATAGCGGATGTTAAATATGTATATATTTTGTTGTAACGCTCCTAGGAAGTTCACAACATAACCCCCAGATAAAAATTATTAGTATGGAACTTGTTATATTAATGGCAGGTATTGTTTACGGCTTGATCATTGGCCTAATACCAGCCGCGGGTGCAACCACAGGACTAATCACACTATTTGGATTCATGCCCTACTTTGTGGGCGACCCTTACTTGGGTGTAATCTTTTGTGTGGCGGTAGTTGCTTCATCCACAACCGGTGATTCTTTTAGTGGTGTGCTGTTGGGCATACCTGGAGCCAACTCTGCGGCGGCAACAATGGTGGACGGATTTCCAATGGCCAAGAACGGAGAGGCAACAAGAGCCTTGTCGGCCGCTATAACATCATCAACTTTTAATGGATTGTTCTTTGGATCACTTACATTTTTATTCTTGCCATGGTACACTAAAGTTGTTATGTACATGGGCATTCCTGAACTGTGGGCATTGGTATTGTTAGCATTTGTCACTGTAGGTTTTGTTTCCACTAGGAAATATGTTAGAAGCACACTAGCCATAGTGCTAGGAATCACAATAGGACTGGTAGGTGTTGATGTAAACAATGTTCCTCGTTTCACAATGGGTTGGAGATACCTTGAGGACGGTGTACAGATATTGCCTTTCGTCGCAGGCCTGTTCGCTATACCAGAACTATGGAACGGATGGTTCAACAGGAAGAAGACAACAACAATAAAAGCAGAACAAGGAAGTTGGCAAGACCTAATACAAGGAATCAAGGACACTATCAGATGTTGGAAGGACAGCATCAGAGGTGGAGCCATAGGTTCTTTCATAGGACTACTTCCAGGACTGGGTGGTGCAATGGCGGACTGGTTGGCATATGGTGCCACGGTGGCGGCCAATCCCAAAGAGAAGTTTGGAGAAGGTAATGTAAAAGGTGTTGTTGGAGCGGAAGGAGCCAACAATGCACAGAAGGCCTCTTCATTTATTCCAACAGTTTTATTTGGTATCCCAGGTGCACCATTCGCCGCGATACTAATGGGACTGTTTTTATACCTAGGGATCGACTTAGGATCTCCTGATACATTTTATGACGACAAACTATTTGACAGTATGACCTACGCATTCTTGCTAGGAACATTCATCACTGCTGTCATTTGTTATGGACTGGCATATTTCGCAGGGTGGGTGACACGTATTCCATATGTGTATTACTTTCCTTTTATACTTGCTGTGATTGTTTGGGCAACCTTGCAGTACACAGGCGGGTGGGAAGACCTTGCAGTACTTGTAGCATTCTCTATATTAGGATTGCTATGTAAAAAATTCCAAGTTAGCAGGCCAGCACTGTTAATTGGTTACTTGTTAAGTGACAGGATATACAACCTCACTTACCAACTAACAACACTCCATTCGGTAAATGATTTAATCACAAGACCACTCTTTATTTCTATAATGATTTGTGTTATACTTTTACTATATTGGGGAATAACAAAACGGAATAGACTAGACTATGCTTAAGAAAATAATACTGGCTTTGTTTATAATGACAACAACAGCCATGGCAGATTACAATTTAATCGTGCCACAAAAACCATCTGGTGGAACTTCTGTCTGGGCACAGATAGTTGTAGCAGAATGGGAGAAACACCTAGGAGAAAAGATCAACTTGATCTACAAGCCAGGTGCAAGAGATCAATTGGGACCAAACGAGTTCCAAAACAAACTAAGGTTTGACGACAAGACAATACTTGTATCACATGGTGGTAACGGTATATCATATCTTGTTGAACCTGTTGATTACAATTATTTAGATTGGGAATCAATTGGACAAATGAACTTGAACATCATTGTAGGTGCGAGAAAGAATGCCGACGTGTTAAATGGGCCAATCGCATTTCCATCTGGTTCAGGTATGACACCCGAGATTATGGCAATCGTGATGCTCTTAACAGGGCCAAACGGTGATCCATTAAAAACATTTGAAGAAAAGATTATTTGGGTAAAAGGAATGAAAGGTTCTGAGAGAAGATTAGCATTTATTAGGGGCGACCTTAATGCGACAAGGGAAAACCCTGCCGCCTATAAAAAACATGTAATGCCTGTGATAGAGAAAGGCGATGCATACACATGGTTCCACCATGGTCTGTTAGATGTCAACACAGGACAACACGGAAAGGATCCAAACTTTGTAGAGCCTACATTCGAAGAACTTTATGAAGAGATGTGGCTTACATCACCTAGCGGAGATTTCTATGATGCCTACAAACTTGTCAAGAGTTGGAGAGATGCACTACAGAAAGCATTCTGGGTCAACGCAGGAAATCCAAACAAACAAAAACTTGTTGACGCACTAGACAAGATGATAAATGATCCGGAGTCAGTAGCGGCCATAGAAAAGAAGGTTGGGAAATATGACTGGAGGACAGGTGCAGATGGAGATGCGGCTGTCAGAACACTGAAAAGTTTCATAACACCAAAAGCCTTGAAGACACTTGCTGACTTTAAGAGCAACCAGTTGGGTTATAACACAGTGTACAAGAAGTCTCTCACAGAGTAATGTATATTCTTTTCACTGGTGCACCAGGATCAAAATGGAGCAGTGTTGCAGAGAGCATATATGGATCACCAGATATAGATCGATCTGATAGCACTAGTGAAAGAGCATACAATCATGGCGTTGTTAAACATGTTGGGTCATACTTTGACCCAGGCATGGAATTCAGCAATGCAAAAGAAAATTGGGATAAACCTTTTTCGGGCACCGGCAAAAGAATTATTAAGTCACACACTTTCGCACACAAACTAGATGAACTTAAACAACTTGGCTATCCTATAGTGATGGTGTACAGAAGTCATCTCGAATGCTATGACTGGTGGGTGCAGGCAGGAGGCTTCGATATAACATATCCAGATTACAGTTACTTTGGAGACCTAGACCAAATGTGGGGACACATTCAACAACAAAATAAAGATATCAACAGATTCATCCTACAAAATCTTCAGCACATTACCTGTCCTATTGACAATTTTGACCTGTGTTCAGCGTTGCAAATTAAATCCACAAGCAGACAAAACAGGATACATAATTACGCAGAAAGAGACACAAAGGTATACGTCTACAGATGAACAAAAAAATATTTGCAAGATTGCTTGGATACAGCCAGAACGACATAGAAAAGATCACACAACCATACGTAATGGAGACTTTTGGTGTCCACGTGGGTAGGTGTAAAACTTTAGAACAATACAGTGATGCAATCGATGATGCTTGTCTGCACAGGTACTTTTCAAAATATTGGCAAAACGACATGAAGAAATGGAAATATTCTGGATTATCATTAATTGAAGAAGTAAACAATCTAAAACCAAGATCGGTGTTAGACGTAGGATGTGGATACAACGAGTTCAAAGGCAAGATACACAACCTGATAGGTATAGATCCTTACAATGATAAGGCAGATATTCGTGTTGGAACCTTAGATTACAAAACCGATAAAAAGTTTGATGTTATATTATGTTTAGGATCAGTGAACTTTGGGAGCAGGGACAAGATTATCGCTGAGGTAGGACGTTGTGTGAATTTATTATCAAACGACGGATTGATGTTCTTCCGTGTTAACCCAGGGCTCAAGCATGATAAACCAGAAGCAGATTGGATTGAATTTTACCCTTGGAACGTGCCTTTCATAATAGAACTATCAGATATGTTCCAATTGAAGATTTTAGACATAAGGGACGACACAAATCAGAGAAAATACTTCATTTACCGTAAAACGAAGTAGACTTTTGCTTTAATTGTGTTACAATAAAGAGTAAATACCTACAATGCAAAAATATACAAGAAGTTTATTAGAAGAATTAAGTTCTATGCCTCTTAAAAAAGACAAGGAAGAGGTGGTAGAAAGTCGTGCATCACACATATTAGAGTCTGCAATTAGGTTGATGCATTATATCAGGGAGAACTTTGACCAGGACACAGCATTCAAACTAGAGAAAAAATTCAATTCAGCACTTAAGAATATGGACGCATCTAAATTTTCAAAAGGCGTTGCACGTATCAAAGAAAATAGAGACATAAAAGATAACGTACTAAAAATCAAAGACGGCGAATACAAAGAGGACTAATCATGTTGATAGAAGATGTCCTTACAGAATTTAAAAGGACACACCTTGAACACATCGAAGACATTGTGATAACAGATGGCTATGAGGGTGGCCAAGCGGTAATAGAATACTTCAGAGGACTGTTACTTACACTTAAAGGATCAAGTTCAGAAGCAATGAGTGTGTCAGTTAAATGGGATGGTGCCCCGGCTGTGGTGTGCGGAACAAATCCAGACAACGGCAAGTTCTTTGTAGGAACAAAATCAGTATTTGCACAGGCGGCCAAAATTAATTACACAAAAAAAGATATAGCAAACAATCATGGCACAGAAGATCTAGGACAAAAATTATTAAAGTGTCTTGTGCATCTTAAAAAATTAAACATACAAGGAGTGGTACAAGGCGACTTATTATATACAGATGAGGATATCACTAGGAAGAACATAGACAGAAAACCGCATCTTACATTTACGCCAAACACGATAACTTATGCAGTACCAGAAGCATCTGAACTAGGCAAACAAATAGACAGAGCAAAAGTGGGAATAATATTCCATACAACATACAACGGTGAAACACTTGCTGACATGACAGCATCGGGTGGAGCAGATGTAAGTTCATTTGCCAAAAGCAATGACGTGTTCTTTGACAATGCAACATACAAAGACGTGTCAGGCAGTGCTAAATTCACAGACAATGAAACTAAACAATTCTACAACAGCATAGAGAAATTAGAAACATTGTTGAACGGTGTGCCAAGGAACCTTTCTACAGTGTTGGGACAGAACCAAGACTTCATACCCATGTTCCAGATGTACATCAACGCAATGGTCAAACAAGGCCAATTGCCTGGAAATGTTAATCAATTCTTACTAGGTTTCAAAAAGTTCTACGCAGACAGAATGCAACAACAAATGGCAGGACTGAAAGCACAGAAGGCCTTACAGTTAAGGCAAGACAAAATGAAGCAGATGCCTGTGTTTCTGAACAGGGCAAAGAAACCATTACAAGCCATGCTGACTTTCTATAAAGCAGTTCAACAAATGAAAGCATTTGTTCTTAAGAAAATGAATCAAGCAATGGCTATAGGATCGTTTTCTCAAACTGATAATGGACTTGAAGTAACAGAACCAGAAGGTTTTGTTGCGGTAGATAAAACAGGCAATGCAGTGAAGTTAGTTGATAGATTAGGATTTAGTAGAAGAAACTTAACGGCTGTCAGCAAATTCAAGAAATAGTTCTAAAGTTTTATTAATTTGGTTACTCAACCTTTCCTTGTTGAAAAGCATATTATAGTTGTGTTTTCTAAGACTTTGTGTCTGCAAATAAAGGTCTTGCCAATTTGATTTTTTCAACTGCTGACATGTATGAACTATCTTGTGTATTCTTTTTTGAGGATCTGATTCCAAATCGTAACTCTCGTCTATGTAGTTTCCAAAAGTTTTGAATCCAATTTCACGAAGTTTCTGCAGATATAGATAGTTGCCGTGTAGAACAAAAATATGTTCTGCCATAATGGCTTTCCATAGTTTCTCTGTGATAAACACTTCTGTATTGTTGTCATTAGTTTCAGAAATCAGACTGAATTTTGTGTCATTGTAGGGTTTTTCGTAGATGTCTTGATCCATCCCATACAAGGGATAGTTTTGAGCCCATGGCAGTTCATAATCACTGGGCAGTTTCTTTTTTGGCCATTGTGTGTACAGACTGTTGTCCAACAGGTCGGTTTTTGATATTGCATCAAACATACTTTGCCTGTGGGGCCTATTCATCTTATTAAGATAAAGCATATCATATCTTTTTGATGTGTGTGTAAAAGATAAAGTGTTGTTGACATGCTTTCTATACATGTAAAACCAGAACCAACTTACTCCACCTGTCCACTTTATATGTTCTATTTCTATATGTGGTGATGGCCCTGAGCCCTGGATGTTATCTTGGCTCTCCCATGGAGTTGCTTTAATGAAAACGAATCCTTGGCTTTTTAGCAACAAACACCTTGCCTGCAAATCATCCATGAATTGTTGGTTGCCTTGTAACCTAACATTTTTATAACTTGTATCAATAATCGCAAATCTCCTATCATAAGAGTCAAGGTCGTAGTTGTGTAATGTATAATACTCTCCGGTTGTGTCAAACTTTTGATTGTCCAGGCTGTGCATAGAGATAAAATCTTCTAGATCAACATGGGATCCAGTTTTCATTACGTCTGTGAGAATAAAGTTTCGTTGCATATGCCCTATAAATACCTATATGTTAACACCATTCTTAAAGTATGTATCTGAGGGCAAAGTCATAAGAAGGCATAGTGACTTGCAGAGATTCACTTTCCCAGAGGTCACAGAGAGGATATATCTCAGTTTCCTAGCATTGGCGTTAATGAGCCAAATAAAAGAATCAAAGAATTTTACCAAAATGTACACAGATCAAACGATGGCAAAAGGTACGTTCGATCAGGTGAGGATGGTCAACAATGACCTAGCCAACATGCTGGCCATAGTATCAGGCGATCCGGAGATCACAAAGAAACTTAAGAACAAGAATCAGGCACAGGCCTTGAGGCAGAGACAACCTGTCCCAGTGCTGGCCCTAAGGAGATACATGAGAACTTGGGAAGACCATTACAAGAATCTTACGCAATTGGAGAGAGCACTGAACATAACTGATGCCAACTATCGTAATGTGAGAAGAGCAGTGGCCAATTACAAAAATCTGGACAGCAGATCACAGGCAAGTACCTTGTCTCGATTGAAACAGATGCTACAGAGCAAGTTGCCAAACACAGACCTCCACAGAAGAGTCAAAGATCTCTAATGAAACAAAGACGACCCATCTGTCCTAGATGTAATTGTGACCCACATTGTGGCAAACATTGTGACAACTGTCAGAACTGTGAACACTGTGATTGTGATAGTTGTGACAAAGAGTAATGTCAACATGGATAGCAACCAGTAGAGGTAAGACAAGCGAAGTAACAATATTTGCCCAGCAAGGCTACGTGGTCAAACAGTTCCGAACATTCAATGACCGTGCCAAGCATGAAAACGTAATCAAAGGACGAGGGAGTCTCGAACAGTCTTATCTGCGTGAGTTGGAAAGTTTGAAAAGGTTGAAGGGATATCCCAACTTCCCACAAATCATTGATCATAGCGATCAAGAACTTTGGATCAAAATGAGTTACTGTGGTGAGCCATACCCTTGCAAGGCACCAAGAAAGCCTAGGCCAGATTTGTTACATGATGCTAACCAAATAGTGGACACGTTGGGGAAGGTGGACGTCAAGTACAACTACAAGGCAATATCAAACATCAACGGTAAAAAAATAAAGCACCTGCAGGCCAGCAACGTAAACCTCCATGGCAACACACTGTACCTAATTGATTTCGAAAGGGCATTACCTGTTGGTTGTGAGCACCTACTGGAGAGTGCTTTTGTTGATCAATTCAAAACTGCCTACACAAAGCAAGAGTTCAAACTCCTATTCAAAGAGTTACTTGTCCCAACAGACGACCCTGCCAACCAGCAATGTTTTGACTGGCTAGGCAATAAAAGACACTTTAAAATCAAAGAAAAACACCGGTAAATATTTGAATGCCAATTACACCACAAAACTTCAAAGTAACAGACGCAATAGGTGAGACCGACAACTATATTGGCGCGGAGGCACAGTTCTTCCATATCACTCTTATAAAGAGCGACAGTTCGGTCTTGGATGTGCGTGATGAATTAGGCTATGACGAAACAATTCACAATCTCACAAGGACCATACTGCAAAGAGGTACCATAATTTTTCAAAGGATAGACAATGCGGCATCCGGTAGGATGGACATCACAATGGAACGATCTGGATGGACCGCGGCCACCTTACAAAGTGCAATTAGAGACATGGGTGACAGCGTTGGTGTCAACAATACTAGTGTTTCCTTGTCTGTTGTGGCTGAAACCGAGTTAAAACTGGATAATTCTTAATAATATAGCATAATTTACCAGCATTACCAATAAATACTTGCAACTTGATTCCTGAGCGGAATCAAAGCATTTAATAATCAGAAAAAAGGAGGATTTAAAATGCCAATAACACCAAACAGAACGGTGACTGCACTAATCGGAGAACAAGATTTTATCGGTAAGGCAATCACTATGATCGCAGTGGACTGGGACGTTGACGCAGATGCTTCAAGAGAAGCCATGGAAGCGGTCTCTAACACTATACTATCAAGAGCAACAATCTTAGCCGCAGGTGCGGTTTATGACACTGGTACGAAACAAGATTTCTTACTAGAAGGTAACTTCACAGACACTATCAATGATTTCTCATCATTAGATGGAACTGTAACAGGTACACTTGCTCAAGTTTTAGTAGAAGACATCATCAACCTAGGAACAGTTGACTCAATTAACTTTGGATCAGGTACTGTTGCTGTAACAATTAAATCTACATTCAAATACGCATAATAGCGTAGAATTAGAAGGAGAAATAATATGGCTTACGACAACACATTATCGGCAGGTGGACCGGGTAATTTCCAAACACCAAATGGTCTATTTGAAGCAGAAGGTGTAGGTATCACTTTCTTATCAGTTGACTACATTTCGGCGATGAACGCAGAAACAACTTTCCCATTAGCATCGGCTAACACAGCAGGTTTAGAATTGTGCAGACAAGCAATTGAAAACCAAGGTGTTAACGTGTTAGGTAGAGGTGTTTTAGCAAACAGTAACACAGAGATGACTTTCATGGTTAGAACTGATGCATTAGACACAACCAGTTCAACAACATCTATAGCGGCAATACAAGCGGCGCTACAGGCTTTGAACAGTAACTCTAAAATAACAGCAACGATTAGTTCAGCGACAGCGGCAAGCAAAGGCCTATCTGACACTGAAGTTCAATCTGACTAATAGTTAAGGTATAAAGGAGAAACAAAAATGCCAGCAACATCAAACAACTCAGGGAATATGTCAAGAAGACAGTCTTTCACAGGTAAAGGCTTAACTTCTATTGAGATAATCTTTGACGCAGACATGGCTGTAACAGCAACTACTCCAGAAGCAAAAGACAGTGCATTTGACACAGTAAGTAAAGTTATCGAAAGAGACGGTACAGTACTTGCAAAATCTTACGCACTAGGCTTAAAAGCGAATGAGAGAGACGCGGCAGACGGCGCATCAATCACTGAAGACGAAACTATTGACGTGTATCAATTCTTAGTAGAAGGTACACCAGGTCAATACAACGCAGTTGACAGTGTAGGTGATATCAACTTGGATCCAGGTCAAACAGATTCATCTGACCCAGGAGTTATCGCGGACGCAGAAGCAGACATCGAAGCAACTGTTTTATCGGTTCTTGATGAGAACGACTCAGCAGGAGGTGTTCATGTAACAATGAGATACCTACCAGCAGACGGAGTTACATCAGCCGGTGCAGAAGCAGTTTACGGTTTGCCAAACGCAAGAGTAAACGCATAATAATTTAAGAAATTAAATTACCAAAAGGGCGGATCTTTAATTAGGTTCGCCCTTTTTCTTTTGCTTAAATATCCAAAAAAGGAATTAACATGACAAAAAAATTCACAGTAGAGATAGAAGTAGGAGATAAGATACAGGCAGGAAGACTACAGTTGTCTGAACACACTATCACAGACATTGATTATGATAGATTTGGACACCCTATCCTTGTGTTAGACAATGGCAGACGCAAGTCGGTTTTCAATCTTAGGTTGGTTAAACTAGTGCCTGAGGGCGAAGTTAAGGCCAATATTGTAGAGTAGTCTAACATGCACGAATATCGGTTACACACATTGGTGGACATAACTAACAACGGAAACCTTAAAATGGCATTTCCTTTCAAGACAGACTCCGGAGATGTGGTGCACGACAAACATTCCTTAGCCATAGCAAGAAATCAAAACAGCAACTTCAACACTATGTTGCAACTATTACAGATGCGGGGTAACATCACATGGGACCATGCACCAAAAAGACTAGAATTTGATTCGCTAGGTAACAGCAGTTTTGGCTCCTTTTACGAAGGAAAACACAGCACTTGGCACTTCCAATTTTTCACAGAGCAATCGGGAGTGTATGGAGAACAAGGTGACCCAACAGGATACGTCAAGGACGACTTTCACAATGTTCCTATAGTCAGTTTCTGCAAAGAAACAGCAACGTTTCCTCTGTCAACTTTCGACACACAAAATATTAGCACTATAAACACCTACTTTTCTTACGCAGGATATCAAGATAAATAATAGTATAATTTAGGCACAATTTAAAACTTACAAAGGCTCATCTAGGCAATGCAGGCACAATTCCAGGCAATAAGACAAGAGATCAGAGAGATCAAAAAGGAATTAAGAGAATACATAAGATTGATGAGTACAACAGAACTAGAAAAACAAAACCTTGAAGCACACGTTGACCTTTGCTCTGAAAGATACAAAGGACTACACGACAGATTAAGTGCTATCGAAGTTCGTTTAGGCAAAATGAACGAAGATATGTTAGCAGGTCAAAAGAGTTCAACAAAAACGATTATAGCAACAGCAGGCACGGTAGTGGCCGGCCTCCTATCAACTGTTGTGGTAATTCTTATGAAAATGCCAGGCTAAACGCCTATCCCAATTTACAAATGTTCATACAGATAGCACCCCGGGTAAAAGTTTTTATAACGGAATCAGACATGGAGTTCATCTTGGATCATAAGTCAGGTTCGTTCAGAGGCAGTGACTTGCCAGCAGAACAGCAGGATCAAGTCAAGAAGTTAGCCGATAAGGCCATATTTGTGAGAAAGAAACTTGACACCGACGTCCAATACGCTTTAAATAGACAGATAAGGATTGTTCGGGATGGTATCAAAAAATAAATCAGAACTGGTAAAACAGATTGAGGCTTACGGCCTTAAGAATAAACTGCATGACCTCGCAAAACGTGAGGAAGCACGGAGACCTTTCCGTCATTTACCCAAACAGTTCTCTAAAGGCATCTTAATAGGCAACATAGCAATCGTACCTAAGAAATGGTCGGGCACAAGATACGTGTATGTGATCGCCGACATGATGGAGGCCACCATACTACATGATGATATCAATCTCAAACAGACAGCAATCATGGTTGCACATCACTTGGCGGACGAAAAGCCAGTGCCACAGCACGTGCTGGATCTTGACACAAAATTTGCATCACAACTGTTTGATATACAGAGTGCTAAACGTATGATAAAAGAAGCACAAAAAAGCAAAGATCAGATAGGAGAAGACGTGTATTGGGATAGATTAGACCTTGCTAACCGCCTAGCGGACGAATGCAAGGATAACATACAAGCAATATTCAACAACACGTTCGGTAATCCGTAGACAAAGTAATTCATGCATGATTTAATTCACAAATGGCAAGAACATATGTCTCTAGACAAAGGTATCGCGGCAAGAGATAAAGATTTCTATCTGTCCAGTGACGAAGTAGATGTCAAGACTCGGCAACATATAATGCCTAATGTGAAACACTTCAAAGATAAGACAGTCGTTGATGTAGGGTGTAATACAGGTTATTGGCTCCTACAATTTTATATCAATGGTGCGGCCAAAGTGATAGGAATAGAACCACGCAAACAAATAGTAGAACACTTCAATAAATTTGCTGATGTGAATTCAATTCCATGCAGGATGTTGCAAGGCTATCATCCAGAACTGCTTAACATAAAGGAGAATGTGGATTGTATTAGCATGATGAGTGTTGATGAAGAAATCTATGATTTTGACGAATATATCTACAAGGTAGGATGTAAACATCCTAACAGTGTGTTACTTTTACAAACCGTGCTGATTGATGAGCGAGTCAACAATCCTTTCCCAACAGAGGATGTACATCATTCTGCTCCTGTCAAAAGATTTAAAGGTTTGATCTACAAATTTGAGGAAAACAACAACAATCATAGGGACGGGTTTGACCCTCACATGCCAGTCACTGACAGCCTTGGCCTGCAACACAATAATGGAGAAGAGGCTAGTTATATTCACACTGTGTACAGCAAGGACTATATGTCCTATATTATTGCTAGAAACGGCTTTGATATATTGGATATTAAGAAAATTGATAAAGAGATTACAAGACCAATGACGCAGTCTGGAAAGAGTGGGAAATTATGGTGGATTAGTGCCAAAAACCGTAACATGACATCTAAAGAACCGTTGGACCTTTTTGAATACAAGACTAAATAATAGCGTATGAAGAGTTTAGAACTAACAAAACCTATCACAACTGAAAGTTTATTGGCAGAATTTGAGACAAGATTTAATCAAACAGTTGATTTGAGTCAATATACAAAAGAAGAATTAGAAGACACGGCCAACCATATTAGAACAAAAATACACAACATCACACAAAACACACATTTTGGACAAGAACTGAAAAATGAAAATTATCAGAAGAGCCAAATGATGTTGGACATAGTGAACCAGGCTATCACAGAGTACAGTGGTAACATGGCTGACCCTGAGGTCAAAGCAGGAACAACAGCGATAAGTGCCAAAGGAAAATTAGACAAGGGACAATCATTAGATCAAGATGAAAAGAAAGTTGTTAGCAAAATGCTACAAAGAGAAGGTGTAGAAGAACAATCAGAATTAATTTTAGCGGCCAAGGACATGATGGACAAAGTCACAGGTTACTTGGAAGATCTAGCAACAATGAAAACAGAAGGTATGCTAGAACTAGCAGACAGAATCAGAGACGAAATGGGAGCAGACAAGGCAGATGCTTTCATGCAAAAAATCCAACCAGCGATTGAACAGGCGGAAGCCACTTTAACGACAACTAGACAAGAACTAGACAACGGTGTAAGAATATTGACCGGAGAAGAAGTAGCATCAGACCCTATGGGCGCCGATGACACGATGGACATGGACACAGATCTAGACTCAATGGACTCAGAAGGTGGAGAAGAGACAGATGAGTTTGGAGCCTCTGATGCCGAAGCGGGTGGCACAGAACCTGAAGGCAGAGAGCAAAGAGAATCCAAAGAAGTTTTCGAAACTTCAAACAGACTGTACAGCAAATTAGCGGGGAAGTAATCCCGTGAGATTTTTCGAATTCAAAAAATCAGATAGCGAACTAGAATCGGCAATCATAAACGTATTGCTAAACATGAGAGGTGCGGCCGATGAGAAAGACCTTCCAAGTGATGTAAGCATGGACGCTGTCAAACAGATAATGAGCAACACCGGTTTCCCAGCGTTTAACTACGATGTATTCAAGAGGATCTATGACGCAGATGGTGATCTTAAAAACGTGGTAGCAGATTTCGACCAAGAAAAAATTGTTGTAAAGACAGATCACGAAGCAGAGAAAGATCCTGCAATGAACTACGACGACCAAGGAAGTACCGACGTCGTAAAGAAGATGGCCAAGTCTGCAATGAAACGTAGACAGTAACACATAATCACTATAATTACATAATATGACGAAGTCCTATTGTGACCTACCTTTCGAACATCAGTACGTCCACATGTCTGGATCAATCAGACTCTGCTGTGCTACTTTACAAAATGTAAACAGTGAAAGTAGAACGTTGAATATGAGCACAGATTCTTTAGAGTCGGCATGGAACAGTGATTACATGAAACAATCAAGACTAGATATGAAGAACGGTAAGGTGCTTGACGCATGTTTAAAATGTGTTCAACAAGAAAAAAGAGGTTACGGATCGATGCGGGTCACTATGAACAAAGAAAAAAATTTAAGCAGTCTTGCTGATGACGGATCGATAAATTTTCCTAATACTATGGAACTTCATTTTGGAAACCTGTGTAATTTAAAATGCAAGATGTGTGGGCAAGATTATTCAAACCAGGTTGGCAAGGAAATACTAGAGATAGGCGAAAAAGATCAAGACTTTTTGCAATGGGTACGACAACAGAGCGGCAATGTGAATAACTGGACCAACGACCTTTCTGTGGAATACGCCTGGTTCAAAGATGTCAGCGTGAAAAAACAGTTGATAGATTATGTTAGCAAACATATCACGACTTTAACAGTAATAGGTGGAGAACCAACAATTATTAATGAATTCTATGAGTTACTAGATCATTGTTATGAACAAGGTACACTGGCAAATAAATCAGTTACTATTGTGACCAACCTCACAAATACAAATAAAAAAATGACACAATGGCTACAAAAAATGAAAAACTGGACAATATGGGCAAGTGTTGACGGAATAGGTGAAACCACTGAGTATATAAGATATCCAAGCAATTTCAAAAAAATTATCTCAAATTTAAAATATTATAAAGACCTATTGGACACGCACGGCAATGGCAAGATAGTTTTTAGTCCAGCGGTGCAACTTCTTAACATACATCAACTCGACGACATGTTAAAAATGTTTATAAATTTTTCGGAAGGCGAATGGCAAAATAGGACAAAGTATGACGTGTCTTGGTTGTCACAAGTTTGGTACCCTCGTATCTGTAACTACGATGTCGCTCCAAAAGAATATAGATCAGCAGTGGCTAACAAATTAGAAAAAAGTGTTCAGTATTTTGATCAGCACTCTAACATAAAATTTTTTTATAGAAAGCAAATAGAAAATCTAAATAAGGATTTCTTAGATAACATTACCGAAAAAAATTTGCAACAAGCATTTATAAGGTACAATGATACGCAAGACCTACATAGACAAGGCAAAACCTGGAGAGAACTATTGCCAGATCTAGAATCAGCATTGACTAAATCCTTATCCTAGTATAAAATATGACAATGAAAATACCACAAGATGTGCTAGAACAAAGAGGCATAGTCTATAACCAAAAATATCCGTACGGCGAACTGTCGCGGGTTACAAAAAATAAAAAACGACACTATGAAACTCCAGACGGTAGGCAGGTACCAAGTGTGACCACTGTCCTTTCCGCAACAAAAGATATGAAGCATCTAATGGAGTGGAGAAAACGTGTTGGCGAACAAGAGGCCCAAAGGATATCAACTGAGTCGGCCAACATCGGAACAGTCATGCACAGAAGTCTTGAAAAACATGTGAAAGGTGAAGACAGGACTCCTGGATCAAATTTAATTCAACAAAAAGCACACACTATGGCAAATGTTATCATTGATAATGGATTGCAGGACGTGTCTGAGGTTTGGGGATCTGAGGTCTCTTTGTACTACCCAGAACTTTACGCAGGTACAACAGACCTCGTTGGCATCTACAAGAATGCACCTGCAATAATGGACTTTAAACAGGCCCGTAAACTGAAAAAAAAGGAATGGGTAGAGGACTACTTCCTACAACTGGTTGCCTATGCAGAGGCCCATAACAAAACATACGACACACAGATCGAAACAGGCCGTATCTTTATATGCACACAGAACAACGAATTTCAAACATTTGAAATAGACAACTACGAACACTGGACCAGTGAGTGGTATAAAAAATTGGAACAATATTACAAGTCTATACTGTAATAAATAGTTTCATATGCCAATAGTACAGATATCTAGAATACAGCACAGACGTGGAAAAAGAACAGATCTACCACAACTAGCCGCAGGAGAATTAGGTTGGGTAGTTGACGAACAAAGATTATTCATAGGTAACGGAACAGTATCAGATGGTGCTCCAGCAGTTGGAAACACAGAAATAGTTACAGAAGGCAGTTCAGCATTTACAACAGCATTAACCCATACCTACAAAGGATACCTTGGAGACTCAACTCCTATAACAACAGGAGCATCAGGTGACATCCAAAGAACACTTCAGTCTGTACTAGATGATCACGCATCAGTAAAGGCATTTGACGCAAAAGGTGACAACAGCACAGATGACACAGCCGCAATTCAAAGAGCGTTGGATGAACTTTATTCGGACACGGACCAAGACGACACACGTGCAAGAAGAGTTTTATTTTTTCCTGCAGGAATTTACAGAATCAATACAAGTTTAACTATCCCACCATTCGCACATTTAGTTGGCGAAGGCCCCGACAAAAGCATTATTAGGCAGTCAGGTGGAAATGCCGCTGTTGCTGTTACCGAGGACGACGATGGACAGGGTTATGGTAGTATTGGAAACTCTGGCGCAACCACTCCAACACAAATACAAATAGAGAATATGCATTTCCGTAACATGGAAGCATATGGTGGCGTATCAATTGACAATGCAACAAAAATATATTTCAATAATTGTAAATTTGAGGGAACCTACGCATCAGGTGGTGCAGACGCATCAAATTCAAAAGGTGTTACAGTAAGATCAACAACTGCTTTACCTTGTGCTAACATTGTATTCAATCAATGCCAATTTACAAAATTTGCAAGATTGGTAGACATGAGTTATGATGCAACCAATGTACGATTTAACGATTGTGATTTCAGTGTATCATACTATGGTGCATTGTTAGGTGAAGCAATGGACGGTTCTACAAGCGGTCTAACAATTGGTCCTAGAGACATCCAGTTCACAGGCAACAGTTGGAGTAACATCGGACAACAGGCCATCTATGTTAAGCAGTCTAGCACAACCACAGGAATAGGAACAAGAAATGTTATCAGTTATGGTAACTGGTATGCAGAGACAGTTGGAAATAATTTTGAAGGTGTTCAATCAATAAATGAAGTTCCTGTAATACAATTTGACAATGACGAATGTACATCTATACTAGACTTTTTTGAAAGAACTGCACAAAGAGATACTAACTTTGGAGATTCAACAGATCCTTCAAACACACCACCAGAAGTACAAGGAATAGGTTTACACACTAAAGCAGTCAAACAAATTACTTTAACAAACAACACATCGTCGGCCACCGATACAGGAATTTACCTTCCTGGCTTTACAGATAAAGGTGTTAAAATAAGTTATAAAATCAACAGAGGTTCAACATACAGGACTGGGGTCTTGACTATCAGTTCCGCTGGCGAGTATGCATCATATAACGATGACTACGAGGAATCCAACGGAGATGCTGGCGTTACTTTGACTGCAAAAACTTCTGACGGTGACTCTACCGCTGGTAATGATACTATCAGAGTGCAATACACAACTACATCCACAGGAACAGCGGCCACTATGGAATACCAAGTACAAATCTTTGTATAAAATCACTAGTTGCAATCTATAAAACCGTAGACAAAAATCTTTTTTCGTTATAATATTAGTACATTATAAAATTGCAAAACGACGTTGCAGTTTTAGCCGAACGACAATGACGAAAAACACTTAAAAATTATATAAACATAGAATTAGATAAATATGGATACAACAAAGATAAAAATCAAAAACAAAAACTACAAAATTTTAATGCCAAACACCAACTCTAGTACAATCAAAGTTCAAAAAAGAGATGGCAGGCTAGAGGACCTTGATATCAACAAGATCCATTTCGTCGTTGAAGAGGCATGTGAAGGCCTTACAGGTGTTAGTTCATCACAAATTGAAATGAATGCAAACATTCAGTTCTACGACGGCATGACAACTAAAGATATTCAAAATGTTTTAGTGCGTTCAGCAAATGATTTAATAAATTTAGAATCACCCAACTATCAATATGCCGCGGCAAGACTTTTATCTTATGACGTGAGAAAAGAAGCACATGGACAATACGAATACATTCCTTTACTGAAACTAATCTTAAGGAATATTAGACTAGGGGTGTACGACAAAGGTATATTAGACAAATATACAAAGACAGATCTTAAAAAATTCAATACATGGATTAGAAGAGACAGAGATCTTAAATTCACATACGCAGGTCTAAGACAAATATGTGACAAGTATCTTGTGCAAGACAGAAGCACAGGACAGTTATACGAGACCCCACAAGACATGTACATGATGATCGCGGCAACACTGTTTGCAGATTATCCTACTAAGACGAGAATGAGTTATGTTAAAAAATATTATGATGCAATCTCACAACACAAAATTAATATTCCCACACCAGTAATGGCAGGAGTAAGAACACCTTTGAGACAATTTGCAAGTTGTGTTCTTGTTGATAGTGATGACACGTTGCCAAGTATCTTTTCAAGTGATATGGCGATTGGATTATACGTTGCCAGGAGAGCAGGCATAGGGATTAACGCAGGACGTATCAGAGGAATCAATTCTAAAATAAGAGGTGGCGAGGTACAACACACAGGAGTCATTCCTTTCCTAAAAAAATTCGAGTCAACTGTAAGATGTTGCACACAAAATGGTGTGCGTGGCGGAAACGCAACTGTACACTTTCCAATATGGCACCCAGAGATAGAAGACATCCTTGTATTAAAAAACAACAAAGGCACAGAGGACAACAGAGTAAGACGTATGGATTACTCAATACAAATTTCTAAATTGTTCTATGAAAGATTTATGAACGAAGAGCAGATTACATTAATATCTCCTCACATGGCTCCAGGACTTTACGATGCATTTGGAACAGATGATTTTGATGACCTTTATTTAAAATACGAAGCAGACAAAACAATTCCAAAAAAAACAGTACCAGCACAGGACTTGTTCTTTGACTTGTTAAAAGAAAGAGCAGAGACAGGCCGTATCTATATAATGAACTTAGATCACTGTAATACACACAGCAGTTTCAAAGACAAAGTATCAATGAGTAATCTTTGCCAAGAGATTACACTACCAACTACACCAATACAGCACGTTGATGATGACCAAGGAGAGATAGCACTATGTATTCTTTCAGCAGTCAATGTTGGTGGCCTGAATGATTTAAGTGAACTAGAAAATATATGTGATCTTTCTGTGAGAGCATTAGAACAAATTATAGACTACCAAGATTATCCAGTTAGAGCCGCAGAAGTTTCTACCAAGAAGAGAAGAAGTCTTGGAATCGGGTACATAGGACTTGCACACTACCTAGCGAAGAATGGAGTGAAGTATTCAGACCCAGAAGCATGGGCACTTGTTGATAGACTTTCAGAAGCATTTCAATATTACTTGTTAAGAGCAAGTTGTGACCTAGCAATAGAAAAAGGCAAGTGTGAAGGTTTTGACAGAACAAAATACGCAGATGGTTTATTGCCAATTGACCACTACAAAAGAGATGTAGACGAGATTGTGCCACACAAACAGAGAATGGCGTGGGAGAGTCTAAGGAAAGACATTGCAAAGTATGGATTAAGACATTCAACATTGTCAGCACAGATGCCATCGGAGAGTAGTTCCGTAGTATCAAATGAGACAAACGGTATTGAACCACCGAGAGCACTGATGTCTATAAAGAAAAGTAAAAAAGGACCTCTGAAGCAGATAGCACCAGGGTTTCCTAAACTTAAAAATGATTATACTTTACTTTGGGATATGCCAAGCAACGAAGGTTACATCAATGTTGTTGCAATGATGCAGAAGTATTTTGATCAGGCAATATCAGGCAACTGGAGTTACAACCCTTTACAGTTTGAAAATAACGAAGTGCCTCTATCAGTAATGGCACAAGACATGCTGACAGCATACAAACTAGGTTGGAAAACATCATACTACCAGAACACATACGATTTCAAAGGCGAGGAAGAGGACGTGCAACCAGCGGGTATATCTGCACAACTTGAGGATGATGGAGAGGATGTTATACTTGAGCCTGAAGACGCTGAAATAGTCAATGGCGTTGAGAAGATGAGTACAACCGCAGACGACGATGAGTGTGAAGCCTGTACAATCTAAAAATAAAAAATTATTATGACAAAAACAGTTTTTAATCAAAGAGATATTGACTTCACTAAACAGCCTATGTTCTTTGGTGAGGATGGTGGAGTGCAAAGATACGATGAGTTCAAGTATCCACAGTTCGATAAACTGAATCAAACAATGATTGGTTACTTCTGGAGACCAGAAGAGGTTTCATTACAAAAAGACAGAGCAGATTTTCAAAACTTCAGACCAGAACAAAAACACATTTTCACAAGCAATTTGAAATATCAAACACTGCTAGACAGTGTACAGGGCAGAGGTCCAAGTCTTATGTTCTTACCATATGTCAGCAATCCAGAACTAGAAGGTTGCATTGTAACGTGGGACTTCTTTGAAACTATACACTCAAGATCATACACACATATCATGAAGAACGTGTATCCAGATCCTACAGAAGTGTTTGACACAATCGTAAACGACAAAGAGATTTTAAAGAGAGCAAAATCAGTAACAGGTGAGTATGACAAGTTTGGAAGCATGGCATTGGATTATGCAGTAGGTAAAAAAGTTGATATGTTGGAACTAAAGAGACAACTGTATCTAGCAATGAACACAGTGAACTTGCTAGAAGGATTGAGATTTTACATATCATTTGCCTGTACATTTGCATTTGGTGAATTAAAACTTATGGAAGGTTCTGCAAAAATACTTTCTCTTATTGCAAGAGATGAAGCGACACACTTAAACTTGTCCACACACGTTATCAAGGCATGGCACAAAGGTGACGATCCGGAAATGACAAAAGCAATCAAAGGCACTGAAAAGACAGTGATACAGATGTTCAAGGACTGTGTTGATGAAGAAAAAGCATGGGCAAGGCATTTGTTCAAGGATGGATCAATTATAGGACTTAATGAAAAATTGTTAGGAAATTATGTTGAATGGATTGCAAACAAGAGAATGAGATCTCTAGGACTAGATCCATTATATGATGTGTCAGCATCACAAAACCCACTACCATGGACACAGCACTGGCTATCCAGCAAAGGTATGCAGGTGGCTCCACAAGAGACTGAAGTAGAATCATACATAGTAGGTGGCATCAAGCAAGACGTCAAAAAAGGCCAATTCAGTAAATTTAAGTTATAATACGAACGGTTTTTGGATTCCATAAATACTGGCATGCCAGGATTAGCAAGATATCTAGATCAAGAAAAAGGAAAAAGCCACTGTACACAGCCAAAACGATTTGGTAAAGTTAGATCAGTTTTTGCTAATGGAAAAAAATTAAGTTGTCAAGGACATATAAACACGCCATCACACAAATTATTCGTACCTCCCGCAAAGTGTATGAGACACAGTAAAAAATTATTAAGAGGTTCTCCAAATGTGTTTGCTGAAGGCAAACGAGTAGGAAGAAAAAATGATAGAACTGGTTGTTCAAAAGTTGTTCAAGGTTCACGAACCGTATTTGCAAATGGCAGGTAACAGATGACAATTAATAAAGGCTTAAAATCACTTGTAGAATCATCTCCAAACTTTTCTAATCAGGCATTGGAGAATGCTATCAATGATATTAAAAGTATTGATAATGACGATGGCTATCTGTTTATATTATCTCAGTTTACTATGGACACAGCAATACACGACAATACAGTATTAAGTCAAACACAAAAAAACGATGCACTAGAAACTTTGTACAACGCTCAACCTCATCTACAAATTGGACGTTATTTAAGTGATGTAATAAGGCACACTAATACAATACTAGATGGGACAATAGTTGCACTAGTCGACCCAGATCAAAATGTTTCCGCAGACTACTTAGAAATATTACAAACAGTCCACAGCATACAAGATACAATACCAGAACTATATGGAGTACCGGCAAGTGAAAAAAGCAGAAGTGTAAATGACCATATGGGATCACTGAATAACATTTTCTCAGAAACAGAAGACAGTTCAAAACCTGTGTTCACAAGATTAAAAGAAACTTTACAACTTATAGAAAACAAGTCGAGGACAACTACGTTACTAGCAATTGGCACAGCGGCGGTGGCATATTCAAACTATCAGGTAAGAACTTTCCTGACAACTATAACAGATGACTCCACAGATTATCAAACATCCTTGGACAACAGGATAAACACAGCCGCGGGTAACATGGCAAACTTGAACACGCAGATAACCAATGCTCTTGGAGCCGATGTAATCAGTGAATTACAGGCCATTAGAGAAGAAATAAACACTCAAGTAAATTTAGAAAATTCTAACTTGTCTGGTATAAGGACCTATGTTGAAACCCTTTCTGACAACCAGGCATTCGTATCATGCTTGGATAATCCTGATTTAAGAAAGGTAATGCTCAACACTGCACAGAATACCAACTGGCGGACATACTTCAATGATTACGAAACAAACAAAGCACTACTGAATCCAATTTATACAACTGACACAGATTCAGATAAAAGTGCATTAATTGATCAAGTTCTAAAAGACAGTGGACTGCCGGATGTCACGGATCCTACTGACCTAGAAGCAGTGGCTGAAAAAGCCAAGAAGGACGATAGGATTAACACCAGAAACTACGATAGGTTTACAGTTGAGATACAGATAACAAAAAGTTGTGAACAATTAGGACTGGTTACTGCCAACCGTAGTATAATTGATCAAAGTACGAGATTGCTGTCAAACATGAATCAAAATGACAGAGACAAGATCGTACTGTCACTTGACCTAAACGAAGACGTTGATACTTTAAGTTAATTTTCGATTTTCTCACAGCCAACCATCATTGACTCATAATCAAACTTCTCTTCTTTGAAAATCCTCATAGTAGTCTCTAATTTGGCCTGTGCTTCTTCATGGCATACTTCTTCTGTACGGAAAGTTCTGTTGATATCTTCATAGAATGTGTTGCAATCTAACTTACTAGTCATTGTGTCGTCTGGATAGACTAGGGTGCAAAGCACCGCAAATATTTTAAACATACGCTCTCCTCATCTGTATTTAAAATATTTGGGTAAAAAAGTGCCCCACTTCTGTTGCAAGGCAGGGGCCGCCCCTGAAATTACGCAGTTATTACGCCGCTAATCTCAATTCAGGCATACTGACTGTGAAGTCAGCAAACCCTAATGCTCTTTTGTTTGCATTTAAAAACGGCCTGTTTAGGTCAGTGCCATCACCGCAAACTCCCAAGATCTTTACACACCCGTCGAATCTAGTTCACCCCCGGAAGGGATTACATAGGCCACCAAGTAATAATTTGGTGGAGGTGGTGGGTACTGCCCCCACGTCCGAAATGTTTATTTCATCTTGATCAACATTTACAAAAGTAATTATACCTGAAGGTTGACCAATTGTCAACTTTGTGCTAAATTACTTTATATGCCAAAAAATAGAATATTCAAAATCAATGATGGGACAGAGACCAAGGAAGTTGAAGCACTCTCTTTCAAGAAGGCGATCAAATCATTTCAGGGCAATTCTAAAGCCAAGATGATAACTATCGAGTGGACGACGAAGAATGGGGAGGAATTCGTCAAGGAACAACGATTACCAATAGGTAGAAAGAAAAAGATAGGACGTTAGAAGAAGTGAGAGTAAATCACAACCCATTAGTTAGATTATTAGTAAAAGCAAGAATGGCCTGGGCTGATATGCGTGGACATCACGGACACCGATGGAACTACGAGCCAGGTGAAAACTATCTTGGTATGAAAAAAAGCAAATACTGGAAGAAGAGTCACAAAGTCAAATGAGCAAGGTAATGTGGACTATACTTGTTGTTTACACATCAATTTTCTTATACGGTTGCTTCGCATTAATATAATCCAAAACACTAGCACATAACTTATAGTAGCACATCACTGGCCCTCTACGGGCAGTAAATATTATTGTCAAGGGGAGGTCATGTTTTACAGAGCACAGAAACGAACTAATTATTGGTCTAAGATCAGAAAAAAGGCTCCAAAGGTGCCTGATATTACTTGCCCTGCGATTGACGACATTCTAAATCAATTGGAGAAACAGATTGGTAAAGAATTAAAGCAAAGCAAGTTCAAAGCAATTGAGCGGAAAATGGAAAAATTGAGAATAGCAAACGAAAAATTAAGAGACAGTGGCAAGTACTGGCATGACGCCTGTAAAGAAGCAGTAAGAGATTTGCTAGGAAAGAAAAAAACGAGGTAATATTATGTGGAAAGTAATGATAGTTATATGTGCATTAGGGAATCCTTGTATAATTTTTGAGGAAGATCCTATGAAATTTTACAAAAGCAAGAGTGAGTGCATGGCCAACGCATCTGTAAAACACAGCATGATGGTTGAATCATATTCGGTATATGGTTACCATGTCGAAAAGTCCAAATTTGATTGTGTACAAGAAGTAAAAGATTCTATCTAGTATGAAATGGTTCCTTGTGGTATATTTTGTAGTGGGTACGGAATGGTTTACGGCCGAAAGCCTTGACAGAGAAGGCTGGTATCGAGTTGAACATCCTAACGCAGAATCCTGCATACAGGCACAGTGGGAGTTCACAAGTATTACCAACACAGAAGCAATTCGTGCCAGTTGCGAACTACACTAGATTGACAATTTCATAATCTGTGCTATACTAATACTGTATTTTTAGATTTAGCCTATTGTCGGCCTGTTCTAACGATACATCATATTAACTATAGGAGATATTATGAGCAAAGTAAAAATGCTTCTTGACGTAGTTGAAGAGGTCAAAAAAGAAGCACCACAAGATGTTCCAAATTGGAATAGCAAATTAGCAGAATCAAAAGTAAATTTACAAAATCAAATAGCCAAAGGTAGATTATTACCTAAAGGTGTAGAAGACCATCCACTAGAACACTTCGCATTTAACTATTCAGTACAACGTGATGTCCGGGCAGGACACGTTATGAACATAATGAAGAAGTTTGATCCTAGAGTATGTTGTCCTGTATCAGCAGTAAAAAGATCAGACGGAGAGACATTATACATTTTTGACGGGCAACATAGGGCAGTTGCACTAGCACTCCTAGGTTGGACTAAGATACCAGTTACAATAGTAGAAACAGACGAGCCGGCCTTTGATGCAGAAGCATTTGAAATAGTTAATGATTCTGGTATATTAAGAGCAGGTACTGAAGAGATACACAGATGTCTATTACACAGATACAAAATGGGAGAAACAGAAACAGAAAGAGTAGTGACTGCACATTTGGTACAACAAGTGTTCGATTCTTGTGAGATTGATCTTGAACCAAAACGTGTAAGAAAAAGTACAGGCAAGTGTGGACCTAACAAGCATTACTTCTCACATTTTGATTACGCATATAAAGGAATTAAAATGGCAGGACCAATTGGATTAACTGATGCATTGTTATCAATTAAAAATGTATATGGGGACGAAGAAGGTGGCGAGATCAACCAAGGTTTGTTTATAGGTTTAATGAAACAATATCAGATGGGACAAGAAGCAAAGCGTCTTAAAAGATTGCCAAACGATTGGATGACCAAGATTTTAGAAACTGCTAAAAAAGTTTGTCCTAGTGCTACATTGATTCATTCTGCTACAAAGAAACAATGGCAACACGCAAACGGTGTTGGATGGGACGCACCAGTGGCAATGGCACATATGTTAAGAGAAGTGTATTTGATAGAAGACGGTACATTTGAACCAAGTTATATGCCTAACGTCACTCTTAAACTCGAAGACGGTGATGTAGCATCTGAGTCAGAAGCACAAACGGCCTTTAACAAGTATGTCAAGTAAACTTTGTTATTACAGATGTTTTGTAACTAAAATGGTTCCAGACTCTATAAATTTTTTTGAGGACACTGAGGAGTATGGTTACGGACTCCCATGGAAAGATGTTCTCAAGGAAGTCAAGCAACACTACAAGGATGGTGCTGACGCAGTGGAACTTGAAATGATAACCAAGGAGGAGTTTAATGATAGACTACCAAAACCTTACTAACCTACCAGAGATTAACTTTAAAAGCAAGGGAAGACCCGAGTTGAAAGAACTTGCAGGTTACATAGATCACATGAAGTTTGACCTGTTCCAAGAAGGTTGGAGTCAAGCAACCAAGAAGCACATCAAGACCTCTCTGGTGCTGTACATAAGATCAATGCAGAAGCAGTTGGCTCCCATGGGATACCATTACAAGGCACAGGACATGGAGGGCAAACAACATCTGGAACACGTGATACCACAGAACAAGATAATCACTGCATATCTACACGACAAGATATCAGCAGAACTTGTACTACAGATGCCTTTGTGCTTGATAGATGACACTGATAAACACATACTGGAAGGTGACTGGCAACAGGCGGGCAATTGGCAATACCCATTTAGGCGATATGCCGCCGCAGGTTACAACAAAAAAATTTTTAGTGTGTCTGGCATTGAAATAGATTTTAATGAATACACACTGGATGATCACTTTCGTATGCTAGGCGCTAACAGATCAAATAATTAATTTTGATGATAAGACAAAAACAACACTCGAGACAGTATTCATTGTTAAAGAGTGAATATGACGCCGTAATTAAGGACATTATGATTCGTGGTTTAGATGCCAACGGTCCATACGCAAGGAAGTGTGAAAAACATATCAAAAAAATTACAGGAAGAAAACACGTTTACATGACGAGCAGTGGCACAGCGGCAATTACCGCCGCCATCTATGCCCTAGGATTGTTTGGAAAAAAAATTGCCGTTAGCAGTTACAACTACGTGGCATGTGTTAATCAGTTTAAGGCCTTCAGCAAACCTATATTTGTTGACTGTGACGAAAACACAATGATAGATCTCGATAAGATACCAACCAATTCTGACGCTGTCATGTTGGTCAACTACTGGGGAAACGTGATAGACTATGAGAAAGTCAAAAGAAAACTCAAAGGTAAAAAAATAATTGTCGACTGCTCACAGAGTTTTGGCGCGACATATAAAGGAAAGAATGATGGCTATTTTGGAGATGTGTCCATCTTCGCCTTTGGTGGGCAGAAACCAATTGGCACTAGAGGTTTTACTGGTGCTATTGCCACAGACGATGACATTGTCGCTCACAGGATCGATTGTGCTATCAATCAGGGCAAGGCAGGAGAACGCAGAGACATACCGATTGAAATGCTAGGATTCAGAGGCACGCCACTGGAACTTCAGTGTGGCCTATTGCATGTTGGCATGAAGTATTGGAAGAAATGGCTGAACAAAAGGAAAAAGATAGCGAGAAAAATCACCCAATCCCTAAAACATTTTCCGCTAAGATTTTTCACAACAAATAAGCATTGTGAATCTTCATATTATAGGATAGGATTTGAAATCCAAAATCCAAAGAAATTTATAGCATATATGCAGAAAAATGGCATAGACGCACAGAACACTTTCATAGATGACTTCGAACAGATATGGGGTAATAAAAGAGGCATGGCAATGACCAAAAGGATGATTGATAATACCGTTAGCCTGCCTTTGTCGCCTTTCTTTAAGGATAGCGAAGTGGACAAGATCATCAACACCGCAAAGTCATATTTCACAGAAGGTTGACATATAACCAAAATAGTGTATAATTAAGACAGCAAATCACCAGAGACGGTCAAAGCCAGTCCTCATTTGTATAATTTTATTTGGAGACACTTTATGTCGATGAATGGATTTAAAGCCGGAGGCGGGGTGACAGTCCTACGCCAAAAGGCGAGCCTGGTCTAGACTATCCTGGTGTATGCTAACCATTATGCCAAGCAGTAAAACAAAAAAATTATTAGAAGGACTGGGCAAGATCACTAACAATGCTCCAAGTCGCTTTGAATCAGAGAAGGTTCATTCCTATACAAATAGATTCTACCCCGGCACTCCACATCCGTTACCAAAAAAATATGAGAAGGCAAGAAGGAAAAAAGATGAGGACGGTGAAGAGTACATCATGATTGACAGGATATACGGTAGCATATTCAAAGGACAAGCAAAGTTACGACAGGCAGATGGATCAATATACAAAGGCAAACTTATCAACAAGAGAAGATTAATCAAATCAAAAGATCCAACTTCAAAAGAAGAAAAAAGTTTTTACAGTCATTGCACCGTGACAACAGATGGAAGATGGTTTGATAACGCAGGATTTCCAATTGAAGCACCAACTAAACTAGAACCTGAGAAGGTTAAGACAGAAGAAGAAATTGAAGAAGAAAACAGGATAAAGGCAGAAAAAAACAAGGCCAAAGAAGCGGCAATCCTGGCAAACCTAAAATGACGGAAACAAATTTACCAAAACGTGTGTTACTAGTAGGAGGCACCAGCCTTATTGGACAGAGCATAGCCGGTAAAAATGGAGTGGAAATAGTCACACCAACAAGGAACGAGTTGGATCTGCTCGATGCCAATAGTATTAAAAAATACAGTTTTCAAAATTTTGATTGCCTAATCCTTGTGGCCGGTGCTGGTATGAGGCATGGCAGAACATTCACTTTCGCTGAAGACGACGTAGACGTCGATTACATAACAAACACAATTGGGGTCAATTGTACAGGCAACACATTACTTCTTAAAGAATATCTTTCAAATAATAAAAAAGGTCATGTTGTTGTCATAGGTTCTGTAGTAGTTAATGATTTGAAAAATACTAATGTGGTTTACAGTTCAAGCAAAATGTATCTTGACAGGCTGATAGATCTCCTTGAAAATCTTTACACTGACACCACTTTTATTAAAATTAATCCAGGTGCGGTTAGAAGCAGAAATCAAAAAGATTTACAGAAATCAATAGATCCAGAAGATGTGGCAGATTTTGTGTGGAAAGCCATTCAAAGCAACATCAAGAGGATAGACATCACCAAATAAATCATTCCATTTTATGGAAGTTTTTTGCCTCGGTTGACGGAAATACCATTACCGTATATAATATTGGTAACAGAAGAGGAGAATGAATATGTATAAATGTTCAGTAAAAGCACAATTGGTTATGGATCAAGTTAGATCTAGATGCCAAGAAGACACGCAGACAAACAACAAGTGGAGAGGCAAATCAGGCAACTATATGTACATCATGGGCAGAGAGAACGCAGACGGTAAAGCCACAGGTGTTGTACACAAAATTGCTGAAGACGGGTCTCACAAATTATGTGGATCATTCAAGATAATGAGTGATGGGTTAATCACTAGGTTCACAGGTTTGTCAAAAGCGGATTGGAATAATGCAATGAGAAATGCAGAAGCAGAATATGACAAAAAATATTCTACAGATGCTAACGATACATCAGCAACAGAGCAAAAGGTTGCAGTATAATTTGGAGGGATAGAGAGTGGATTCGAGTACAAGTAGAGCCAACAAGGCCAATGCACAAAAATCTCGGTCCACACCTCCTGATAAGATGAATAAGTCACCTATTAAATGGATACTTTCCACACTTATTGCCACGGCTATTATTATAGGTGGTGCGTTCGTAGGTGGAACTTTTTATCCTAATCCATGGATAGTGGACAAACTACAAGACAAGTTTCATGAACGAGAACTCAGTGAAGTACACTTACTAGGACTTGAAGAACCTGAGTTTGAATACACAGACAAGGCAACATTTTTAGAAGCAACCAAGAAGTGTGTTCAATACTTAAATTACACTACCGACAGGATGAGCCGAGTGCCAACAAGCATTATAATTGCAATGGCGGGTGTTGAATCAGGTTTTGGTACAAGCAGATTTGCAACAGAAGGTAATGCACTATTTGGTGTAAGGACTTGGGATTTGAAAAATGTTCCACACATGAAAGCAAAAGGCAATCCAGATGCAAGTTGGGGTGTTAAGAAATATATTACAAAATGTAAGTCAGTTGAGGACATGATTGCTATTATAAACAGACATCCTGCATATAAAGAATTTAGAATTGAAAGAGAAAAACAAATAGACAAAGGTAAATGGGATTATAGGGCATTAATGGTAAGATTGAATGCTTGGAGCACCAATCCAGATTATGCTGAGATAATCCTGCAGGCCATTGTAGCAAACAAACTTCCTTAGGAATCTATTTTTTCAAAAGCATCATTAAAGCAGTTCCACAAATCATATTTGTAAGTGCCAATAAGGTGCATCAGGTGTATCTGATTGTGTTGCCTAATTTCTTTTGTTGAGTCATAGAGTTTCTTTGATGCTTCTAAATCCAACTTCTCGAGATTTTTTGATATTATTTCGACCCTTTCTTCCGCGGTGTCACACTCGTCATATGACTCATCTAAGTATTCGCCAAACGTTTGGAAGCCTAACTCTCGCAAATTTTTCAACATGTGCTTGGTAGATAGCAATAGAAAAGGATGTCCCATTGTGATAGGTTTTAGAGTTTTGTCGGTGACAAAGAAAGAGTCGTCTCCGTCGTCCGCTCCCAGTGTTTCCGTAACGACTTCAAAGTAAGTTTTTTTATAGTATGATATCGCTGGTAGCATATCTAGAAATGGCCAGTTATCAATGAAGGTCTTTCCATAGTCTTCGTTAAGATCATCAAACAATGACTGTTTGGCATGATAGTTTTCATGATCGATAAGGCTGATCCTGGATATTGCATCCTTGAGGAATGCTTGATCTTTGATTCTATTGGCTAGAACGTTCCTGTGTCTCCTCACAGAACCATGATTTAACTTTGTTAGTGTAAAAAAGGTGTGACTTTTTGGACTATTATCCATTAGTGTTGAAAAGTGTCCGCGAAAGAAACTGAATGTAGTGCCAGGAAATTTAACAATTTTTGCATTTTTGAATTTTCCTACAAAATTACTCCCCACCTTACAAGCACTCCACCAAGTGAATTTAAGATTACTTAGAGTTTCGCACACCTGTATATCTTGTTCTCTAGTTGAATAGAATAATTTAGCAACGTCCCATAGGTCGTCACCCCACTGATAATATATTAATCTGACAGCACCATTGCTAATCATGTCAAAAAAATTATTGTAAGGTGATTTTTCCGTGCATAATTTTTTAATTGTATTGAGATTCAAAATCAATAAAGTTTTCTTATTGCTTTCCATGTTAAAGCAGATCTGATCAATTAGACATGCCTTGTCGTTTGTGTCAGGAACATAATCATAATGTATGTTTTTTGCGTTGAGGTATTCTAGCAGACGGCCGTTGTTTTGGTTGTGATTGCTGGAAAGATCCACTTTATCGACAAAAATTTTGTATTGAATATTCAAATTTAATGTGTTCATATCGGTAACTATCTTAATTATATGGGTGTACGGCACGTTGCAAGTAATATGAGCCACGTTGACTATAACCAATATTAGTAGTATAATATAGAATGGGATTTATACAATTGAAACTTCCAAAACGTATAAAGAATAAAATTGAAAACTCCAAGAGGAACAGAGAGGCACAGGCTAATCATGAGGAATGGTTACAAAGCCAAGGTCTTGACAACTACACACTAAAACAAAGAGCAAAGAATTTCAAAGGCTATGACATACCCAAATATGAATCTAATTCAGACCAACCCAAGTGTGGTGACAAGATACCAGTCAATGGTGGTAGGAAAGCACAACCACAAGCCTATTCAGGCGAACGGAAGTTGTTAGGTATTGGACTGATGCACAAATCTAACCTTGTTCCTGTGTGGGATGAAGAAGGTGCAAAAGAAATTACCTTGATGAAGGGCAACAAATAAGTATGTGCCTATGGCACGTATTGGAAGAAAATCAACATTAGAATGGATCAAAGAAGACTACAAGTCTAATCCCAAAAGATTTTATGCCGAAGTGATCGGTATGGCATCCAATGTGGTTGCCGCTTTGATTCTTATGTGGTATTCTCCAAATCCACCAATGTTTATTGCTTATATCTTTTTCTTAATTGCTACCTTCTTTTTAATGTACGGTGCTTGGAGTCGTAAGAGTTTTGGCTTCACAGTAATGTATTTGGTATATTTGGGCATTGATGGCATAGGATTCATCAAAACCATCCTATAAAAGTCAATAAAATCAACCATTCTAACATCCTGCACCGCGGTTGACGTATTTGGAAATTGTGCTATAATTGTTACATGATTAGACTAATAATACTATTTGCAATCTTCCTAGCGGTATATCCGATGGTAGGTGAGGGTTGGGCACAGTTCAGCAACGACTTTAATGTTGCGGCCGTGACTGATTTCATATCAGAGTCGATTGCAAAGATTAACAAATAGGGACAATATGAAAAACATGACTAAAATGATTTTGGTATTAGTTGCTGGCCTTATGTTGGCACAGTGTTCTACATACAAGATCAAGCCAGACATGAACAAGAGTGGAGTGGTAAACAAGACACCGAAATGGTATGTTGATTACAACCACGAAACTATGTTCAAGTATCAAGAGGCGGCTACGGCAGTTTCTCCTGACATGGAGTTGGCTGTGAAAAAAGCCACACTTCTTGCAAAGGCTAAATTGGTTGATAGGATAAATGGTGAAATGAACAACAGAACCACTATCACTAAAAACGAAGCAGGCACAAACGAAGATCTTAATGTGACAGCAGGATCTCAGGACGTGATTGTTAATGTCATCGAGGACACTCTTGCTAGAGGCTATGAAGTCACTAAACAAGAAATATTCCTTACAAAGGACAAATCTTACAGAGTTTATGTTATGATCGAAGTCGGCAAAAAAGAAGTTGAAGAGATCATCAATCAAGTGAACAAAAGAAGATTAGCCTTAATTGACACAAAAGCAATAAACGACCAGGCCAAAGAAATATTAAACTAGGGCGACTATGAAAAAACTTTATTTCGTTATTGCCCTTGCTTTCTTTACACTTGCAATGATAATATTTGCAACCAATGTGAATGCGGGCGGGCCTTGGAACAACCAGTACTGCGATGTAGAGGTTACAAAGATCAGGGTCGTAGATCAACAAGGAAATGTAGTAAAAAATCTGACAGAAGAGAAAGTTGTATGCAACGACGGAGCATCGGACTTCCTGTTTGACATGGGTATTGCTGACAGTTGCCAAATGTACACTTGGGACATGCCAGTTGGAGAGGTACTAATTACCCAAAGGCAGATAGCATGTCATAAAATGAACGGAGAATATGAAATTGTACAAGGTTATCATAGTATTGATTAGTTTACTGCTGTCTACATCGGCTTTTGCTGACAGCAAAACACCAGGGGACACCAAAGGCTACATAGGTGAAATGCCACCACCACAATGGTTAGGCGATGACATCAAGTATAGTATGCCTGCTTTCCTGTTTAGACGCACACAATTCTTGAGATTTAGGCTGAATTCTGCAGAGAAAAAAATGCACGAATCAGCGGTATTTTTCGCACTAACAAACACACAAAACGGCAAGATAGTAAGTTGGTATAGCAAAGAGCGTCTGGCCGCGGGTAAAGTTCGTGTAATACATTCTTATCCAATTAGTGGTGGTTATTGCCGTACATACCAAGCATATATCAAACTAAACGGCAAAGAACGTCACACTACAAACAATGCCTGCAAACGAATTACGTCGCCTACTTGGCAATTTTATAAATAATTGTTATAAATAAGTACATAAGACAAAGGATTTAAACACTATGGCGACAGTAATACCTAAAGCAAATAGAATACCACATGACCAGCCACAACAGGCTTTTTACATGGTTTCAATTGACACATCAGGATTTTTAGACACAGAAACAAACAACGGTGGAAGACTATCACCTTGCGTTGCTGAAGACTTCGCAACAGCACCAACTACACTTGCACAGTCAAGATTAGTATCAAGAGGTGCATTAAGATTCAAAAAAATGTTAGAGATATTACAAGTAAGATCAAACGTGAGTGTCAGGAACCTCCTTACAACTTACGCCGCAGACGAAGGTGATTCACCAATCACTAAATTACAGTTCGGTCTAGTGTACGACAACGACAACTTCATACCTACAACAGGTACTGCCGCTGATGACTCAACTACTACTTCAACAAAAATAGGTTTCATCAAAGACAAGATCTCAGAAGCACTTTACGGCACATTCACAGAGAGAATGCAAGTGTACAATCCAACTTCAGGAGCAGGTTTAATTGCAAACGAAGAAATTACTGCTGAAGCAGTGTTATTGGTTTCACAGGATGAGATCATGGATAAGATCACTGTCACAGAAGCATTAGACACGGCTACGATGGTATCTGGTTTCAGACCAACACTAGCAAGTGAATTACCAACTGACTCCGCTGACAACGACACAGCAGAGTAATCATTAATTTTTTAATTTAATATTTTATTGTAAGTTTAATTGCGGATTTTTTAATCGTCTGCGTATGTGATTCCAGATCCTGCCTCTGTGAATTCAGTAGTGTGATCGCCTGATGCTCTGTAAGTAGCCTTCCACGCCGCATTCCATATGGCATACTTGGTCTTTGTGGTGGCTCTGTCTGCCTTTGTGTTGGCAGGAGTGCCTGTGTTTGTGGCATGTGCAATACCGTTAGGATCTTTGGGCCTAGTTGGCCTATTGAGAGTGTTTTGATAACCTGCTAATAATGTTAGTGCCATGTACATATTTACCAAATTATCAATAGCATAAAAACTGGCTTTATGTTATAGTAAATACACTTTATAAATGTTTATAGCGATACTCACATTACTATCGGCACTGTCCATATCAGGTGTAGCAATTTTCTACTCCGTTATTGGACTTGCGACCATCTTCCCAGGTGCATTTGTGCCTGTTGTGATCATGGGTGGTGTGTTGGAAATAGGTAAACTGATCACAGCCTCGTGGCTGTACAGGAACTGGAAGTTTACACCTTTCATGCTCAGAACCTATCTTACAACTGCCGTTATAATTTTAAGTTTGATAACAAGTATGGGTATCTTTGGATTCCTATCCAAAGCACACTTAGAGCAGAACCTTGCATCTGACACATTAATACAACGTATAACAATACTTGAAGACAAGATCGAAAGTGAGAAGATGTCTATACAGAGACAGACACTTGTTATAAATCGTGCAGAGAAATCTATTAGCAGAGACACAGGCACAGCGGATGGAGACATTGAAGTACAGCAGTCAATAATAGCAGATGCTAATGAAAAATTAAAAACACTACTAGCGGTCGAGACCAACACGGTCAGAGACCTCAATGACAGATTAAAAGTGCTAGACAAGAACGTAAGTGATGTGTTGACATCAAACAAATCGTTCTTCAATGAAGAGAAAGCGGCGGCCGATCTAAAGGCAAGTCAGAAAGAAGAACGTGAACAGATAGCAATTAAGGTAGCAGAAGCACAGGACAGGATAGCAGAATTAAAAGCAGATCATAAAATTGAGATTGCAAAAGCACAGGAGATCATTGCAAACATGAGATCCGGCTCAAAGGACAACACAGGGCAGTTCACAAAAGAAATAGAGAAAGCAGAACAGAAGATATTTGATTCACAAGGCAGAATAGACTTGTTTATAGTTGAGAAGCAACCACTAGAAAAAGAGATGCTGACACTAGAAGCAGAGATAGGTCCTGTGAAGTACATAGCCGCACTGGCAGTTGATTGGGGTATAACGGACCAAGTCGAAACTAGCAAGGCTGTAAGGTGGGTTATATTGCTTCTAATCGTGGTGTTTGATCCACTTGCTGTATTGTTATTGATTGCGGCCAACCAAAGTTTGATGAGAAGATTTCCACCTGAGGCACCTAAGCCACAGGAAGTTATTGATCTAGAGAAACCAGATGAGGAAGACGTTACACTAAAATGGAACGAGATGTTCAACAAACAAAACGCCGCGGAGAAGATGGAAGAAGCCACTGCACAATTAAAGGAATGGAAAGATAAATTAGATTCATTCAATGCAAAAGTTCCTAAGCCTGAGGCAAAGCCAATAGAAATTATTCAAGAAGATAATACAATACCTCATATTGACCTAAAAGGCGGAGAGCAAAAAGTTGCAGATAACATGACTGATGGCTTTGATCCAGCAGAGGTAGAAGGGTTTGAAGATTTCAACAAAAAATACGAAGAGCCCAAAGAGGATAAAATAGCAAGATTTAAACAAAGAGAACAGGACGAATTGAAGGCGTTGGAAGAGTATTCTCGTAAGGCAAGAGAGGACAACGAGGAACAACTTTATGAACAGTCAATATCAGAGCAAATAGAAGAAGCAATGGAGCCTGAGAGAACTAGACCAGACTTCACAGAAGTCATAGAGCCTGAAGTAGCAGTTGAACCACCAAAACCAAAGCCTATGACTGGTACGTTAGGACAAGGATTGTTGATAAAAAAAGGGAAGGTGGTAGAGCCCCCAAAGCCGGAACTGCCAAACCCGGCGGAGATGACCGAGTTTGAGCGAACTGGTTTGCTTAACAAATTCCATCAGCAACATGGAAAGTACGAAGACATTAGCGATGTTCAACTAAAAGCGGAAAGGGACGAAAGCAATAGGGCACAGTTCCTAGCAGATGTCTCCCTTACAAAGGAACAAGCAGAAAAACAACAGCCTGTCACAGAGTCGAGAATGGCGTTCTTCCAGGACATGATAGATGACATTTTGCGAGGTGACACAACTTTCGAGAACGTGCCAGAGGAAAACAGGAACATCATTGCACAGATAATGGATCCGGATCTTCCAAATCCACAAATTATAACAAAAGGTTCAGCACTTAAACCTGAGGGAGAAGACGGGATAGAAAAAACAACAGCAGAAGGCCTGAAAGAAAAATTTATGGACCATCCAGAGACAGAGGATCGTCCTATGACCGATCAAGAGTTAGACCAACTCCTACAAGGATTTGATGAAGAACAGAAATCCGAACAAAACAATTACGTGCAGAATGAAGAACAGAACGAGCAAACACTTTGGCAAAAAACAAAAGAGTTAGACCTGCCAGAGCCTGAAAAGAATGAAATTATTTTACCAGACTTACCAAACACTATGGATGAAGTGCCAGAGATAGTGGAATCATTAAAAATCGAGCAGACTATACCACACCATAAATTTGAAAAGTACAAAAAAAGATTGACCAACGAGGGAGAATACCACCAGAGAGTTGAGGCACGTATAAATGACCTGATAACTAGGTTAGAGAAGAAAGAGATACAGTTGTCAGACTTGACTGATGAAGACAAAAAAGTTATAATCGATGTAATGAACCAAGATGGATAGAAAACAGGGCAATAAAGAACACAAACAAGAAATAGCCGTAACTGGACAAAAACTAGAATTGCGGAAAAAAATGGGAACGATCACAATGGTCACTCCACCAAGTTTCTTCCAGAATCAAAACAAAAGTTTTTGTCTGATTAATCTTAGCAAAAAAGACAAGGATAATTTCGCAGACCAGATCAACAAATATTTTCCAAAGGATGACCTCACAATTTATCTATGGGATGACAACAATTTTTCAGCACTGGATCCTTTTGGAGGAGAAGATCTCGAATATGAAAAGTATCTCGAAAACTGGAAGCCAAACCAAAAGGGCAGAGACTACACTTGGTTGTTGAACGCCTGTCGTGCCGCAACCACTGTAATTCTTAACATGGACTACAGTTCTAATCAAATGAAGGTTTGGTCGGGTTATATTTTGACAATGAGTAAAACATGGTTCCTCAATTCAAACACAGATGATTCAGCATCTTTTGGAGTGCTTAACAGAAACAAGATAAACAACATGGGTGAATTGTTTCCAAAAATCAAAAAACTAAAAGACAGTCAGTAATGGCAAACGAATCGCTGACTTGTTCATTCTGTACAAAATCACGCAAGGACGTAACAAAAATGATCGTGGGTGCCCAGAAGACATCCATCTGTAACGAATGTGTTAAACTTTGTGTAGAGATATTAGAGGAAGACATAGTCAAGTCACGTAAGGAAAAATTATACGCGGGTGATAAAAACATACTAAACCCTGTAGCAATTAAAGAACACCTTGACCAATATGTCATAGGGCAGGATCAGGCAAAGACTGTGTTGAGTGTGGCAGTCGCTAATCACTACAAAAGAATTGTACAACCACCTATAGATTTTGACCTAGATAAATCAAACGTGATGGTTCTCGGCGCCACTGGTGCAGGAAAAACCTTAATGGCGAGAACGATTGCAAAGTATTTAGACGTGCCGTTTGCTATAGCCGATGCAACAACACTGACAGAGTCAGGCTACGTTGGAGAGGACGTGGAGAATGTTGTCCAAAAATTATACGCCAACGCAGAAGGAGACATAGAAAAAACACAAAAAGGAATAATATTCATTGACGAGATAGACAAGATTTGTCGTAAAGGCGAAAACACTTCACTGACTAGAGACGTGTCAGGAGAAGGTGTGCAACAAGGATTACTTAAAATTGTAGAAGGTACTGAATGCAGGGTACCGCCACATGGTGGTAGGAAACATCCAGATCAACAAACTGTGACAATTGACACTAGCAACATACTTTTTATAGTAGGTGGTGCTTTTACTGAACTTGAAAAACAAATCAGAAGCAAACACTCCGGAGGCATGGGGTTTGGCACAAAACTAAAAGAACAAGATGAGCGAAACTACTTGTCAGAAGTAAAACCAGAAGACTTAATCAAATACGGCTTGATACCAGAGTTTGTGGGCAGGTTCTCTATGATCACTAATATAGATGCTTTGAGTGAACAGCAGTTGGTGAGAATATTAACAGAACCAAAAAATGCCATACTAAAACAGACCAAATATTTGTTTGGTATTGACGACATCGATATAGAATTTACCAAAGATGCAAAAACTTCAATCGCACAAAAGGCCAAAGTTTTAGGCACTAATGCTAGAGGTCTAAAAAACATTGTTGACGCTGTCGTGTTACCGTATCAATTTGACTCTGCAGAGATGAGGCAACGAGGTGTGAACAAAATACAAATAACTAGGCAAGTGGTTGACGAAAACGCAGACCCTGTGTTAGTATTTAGAAAAACGAATGGAATATCAAAAAAACAAATTTAGACCCAAGTTCAAGAAGACAGAGAGACCGTTAGGTTTCCATGGATATTACGTAGAAATTCGTCCTGGTGAAGACGCCGTTAGAGCATATAGGAAAATCAAAAGAAAAATTAAAGACGATAAGTTTATTGAGGAACTGCGTGATCGACAATATTTCCAAAAGCCATCATTTAAAAAACGTGAACGAGCCAAAGCCAGGAAAAAAGTCCTTAGAAAACTTCAACGTGACCGAGATGATAATCGTTTCATGGGTGTGCGTAGGAAATAATTTACCAAAAAAGGTCGCAATTTGACATATAGTACATATATGTTATAATAAATACAGTTGAAGATTGCTATAGATAGGATCTTCAATACATTAACTCGCTTAACAATAGGAGGAAAGCACATGAAAAACAATCTATCTATTTTTAATAACTTAAGACCCATAACAGTAGGGTTCGATAATATGTTCGATCACTTTGAACATATGATGGACGACAGTTTCTTTAGAGGATCTGTTGCAAACTTCCCACCATACAACATAGTAAAGACTGGTGAGAACACCTACGATGTTGAACTTGCACTTGCAGGATTCAACAAGAAAGACATCGAAGTTGAATACAAAGAAAATCAACTTACAGTCAAATCCAAGAAGCAAGAGGAGACCAAAGACGAAGATGGTAATGTAATACACAGAGGAATCTCAAAAAGGATGTTCTCTAAAAGTTTTACCATTGCAAATGATGTCGAGGTAAAAGGTGCAGAACTGAAAGATGGTTTGCTTAAGGTGAGCATGGAAAGAATAATTCCAGAACACAAGAAAGCAAAGACTATCGATATCAAGTAAAGCATAAAATGGATGGGGTGGTAAAACACCCCTCCGTCAATTGACAGTTTATCAAAATATGTTAAAATAAGGAATGGTAGAAATGGTAACAGATATTAAAACACTTACAAAAGAAAAAATTAAATTAGATGAACCTGGATTGTATGACGTCATCTTTTTAAATGACAACATCACAACAATGGAATTTGTTGTGAAAGTTCTAAAACAAATATTTGGGAAAACACCAGAACAAGCACAGAATATCACAAGAAAAATACACGAAGACGGACAGGGCATTGTGGGGTCATATGTGCATGAAGTTGCAGAGCAAAAAGGTATAGAGACTACACTGGCCGCAAGACAGGAAAATTTCCCATTACAAGTTAAAGTCAAGAAAAAATGAACCTACAGGACTTTGTCGAAGCCAACACAAAAATAATACAAATGGTTAAGGACAGAGTGCCTGGCGATGAGCAGGTAGACATGTACTATGGTACACTTGACTATGCGACCGCACGTTTCAACACCATACTTCTTAAATTATCCCAAGACCAGATATTAGAAGCAGAAAATACACATCAAGTCAATGAGTGTTTCCAAGCGATACAAGACTTTTACGATAACGTTCAAAGGTATAGATTTTGGCCTCGGTTCACTAAACCAATTTTCAAATTGTTACTACATAGAATAGGCACTAGGAAGATTCCAAAAATAAAAAAACTTCTCAACAAACTAGATAATTAAGGGTATGCTGAACTGGTTATTTTGGGCAATACCTCCACAATACGTAAAAAGATATTTGATTACATTGTGGCTGGTTATGTTCATAATACCAAACTATCTTTTTGGCTTGTATTTCACTAAAATTGGATTTATAATGAACTTGCTTTGGTACGATTTAATCTTTTATGGATGGGTACGTGTCAAGCAAACACTAGGAGGAGATAAAGAATGAAGGCAGTTGTATGGAGCAAACCGGCTTGTCCGTATTGTACAAAAGCAAAGAACCTTTTGAAAAACAAAGGTATAGAGTATAAGGAAAAAAATATTGCTGACGGATACAAGATACAGGACTTACTGGAATTGGTCCCCAACGCAAGAACAATGCCTCAGATTTGGTTAGACGGAGAACATCTTGGTGGTTATCCCGAACTAGAAAAAAAACTAAAAGAATTGGAGGAAAATGATTAAAGAAGCACTTATAAAAAAACTAGAAGGTGATGTTGCTGTTGCAGAAGCAAACATTAAGATATACCTAGATAGTCCTACTCAAACAGTAGCAGATCATATTGATTACACTGGAACTGTTGAGAAAGAATTGGCAAAGTTATCTAGTGCCAAGGAAAAATTAGAGGCAATAAAAAGTTTCTAGGTGACGTACACAGTCAACGACAAGTGTATAATGTGTAAGCACACAGATTGCGTGACAGTATGTCCAGTTGATTGTTTCTACGAGGGAGAAAATATGCTTGTCATCAATCCAGATGAGTGTATTGACTGTGGGGTATGTGAACCAGAGTGTCCGGAGGACGCAATACTGCCAGACACAGACGAAGAGGGTGCAAAATGGATAGAGTTCAATGGCAAGTGGTCCAAGGAGTGGGCGGTGCTCACAGAAAAGAAAGACCCCATGCCGGAACATGAGAAGCACTCGGGAGAAGAAGGAAGATTAGAAAAATATTTTAAAGACAAATAATGAAAGTAAAAAAATGAAAAAGAAAAAACAAAACGGCCGAGCCAAAAGAGAAAGGCAGGCAAGCAGGGAATCACATTTCGATCCAAAGATACATCAACTTGGTCGACAGGGATTTGGATTCCAAATGAAGAAAGGTTATGTGGCAACAGACGAAGAGTTGTCAGGTAAGAATCTGCCTTTCAAAACAGAAAAATGAAGGATGTATTACAGGAACAACTTAATAAAAAGTATGAGGCAGGGTTTACTACAAATGTTGAATCAAAGACCCTACCGCCAGGCCTTAACGAAGACATAGTAACACAAATCTCAAAAATTAAAAAAGAACCTAAATGGTTGCTTGAATTTAGATTAAAAGCATATGAAAGATGGAAAGTTTTAAAACAACCAGAATGGGCAAATCTTGATATTAATCCTATAGATTATCAATCAATAAGTTATTATTCTGCTCCTAAAAAAGGTCCAGCAAGTTATGATGATGTAGATCCTGCTATTAAAAAAGACTTTGAACGATTAGGAATACCATTAGGTGAACGTGCCAAACTAGCAGGTGTGGCCGTTGATGCAGTATTTGATTCTGTATCTGTTACAACAACATTTCAAAAAGATTTAGCAAAACAAGGTATTATATTTTGTTCATTCTCAGAAGCAGTTAAAAATCATCCAGACCTAGTTAAAAAATATTTAGGTTCAGTAATACCTATAAGCGATCATTCATTTGCCGCTTTGAACTCTGCTGTGTTTACAGATGGATCATTTGTTTATATTCCACCTAATACAAGATGTCCTATGGAACTGTCAACATACTTTAGAATTAATGCGGCCAACACTGGACAATTTGAAAGAACTTTAATTATAGCAGACAAAGGCAGTTATGTAAGTTACCTTGAAGGATGTACTGCACCAATGAGAGATGAGAATCAATTACACGCCGCCAATGTAGAACTTGTTGCATTGGATGACGCAGAAATAAAATATTCAACAATACAAAATTGGTATGCTGGAGATCCAATTACAGGCAAAGGTGGCATATACAATTTTGTAACTAAACGTGGCAAGTGCAAAGGACGTAACTCAAAAATCACCTGGACGCAATTTGAAACAGGGTCTAGACTAACTTGGAAATATCCTTCTTGTTTACTAATGGGTGACAACTCTGTAGGAGAATTTTATTCTGTTGCACTAACAAATGGTAGACAACAAGCAGACACAGGTACTAAAATGATACATATGGGTAAAAATACTAAGAGTACAATTATTTCAAAAGGTATATCTGTAGGACATTCTAAAAACACATACAGAGGATTAGTTAGAGTTATGAAGAAAGCAGATAACTCAAAAAACTATACACAATGTGATTCATTAATGTTAGGTAGTAATTGTAATGCTAGTACCATACCATATATTGAAAATAAAAATGCATCAAGTAATTGCAGTCACGAAGCAACAACATCTAAACTAGATGATGACCAATTGTTTTATGTAATGCAAAGAGGACTTAAAGAAGAAGACGCTAGGAACTTAATCATATCAGGATTCTGTAAAGAGATATTTCAAAAACTACCAATGGAATTTGCCGTAGAGGCTAACAAACTATTAGAAGTAAGTATGGAAGGAGCAGTTGGATAATGGAAATAACAAACAATTATAAAGAAACAATAAACTTAAAACAAGATACAGTTTTAAATTATAATATAAAATCAAACGCATCTGCTCGTTTATTCTTTTGTAACTATGCTGGTTACATAACAGAAATTAATATAAATCTCGATGAAAATTCTTCTTGTGAATTGTATGGCTTTTTTAGAAATAACAATAACAAAAATACAAATGTTATTACTAACGTAATACACAAAGGTAAAAAGTCAAAATGCAATCAAGACTTTAGATTTGTTAATAAAGATAGTAGTAGTTCGTTTGAAGGAAAAATAACAATACCAAAAGATATATCAGGTTGTGAAAGTCATATGTTGAATAAAAATTTACTGTTAGATGATACATCTAAAGCATTTTCAAAACCAGAATTAGATATTAATAATGATGATACAATATGTACACACGGCAGTACAACTGGTCCAATCGACGAAGGACAAATATTTTATATTCGAAGCAGAGGACTTTCTTACCAAGAATCTGTTAATATGCTTGTAGAAGCATTTTATCAAGATATTAAAAGTAAAATGGAGGCAATAGGATAATGGCAAATAGATTTCATTTAGCAATACCTGTAGGCGACATAACAGAAGCCATGAAGTTTTATTGTGAAGTATTAGGTTGTGAGAAAGGTAATTCAGAATTCAAATATCCAGATGCCTGGGTAGACATAAACTTCTGGGGTAATGAACTAACACTTCATTCATCGGAAGAGTTTGAAAAGGTTGAAAGCAAAAGACATAATGTAGATATGGGCAACGTCACCGTGCCACACTTTGGCGTTCATATAAGTGCTGAAGACTTTGCAAAATTAAAAGAAAGATTAGCAAAATACAAAATCAAATATATTGATGAACCTTACGTAAGATTTAAAGGAACAGAATTAGAGCAAGAGACAATGTTTATTGCTGACCCATATGGTAATGCAATGGAAATTAAAACAATGAAAAATCCTGATATGTTATGGAAGATAAACAAATGACATTTGAAGAAAAAGCAAAAGAATATAGAGACCAAATAACTTCTTTAAAAGAAATAGATAGTTTAGAAGTCTATCAATGGCTTATTAGTTTAGGAAAGAAGTTGAATGAAAATCCTTTAAGCAAAGAAAAACAAACTCAAGAAAACAAAGTAGTAAGATGCCAGTATGATTTGTACGTAGACAAAGAAGATGACGCATTTAAGGCGTGGAGCAACGCCATGGTTGCTGGTGGTTATGCTTACATTCTTGTAGATATTTTTAATTCAATAAGCAAGGAAGAAGCAAAAAGTATTACAGTAGAAGACTTTAAAAAAATTAAACTTGATGAAATGTTAACTATGAATAGACAAACAGGTTTTTATGAAATGGTTGAAAAAATGATAAGGATAGCACAATGATGGATATGCCTCCAGGATGGGTTCCACAACCAAACGCATCAGTTGACCCACAACTTAAAACAGATTTAAGTGACATCAAAGAACATCCGCCAACACAGAGCGAGTATATGCCAAAAATAGTTGAGAAACTAAAAGAATGTTATGACCCTGAGATTAGTGTGGACATATACAATCTAGGTTTAATATACGATGTAAAAGTAACTGAGGACGGATGGGTTCATGTGCTGATGAGTTTAACAAGTGCATTTTGTCCAGCCGCAGATATGATTCCAAAAGATGTACAACAGAAAGTAGAGAGCATACCAAATCTTAAATGCAAAGTTAAAATTACCATGCAACCTCAGTGGGGTCGAGAAATGATCAATCCTGAAATACGTGAATTAATGGGTTTATAAAATAAATATTGGTGTAGCGCCACACGTGACGCCGGATAAACAGGACGCCTGAGCCAGAGCTCTTTACCTGATAGGAACGCCCTCCGTACGCAAATCATTGCTAACAATTACAAAATAAAGTATAATAGAGTATATGAAAAATATTTGTGTATTACCATGGATATCTGTAGATAGGAATACAGAAGTTGACAAGGATAGAATATCTTTATCTCCTTGTTGCTATTACGAATCAAAAGGTGATTATCAAGATATAGAAGAATATTGGAACAGCAAGGAAATACAACAACTCAGACAACAGTTTACAAAAGGTGAACGTCCAAGTGGATGTTCTATATGTTGGAAATTAGAAGACAACAACATGAAAAGTCTGCGTATGAGTGTTAATGAAAGTAGATTAGAAAAATATAAAGAAAGATTTAATAACTCTTTTCTAGAGGATAAACCAGTTCAAGTAAAATACACAGTGGGAAATCAATGCAATTTGTCTTGTAGAATGTGTGTGCCAACTTCAAGCATGGGTGTACAAAAAGTCTGGCAAGCCATTGGCAGAAGTGATAAACCTAAATTAGATACTTTTGATTATTACAATTATATTCTTGATAATTCAGAAACAATTAGATACATTGATGTAATGGGTGGAGAACCTTTCTACCATAAAAAAACAAAGCAATTACTTCAGACACTAGTAGACAAACAACACGCAGACAAAATTACATTATACATTGTGTCAAATGCAACTAAAATAGATCAAAAAACAATTTCTCTGTTGAAACATTTCAAAGAAGTTGTGTTAACAATAAGCACAGACGGAGTAGGCAAATTACAAGAGTATATAAGACCTGGACTTAAATGGAGCCAATTTGAAAGTAATTTAGAATTAATTAAAAAAAATAATATTAATTTTCAAATTGCATCTACTTTGAATGTTCTAAACATACTCAACTATGAAGAATTAGAAGACTGGTGTATGGAAAAGGGATATAACATAACAAACCCTACAATTATCGAATACCCAAAGGAGATGGCTCCACACAATTTGCCTATACGACTGCGACACCTAGTGCCTGCAAGATTCAAACAAATTTTAGACAGTAAAGAAATAGATGCTGACAGTTTAAACTTTGTAAGGCAACTAGACAAATATTGGAACACAGATGTAACTAAAGTGGTACCACAATGGCAAGATGTGCTAGATAATTTACATTGGTCAAACATAGAGCAACTCAAACAAATGGATAAGGAATTAGAAATGTATGTTGGATGAAGACACGTTTTTTAAACTCAAATGGATAGTTGCTAAGAACGAGTTAGCAAACCCAGACAAAAGGGGATCGCAAACTTATCAAAAGCCTATGTCTGGTTCTATACTTGATATTCATGCTAGAGCATCTGGAATACACACAGGACTTGTTGCGGCCAAAACAGATTCAATCATAGAGTGGTTAAAAAATATCAATATAGATTTGTTCCTAGTAGACAAATGGACTGTGGACATTGACAATGAAAAGTTACCCAACATAGGTGTTAACTGGAACGAATATCAAGCACAGCCTATGTCAGACACAGTTAATTGTGTGTATGAATTTTTATACAAACATAGAACAAGACGACCAACAGTTTTCTCAAAAGACTTTTGGTACTTTGAAAGTATTATAGATCACAAGATAGAGACTGTATCACAACTAGATAAAAATGATGTACTAATTTTAAGTTTTCCTTTCTTTGGAGATTTTAAAATTAAAAAAGACATA